>JABAOG010013857.1_pt2 | contig 12601 bp, 10 predicted proteins | sample 7062131 | NCBI WGS metagenome assembly JABAOG01 (sample SAMN14538629, study PRJNA623070) | marine sediment metagenome | biome: marine biome [ENVO:00000428]; feature: marine pelagic biome [ENVO:01000023]; material: deep marine sediment [ENVO:00002113] | place: India: Arabian Sea | collected... | reverse complement strand
TGGTAGAGGACGGAAAGCCGACGTGGGCGTTGCCTGGGCAACCCTTGCGGCGGGCGGGCTGAGTACGAGTTCTTCGAACCCCTGCCGGCTGACGAGCTGGAAGCGTGGAATGCGGCGTGATGCGGCTGCTCTTGGACACCCATGCACTCCTGTGGTGGTTCANNGCGCGGCCTCCGCGTGGGAGATCGGCACGAAACAGCGGCTCGGCAAGCTTGACGGGGCACCCCAGGCTGCCGAACGCTACGCGGAACTCGTGGCGGCGGACGGCTTCTCCCATCTGCCGATGACCCACAGGCACAGCCTGCGTGCGGGCCGCTATGTGGTGAAGCACCGGGACCCGTTCGACCGGATGCTCGCTGCACAGGGTCAGCTTGAGCTGCTCACATTGGTGACGATCGACTCAGCGTTCGACCAGTTCGAGGTGACGACGCTCTGGTAACCCTTGGAACCGTTCGTCCTAGGTCCGGTACTGGACGACCAGGGGACAGCGGAACGGATCCTTCCCGGCGAGCCCTACCCGGTTCAGGTAGCGGGTGACCGCACCGTAGGCCGCGGGCAGGCTCGTTTCGGTGTAGCTGATCCGGTGCTCGGCACAGTACTCCCGCACCATGGGCCGTACCCGGCGCAGGTTCGGGCGGGGCATGCTCGGGAACAGGTGGTGCTCGATCTGGTAGTTGAGCCCGCCGANNAACACCGAGGAACGCCGCGGCCTTGCCGGGCGGCAGGAACAGCAGCAGCACGGTGACGTACCCCCCGAGCCGGACGGCCACGAACGACGCATCCAGCCAACGACGCTTCAGCGAGCGCTGAGTGATGATCGTCTGGGCGCTCTTGACGTGCAACGACAGCCCCTCGAGCAGCAGAAGGGGGAAGAAGAAGTAACCCTGCCAGGGCGTCATCCGGGCGGCGAGTCGGCCTCGTGCCTGGGCGACAGCGGGCGTGAAGGCGAGGACACCGGGTGCGATGTCCGGGTCGGAGCCCTCCTTGTTCGGGTTGGCGTGGTGCCGGTTGTGCTTGTTCTGCCACCACCCGTAGCTCAGGCCGACGAACAGTCCCGAGATCACCCGCGATACCCATTCGTTCCAGCGGTGCGAGGTGAAGATCTGCCGGTGGGCACCGTCATGGCCGNNGGGTGCGATGTCGGGGTCGGAGCCCTCCTTGTTGGGATTGGCGTGGTGCCGGTTGTGCTTGTTCTGCCACCAGCTGTAGCTCAGCCCGACGAAGAGTCCCGAGATCACCCGAGAGACCCATTCGTTCCAGCGGTGCGAGGCGAAGATCTGCCGGTGAGCGCCGTCGTGTCCCAGGAACGCGAGTTGTGTGAGCACCACGGCGAGCAGCGCGGCCAGCCCCAGTTGGAACCACGAGTTGCCTACGAACGCGAAGGCCACCCAGGTGCCGGCGAACACCAGCACGCTCAGAAGGATCTTGGACCAGTAGTACCCGTACCGCCGCTTTTGCAGGCCCGAGTCCTTGACCTTGCGGGCAAGCTCCGTGTAGGTGCTGACGTACCGGTCTCGGCGGGCCCCGTGAGCTTGAGCTGTACGGCCCGCCCGGCGATGCGCCCCTGGGTCGTCGGCCTCGCTCACCTCGCGGGAGTGGGAATCGGTCATGCGTGCCTCACATTCAAGCTCTGCTGAGTTGTCGTGGTGGTCAGCCTCAGCGGCTGCCCGTAAGCGGGCGGCGCCAGGCCGTCGATGGGATTTGAGTGGTGCCACGTCGCGGTCTGGGTACCGCCATACATCGTGGCGCCCCGGTGGTGATCGCCGGCTCCTCATCTCGGCGGCTTCTCCATCACGCCAGTACCGGAGAGCGAGCGGCTCACACACCAACGCTGTGTGCAAGCGTACAGACGCGCCGCAGCCGCCGGCGTGGCGCGGGGTGGCTGACGCGTAGCGAACCACACCACCGGGCTGCTCGGCACGCCCCCAGGCGCATGCGCCTGCCGGGGCGCCGGCCAACCCCCTTCACGTGGTCAATGGGCGTGGCTCAAACCGGAACAGGCGGCTGGCTGTGTCGCTTTCCGCGCCATTCGCGCGCGAATCTGTCATGATGTAACGCGTTGTGCCCAGACCTGCTGGACAGGTAAATCAAGGGCAACGGGGGGTTCACATGAGCAACGTGGATGCTGCCGAGTCAAGCACGGGCAGGTCAACACCCGGTCGCCTACGGCTGGCCGGGGTCCGGCTGGACAACCAGCTGCTGGAACGCGCGGTGCTCGCCCACGGCCTGGGGTCGCTCCGGCTCTCGCCGCTCACTTTCGTGGCTGATACGGCGACCGCCGAAGGCGAGCTCGGCTTCCACGGCGCGGCCTCGACCACGACGTCCAAGGTGGGCCGCGAGATCGCCGGTGATGCCCAGCGGAGGCGCTCGNNGGTGTTCGAGCCCGACGAGGTCGAGCAGGCGATTCGTTACGCGGAGAGCCTGGGGTACCCGGTCACGATCAAGCCGGCGGCCGGCCGCCGCGGAGCCGGCGTCGCGACGAATCTGTCCGGCGTCGCAGAGGTCGCGGGCGCGCTGGCCGACCTGCACAGGGGCAAGTACGCGAGCCGCCGGTTCGTCGTCGAGCAGCATGTCGCCGGCGAGACGTACCAGGTCCTGGTCGTCGGCGACCACGTCGTCTCAGTGCTGCGACGCACCGACCGGCACGACGTGACCGCGGAGGCGGACGCGTGCGTCACGGACGTCGCGGTGCGTGCGGTCGCCGCCGTGCCGGGTCTCGGTCACGCGGGAGTCGACGTCGTCAAGGGACGCGGCGGCGCCGTCGTCGTCGACGTGGACACCTCGCCGCCGCTCGCGGAGCACGAGTGCCCGGCGGCCGGACCCGGCCGTCCTGTTGCGTCGGAGCTGGTCCGCCGCTGCCTCGGGGCGCTGCAGGAGCCACTGGGCGGCGACGCGCGGGTCCGCGTGGAGCTGATGCTCTACGGCATGGCCGAGCCCGACGCCGCGGCGGACAAGCTCCGCAGGCTCGCCGACGAGCTCGGCGTCGCCGCGAAGACCGGCGCCGACGGCGGTGTCGAAGCCAGCGTCGAGGGGCGGCTGGACGCAGTCTCCAGGTTGCCGGCGCTGATGGCGGCGGAAGGTCTCGGTCCCGAGATCATCGAGACGTCGGCCCCGGTGTCCCGCGCGTCCACGGCAGCGGCATGAGTGGCGCGCTCACCATCACGGGAGTCCGGCTGTACGAGTACGTGACCCCGGTGCGGCGCGGCTCCGGCGCGTCGCGCAGCGTGGCCGACGGCGCCCGCAATCTCGTGGTGCGCCTCGAGGGCAGCCACGCCTGGCATCCGCTCGTCGGCGTGGGGGAAGGGACCCCGCGGGACGGGCTGACCGGTGACTCCCGCGACGGGTCGTGGTCGTTCCTGCTCGAAGCCGGCCGCCGTCTCGAGGGCACGCGCATCCCGGTGGCCGACCGCGATTCGTCGCTGGACGGCGTACGGGTCGTCATGGCCGAGTTGCGCGAGCTCGCGGACAAGGAGGCCACGAGCGATACGCCCAAGCCGTTCCGCGGCACGCTGGCCGGCATCGACGTCGCCCTGCTCGACATGGCCGCCCGGGCGCACGGGGCTGCGGTCTCCGCCCTGCTGGGGGAGCAACGTTCGCAGGTGGGCGTGTCCGCAGCGACGGTCTCGGCGGCCAGGAGCCGCGGCGAGTTCGTGTACCGGACGCGCCGTGACGCCCGCCGGTTCCCGGTCACGCGGTTCGAGGGCACCGGCGGCGTGGACACCGATCTGGACCTGATGCGGCTCGCCGCCGACACCAACCGCTCCGCCGGGGCCGACAAGCCCGTGTGGGTGGACGTCAACGAGCGCCTCGAGCCGGCGCAGGCCGTGGAGTACGTCGACGGCGTCACAGAGCTGATGTGCGCGGGCGACCTCCCGGTTGAGGTGATCGTCGAGCAGCCGGTGGCCAGGGAGCACACGTACGAGTTGGTCAAGCTGCAGCGCCGGGCGGACGCGCGCCTCGCGGGGTGGCGCCGGCGGCGCACGGTGCCGGCGCTGTGGCGCGGGCGCGGCTCGCCGTCCCGGTGGCGCAACACCGGCCCGCTCCGGCTGACGATCGTCGCGGACGAGAGCGTTTGGGACGCCGACGACCTGCGGCGGCTGCAGCGGCTGGCCGGGTGCGGCGGGATCAACATCAACATCGCCGAGGCCGGCGGACTGCTCGCAGCGTGGGACGTCGCGCAGGAAGCCTCCCGGCTCGATCCCGAGGCACGGATCTGCCTCGGCGGCATACCGGCGACGAGCGACATCACGGCCTGGGCGGTGAAGAACCTGGCCGCAGCCGTGCCGCGGCTGGACTACTTCACCACCTCGCCGCTCGGCACCGCCGAGGCCGGGATCGCCGAGCCCCGCCTTCGGTACCGCAACGGCCGGACGCACCTGCTCGCGGACCAGGAGGGCGAAGGCATCGGCGCGGAGCTGTCGCGGGCCGCGGTGGGGCCGTACGTATCCCGGTCGGCGCGGTTCCCCGTGCCGGTCGGGCCCGCCGCCCTGGGCGGGCCGCCCAACCGGTTCGACGCGCCGCACCTGGAGGGCTTCNNACAGCCACCTGCTCGAATACGAGGCGCTGTGCGCCCGGTTGGAGACCGTGCGCTACAGCCCGGCGCAGTTCGCCGCCGGGGAGCGGGCGGAGGAGCCGCGGATCGGCTTCACCGGGACCGCCGGCGCCGAGACGTCGCAGGTGGGCAGCCACCTTGCCGGCGACAGGCACCTGACGCGCATCGCTCTGGAGCGCGCCGGTGTCACCGTCCCCGCGGGGCGGCGGTTCACGCGCGGTCAACGCGACGAGGCCCTCGCGTACGCCGCCGAGCTGGGCTGGCCGGTCGTGGTCAAGCCGGCGGCGGGGTCCGGCGGCAGGGCGGTCCGGACGAACATCCGGTCGGTCGATGAGCTGGTTTCGGCCCTTGACGCAGTCGCCGAGGCCGGTTGCCGGGAGCTGCTGGTCGAGCGGCACGCCAGCGGAGCGGCGTACCGCTTCGTCGTCCTGCGCGACCGGGTGCTCTCGGTGCTGTTCCGGCGGCCGGCCAGCGTGGTGGGCGATGGCGAGAGCACGGTGGCCGAGCTGGTCGGCCAGCAGAACGAGTTGCGGGCCGGCGCGCGCCGGTTGCAGGCCACCCCGTTGCGGATCGACGACCGGGTGCGCGTCCAGCTCGAACGGCAGGGCCTGGCCTGGGACTCGGTCCCGGCTGCGGGCCGCCGGGTGCAGGTGAGCACGTCATGCGGCGTCGGCCGGGGCGGGGAGAGCTTCCAGGTGCTCGACGAGACACATCCGAGCCTGCTCGACGAGGCGGTCCGCGCGGTGCGCGCCCTGCCCGCGCTCACGTACGCGGGCGTGGACATGATCCTGGCCGATCATCGCCGTCCGCTGGCGGAGCAGGCCGTGGCCGTGTGTGGGATCAAGTCCAGCCCGAGTAGCCGGACCAGCCACTTCCCGCTGTACGGGCCGTCGCGCAACGTGTCGCGGGAGCTGCTCGTCGACAACTGCGACCGTGCGGGCCTGCCGCTGGCTGAGGGCGCCGACGAGCTCTGCCTCGACCTTGAGATCCGGGGCGTGGTCCGGGAGGTCGGCTACCGGCACTGGATGAAGGGCCTGGCCCGCGAGTTCGGCGTCGCCGGCTGGGCCCGCGACACCACCGACACCGGCCTGGTCGAAGCGTGCCTTGCCGGTCCGGCGGCGCTGGTGGCGGCGCTCGCCTCGCTGGCGATCAGCGGCCCGCCGCGGGCGCGTCCCGACTACGTGGTGTGCCGGCACCACGACGGAGAGATCCCGGAGGGACGCTTCGCCGTCAAGCGCTGAGCTCACCCGTTGATTGTCTGCCCGTGGCCTGGTAGGCAAGATCCGTGGCGCTGGATGGCGGGCTTATCGCCGGCTACCTCGCGGCTGCTGCGCGTGGGGCAGGCGGGACATCGGCCGATCGCCGCGTGAATTCGTTGCTCGAACGGCTGAGCGCGCGGGTGACGCAGGGCATCGGACGCGGTCCCCTGGACCGGCTGGGCCAGAATCCGCACGACGAAGCGACCCTGCAGGAAGTCGGTTTGACGATCGACGGCGCGATCGCGCGGGACAGGAGATTCGCCCGCGACGTGACCGCCATCGTGGCTGAGCTCGACAAACGTGGTGGCCAGCAGCTCATCGACCAGGCGTATTCACAGCCCAACCCGTCGGCTTTCGGCCACAGCACCGTGGCCGGCCGCGGGTCCGGTGTTCACCCGATGTTGTGGTTCCATCCGGCCACCGCGCCATTGTGGGCCAAGGTGTTCGTCGTGCTCGGCGGGGTAGTGATCGTGACCGCGTTCGTCATCTTCGGATACACGTTTGCCACCGACATGCCCGAGCTTGGGGACCCTGATTCCTTTGAAATACCGCTGGGCTTCCCACTGGCCTTCGGTACCTTCTTCTTCGGCGTGGTTCTGATGGGTATTGGGTCACTCGGCGCGGCGTTGAGCAAGCGCCGCTAGTTGTCCTGTCAGGTGACAGGACAACCAGGACAACCAGGAGTCTGCCAGCCACGCCAGCAGGCGGCCGCGCGACCAGCAGCGGCCGATGGCTTCGGCGTGCAGAGTCGAGTGGTCGAACACCGCCAGGCCGATGATGCTGTGGCCGGAGGCGCGGCGGTCGCCGAGTGTCGGTATGGCTGGCGCGACTCCGACTCCCTCCGCCGACACCCACGCCACCGGCCGGTCGGTGGCCGCTTCGTCGAGCCGGTGCAGGAAGCGCAGGCGGGTCTCGAGCGGGAAGCGCGACAGCGCCCACGTGGTGGTGACGACGGGCAGGGCGTGCGCGGGCACGCGGGCGATGGCGTCGGGCAGCACGTCGACGGCGTCACCGGGCAGCAGTACCGGAGGGTCGGTGGCTGCCAGGGCGATCTCGGCCTCGAGCGCTGCGGCACGGTCCGGCTGGTCCGGCGGCAGGCAGGCGCGCAACCAGCGGGCGTCGTTCGCGTCGGTCACGTCGACCGGTTCAGGGTCGATGCCGACCCGGGCGACGACCTCGGGGATCGCCCGATTCGGGACGGGCCGGTCTCCCACGATGGACGCCGACTGCTGGACGGGAGATGACTGGTCGCCCAGCGTTTGACCGTTGCTGTAGGTGATGCCGACGCGGTCGACGTTGAGGTTGAGCCCGGCCGAACAGCCCACGTCGATCAGCCCGACCGCATCCGCGCCTACCCGGCGCGCCGCCTCGGCAATGGCCGGGTACAGCACGGCGCAGCGTCCGGTCTCGCCGGTCCGCGGCTGCCGGCGGGAGGCGATGGCCGCGACCGAGTCGGTCATCCGCCGCAGCGTGTCGATCGCCGCGTCGGCGGCGGCGTCGCCGTCCGCGGCGGCATAGGCTGCGGCAAGCTCCGGGGCACGTCCGGCGAGCGCGAGGTCGTGCAACGCGGCGAGGATCACCGTGGGGTGCCGCTTGCGCGCCGGCGCCGCCTCGATGGCGCGCAGCGCCTCGCCGGACTCACTCAAGGCGACCGCGACGCGCGCGTACAGCGGCGATGTCTCGGCGGCGTCGACCTCACCGAAGCGGCGGTACACCTCAGCGAGTGTGCGGGCCCTACCCACGGGATGAGACGCTTGCTGCGGTAGGCCGGCCGTCTAGCACCCAGGTGTAGCGCTGCTCCGTCGCGTCGTCACACCCGCTGGGCACCGGATCGCCGACCGGCGCCCGCCGTAGCCGGACGGTGAACCGCCGGTCGGCCTCGTCGTCGTGCTCGTGCCCGGCAACCGTGACAGGCACGTCGACCTTCGAGTCGTCCGGCGCGCCGGTGGCGGTCGGCGCGCCGGCACGTACGGTGTCCAGGGCCGTGACCTGCTCTCGCCGGCGCACGAAGTGCTCGGCCACCTGCGCGGCAGCGGGTTGGCCCGAGCGACCACGGAGGTTGTCGAGCCGCACGTGGCCGGCCCGGTAGCGGTCGGTAGCGGCGAGCGCCGATTCCGGGGTCAGCCGCCCGTAGAACAGCCCGTGCGGGAAGCAGACCATGTTGCCGGCGAACCGGTGTCCCCCGACATGGGTGCACTCCCACACCCCGCCATGCTCGGCTGCGAGCGCGGTAGCGACCGGCCGTCCGAACTCGGCGCAGCAGGCATCGCGCTTGCCATTGGTGCACACCGCGTACAGCGGGTCGTGGCGCTCGGAGCCGGTGCCGACCGGGCCTCCGGCAGCGAGCGCCTCCAGGTCCAGCTCCAGCAGGTCGTCGTACCGGTCGATGGTGGTCTCCCGGATCCACGGTCGCGTACCAGAGGACCCGCCCGTCCACACCAGGTAGCACCATGGGCGCTCGACCGTCCGTTCCTCCGTCCGCCGGATCAGGACGATCTTGACCGACGGCGCCCGGCGCTCGATCTCGCCGGCGATGTCCGGCCCGAGCGCCTCCTTGACCGCCTTGCGCTGCCATGGTCCGGGATGCTCCACCAGGAGCCACGCCGTCGCCGCCCCGGCGGTCCCCGCCAGCGGCTCGCCCTGGGAGATCGAGTGGCCGGCACACGCCGACGACCGCCGGCTCGCCGGCAGCGGCGTCTCGACGAACGACGGGACCCCGGGGGGACCGGTCGAGTGACGCGCGGGCATATAGGTAAGCCTATCCTTCACCTTCGTGGCAGCCCATGTGTCGGGAATCCGAGGACAGATGCGTGGAACCGTACCGCGCCCGAGCGGCGTCGAACCGGGCATGAGACTCGGGTGCCTCCTTGTTGCCGCCGCGCTGGTGAGCTCGGCGTGCGCCGCCGATGACGATCAGGGCTCAGCCGGTGCGACCGGTCCGGGGCCGGGCACCGTCCCGTCGCCTGACGTGGAGCGCGCTGCGGTGGATGCGGACGCGCCGGTCCAAGCGCTGGCGGCGGGGTTCAACGGGGCCGGCTTCGACCTGCTCCGCGGGCAGCCCGTNNCCCGTCGAGGAGAACGCGGTGTTCTCACCGTCGAGCATCGGCAACGCCCTGCTGATGGCCCGGGCGGCCGCTGACTCGGATACGGCGGCTGCCATCGACGCGAAGTTCCGGCTGCCGGACGCGCCCCACGAGGCGTGGAACGCCATCGACCAGCAGATGGCCGCAGCGCAGGGCGACGAGCTGACCGTCACCGTGGCCGACCGGATCTGGCCACGGGAGGGCGTCGAGCCCGACCCGGACTGGCTCGATCTCCTCGGCGCCCACCATGGCGCCGGCGTCGAGCCGCTGGACCTGGGAGGCGACCCTGAAGGGAGCCGGGAGCGCGTCAACGGCTGGGTGAACGAACAGACCGAAGGACTGATCCCCGAACTGCTGCCCGAGGGGTTCATCCGTCCGGACACCGTACTCCTGCTCACGGACGCGCTGTACTTCAAGGCGCGTTGGGAGCGGACGTTCGGCAAGTACGAGCCCGTGGACGGGCCGTTCACCCGGCTGGACGGCAGCACCGTCGACGTCGAGTTCCTGCGTGAGCTCGAGCTCGCCGACCGGCGCGGGGAGGGCGACGGCTTCGTCGGCGCGGAGATCCCGTACGTCGGGGGCGAGTTCTCAATGCTGGTGATCGTGCCGGACGAGGGCCGCTTCGCCGACCTCCGGGACGGGCTCGACCAGGACTTCCTCGACGAGGTCGACGCCTCGTTCACCACCGGCCCGTACGAGCTGCTGTTGCCGCGCTGGGAGACGACCACTCAGATCGATCTGCTCGGGTGGCTGGAGGACGCGGGCGTCGCGCCCGGCAGCTTCCCGGCGATCTCGCCGGACGCGTTCCTCGGCGGGGCCGTGCACGGAGCGGACATCGCGGTGGACGAGTGGGGGACGGTCGCCGCCGCCGCAACCGGGCTCGGCTTCGAGGAGAGCGGACCTCCGGAGCCCGAGCTCGTCGTGGCGGCCGATCAGCCGTTCCTGTACGTCATCCGGCATCGTGACAGCGGGCTGGTGCTGTTCGCCGGCCAGGTGACCGATCCCACCGTGTAGCCCGGGCCGGGCGGGGAATCGATCTACCACGGCCCGGCGTTCCGGAGTTCGGCGCGGCGTTGACGGGGGAATCGGAGGGAGTGGGCGAACCTATGCCAGGGCTCGTCGCCGGCCGGACCTCGTGGGTGCGCAACCTTGCACGTCCGGCGCGTGCGTTCATCGACACCGAGGTCGGCAGCGCGTTGGTGCTGCTGGCCGCTACGGTCGCTGCGCTGCTGTGGGCGAACTCGCCGTGGGGGTCGACCTACGAGGACCTGTGGTCCACCGAACTGGCGATCCAGGTCGGGGGCGGCGAGCTGTCTCACGATCTGCGGGGCTGGGTCAACGACGGCCTGATGGCGTTCTTCTTCTTCGTGATCGGCCTGGAGATCAGGAGGCGCGAACTCGACATGGGCGAGTTGCGGGAGCGGCGGCGCGTGGCGGTGCCCGTGCTGGCCGCGCTCGGTGGGATGGCCGCCCCGGCGCTGCTCTACATCTCCTTGACCATCGGTAGCGGGGCCGTCCACGGCTGGGGGATCGTGATGGCGACCGACACGGCGTTCGCGCTCGGTGTGCTCGCCCTGGTGGGTCGGCGCTGGCCGGTGCGGCTGCGAGCGTTCCTGCTGACGCTGGTCGTCGTCGACGACGTGGGCGCCCTGACGGTGATCGCGCTGGTGTACTCCGAGAACCTCTCGCTGGTCCCGTTGCTCATCGGTGTCGGCATCTTCGCCGTGGTTGCCGCGCTCCGCGCGTCGGGTATCCAGCGTGGGGAGCCGTACCTGCTGCTCGGTGTCGGGCTGTGGCTGGCGCTGCAGTACTCGGGGGTACACCCGACGATCGCCGGCGTGGCGATGGGCCTGTTGGCGACCGCCTATCCGCCGTCCCGGACGGACCTGCAGCAGGCGGCGTCACTGTGGCGGTCGTTCCGGGAGCAGCCGACCTCGCACTACGCGCGCACGGCGTCCCGCGGTCTGCGGCAGGCCATCTCGCCGAACGAACGGATGCAGCAGATCTACCACCCGTGGACCAGCTACGTGATCATCCCGGTGTTCGCGCTCGCGAACGCCGGCGTGCAGGTCACCGGCGAGCTGCTCGAGCGTTCGGTCACCTCGCCCGTCACGCTCGGGATCGTGGCCGGTCTGGTGGTCGGCAAGGTGGTCGGCATCAGCGGCGTGAGCTGGCTGGCCAGCCGGCCGTCGCTCGGCGGCTTTCCGCTCACGATTCCCCTGGGGCTGGTGACGGGGGTTGCCGCGCTGGCCGGGATCGGGTTCACCGTCTCGCTGTTCATCGCCGAGATTTCGTTCGAGGGTGCGACGCTGGAGGAGGCGAAGGTCGGGATCCTGGCCGCCGCGGTCCTGGCGATCGGCCTGAGCTGGCTCGTCTTCCGCGTTCTGGAGTTCGTCCCGGAGCACGTGCGGGCCCGGCAGCGGGCACAGCAGGCGGAGCCGCTCGTCGACCTCGCCGATCCGGTGGATCCGGAGCGTGACCATATCCGCGGTTCGGACGTGGCACCGGTGACGCTGGTGGAGTACGGCGACTACGAGTGCCCGTACTGCGGGCAGGCGGAGCCCGTCATCCGGGCACTGCTGATGGAGTTCGGCGCGGACCTGCGGTACGTGTTCCGGCACCTGCCGCTCGACGAGGTGCACGAGCACGCCGAACTGGCGGCGGAGGCGGCCGAGGCCGCTGCAGCGCAAGGTCGCTTCTGGGAGATGCACGACCTGCTGTTCAGCCACCAGGACGCGCTGGAGCCCGACGACCTGCTGGCCTACGCCCGGGCGCTCGACCTGGACGTCGACAAGTTCGCCGAGAAGCTGAGCAAGCGCAAGTTCGCGTCCCGAGTGGCCGAGGACATCGACAGCGCCGACCGCAGCGACGTGGCGGGGACGCCGACCTTCTTCATCGACGGCCGCCGGCACTACGGCGCGTTCGACCTGGGATCGCTGAGCGGTGCGGTCCGCTCGGCTCTGTCGCAGGCCGGCGCAGCGAAGTCCGCGTCGCGGCAGACCAGCGCGGCCGCGACCGGTGACGATGCAGGCGGCATCGCTGCGCCTCACGAGCCGGATCGATGAGCGCGGGTCGAACGTGTTGCTCTGATGGTGCAGGGTGCCGCTGGCGGCGTCCGTTGCGGTACGACCGCGTCTGTGGTGGTATGGCGTGAGTTACCAATCCGCAGGAGTCGCCCGTGGGGCATGTCGAGGTAGACGGTGTGCGGCTGTACTACGAGACGGCGGGCAGCGGGCCGCAGGCCGTTGTGTTGTCGCACAGCTTCCTCGTCGACAACGGCCAGTTTGCCGGACAGTTCGAGGCGCTCGACGACTACCGAGTGATCGCGTACGACCATCGTGATCATGGCCGCAGTGACCGGGTCGGCACCGCGTACGACCTGGATGCCCTGGTGCGTGACGCCGAAGGGTTGATCGATGCGTTGGAAGCGGCTCCGTGCCATTTTGTGGGGCTGTCGACCGGTGGGTTCGTCGGCATGCGGCTGGCGTTGCGGGCACCCCAGCGGTTGCGCAGCCTGACTCTGATGGACACCTCCGCAGAGTCGGAGCCGCTACTGAAACTCGGCAAGTACCGTGCCCTGTTCACCTTGTTGCGTCTCGTCGGCACGAGGCCGCTGCAGGGAAGGGCTATGCGGGAGATGTTCAGTACGTCGTTCCTGCGTGACGTGGACCGGCAGGACGAGGTCGCCCGCTGGCGGGAGACGATCG
>JABAOG010009780.1_pt1 | contig 12601 bp, 14 predicted proteins | sample 7062131 | NCBI WGS metagenome assembly JABAOG01 (sample SAMN14538629, study PRJNA623070) | marine sediment metagenome | biome: marine biome [ENVO:00000428]; feature: marine pelagic biome [ENVO:01000023]; material: deep marine sediment [ENVO:00002113] | place: India: Arabian Sea | collected... | reverse complement strand
ATCCGCGCACATCCTGGATGTCGCGTGAAGCCCTGCTCTCAATTCCTCTAGGCTTATTGGGACTGGTTGCTGTTGGCTTGCAAATCCCAACCCTGGCCCTGATTGCGGCCGTGTTTGGTCTGGGTTTCCTGTATGCCCAGGCCCGAATACTCCGGGCGGCCGCCGGCATTCCAGCCTGGCGTGAACCGCTCATCGTCCCCCTGATCGCTTTCACAGGACTAACGGAAGGAGCCGCCTTGTTTGTAGCGGCAGCCCTGCTTTTTGGAGCGGTTGAGACATGGTTTGCGATTGTACTGTTTTTACTGATCGCGGTCCGTCTCCTGGTATGGCTGGCTTACCGGCGCAAATTATCGGCTCCCGGCAGCGCGCCAATTGAAACGGTAAAAGCCCTTGAACATATCAACGACAACTTGCTTGTCCTGGGCCACGTGATTCCACTGCTGGTTGTACTGGCGGCTATCTTTTTCCCTGGCAACACGGCCGTTACCGCAGCCACACTAATCGCTACGTTACTTACCCTGCTGGGCGGCTGGTACCTCAAAGCAACCCTGATTACCCGGGCTGCCTACGATCAAGGTTTTGCCATCGAACATGCCCCGGCCCGCACCCCCGGCTATGCTGGCCCCGGTGCCAAACCGGGTTGGAGTTAATATCATGACCCATTCACGACAAGGCTATGCGGTCACCAGCGGCATGGAGCGCTCTTTCGCCCCTGAGGTTCACAAACTCACCCTCGGGGAAGGCGAAACCTTTCACGGCGAGGCAATCCTGGCCCTGACCAAAGCGCTCCTCCAGGCCGGTGTGGCCTATGTCGGCGGTTATCCAGGCGCGCCCATCTCCCACCTGATGGACGTGCTGGCCGACGCCCGCGAAAGCGTACTTAAGCCAATGGGGATTCACTTTGAGTCCTCGGCCAGCGAGGCTGGCGCGGCCGCTTTGCTGGGCGCTTCCATCCATTACCCTCTGCGCGGGGTGGCTACCTGGAAATCCATCGTGGGAACCAATGTGGCCTCCGACGCCCTTTCCAACCTGGCTTCAGCCGGCGTCACCGGCGGCTGTCTCATTATCGTCGGTGAAGATTACGGTGAAGGCGCCAGCGTGATCCAGGAACGCACCCACGCCATTGCCCTCAAATCTTCGCTGCCCCTCATCGATCCCCGCTATCACATGCCCAGGCTGGTCGAACTGGCCGAACAGGCCTTTGAACTTTCCGAGGCCTGCCATCTGCCGGTCATGATGTCGCTGCGCATCCGCGCCATCCATATGACCGGCAGCTTTGTGTGCCAGGATAACCGGCCGCCGCCCTTTAGTATCCACAACCCGGTGCCACAGGCCCTTCGCGACTACGGCCGTATCGTCCTGCCCCCCTCAACCTACGCCCACGAAAAAGAAAAGGTCATGGAAAGACTGCCTGCGGCCCGCCGATTCATCGTCGAAAATGAACTCAACGAGCATTTTCCCGGCGAGGGTGGTCGCCTGGGCATTATCATGCAGGGGGGCATGTATGGGGCCACCCTGCGCGGGCTGCACAGCCTGGGCCTGGCCGATGCCTTCGGCCGGACGGCGTTNNAGCCTGGGCTTGGCCGATGCCTTCGGCCGGACGGAGTTGCCACTGCTCGTCCTCAACGTTATCCACCCCCTGGTGCCGGAGGAAATCGAAGCCTTTCTGGGGGATAAAGAAGCGGTGCTGGTCGTCGAAGAAGGCCAGCCGGCTTTTATCGAACAGGAAATACGTTCGCTGGCCCAGCAAGCGGGTATCATCTGCAAAGTATGGGGCAAAGGCGTCTTACCCACTGCCGGTGAATACACGGCCGATGTTGTCCGCACCGGCCTGGCCGCCTGGCTGGATAAGGTGGACTTTGGAACACAGCAAAAGAGCAATCAGAAGACGGCCGGACCAACCAGGATCGAACTGCCTGTTCAGGTTCCGCCGCGACCGCCCGGTTTTTGTACCGGCTGCCCCGAACGGCCGTTATTCTCAGCCTTAGAGCTGGTGCAGCGTGAACGCGGCCCCCTGCACATTTCCATGGACATCGGCTGCAATACCTTCGCCACGCTGCCGCCCTTCAACATTGGTAGTACCGTGCTGGGCTACGGGTTGAGCATGGCCAGCGGGGGGGCCATCGGACCGGCACTCGATCAGCCCACGGTTGTGGTAATGGGCGACGGCGGCTTCTGGCACAACGGCCTCATTACCGGCATCAGCAACGCTTATTGGCATGGCTATGACGCCGTCCTGATCATTCTGGAAAACGGATATGCTTCAGCCACCGGCCAGCAGCATGTCCCCTCAACCGGCTCAACCCCCTGGGGACGGCCGTCGCGCATCTCGATTGAATCAACCCTGCGCGGCATGGGCGTTGAGTGGATACGCCGGGTAGACGCCTACGACGTCACAGAAACGCTGGCCGTTCTGCGGGAAGCATTGTCCGCCCGCGGCCCCCACTTACGGGTGATTATCAGCGACCAGGAGTGTATGCTGGCCCGCCAGCGGCGCGACCGCCGTCTCCAGGCCGAAAGGCGAAAAGCGGGGCAACCACTCGAATCCGCCCGCTTCGGCGTTGATGCCGAGGTGTGTACCGGCGATCATGCCTGTATGCGCCTGAGCGGTTGTCCTTCGCTCACTCTCCGGCCAACGTCCGATCCGCTCAAGGATGGCCCCACTGCTTATGTAGATTCGAGTTGTCTGGCTTGCGGTCTGTGCGGCGCAAACGCCCACACTGCCAGATTATGCCCATCCTTTTACGAAGTAAAGCGAATCCAAAATCCGGGTAGCTGGCAGCGCCTGCGGGCCGGTGTGCGGGATTTGTTTATGAAATTGTTGGGAGCGTCGTGATGAGTGAACGTGCAATTTGTGTATTGATCAGCGCCCTGGGGGGACAGGGAGGCGGTGTTCTCACCAACTGGCTGGTAGAGGCGGCCCGGCTGGCCGGATTTCCGGCCCAGGCCACTTCGATTCCGGGCGTGGCCCAGCGCACGGGAGCCACAACCTACTATTTTGAGCTGTTTCCAAACCGAAACCCACCGGCCGACCCTGTTTTTTGCCTCTTTCCCAGCACAGGCCAGGTAAATTTGGTGGCCGCCCTGGAGCCGACAGAAGCCGGCCGGGCGCTGGAGCGCGGCTACGTCAGCGACCGGACGACGGTCATCACCAGCACGGTACGGGTGTTCAGCACGGCCGAAAAATCAATCGCCGGAAATGGTATCGTCCCCACCGAACCCATCCTGGAAACGCTTTCCCAGGCGGCACAGACCTTGATCCAGATCGATCCGGATACCCCCGCTGATAGCCGGATCAACGCCATGTTCTTTGGGGCCATCATCGGCAGCGGTGTGCTACCCCTGTCGGCCGAGGATGGTCGCCGCGCCATTGAATCCCAGGGCCTGGCAGTAGCATCCAATACGGCCGGTTTTGAAGCCGGTCTGAAACTGGTTACTGTTCCCAACGGTGCCAGGCTTCAAAAACCGGCATCTACAGAGCAACTCGATCCGCCGCCGCCCGGCCTGGAACAGGCCCTTACACCTTTCCCGGCCACATTGCACCCGCTCTTAGGACATGCCCTGGCCCGGCTGGTTGATTATCAAAACGAGAGCTACGCCCGGCTTTACCTGGAGCGCCTGCAACCTTTTCTGGAAGCCGACCAGGTAGCCGGGGGCCAGGCTTGTGACTGGCGTTTGACGGCCGAGGTGGCCAGACGGCTGGCGATGTGGATGAGTTACGAGGATGCCATGCGGGTGGCCCAGCTCAAGACCCGGCCCGGTCGCCTGGGACGCATCCGGGCTGAAATAGGGGCCCAGGCCGGTGAGCCGGTGGAAGTTCGGGACTATCTAAGTCCCGGCCGGGAGGAGTTTGTGAGTCCGCTGCCGGCCTTTCTTTCAAGATTAGTACCCGGCGCTGGCCATCAAAACGGGACTAGGGGACGCAGTTTGCACCTGGCCTGGCCGACCTCCTCTCCCTGGGGGTATGCTGTACTGAAGTTGCTGGCCGGTCTGCGCTGGATACGGCCGCATACCCAGGCCTTTGCCCGCGAACAAGGTCTGATAGAAATGTGGTTAACGGCCGTAAACCAAAGCGCAGCCGTTGATTATGAACTGGCCTGTCAGGTGGCCGAACTGGCGGTTTGGGCACGGGGCTACGGGGTGGTACGGGCCGGGGGGTTGGCTTGCCTGAAAGAAATGTTCACCAATTGGTCGCAGCGGCTCCAAACGGATGTAACCGCCCTGCGAGCCGAGGTGACAACTTCGCTCTCAACCGCCCGCAACAATCCCGATTCCATCTACAAGCTGCAAAATCTATGACATTTGTCACTTTTTTTATATGACAAATGTCATACCCTTTTCCCCAATAATGCTATAGCCTAATGTTAGGCACTTTTCAGACGTTCGTATAAATAGTGACATATATCAGTCAGGAAAAGCAGTGGCTAACCGTACCCAGGATCTTATTTTTACACTCTACGGTGACTACCTCCTCCCCCGAGGTGGTACAGCCTGGATTGGGAGCCTGATTGAATTACTGGGCACGTTGGATGTTAGCGAACAGGCGGTGCGTTCAGCAACTTCGCGTATGGCTCGCAAGGGTTGGCTCCGCAGTGAAAAAGACGGCCGTCACAGCTTCTACTCCCTCACCCCCAAAGCCGTTTCCCTCCTGGAAGAAGGAACCCGGCAAATCTTCAACCCGCCCCAGGATGAATGGGACGGTAACTGGTATCTCATTACCTACGCCTTTTCCGAAAAACAGACCCGAAAACGTCACAAATTGCGTAATCGGCTCTCCTGGATTGGCTTCGGCCAACTCAATAATGGTACCATGATCTCTCCCAGAGATAGATGCCATGAAGTGGACGCCATACTGCGTGACTTAAAAGCACACGCCCATGTGTACCGCTTCCAGGCGAAATCTATCAATAACCGGGACAATGACGCCCTGGCCCGGGAATCCTGGGACCTGGACGAGCTTGGGCGGCTCTATGCCCAGTTTATTATCAAATACCAACCCCAGTTTGAGCGTGATTTCCAATACTACAAAAATGGAAATTCCCCTTCCCTGGCTCATTACTTCCAACGGCGATTTTGGCTCATGCATGAGTACCGCTATTTCCCTTTTCACGATCCCTATTTACCGTCTGAATTGTTACCGGAAGGATGGCTGGGCAAGACAGCCGCCACCCTATTTCAAAAATATCACACTATTTTACAAGAAAAAGCCTTTGTTTATGTAAACCAAATAATGGCCAAAACACCCCAGAACTCGTTAGCGAGCGAGTATGATTCCCAGGAGGTATCCCTATGAACTATTTCCAACCCCCCCGACCGGCCGATTCATTCGATTTTAAGGAAATTATTTACGAAAAGAAGGATTTTGTAGCCCGGGTCACGATCAACCGCCCTTACAATTACAACGCCTACAGCACCCAGGCGCTCGATGAATTAGCCACAGCTTTCCACGATGCGTCATTTGATGACAGCGTAGCCGTCATTGTCTACACCGGCACCGGCACACGCGCTTTTTGTACCGGTGGCGATGTAAAAGAGTATGAAGAAGTTTACACCGACTCACCCCGAGACTACTGGAAATATATGAAGTTGTTCGGAGCCTATCTGGAAAGTATTTTAAATACCGGAAAACCGGTCATCGCCCGTCTGAACGGTATGGCCGTTGGCGGCGGCAATGAGTCGCAGCTGGCCTGTGATCTCTCTATCATCGCCGAACATGCCTATATCAAACAGGTGGGCACGAGCGTTGGCAGCGTGGCCGCCGGCGGCTCAACCCAATGGCTGCCCATTGTGGTTGGTGACCGGCGGGCGCGCTACATTTTGATGACGAACCGCATCATTTCCCCGTACCAGGCTTTAGATTGGGGATTGGTGAATGAGGTGGTTCCCTCGGTAACCAAAGACGGCCAATTTATTACCCAGGCGACGCCGGAACAGATAAAGAAAGCGCAAAAGGGTGTAGAAGGCTACAGCATTGATTTGTCAAAGCTGGACGAAGCGGTTGATGCTATGTGCCAGGAATTGATTGACAAGTTCCCCGAATGTATGCGCTATACCAAGCAGAACGTCAATTTCTGGAAGGATTTTGCCTGGCATCAAACGATTGGCCATGTACGGGACTGGCTCTCAGTGCATTACACATCCTGGGAACCGCTGGAGGGCATGGGGGCGTTTGTGGAAAAACGGCCGGCCAATCCCCGTATGCTCCGCGAACGAGCCGCCGCCGGTTTATCGTCCGAATTTCCCTGGGGTTCCTACGCCCAGACTTGCTCCAATTGCGGAGCCAAGAATTTGCCCAAAGAATTCACCTTCTGTGGGCAATGTGGGGCATCTTTGAATGGAATCGAGACAATGAAGCAAGAGCAAACAGCCGTTAGTGATTAAACAGTCCTAATAACGAGGAAGGGACAGATGAAAGCACATGTTTTTGATGAATGGCGTGACAAACCCCTGGACGATCTCCTATACGAGTGTCGTGAACTGCTGGAGGACACCACATTTCCAACGGTGCGTCGCTGGCGAGAAGCGGGCGGCAAAGTTGTCGGTCATTTTCAGGTTTATTTTCCGGAAGAAATTGCCCATGCGGCCGGAATGCTGCCCTTTAAGGTTCGGGGCGCGCCCATCGAGGCCGTTAAGGCCGACTCTCACTTCGGCTCTTACCTGTGTTCAATCTTGAAAACATCACTGGAACTGGTTTTGAGCAAGCACATTGAAATGGAGATGTTTGTAACCCACCCTATTTGTGATGCCGCCCGCAACATGGCCGGTATCTGGGGTCGCAACTTCGACTATCCCTCCCAGATACTTTATCTGCCCCAAAATGCCAACTCCACCCACGCGGCGACCTACCTGCGGGATGAGTATTCGCGGCTGAAAGAGGAGTTGGAAGCGATTATTGGGCGCNNGTTATTGCGGGAGCTATATGCGCTCAAGCGAGAGTCACCCTGGTTATTTTCAACCGATGAGGCTTATGTGTTGATGGCCATTGCCGGGTTAATACCGCGTGAAGAACACAACGAACTGCTGCAAGCTGCCCTGCCCATGCTTCGGGAACGGGAGGCTTACCCGCAAGACAAAGTGCGCGTGGTATTCGAAGGGGGCTTCTGCGAACAGCCGCCGCTGGACATGATTCGCACCATCGGCCGTTCCTGCTACGTTGTCGATGACGATTTCCTCATCGGTTTACGCTGGATTTTGGAAGATGTTCCCACAGCAGGGGATCCGCTCTACAACCTGGCCCAGGCCTATCTGGAACAATCATCGTACAGTCCGGTGCAGCATGATTTACGCAAACCCAAGGAAAGAATGTTGCTCGAACGAATACGCGACGCCAAAGCCGATGCTGCCATCATTACCGCCGCAAAAATGTGCGAACCGGGGCTGGAAGAACAGGTAACCTACACCCACACGCTGGATAGCGAAGGCATCCCCTATTTTGTCAGCGAGTTTGAAGAAAACATGACCAGCTTTGACCATCTGGAAATTCAGTTAGAGACATTTGTAGAAAACATCTTGTTTGAGTAGGGGCTTATTAGGAGGTCGTGATGGCAACAGATATAGATAAACAAAAAATAGTTGGGCGAGGCAACAAGGAAGGTTCCCGGCTTTTTCGGGAATGGTTCGCCGATTTGAATACAACGGCCGAAAACAACGACCTGGCGGCGTACGTATTTGTGATGGGGAGCATGGCGGAAGTATTACGTTGTTTTGACTTGCCGATGGTCTTTCCCGAAATCAATTCATTGCAAACGGCCGTGCGTCGGGTGGCACACGAATATTTGAATGAAGCCGAGGATTACGGCTATTCGCCCGACATCTGCGGCTATGTTAAGGCGGACGTAGCTGTGCAACGGCGCGGCGGCCAACATCCGATGGGACTTATCCCTAAACCGAGTATTGCCGTATTTACCAATGCCTGCAATACCTACATTAAGTGGGGCGAAATCTGGGAGCGAATGTATGACATTCCCATTTTTACGCTGGATATTCCCGGCACAAGAGGGGCGGGCGGGCAAACCTGGCCCGGCGACCGTTCCTTTGAGGCCGACCGTCGTTATGTGCAGGCACAAATTGAAGAGCTGATCGCTCAGTTGGAATTATTGACGGGTATCGCCTTTGACATCGACCGCCTGCGGGAAGTATTGCGATATGCCAATGATATGAATCTGGGCTGGCAACGGGTTCTGGAATTGAATCGTAGCCGGCCGTCTCTCTTTAACGCTTTGACTGACGGCACAGTCTATCTGGGCGTGAGCAACGGCTTTCGGGCCACCGAAGCGGGCAGCCGCTATTTTCTTGACCTGGTCGAGGAGATGGAATATAAGGCGGCCAACGGCATCGGCACCCTGACCGAGGAACAGCACCGGCTCCTTTTTGTGGGTGTGCCTTGCTATCCTATCTTCCGCCGCTTCAATGAGCTTTTCACCGATTGGGGCGGCACGTTTGTTAATTCGACCTATCTCTGGTTTGCTTCGGGTGGCGCGCAACATGGGTTTCAATATGATGTGACACGACCTCTAGAAAGCTTGGCTGAAGGTACGCTCATCAGCGTCCGCGATGCTATGGACAGCATGTTTTACCAGGATCAGGTTTTGATCAACATGGTGGATGAATTTCAGGCTGATGGGGTTGTCTACCATCCCATCAAGAGCTGTCGCACGGTTTCGACCGGCCTGGCCGACAACCGCCGCGCCCTCATGAATTCGACAAATACCCCCAGTCTCTTTATCGAGTCGGACATGATGGATCGGCGGGTGGTGTCGGAAGCCCAGCTCAAGAACCGGATCGACGCTTTCTTTGAGGGGCTGGAGTCGCGCAAGGCGCAGGCGGCGATTGCCCAATAGCAGGTATGAACATATTGCGCAGCGGGTCATTTAAGCATTAGATTAGGAGGTTGAGATGGCATATGCAGTGGGCGTGGATGTAGGATCCACCCAGACCAAAGCGGTCATTATCAATGAAGAGAGAGAAATCGTAGGGCGGTCCCTGGTGGATACAGGAGCGAACGTGGTGCAGGCGGCTGAGAATGCATTCCAGGAAGCGCTGGCCAATAGCGGGATTCAGGAAGAGGAGGTGGAGTACATCATTGGCACAGGTTACGGCCGTTACCGGGTCACCTTCGGCAACACACAAGTCACGGAAATAAGTTGTCACGGCCGTGGCGCGGTTCATATGTTCCCCAATACGCGCACCGTGGTTGATATGGGCGGGCAGGATACCAAAGCCATTCGCGTTAGCGAAACGGGTGAGATTTTGGACTTTTGCATGAATGACAAATGCGCTGCCGGAACCGGCCGTTTTTTGGGAGCCGCTTCGGCCGCGCTGGACATTCCTCTCGACGAGTTGGGGCCAACTGCCTTGCAGGCGGAAAGGCCGGTGAAGATCAGCACCACCTGTACTGTTTTTGCCGAATCGGAGGTGCTTTCCTGGTTGGGGAAAGGTAAAAAGATCGAAGATATTCTTCTTGGCGTTCACCAATCAATCGCTTCCCGCTCAATTGGATTGTTGCGCCGGGTAGGGATTGAAGATCAAGTGACCTTCACCGGTGGTGTGGCTAAAAACACAGGCATGGTCCAGGCGATGGAGGATGGCATGAAATTGAAGCTAAACGTCAGTCAGGAATCCCACTATATGGGGGCCTTAGGGGCAGCGCTATTTGCTCTGGATCACATCCTGGCCAGCCGGGCACCGACGGCCGTGCGGAATTAAGAGCTCATCCATGAATATATTTCCACCCGCTATTTTTTAGGAGAAGCAAACCATGACATATACAGCCGGAATTGACATTGGTTCGACTTATACAAAAGCGATCATTTTGCGTGACGATAACGAAATCGTTGGCCGGTCTATGCGTACCACCGGGTTCAAACTTGCCCAGGCGGCGCGGCAGGCGTATGAAGAAGCACTTAAGACGGCCGGTCTAGCAGATGCCGATGTAAACTACAAAGTCGCCACCGGTTTCGGCCGTCACCGCCCCACTTTTGTTGACGTGGCCGTTACTGATTTGACCGCCAGCGCTCGTGGCGCAACTTTCTTCTTTCCTGAAACCCGGACAATTTTGGATATCGGTGGGCAAACAATGAAAGCCAGCCGTTTGGACGATAAGTCCAAAGTGAAATCGTTCCGTCTAAACGACAAGTGTGCCGCCGGGACCGGGGCATTTATTGAGAAGACAGCCCGCTATATGGGCTATTCAACCGAGGAAATTGGGCCACTCGTGGCCACCTCCAAAGAGGCGGTATCAATCTCCGGCGTGTGTGCTGTGTTTGCTGAATCAGAAGTTATCAATCATTTATCACTGGGCAATACGCCGGCCGACATTATGCATGGCGCTTTTGCCTCGCTAGTCGGCCGGGCAGTTCAGTTGCTGAAACGGGTACGTATGGAGCCGGAGTATACGCTCATCGGCGGCATTTTGCGTTTTGAGACGATGGTGAAGGTAGTTGGTGAAGAACTTCAGAGGGAGGTAAACGTACCAGAAGGGGACATGGTCCAATTCNNTTCTGGGCCACACCCGCTTGCAAAAGTTGCGCACCGCGGAGGGCGTACAGGTTTAGTGTAGTGTAAGGATCACGCCGATGAACCACAAGCACGAAAAAACGGGAAAGATAGGCTTCATTGTCCAGCAGGAGGCACATCGCGTTTTGTCGGAAGACCAACTGAATGCGAATCCTGATTTAGTGGCGCAAGGTTGGGAACGCCGGTTTATTTCGGATGGCCGACGAGCCAAAGAGATGGTCGATCTATACACGGAATTGGGGTATGAAGTTCACCTGGAGCCGGTTGATCAACAAGAGTTCAGGGACGAGTGTGAAGATTGTGGGATTGTCGCCCTCTTAAAATTTGTCACCCTCTATACCCGGAAAAAGGAACGTTAAGGATGTCTCAAGACCCCTTTGAGGTTTTTGTAGAAGAACACAATCACGGCCTGGCTGCACTGGAAAAGATGGAACAGGGCGCAGACAGCCTGAGCCAGAAAGGCTATTCCGCCGAAGCCCTGCAGCTAATTAAAGAAGCCAACGACTTTATTAAAATCGAAGTTAAAGCCCACAATCAAAAAGAGGAAGATGCTCTCTTTCCGGTTCTTAGCCCCTATATGCCCTCGCCCAGTATCATTGATGTTATTGTTGAGGAACACCGTGAACTGTGGGATAAGGAGGAGGATTTGCAGAGCCTGCTGAACTCGCTGCTAGGTGACCATGAAGAGCTGTGGGCAGAAGAAGACCGGCTGGAAGTATTGCTCAATTCTCCAAACGCCGCAGATAATGCCGGTGATATCGCCGAATCGGCCTTTAATATTATCTATATGCTGCGCGACCATATTGCCAAGGAAAATCAAATTTTGTTTCCCTCTGCTCAGGCCATCCTGAGCGAAGCTGAAACGGCCGAAGTTGCCAGAAAAATGGGATTATAACCAGGAGGTATAGCTGGCATGAACTACCAAAATATCAAATTCTCCGTTGACGCCCCGGTGGCGCGCCTGGCTTTGAACAGTCCACCACTCAACATCATCAACATCGCTATGATGAATGAAATGGCCGAGGCTGTGGAGAGTCTCAAAGACAAGCCCTCGGTCCGGGTGCTGGTCATTGAAGCGGTTGAAGGCAGCAAAGCTTTTTCTGCCGGGGTTGATATTGCCGATCACACGGCCGACAAGGTCGATGATATGCTTTACACCTNNCTTCCGGCTGCTGGCCGAACTCAATATTCCAACGGTGGCGGTGGTGAACGGGGCAGCGCTGGGTGGCGGCTGCGAAGTGGCCCTGTTCTGCGATATGATCGTAGCTTCAGAACGGGCCAAGTTTGGGCAGCCGGAAATCAAGGTTGGCTGCTTCCCCCCGATTGCGGCCGTTGTGCTGCCCCGACTCATTCCCCACACCGCAGCCATGGAGTTACTTCTAACCGGCGATACGATTAGCGCCGCCGACGCTCACCGGCTGGGGTTGGTCAATCGCGTGGTGCCGCCGGATGAACTGGCCGCTGCCACTGATGAGCTAATTGGGAAGTTGACCAGCCTGAGCGGTTCAATTCTCCGCTACACGCGCCGGGCAGCCAGATTAGGAACGACGGGGCCATTTGACCAGGCCCTGAGCGGCGTGGAGGATCTCTATCTGGATGAAATGATGCAGACCCACGACGCCCACGAGGGTCTGGCTGCTTTTATGGAAAAACGGCCGCCCCAATGGAAAGACCAGTAGATTTTAGCATGGCGTAATCAAAACCGAATGTGGTGCGGTCTGGAGACTGGCCTATTAGTTATACTGTTAAGAAATAAGGAATAAGGAAGAGACAAATCAACCCCTATGTTCAAAGTAGCAGTCCACCGAAAACAGTTTGGAACCGAGGACCAAGACCGGCCATCACGACGAGTGCCCGCTGTGGATCGTCCCCAAACTGAAACAGGCGAACCGTCAAAAGCTTGTCGCGCTCTTAGCGCCCTAATAGGCAAAAGGCACCCTGTATCCATGTCGCGGCTGCCGACCACAACAAGGAGTTGAATCATGGACACTTTATACATCGGTATTGATTGGAGTGAAGACAAACATGATATCTGTATTCTCAACCGGGCGGGAGCCTGAGATTCCCCCGAAAAAGGTGCTGTTGC
>JABAOG010009827.1_pt1 | contig 12606 bp, 13 predicted proteins | sample 7062131 | NCBI WGS metagenome assembly JABAOG01 (sample SAMN14538629, study PRJNA623070) | marine sediment metagenome | biome: marine biome [ENVO:00000428]; feature: marine pelagic biome [ENVO:01000023]; material: deep marine sediment [ENVO:00002113] | place: India: Arabian Sea | collected... | reverse complement strand
GAGCTCGCCGACCTCGTCGAGCAGGAGCGTGCCGCCTTCGGCCGCCGCGACCTTGCCGATCACACCGCCCGACGCCGCGGAGTGCCCTCCGGTTCCGGCTCCGAAGAGCTCGTTCTCCACCAGCGCTTCCGGAATGGCAGCGCAGTTGAGCGCGACGAAGGGGGCCTCGCTCCGAGGGCTCGCGCGATGCATGCATTCGGCCAAGAGCGTCTTGCCCGTTCCGGTCGGTCCGGTGAGCAAGACCTGCACCTCGAGCGCAGCGGCGAAGCTGCAACGCTGGACCACGTCCGCCATCGTTCGGCTCGTGTGCAGGACGGGTCGAAACGCGGCCGACGTGGTGCCGCTCGTGCTCTTGGCCAAGAGCCGGTCGGCCAAGGGACCGAAGGCGCGCGCGAAGTAGCGCACGTGACGCTTGGCAGCGGCGGGATCGCGACCGAGCCGGCCGCCCTGCAGGTAGACCACTCCGAGGGTCGCATCCGCTCCGAGCGGAGCGCAGAGGACCGCCTCGATGCCGTGGCGCCGCACGCTCTCGAGTTCATCGAAGCGAGGGTCGGACACGGCGGAGGCCGTCGTGACGACCTCGCCGGCATCCAGGGCGTGGGCGATGATCCCGGTCGACACGGTCTCGCGGATCTCCTCGACGCGATCGGCCTCGCAGCCGTGGCTGGCGCTCCAGCGCCGATCGCCATCGCGCACCTCGATGAACGCCTCGCGGGCACCGGTGAGATCGAGCAGGGCATCGAGCACTTCGCCGAGCACCGGCTCGCCGACCTCGCTCAGGTCCAGCAGGCGCCGATAGAAGCGAGCCGCGACCCCCTCCATCTCGTTGCCTTCCATATCCACCACAGCCCGTCACTGTCATATTGCCGCAGCACTGGAGAAACGCCCAACGAAATTTGACACTCCCGGCGACGTCAACCGTCAACGCTGGTTGACGGCAGGGCCCATTTGGCCGTGCGGGCCGCTGGCACGCGTCTTGTTACCGCATGGGGTGCCATGTTTGCGGAGGAAAGCCCCGGCGCGGTGGGGATGCAGCTCCTCGACGACCGAGGCTGCGTCGAGTGGGTCCACGGAACGCCGTGGGCGCTTCCGCCGGAAATCGCGGAGCAACTTCGGGAGGGGCTCCGCGACTCTTCTCGCGCCACCGCCGCTCTCGACGAGCGACACATCGTGGATGCATGGATGCTCGAATCCGCCAATGACGGCACGGCGGGGACGCGAATGCTGGTGTGCCTGCGAGCCCAGCCCGAGTGGATGGAAAGCGCCGCACTGACGGCGAGGCAGCTCGAGATCGCCGAGCTCGCCTCCGACGGTGCGACCATTCGCGAGGTGGCCGGTCACCTCGGCCTGAGCGTCCACACCGTGCGGACGCACCTGCGGAACGTCTACCGAGCGCTGGGCGTGGGAAACCGCCTGGAGCTTGCGCACTCGCTGATGTTCGTCCGAGCGCGGGTCTGAGCGACGGCTGCTGCCCAGGGGGGGGGCGCAGCAGCCGTCGCTCAGACCCGCGCCGGCCGAGCACCGCCCACCTGGTACCGTCACGGCGTGACCGACCACGTGATCCACTCGCAGCTGATCTGCGCCGACTACGACACCCGCTATCCGATGATCGTGGAGGGCGAAGGCGCCGTGCTCCGCGACGCCGCGGGCAAGGAGTACCTCGATGCGTCCGGGTGCACCGCCGCGGTGACCGCCATCGGCCACGGGGTCGAGGAGGTCAGCGAGGCGCTCGCCCGGCAGGCCGAGCGCCTCTGCGTGCATCCGACGCACGTCTTTCACAACGAAGTGCTCGAGCGCTACCTGGAGCGGCTCACGGCCTTCGCGCCCGACGGCTTCGACCGCGCCTGGACGATCAGCGGCGGCACGGAGGCCATCGAGAACGCCTGCAAGCTGGCGTTCCAATACCACCGGGCCAAGGGACGCACGCGCAGCAAGCTCCTCGGGCGCTGGGGGAGCTACCACGGCAACTCGCTGCTCGCGCTCGACGTGGGCGGCATGAAGATGCGGCGCGACTTCTACACGCCGCTGATGGTCGATCACCTGCACGTCTCGCCATGCCTGTCCTACCGCCGCCCCGATGGCATGGACGAGGCGGCCTACGAGGACGGCCTGGTCGCGGAATTCGAGCAGATGGTGGACCGGCATGGCGACGAGATCGCCGCCTTCGTCGCGGAGCCCATCGTCGGCGCCGCCCTCGGCGCCGCGGAGCCCACACCGCACTACTTCGAGCGCATCGCGGCGCTCTGCCGGGCGCACGACATCGTGATGATCGCGGACGAGGTCATGACCGGCATGGGGCGCACCGGCACCAACTTCGGCTGCGAGCACTTCGGCACGCACGCGGACATCCTGGCGTGCGCCAAGGGGATCAGCGGAGGCTATCTGCCGATGGGCGCCATCATCGCCCACGACCGAGTGCTCGAGCCGATCGTCGCGAGCGGCGAGCCCTTCTGGAGCGGCCAGACCTACAGCTGCATCCCGCTGGCGGCGGCGGTGGGGGACGCCGTGCTGACCTACATCCAAGAGCACGCGCTCGTCGCGCGCTCGGCGGAGGTCGGCGCGTATTTCGAGGAGCGGCTCTCCGGGCTGCTGGACACGCCGCACGTGGGCGACGTGCGCGGCCGCGGCATGTTCCTCGGCGTGGAATTCGTGGCCGACGAGGGCACCAAGGCGCCCTTCGATCCGGACCTCGCCTTCGCCAAGCGCGTCGAGTCGGCCGCCCTCGACCGCGGCGTGGTGATGTACGCCTGCCGCGGCACCGTCGAGCTCACGCGCGGCGACCACCTCCTCTTCGCACCGCCCTTGGTCTCGACCCGCGAGCAGCTCGACACGATCACCGACGTGCTGCGCGACTCCATCGAGGCCGTGGTCGCCGAGCTCTGAGGGGGAGATCCGGTCCGGCCGGGCGTATCACGGGCCATGGGCATGCCACCGATCCCGCCCCTCGTGCCGAGGGCCCCCATCCCCGCGCTACCGCAGCCTCCGGCCGCGCAGCCGCCTACGGCGCTGGTCCGCCGCGAGGGTCCGCTGGGCCCCGGCGAGAAGGTCTCGGTCGAAGGCGACGACGTCGCCGTGCTCGTCCGTGATGGCGAGGTGGCCGGGGTGCTGACCGCCGAGTCGCGAAACCCCGCCGACTACGAGGGCGCTGACGTGTACCGGGTGTTCACCGGCGTCTTCGAAGGGATGCGCTTCGGTGGGCCGGTGCCCCTCGACGGCGTGCGCGGCGTCACCGGCGGGGCCGACGTGCAGGTGACCGATCCGGTGCGCCTGGTCACCGCGATGATCGCCGCCGACGTCCGCGTGGACACGCTCGATGTCTGGCTCCCGGACCGCATCATGGAGTGCGTCTCCGAAGTGCTCGCTCAGCTCCACGGGCGCGCCAAGGCGCACGCGATCATCAGCGGCATCGTCGCCTGCACGTCGTGCATGGAAGAAGACGTCGGCGTCGTGGTGCGCGACATCGGCCGCATCCGCCTGCTGAGGTAACGGAGCGGCCGACGATCCGCTCAGGTCGCGTCTCGGCGGGCGGCGGCCTCGAGCGCCTGCCGGAGCAGATGCAGACCGCCGGCGAAGGCGCCCTGGACGGCGTGGCGCTGGCGGTGGTGCCCTTCGCCTTCCATGGCGGCGGCGGAGGTCGGGATGTCCGCGCGCAGGTCGTCATCATGGGTCATCAGGATGAGCTGGACCTCCACGTGGCATCGGTCCGGCTGGTCGTCGACGACCTCGATGGCGGGCTCGAGGACGTAGCCGAGCAGCCCGTCGGGCACCGGTGAGCCCGGAGGCGCGACGAAGACCTCGGGGGCCTCGGCGTGGATGTGATCGATGAAGAACTGATTGATGCCCTCGACCGCGTCCGGCTCGACGTTCTCCGCGTTCATGTCGATGGGATGGAGGATGACGTGGAAGCGTGCGTCCGGCCGGGGCCCATCGGGCCACCGGGTGTCCGGGTGATGGGTCGCCTCGGCGGGCTCCGAAGGCTCCGCGACCTCCAAGGCGGCGGNNGGCGGGCTCGGAGGCGACGGGCGCTTCGTCCCCGCTGTCGGCGACGACGGTGTCGCCGGAGGACTCGGGCTCCTCCGCGGAGCCACAAGCCAGCCCCATGATCACGCCGAGAACGATGGAAACTTGAGCGGTCGGTCGCATCCCCCGAGCGTACCCGACGGCGCGCCGCGGGGGAACGGACCGCGGACGGGGACGAGAGACGGCAGCCGTCGGCTCAATGGACGTCGACGTCGAGCGACTGCTCCGCCTCGTCGGCGCTCGCCGCGATCACGTTGAGGTGGCGATGCAACGACTCGGCGCTCATCTCCTTCAACGGCAAGCTGTCTCGGAAGACCAAATTCTCCCCATCGATGGCGAACGCGCCGATGGCCACGTCGAAGTTCTCCCGTAGGTACGCCTCAGCATCCACGGCGTTCACCGGACCGACGGCCGAGGCGAAGTCCACCATCGCCACCCTCTCGTCGAAGCTCTCGTAGTGCGACACGAGCACGGCTTGCAGGCGCTCGTCGTCGTACTCGAAGACGATCTTCACGCTGTTGGAGGTCCGGTCGGCGAGTCGGTACTCCTCGTCCAGCAGGTCCGCGACCTCCTTCCAGGAAGCGAAGGCGGCGGGCTCGGAGCCGGTGTCGGAGCGCTCCTCCGACCCGCAGGCGGCCGGCAAGAGCAGGAGGAAGACGAGCGCGAGAGAACGGCGGTGAGAGGCGGGTGACATCGTGGCGTCGAGTCTGGGAGCCTTCCGCCATGTTGTCCATTTGAAGGAGCCCCGTCGCGAACACCCCGCTATGCTGTGTGGCGTGCGTTGGAGCAGCGCAGCGATCGTGCTCGGGGTGTGGCTGGTGACGACGCTCGCCCGAGCACAGCAGATGCCGCCGGGCTACGACTCGTCGTCGTCGGAGGCGGCGCCCGAGAGCCCCGCGCCCGAGAGCACGAGCGACCCGGAGGCCGGGCCACCGCCGCCGGGGCAGCCACTCCCGCCGGGCTACGTGGAGTACGACCCGGCCGAGATCGCCTCGCGCCATTCCCCGTTCACGCCGGCGGAGGAGGCGCGAATTCGCGCCCAGTACGACTACCTGCGCAAGGAGGGCCGACGGTACCGGCTCACCTACCCGATCATCATGGGCGCCACCTCGGTCTTCTCGTTGGCCTACGCCGGCGTCTTTCTCCGGGAGGAGAAGGACGACTTCTTCGGGATGCCCGACCCGACCCGCATACGTCGCTACCGCGCCTGGGTCGGGGTCTCGACCCTCATGGTCGCGGGCGCCGTGATCTGGCTCATCAACCAGATCATCGGTCGGCGTCGATGGAAGCGGCGCTTCCTGCCGGTGCGCGAGCAGTATCGCCAGCTGACGAACCCGACACTCTTGCGTTTCTGAGCGCGAGCTGGCTTTGGGGGGACATGCGCCACCCAGCACTCATCTTCGGAATCAGCCGCCCTTTCATCGCGAGCACCGTTCGCGACAAACGGCCTGTCGTTCGGCTACCGCGGCGTTCTCACTTGCACTAGCGTGCCCTCGTGGCCGCCTATGATGTCGAGCTCTCGTCCCTGCCCCCGCACGTTCTGACGGCGGACGTCGCGGACGCGCTGAACCTCGGTTTCGACGAGACGGCCATGATGCTGGGCGAGCTGCCGGTCACCGTGGCGGAGCGCGTCGACGAGCTCGACGCGGAGGCGATCTTCCACGCGCTCCGTGACCTGGGCGCGGAGGTTCGCTTGAGCCCCGTGGCCGGGCCGCCCTCGCAGCGCCCCAGCGCGCGCCCGGGAGAGCGGCGCCCCTCGTTCCGGCCTGCGGTCGTACCGGCGCCCCAACGCGCGCTCCCGGCGCACGACCTGGGGACCGGGCCGGCGCTCGGCGCCGCAGCGACCGCGTCGGCGCACGAGCCCATCGACCTTCCCGGGCTGGACGAGCCCCTCGAGCTGGAGCTCGACGACGACCGCGGCCCCGGCTCGTTCTACCCGCCCGCGTCGTACTCGGAGCCGCCGGCGAGCGGGGTCACGCCCGCCTACCCGCCTTCCCAGGCCCCGGCCTCGAGCGTTCCCNNGACCACCGAGCCAGCCCGCCGGGCCCCCCGCCTCTCGGCCGCCCTCGTCGGCTCCGCGTTCGGTGGCGCCGCCCGAGGAGCCGCTCGGCGAGGCGCGGGGCTCGTTCGTCGGCGCCCTCCCGGGCGCCTATGCCTACGCCTTCAACCCCGGCGTCATGCTCCAAGGCGTGCTCACCGCGCTCTTCGCGTCGTTCATCTACGGGCTGGGCTTCGGGCTCTTGTCCCTCTTCTCCGCGCTGATCGCGCAGGGCGTCATCGCCGTCTTCCTCTTCGCGATCATCAGCCGCGCCTCCATGGGCAAGAAGGGCGCGCCCGCGCCGGCGGAGGCGGTGGGCGCGGACGAATTGGTGAGCGCGACCTTCCGCGTGTTCTTGGCGTTCTTCGTTCCGCTGCTCGTCCTCGCTTGGCTGAGCGCGGGGCTCGCCGACCTCGGCAGGTTCACCGGCGTGATCACCTCGCTCTCGGACATGACGCCCCTGGTGAAGGCCGTCGGCGCGCTGTGGCTGCTCTATCTGCCGTCGTCGCTGATCCTGGCCGCCCACGGCACCGGTTGTCTGGGTGGCCTCAACCTCATCGCCGGGGTGAAGCTGGTCACCCGCGCGCCCATCGGGTACGCGATCCTCTGGGTGGCGCTGCTGCCCGTGGTGGGCCTGCTGGCGGGCTGCATCCTCCTCGGCGGCCTCGCCTCCGTCGCCCTACCCATCGGCGGCACCTTCGTGACGATGGCCCTGTGCATGTTCCCGCTGGCCATGGGCGCCCGCCTCCTGGGCCTCTACATGTACCACTACGAGTACGAGCTCGGCTTCGCCTGAGCAGCCCGGAGGCCGCCGTCCACTCACTCCGGAATGCCCAGCTTGCGGCGACGCCAGGCAGCGCCGGGCAGGGGCGCTTCCCAGGTGTTGTTGAAGCGGTTGGCGAAGGTGAAGAGGTCGACGATGGCCCGGACCTCGCGTTGCTCCTCGGGGTCGAAGAGCTGCTCGAAACGCGCGACGAGGTCCGGGTCGTCTTCGCCTCGGGTACGCGCATCCGCGTAGCGGAGGGCGACCCGGGTCCGCTCGTCCAGGTCGGGGGGCGGCTCGGGGGCACGGGCCTCGCGCACGTCCTCGTCGTCGAGCCCGACCGCGCGGGCCACCAGCTGGTGTGCTGCGGAACACACGGGACAGCTGTTGGTCGCCGAGACGTGGAGGATGATCTGCTCCCGCAGCTCGGCGCCGATGCGCTTCCCGCGCCACGCGGCGACGTTCTTCGCGGCACGCGCGAGACTCGCGAAGGACCGTAGGTCGAGCTTCGGATGGGTCATCGGACCAGTCTCTACGACGGCGACGGAGATCCGCCACCCCGTCGAAGGTGGTACGGTCCGCGCCATGGATGTGCGTGAAGCGTTCGACCAGACCGACCAAGACGGCAACGGGCAGATCGATCTCATCGAGTTCCGCAAGCTGCTGGAGCAGCTCGGCTCGAAGCTGGATCCGGCCAAGGCCGAGCAGCTCTTCGACATCATCGACGGCGACGAGGACGGTCTGATCGCTTTCCCCGAGTTCGAGGCCTGGTACAGCGAACGCACGGGCTGAGCCCGACACGGCGGCGAAACGTGCCATGCTGGGGAGCGTGAAGCGCCTCTTGTTCCTGGGGTTCCTCGTCGCAGCCTGTGGGGAGCCCGCCGCCGAACCGGACGCCGGGCTCGATGGCGGCCCTGCGCCGAGCGATGACTCGGGCGCGCCGGACGAGGACGCCGGAGCGCCGCTGCCCGATCCGCCAGCGGCGCTCTCGGAGACCGGGCTCTACGCCGATGCCGTGGGCGGCCCCTACGCCGAGGGCGTGCTCGGCTACTCGGTGCGCCACCCGCTCTGGACCGACGGGGCGGAGAAGCGGCGGCACCTGCTGCTGCCCGAGGGCGGCGCGATCGACACCAGCGATCCGAACCACTGGGCGTTCCCGGAGGGGACGCGGGTGTTCAAGGAGTTCCTGGTCGAGGGGCAGCCGGTGGAGACCCGACTGCTCTGGAAGACGGGGCCCGCCACCAGCGACTGGGTCTACGTGGCCTACCGCTTCCGGGCGGACGGGAGCGACGCCGATCCGGTGCCCGAAGGCGAGGCCGACGTGCTGGGCACCACCCACGACGTGCCCGACACCGCCGCGTGCCGCGACTGTCACCGCGGCGGCGGCGACTTCGTGCTCGGCCTCGGCGCCATGCAGCTCGACCGCACCACCTTCGACGCCTGGGTCACGCAGGGCGTGCTCCCGGCGGACGCGCCTTGGGAGCAGCCGCCCGGGACCGCGGTCGAGCAGGCGGCGCTCGGCTACCTGCACGGCAACTGCGGCCACTGCCACGGTGACGTGCACCCGCTCGCGACGATGCGCTCGATGCGCCTGCGGCTCCCGCTCGGCGTGACCGACCCCTGGGCCGCTCCGGCCTGGACGACCACCCTGGGAGTCGAGGCCAACCACCTCATCGCCGGCACCGACACCATCGTGGTCCCCGGCGACCCGGACGCCTCGCAGCTCTACGTGCGCATGGGGGTCCGCGACGAATTCCAGATGCCCACCCGGGGCACCGAGCAGGTGGACCCCGATGGCCAGGCCGCGATCCGGGCATGGATCCTGGCGGCCCCCTGAGAGCGGTGAGCGACGAGAGCTGGCACTCGGAGCTGCGCGTGGAGGTCGAGGATCTCGGCGGCGGCTCGCGCACGCTCCGCATCGACTGCCGTCTGCACGCGGCCGAGGGAACGCCCCGGGACACCGTCGAGCAGCTGGTCACCGGCGCGCTGGGTGGCGCGTGCGGGTTCGCGGTCAGCAAGTACGGCATGCTCCCCGAGCATTTCCTCGGCCGTGAGGCGACGATCGAGAAGCAGGGCGGGCCCGCGATCGCCGCCGCCGCCGAACGCCGCGGCGTGATGGCGCCCCGTTGCGAGGTGCTCGCGGTCGCTCTCGAGTGACACGGGATGCAGAAGACGAACGACGGCTGGTACTACCGCGCCTCACCGGCCGTGAAGCCGCAGGCGGACCGAATGGTGGGCTTCGACGACGTGAGCATGCCGCCCTTCCGGTTCTCGGACGCGCAGGTTCACGCGCTCGTGGCATTCCTCACCGAGAGCCCCAAGGAACGCGCGCTCCGCGAGTGTCGTCCTCGGTGGTGAGCTGGTGACACACCGCCGGCGGCTCAGCTCTCGCGAGGGGCGAGCGCCGCGGCCAGCACCCCGGAGAGTTCGCGCAGCCGCACGGGCTTGGAGAGCTTGCCGTCGAAGCCGTGCGCTTTGGGGTCCGCGAGGACCGGATCGTTGGCGTAGCCGCTCGCGACCACCACCCGCACGTCGGGGTCGGCCTCCTTCACCCGGCGGAGGACCTCGACACCGCCGCCGGTGCCCGGGATGGTCAGGTCGGTGATGACCGCGGCGTAGGGCTCGTTCGCCTTCCGGGCCACGTCCATGGCGCTCTCCGCCTCGTCGACCGACGCGACGGCGTCCACGCGGTAGCCGAGAGCCTGCGAGAGTCGGCGCAAGGAGTCACGAACCCTGGGGAGATCGTCGACCACGAGCACTCGAGCGGAGCCACGCGCGAGCTCCTTCGGGCCATCGGACTCGCGGGGCGCTCCTTCCGTGGCGGGCAGCCGGACCACGAAGGTCGTCCCTTCCCCCACCGTCGACTCCGCCCGAATGGAACCGCCATGGCGCTCGACGATCGAGTGGCAGATGGAGAGACCGAGGCCGTGACCCGCGGTCTTCGTCGAGAAGTAGGGGTCGAAGACGCGACGCAGGACGTCCTCGGGCATGCCCGGGCCGGAGTCCGTCACCCGTAGCTCGAGGAAGCGCTCGTCCTTCGCCGAGCCGTCGTCACCGCGCGCGACGTTGCGCGCCTCGATGCGGATCTCTCCGCCGCGCTCCATGGCCTGGTCGGCGTTGAGCACCAGGTTGTGGATGACCTGGCCGACTTGACCGGGGTCCACCTTCGCCGACCAGAGGTCATTCTCGAAGACGAAGGAGATGCTCGTCGAGGATCCGGTGAGAGCGAAGGTCGCGTGCTTGCGCACCAGCTCTTCGAGGTCGACGGCCTTCGGGCTCGGCGCGCCACCCCTGGAGAAGGTGAGCAGCTGCCGCGTGAGATGGGACGCGCTCTCGACCGCGTCACCGATCGAGTGGGCCAGCTCTCGCGTCTGGTCCGGATCGTTCGGGTCCATGGCCAGCAGCTCCGCCAAGGAGAGAATGGCGGTGAGCTGGTTGTTGAAGTCGTGGGCGATGCCACCCGCCAGGAGGCCGAGCGACTCGAGGTTGTTGGCCCGCCGAGTCTCCTCTTCACGCCGGAGCTCCTCGGTGATGTCGGTCATGGCCCCGAGCGCGCGATAGGCGCGACCGCTCTCGTCGCGCATGAAGAAGACGCGGTCGCGAATGGTCGCGTAGGTCTCGTCTCGGCGACGGATCCGATAGGTGTAACCGGCCGTCTCCGCGCCGCGCTCGAGCGCCGCCTCGAAGGTGCTCATCACCCGAGCGCGGTCGTCCGGGTGCACCCGCTCGAGCCACCACCCGATGGTCGGGACGACCTCGCCCTCCGCGTATCCGAGCGTCGTCTGGAAGGCCACGTTGCGCTCCACGACGTCGGTGGCGAAGTCCCAGTTCCAGAGCATGTTGCTCGTCGCGGCGAAGAAACGGTCCCATTGCTCGCGATGCCGGCGGAGCTGGGCTTCCCGCTGCCGGAGGGTCTCTCGGAAGGTGGCGAGCTCGGACACGTCCATGTTGATGCCGATCATCCGCTGACCGCCGTTCATCTCGCCGCCGTGGATGGAGGCCGCGGCCAGCAGGTGCCGCTCGCCCCCCGGGTAGCGGATGCGGAACTCCTGCTGGAAGAAGCCGCCGCCCGTCACCACCTGACGAAGGTGGGCCTCGGCCGCGTCGAGGTCCTCGGGGTGGACCGCCTCCCGCCAGTCCCGATAGGTCACCGGCCGCTTGGGCACTCCGTAGAGCTCGTACATCCGGTCGTCCCAGACCAACGCGTCGCTCTCCATGTCCCACTCCCAGACGGCGAGCTTCGCGGCCTTCTGGGCGAGAGCCAGGCGCTGGAGCGCTCGGTCCCGCTCCCGCTGCGCCCGGGCCAGCTCGGTCACGTCCTGGAACGTGCCGACCAGCCGCACGACCTTCCCTTCCGAGTCGCGCTGGGGCTCGCACCGCGCCACGGCGAGCAGCGGTCCCTCCTCGTCGTTCACCGAGAGCTCCAGCTCGATCTCGTAGGGAGTCCCATCCTCGACCGCTCGCGCCACCGCGGGCTGGAGCCGCGCCCAGGACTCGGCGGCGAAGAGCTCGTGGTGGCGCTCGTAGGGGGGCGCCTGGGCGGCCACCGGGAGCCGGAAGATCCGGAAGAGCTCCGGCGTCCAGCGAACCACGCCGCTCACGGGGTCGTAGCTCCAGGTACCGGCCTTGTTGATCTTCTGCGCGTCGATCAACGCCTGGCTCACGTCCTCACGGGCGGAGACGTCGAGCAGCGTCACGTAGACGTCCGGCCCGTCGGGTGCCGGGGCGAGGCCCACTTCGACCGCTCGCTCGGAGCCGTCCTTCCGGAGCGCGGTCAGCACTCGTTCGCCCCCCATCCGCCGAGCGACGGGGGCCTCCGCGTAGGCGGCTCGATGGGCGACGTGGGCCTCCCGATGACGGCTCGGCACGAGCGCGTCGACGTCGAGCCCCACCAGCTCGTCCGGCGCATATCCGAAGAGCGCCGCCGCGGCCGGATTCGCCGCCTTCACCACCCCGGTGGGAGCGACCACCAGGATCCCGATCGGGACGTGAGCGAAGAGCGTCTCCTCCACCGAAGAACGCTAGCCATCTGACCCACCGCACACAAGCTATGGCGGAATAGTCCACCGATGGTGAATGTCGGCCGACGCCGGAACCCGGGGTCGGGGGCTGGGCGAGATCCAAGGGTCCACCACCGGTGCTGTCGGTGACCTTCGCGTTCGACCGACCACGCCCGCGGGGTCTTCGGCGACCCAAGAGACTCCGTCGTCGAGGGTCCCTTCCCGCATGGAGCATCTGCGCAGCTGGGCGAGCCTCGCGTTGCTCCTCGGGTGCGCTTCGTCGACGCCCTCGCTCTGGCCGCGCGGCGCGGCTCACGACACCGCCGGGGCGTCGGACTCCGAGGCCCCCGACGCGGCCGTCCATGGAACGCCGCCACCCCTGGCCGCCGGTGCTCTCGCTCGCTACACGATGCCGCCCGATCCGGATCCGAGCGCCCGAACGGTTCCGCTGCGGGCCGAAGCCTTGGCCGGCGACGACGCGAGCTTCTGCGCCATCCGCGAAGGAGGCGCCCTCTACTGCTGGGGCGGGGTCGTCACGATGGCCTTTCACGGCCCGATCCCGATGGGCATCCCCGACGCCACGGCCGTCGCCGCGGGCAGCCGCGGCGGCTGCGCGGTGCGGGCCGATGGCTCGCTCTGGTGCTGGGGGTACGACGTGGTCGAGGAGCCCCGCGAGGATCGCTCGCTGCTTCGCGAGCCACGGCGGGTCGAAGGGCTCCGGGCACGCGCCGTGGGGCTGGGCGGCGCGGGCGCCTGTGCGGCCCTCGACGACGGCCGCGTCGCGT
>JABAOG010016758.1_pt1 | contig 12607 bp, 7 predicted proteins | sample 7062131 | NCBI WGS metagenome assembly JABAOG01 (sample SAMN14538629, study PRJNA623070) | marine sediment metagenome | biome: marine biome [ENVO:00000428]; feature: marine pelagic biome [ENVO:01000023]; material: deep marine sediment [ENVO:00002113] | place: India: Arabian Sea | collected... | reverse complement strand
CGTCGCCGACTCCAGGCCCATCCCTTCCGCGCGGCGGAGATGATTGACGTGGTCCACGAGGAGGATCGCGTTGTTCACCACGATTCCCCCCATCATGATGACGCCGACGTAGGCCTCCCGGGTGAAGGCGGCGCCGGTGTAGAAGAAGATGAGGAAGACGCCGATGAGGGCCATCGGAACGGCCAGGAGGACGGTCAGGGGCTGCCGCAGCGACTCGAACAGCGCTGCCGTGACCATGAACACCAGGAAGATGGAAAGGGCGAGGACCCCGTAGATCTGGCGCTGCTCCTCCTCGTCCCAGCGCCACTCGTTGCCCGTCTCGATCTCGTAGCCCGGCGGCAGGAAGGTGTTCGCGATGACCGCCTCCTGGATCCGGTCTCCCAGCTTGGTGGGACCCCGGAACTCGTAGGAGACGAACCGCTTGTAGCGCTGGTCCTCGCGCTCGATCCGGGCCAGCACGGCCCGCTCGTCCAGGACCGCCACGTCCCCCAGCCGGACCGCCGATCCGCCCCGCGACGGCAGCAGCAGGTTCTGAAGCTCCAGCAGGTCCAGGTCCCGGTTCCCTTCCAGCTTGACCGCGAACTGGAGCTCCTCGCCCGCGACCCGCACGTTCGCGTTCCGGGCGCTGCTCCGCGTGGCCGCCGCGACCTGCCATACCACGTCCCGCGCCGTCAGGTCGTGGAGGGCCAGCCGCTCCCGGTCCAGGTCCAGCACCAGCTCGGTCTCCTTCTCCCGGAAGAACCGGCCGCTGGAGTTCGTGTCCACCTCCCGGATCCGGCTGAACCGGGTCAGCCGGCTGCCCAGGTCCTCGGCGATCTCCCGGACCTTCTCGTAGTTGTAGCCGTAGATCTGGATCGAGTAGTTCGGCGGGCTGGTTCCGCCGCCGTAGAAGCTCGGCCCGTAGCCGTAGACCCGGACGTCCATCCCGCCGAACTGGTGGCTGTACGCCACCAGCTGCTCCTTGATCGCCGCGGGGATGTCCGTGGCCTCCAGCGCCTCGGGGAACGTCACCTCGGTCCGGCTGAAGGACGGCCGCACGTTCGTGACGAAGCGCTCCACTTCCGGGATCTGCTTGAGCCGCTCCTCGAAATAGCGGGTCAGGGCGTCCACCCGGTCGATCTCCTCGCCCCGGGGCATCCGGACCTGGATGTCGATGTAGTTGTCCTCTCCCCACCAGTTCCCCCAGAGGATCCCCCGGGTGACGTACTCGGAGAACAGGTGGTAGGAACCGCCCAGCATGGCCACCGCCAGGGTCACCGTGGCCAGGGGATGGCGGAGCGTGAGACCGATCAGCCCGGCATACAGGCGGATGTACCAGGGAGGCCGCACGCCGGCCCGGGACGTCCGGCCCGCGTCCCCGACCGGGGCGCCGCGGGTGAGCGCGCCCGCGCCGCCGGGATCGGGCCGGGCCGGGGCGGCGGGATCCGGGGCCGGACCGCTCCGCCCCCGCCGGCCCGCGACCCGCCGCAGGGTCCGGAGGGCCGCCCGTACCGGGCGCATCACCGCGCTCACCGCGACAGCCAGGCCGTCACGCACGGGCCACCGCCAGGGACGCAGCCGGCCCGGCGTCCAGCGCTGCCGCGCCCGGGTCCCGTGCCAGCGCCACGGCCGGGCCCGGGCGAGCCTCGGCTTCCAGCGCCGCCAGNNCGCCAGCGGTCGCGCCGGCGGGCCGCCACCCGCTCCGCTCTCCGTGTGACCTCCTCGGCGTACCGTCGGGCGATCTCCGGAACGGCCCGGCCCCCGGGGTCGGCCGGCACCCGGGCCAGCGCCCGGCTCGCCAGCCCCGGGATGAAGCTGAAGGCGACGAAGAGGCTGGCGACGAGGCTGAAGCCGACGACGATGGCCAGGGGCACGTAGTAGACCTGGAGCTCGCCCTGGAGGTAGACGAAGGGGACCAGCACGACCACGGTGGTGAGGGTGGCGGCGAGGATGGGCAGCACCACGTCCCGGGCGCCCCGCTCCGCGGCCGTCGCCGGCGCATCCCCGAGCTTCCGCCGGCGGTACACGTTCTCCAGCACCACGATGGAGTTGTCCACGATGAGGCCGAAGCCCATGGCGAGCCCCATGAGCGTGAGGACGTTGAGCGTGAGCCCGCCGAAGTAGATCAGGTTGACCGTGATGAGGACGCTGAACGCGATGGTCGCGAATACGATGGCCGCCGAGCGCAGCGAGCCCAGGAACAGGAGCAGGACGAGGAAGATCACGACGGCTGCGACGCCGGCCCGCAGACGCAGATCCGACAGCTGCGTCTTCACGGCCTCGCTCTCGTCGTCGCCCTCGTCGAGGATGAGGCGCGTGCCCGGCGGGTTCAGCGACTCCGTCTCCGCGAGCCGCGCCTTCACCGCGTCGGCCACCTCGACCACGTTGCTGCCGACCTCCTTGTGCACCGTGAAGCTGACGGCGGGGAACCCGTCGATGCGGTAGTACTGCCGGGCATCCTCGTACGTGTCGTGCACGTCCGCCACGTCCCGCAGCCGCACGATCCGGCCCCGGTCGGCGAGGACGGGCAGCGCCAGGATGTCCTGCGTCGACTCCGCCCGGTGCCGGATCGCGACCGTGCGCAGCGATCCGCCCACCTCGACGTACCCGGCCTCCTTCACGTACTCCAGGTCCAGGATCGCCTGCTGGACCCGCTGCGGCGGGAGCCCCAGCGCCTCCACCTTCCGTTGGTCCAGCTCGATCTCCAGCAGCCGGTCCCGGCCGCCGTGGACCTCCACGTCGTTGACGCCGTCCACCTGGGTGATCTCCGGCGCGATCACGTCCTGGACGTGGGCCCGGAGCGCCTCCGGCGTGTACGGCCCCGTCACCGTGTACTCCAGGAAGGGCCGCTGCTGCTCCCGGAACTCCCGTGGCACGTACGGGATGACCCGCGGCGTCACCCTCGCCGGCAGCTCGTCGCGGAGCCCCGCCAGCCGCTCCGACAGCTCGAGCCGGGCGAAGTCCATGTCCGTATCCCGGCCGAACTCGACCTGGATGTTCGCGCTCCCGGCCTGCGACGTGGACGTGATCTTCTCGACGCCCGCCAGCTGCTGGATGACTCCCTCCAGCGGGGACGTGACGAACGCTTCCACGGCTTCCGGGGAGGAGCCCGGCCAGTCCGTCTGCACGGACAGCTGCGGCAGCTGCGTCTCCGGGAGCAGCTCCAGGGGAACGTTCCGCCAGGCGGCCCAGCCCAGGAGGGCAACGGCGACATAGGCCATGGTCACCGCCACCGGGCGGCGGATGGCCAGCTTGATCACGGGTCCTCCTCCTCGAGCCGCGCGAATGCGGGTCCCGCCCCGGCCGTCACGGGCCCGCGGGCGCCGCCGGGCGGGCCGCCGGGACCGTCCGCCGCCTCCGGTGTCCGGCCGGCCAGCAGAAGGAGGCGCCTGCGCGCGTCCTCCACCAGCGCGTACGCCACGGGGACGACGATGAGCGTGAGAGCGGTCGCGGTGACCAGGCCGCCGATCACGGCGATGGCCAGCGGCGCCCGGAGGTCCGCGCCGCGCCCGATCCCCAGCGCCATGGGCGTCAGTCCGAGCACGGTGGTCACGGTGGTCATGATGATGGGCCGCAGCCGGGCGGATCCCGCCTCCATGATGGCGTCGTGCACGGCGGCCCCGCGGGCCCGGGCCTGGTTGATGAAGTCGACCTTGACGATGGCGTCGTTCACCACGATCCCCACCAGGATCACCACGCCGATCAGGCTCATGGTGTTGAGGCCCGCGCCGGCCAGCCACAGGGCGCCGACGGCGCCCACCAGCGCCAGCGGCACGCTCAGCAGGATGGTGAACGGGTGGACGAACGACTCGAACTGGGCGGCCAGGATCATGTAGACCAGGAGCAGCGCCAGGCCGAACGCGAAGGCGAGGTCCCGGAAGCTGCGTCGCATCTCCTCGTTCTCGCCCCCGATCTCCGCCCGCAGCCCCCGGGGGACCGGGTACGACGCCATGGCCGTCCGGATGTCCGCCACGGCCTCGTCCAGCCCGCCGCCGCTCACGTCCGCCAGCACGGGGACGACCCGGCTCTGCTCCCGGCGCTGGATCTCGCTCGGCCCGAGCGCCTCCTTCGTCCGCACGAGCTCCCGGAGCGGCACCCCGTCCACCCGGAGCTCGTCCAGCGTCGCCAGGGACCGCCGCGCCTCCTGAGGCAGCCGCACCACCACCGGGATCTTCCGGTCGAACTCCACGAACTCCGTCGCCTCCGCCCCCAACATGAACCGCTCGACGGTCTCCGCCACCGCCCGCGTCTCGATCCCGTAGGCCGCCGCCCGCTCCCGGTCGATCTCCACCTGCACCTCCGGCTGGCCCAGCTCCACGCCCAGCCGCACGTTCGCCAGGCTCGGCACGTCCGCCAGCACCCGCTCCAGCCCCTGGGCGTACGTCAGCGCGCCCGCGAGGTCGTCGCCCCGGATGCGGACGGCGATGTCGGCCTCGCTCCCGCCCATGAGCCGACCCAGCGCCGTCGCCTGGCCCGTCGACACCGCGATCGCCCCGGGAGGGAACTCCCCCAGCCGGGGACGTATGGCCTCCAGGACCCCGTCGGTGGAGGCCCCCTCCCGGAGCCGGACCTCCAGCGTCGCCGTGTGCAGCCCGGTCTCCTCCTCGTCCATCCCCGCGACCGCCACCTGCTGGCCGACCTGACTGAAGACCACCTCCACCGCGTCCCCCTCGAGGAAGAGGGACTCCAGGCGCGAGACCACCGCGTCCGTCTGCTCCAGCGGCGTGCCCTTCGGCAGCTCGACGCGGACCCGGAACGAGCCCTGGTCCACGTCCGGCAGCACGCTCCGATCGAGGGTCGACCCTACGGCCACGGCGACCACCAGCAGCCCCGCCGTCACCGCCACGACCCGCCGCCGTCGCCGCAGCGCCGTGTCCAGGACGACGTGGTAGTGCCGGGCGAAGCGGTCGAATCCCCGATCGAAGGACCGGAGCGGGGGTCCGAACACGGCACCGAGCACGCGGCCGGCTCCCCGGCTGATCCCGCGCCAGACCCGGCGCGGGAGCGACACGTGCTCGTCCGCGTGGAGCCGCCAACGGGCGGCCATCGTGGGCAGGAGCGTGAGGGCCACCAGCAGGCTGGCCAGGAGCGAGAAGGCCACGGCGAAGGAGAGGGCGCCGAACAGCTCGCCGGCCACGCCCTCCACGTAGATGATGGGCCCGAACACGCTGATGGTGGTCAGCGTGGAGGCGGTGATGGCGCCCTGCACCTCCTCGGCGCCCACGGCCGCCGAGTCCAGCGTGGCGGCCTCGAGACCGGCGGCCTGCAGCTCCCGGTGCCGGAAGATGTTCTCCAGCACCACGATGCTGTTGTCGACCAGCATGCCGACCCCCAGCGCCAGCCCGCCCAGGCTCATGATGTTCAGTGAGACGCCCGCCAGGTCCAGCAGGCTGAAGGTGCCGATCACCGAGATGGGGATGGCCAGGGCGATGGCCACGGGGTAGCGGGCGTCCCGCAGGAACAGGAACAGCACCAGGAACGCCAGGATCCCGCCCAGGACCAGCGCCTGGACCACGTTGGAGATGGCGTCGGCGATGAAGCCGGCCTGCGACATCGCCACGTCCACGTGGAGCTCGTCGTACTCGCCCCGCAGCTCCGCCAGGACGCCGTCCACCGCCTCCGCGACCCGAACGGTGTTGGCCTCCGACTCCTTGAACAGCAGCAGGCCCACCGATTCCTGCCCGTTGTACTTGGCGATGGACTCGCGGTCCTCGAACGTGTCCCGGATCGTGGCGACATCCCGCAGCGTGATCACGCCCCCGCCCACCTCGCTCCCCTGCTCCGCACCGCCGCCCGTCCCGGCTCCGGGACGGGCGACCACCACGTCGCCGATCTGCTCGACCGTCTCGAACTCGCCCAGCGTCCGCAGGTGGTAGCTGAACCGGCCTCGCCGGACCGTCCCGCCGGGCAGGCTGTAGTTCGCCGCTTCCAGCGCGCTCGCGATCTCCCCGATGGTGATGTCGAACGCCTCCAGACGACGAGGATCCACCTCCACGTGGATCTCCCGCTCGAGCCCCCCGGTCACCGCGACCTGGGCCACGCCCTCGATCTGCTCGAGTCGGCGCCGGAACACCGATTCGCCCAGCTCCTTCAGCGCCCGCAGGTCACCCGGTCCCGCCAGCGAGATGGCCATGATCGGCTCGCTCCGCGGGTCCGTCCGCAGCACCACCGGCCGGTCGGCCTGCTCGGGCAGCTCGTTGTCCAGCGTCTGGAGCCGCTCGCGCACGTTCAGCACGGCGAAGTCCATGTCCGTGCCCCAGACGAAGCGGACGGTGACCAGCGAGACGCCCTCCCGGCTGACGCTCTCCACCTCCTGGACCCCCGGGACCCGGGCGACCTGCTGCTCCACCGGCTCGGTGACGAACCGCTCCACCTCGGCGGGACCGACGCCCGTGTACTCCGTATAGACGATGAGCCGGGGGTAGGAGACGTCGGGGAGCAGGTCGATGGGGAGCCGGGTGAACGAGATCAGGCCGAGGAACGCCACCGCCACGAACAGCATCGCGACGGCGACAGGGCGACCGATGGACCGCCGCGGAAGGCTCATCCGCCGAGGTCGACCGGGCCGCCCACCTTCTCCTCGAGCTGGAGCAGCGCGAAGGCGAAGTTGCTGCGGGCGTTCACCAGCCCCCGCTCCGCCGCGGCCACCGCGTCGATCATCTGCTGGAGGTTCTCGTAGCGGAGGGATCCCAGCCGGTAGAGCTCCTGCCCCTGGGCGAGGCGCTGCCGGGCGATCTCCACGGACCGCTCCGCGACCTGGACCGCCGTGTACGCGTTCTCCAGGTCGATGAGGGCCGCCCGGACCTCGCGCTCGAGCTGGAGCCGGGCCTCGCGCAGGCTCTGCTCCGCGTTGGCGAGGTCGACCGAGGCGCGGCCCACCGCCGCCGACGTCGAGAACTGGTCGAAGAGAGGGATCGAGACGCCCACGCTCGCGGAATACGTCCGGTTCGGCAGGTCGAACTCACCCAGGGCGTCGAGGTCCTGCGCGCTCGTGCCCCGGTTCCAGCTGCCGCTCAACGAGATGCTGGGGAACCGCGCCGCCCGCGCCGCCGACAGCCCCCGGTCCGCCGCCGCCACACGGGCCCGTTGCTCCGCCATGCGCGGGCTCGACGTCAACGCTCGATCGATGAGCGACGCGGTGGTCAGCCCGCCCGGGTCGAACACCGCCGGGAAGTCGCTGGTCAGCTCCACCGGCGTGTCCAGCGGCACCCCCATCCGCTCCCGCAGCTGGAGCAGCGCCTTCCGCGCCTCCCCCCGCGCCTGCTGGACCGACTGCTCGGCCTGCAGCACGGCCAGCTCCGCCCCCAGCACGTCCGTGGGCTGTTTCGCCGCCACGCGCAGGAGCGCCTGCACCGCCTCCAGCTGCGCCCGGGCCGTCGCCAGCGTCTGCTCCTCCACCTCTGCCAGCCGCTCCCGCTGGACCGCGCTGAAATAGTCCTGCCCTACCTGCGTCCGGAGCTGTGCCGCCCTGAGCTCCGCCCCGGCCACCGCCGCCGTGGTCCGGAGCCGGGCCGCCCGATAGCCCTGCACCCGCTGCCAGTCGAACAGCGTGAGGCTCGTGCTCACCGACTGGGACGCGCTGCTGCTGGTGGACTCCACGCTGCCGGAGCGGATCTCGCCGCTGTCCTCCTCCCAGCTCTGACGAAGCGAGTTGCTGGCGCCGAAGCCGAACCCCGACAGGCTCGGCAGGAAGGTCTGGCCGAGGCTCTGCCGCTCCTGGTGCTCCGACGTCGCGACCTGGTTCAGGTCGCGGAGATAGGACGGGTTGTTCTCCCAGGCCACCGCCACCGCCGCTTCGAAGCTCAGTGCCCTCGGTACCTCGGCCTCCTGCGCCCCGGCCCCGACCGCACCGCCGAGCCCCGCCGCGACGACCGCCGCCACCGCGAGCGCCGGTCGCGACCCCCTCACTGGGGCCTCCCCGTGTCCGCCTGCCGGTAGTCGTCGACCCGCCGCACCCGGGCGTCGTGGGTCAGCGTGAAGTGGCCGGCCGTCAACACGACCTCGCCCGGGCTCACCAGCTCCGTCTCCGGGCTCTCCACGATCTCGACCAGCTCGTCGTTCTCGAGCCCCGTGGTCACGTACCGCCACTTCGCCCGCCCGTCCTCCAGTACGAAGAGCATGGTCCGACGGTCCCGCTCCAGGATCGCGGAACGCGGCACCAGGATCCGGTCGGGGATCCGCTGCGCCTCCAGCTGCACCCGGGCGTACATCCCCGGCAGGATCCGGCCGGCGGGGTTCGGCACCAGGACCGTCACCTTCGCCGTCCGGGTCTCCTCCTCCACCAGCGGGTTGATGGTCTCGATGGTGCCGCCGAACACCTCGTCCGGAAAGGCGGAGAAGCGGATCTCCGCCCGCCCCCCTGGCGCCAGGTGCGTCAGCTCCCCTTCCAGAACCCGGACCTGGACCTTGACCGGGTCCAGGTCCACGATCGTCATCAGCTCGGCGCCCTGGCCCACCAGCTGCCCGGGGACCACCCGGATGGACGCGACCCGGCCCGCGAACGGCGCCCGCACCTTCGTCCGCTCCAGATCCAGCTTCGCCTTGCGCAGCTGGATCTCCGTCCGGTCCAGGCCGCTCTTGATCCGCGCCGCCTGCTCCCGCTCCCGCCTCACGTCCTCCGGCAGATCCCGGTCGAAGAGCAGCTGCTCCCGATACTGGGCCTCCGCCTCCGCCCGCTGCGCCTCCGCCTCCTCCAGCGCCAGCTGCTTGTCCACCGGGTCCAGCGCCAGCNNCCCGCCGCGCTCACCGACAGCACCAGCGTGTCCTCCACGACCTCGGCGCCCTCGACGGCGATGGCGACGTCCGTGGGAAAGCTCGATGCCGGCGCGGCCAGGGAGCCGTCCGCCCCGGCGGTCCCGTCCTCCGCGGAGGCGTCCGAGGTGATTCGCAGGTAGGCGCCGGCCCCGAGCGCCGCGATCACCAGGATCCCGGCACCGTAGCCGACCACGCGCTTGGAGATGGCCATGTCCGTGTCTGTTGCAGCGGCGGATCGGAGTCGCCGCCCGTGCTCGGTCACCTACGGAATCAGGGGAATCTCAAAGTAAACAGGATCCCGGTGACGCTACAATGGCGCAAACGGCCGCCGATTCATTGCTTGGATGTCGTGGCGTGCGGTTGCGTTGCATGCTCCACCGGGGGTACGCGGCGGAGGGGGAGGGTCTTCAGAGGAGTGGGGGGACGACGGTCGTCCGGGAGCGAGGGCCCGCGCCTCGCGGGCGGTCGCCCCGGCGCCGGGGTCTCGCAGCGGATGTCGCGGCGGGTGGCGTTCAGCCGCCCGAGCCGTGGAGGATCCGACGCAGCCGGTCCACCGTCTGCTCCTCCCGATCGTACTGGCGCATCAGGATCTCGGCGACCTCGTCGCGGCCGTTGGCCTCGGCCTCCGCGATGAGCCGACGGTACCGGGCCAGCGCGTCGACCCGCTCGTCCAGCTCCCGCTCCGCGGGATCCTGACCGGACCCGTTCCGATCCGCGGCTTCCCAGAACTGGTCGACACCGGGCCTGCGTCGTGCGCTCATAGGTCCTCCGTGGTGCGGTGGGATCTGTTGTCGCGCCCGGGGACGTACGGCCGGCCGATCCATCCCCGCTCGGTGCCTGCTGGCGGTGCAAGGGCCGTTCCTCGACGGGCGGACCCCGAGCCCGCGTTGCGCCCGCCGCGACGGGGCCCTAGCGTAGCGCTCCGGGCCCCACGCCCGTGACGGGTCCCCCCCACTCACAGGAGACCACGTGAGACGGTCCTGGACAGTCCTGGCTCTGCTGCTGGTCGCCTGCGCGGCGCCCGACCCCGGCGTGGTCCCGCCGCCGCCGGCGCCGGAGCCCGCGGCCGAGGAGCCCGACCGCCCGTACCTCGTCATGGTCTCCTTCGATGGCATGCGCCATGACTTCCTCGACCGGGCGCCCACGCCGAACTTCGATCGCGTCGCGCGCAACGGGGTCCGGGCCGCGGCGCTCATCCCCAGCTACCCCAGCAAGACCTTCCCAAACCATTACACGCTGGCCACGGGGCTCTACCCGGTGAACCACGGGATCGTGGACAACGCGTTCTACGACCCGGCGCTCGACGCCACCTACCGGCTCGGGGACAGCACGGCCGTCCGGGACGCCCGCTGGTACCGGGGAGAGCCCATCTGGGTCACCGCCGAGAAGCAGGGCATGAAGGCCGCCAGCTTCTTCTGGGTGGGCAGCGAGGCGGCCGTCCAGGGGATCCGGCCCAGCTATTTCAAGCATTACGACGGCCGCATCCCGTACGCCGACCGGGTGGACACCGTGCTGCACTGGCTCGGGCTCCCGCCCGAGGAGCGGCCCCAGCTCGTCCTTCTGTATTTCTCCGAGCCCGACGGCACCGCCCACCGGAACGGGCCCGACGACCCGAGCGTCGCCGCCACCGTGACCGAGCTGGACGCCCTCCTCGGCCGGCTCCTCGACGGGATCGAGGCCTCGCCCGTCGCCGAGCACGTCCACGTCCTCATCACCTCCGACCACGGCATGGCCCCGGTGCCGCCGGACCACGTCATCTACCTCGACGACTACGCCGACCTCGACGGCGTCCGGGTCATCGGGAACGCCACCCAGGCGTTCCTCTATTTCGACGGCGCCGAGGAGCGGCTCTGGTCCACCCACGACGCCCTCTCCGAGCGCCTCGAGCACGCCCGCGTCTTCCTCCGCGAGGAAACGCCACCTGGATGGCACTACGACCGCGATCACCGGATCGGCGACCTGGTCGTCGCCGCCGACCCGGGCTGGATCGTCGCCCGGCGCGAGGGGCGGCCGTGGTCCGGAGGCGGGATGCACGGCTGGGATCCCGCCGTCCGTGACATGCACGGCATCTTCCTGGCCGCCGGCCCCGACCTCGTCCCCGGCGTCGAGCTCCCGGCCTTCGAGAACATCCACGTCTATCCCCTCGTCGCCCGGCTTCTCGACCTCGAGTCGCCCCCCGCGATCGACGGCCGGATCGAGGCCGTGGACACGGTCCTCGCGACCCCCGCACGCCGTTGATCCGGGCCGCCCTGCGGGCCTACGCCCTCGTCCAGGACTCCCTCGCCCAGCAGGTCCAGGAGGCCGCCGACTCCGCGGTCACCGATCTCTCCGGCGCCATCGAGCGGTGGACCAACCTCGACCAGTCGACCCAGTTCGCCCTCCTCAAGTCCGTCGTCTTCATCGTCCTCGTCGTGGTCGCCCGCAGCCTCGCCCTGCGCGTCATGCGCGCCCGCGTCGACGACGTCCGCACGCGATACCGGTGGCGCAAGACCATCACCTACCTGTCCGTCCTGGTGGCCTTCCTCCTCGTCGGCCGGGTCTGGTCCGAGGGCGTCGGCGAGCTCGCCACCTTCCTCGGACTGCTCTCCGCCGGCCTCGCCATCGCGCTCCGTGACCCCATCGTCAACCTCGGCGGCTGGCTGTTCATCATCTGGCGCCGCCCCTTCGTCGTCGGCGACCGGATCCAGCTCGGCGACCACGCCGGCGACGTCATCGATCAGCGCATCTTCCAGGTCATCGTCCTCGAGATCGGCAACTGGGTCGACGCCGACCAGAGCACCGGCCGCCTCATCCACATCCCCAACGGCCTCGTCTTCCGCGAGCCCCTGGCCAACTACACCCGGGGGATGCAGTACATCTGGAACGAGGTCGGCGTCCTCGTGACCTTCGAGAGCAANNTACAGCGCCGGCTTCGAGTACATCTGGAACGAGTTGCCCGTGCTGATCACGTTCGAGAGCAACTGGAAGAAGGCCAAGGAGATCCTCAACGAGATCGTGCAGGAGCACGCCAGAGAGGTCGTCGAGGAGGCCGAGCAACAGATGCTCAAGGCCAGCCGCCAGTTCATGATCTTCTACTCCACCCTCACCCCCACCGTCTACACCACGGTCAAGGACAGCGGCGTCCTCCTCACGCTCCGGTACCTCTGCCACCCCCGCCGGCGCCGTGGCACCGCCCAGGCGATCTGGGAGGACGTCCTCACCCGCTTCGCCGTCCACGACGACATCGATTTCGCCTACCCCACCACCCGCTATTACTACAACGCCGTGGAGGGGAAGCCCGGCACCCGCCCGCCCGGGCTGAGCGCCGGAGGCAGCATGGAAGAGCGACCGGAGCCCCGCTGATCGGGCTGCCGGACGGCGCACCAGCCCGCCCTGCCTGTACCCGCCAGGGCTGGACGGTGCGCCGGCGCCCGGGGAGAACGGCCGTTCTCCGGAAATCCGGCCGGCAACGCTCTACCTACACTGTCAGCACGGTCGCATCACCCACGCACTTCGACTGCTCCCGGAAGAAGTCGACTGCGACCTCCCCGGTTGCGTCGATGGTCAGGTGACCCGCCGCGATCACGATGAAGTCGGTCGCCCCTCCCTGACTGATCAGGAGGAAGGACGACGTGAAGGTGGCGGTAAGGGGCACCCCACCGGCACCGATGCTCACGCTCTCTCCGGCGCCGCCGACGGCCTTGTACGCCGTGCCGCTCTTGCCCTCGCCGCGTACGTGCCGGGGGACGATACGCAGCCCCGGGTGCTCGCCGCCCGCGCCGTCCACGGTCACGCGCTCCATGACGAGGATCTCGCCGAAGAGCTTCACGGTGTCCTGGTCGCACGGGTTGACATCGTCGAAGACGAACGGCGCGGTGAACCGTTGTGCCGAATG
>JABAOG010007955.1_pt2 | contig 12609 bp, 12 predicted proteins | sample 7062131 | NCBI WGS metagenome assembly JABAOG01 (sample SAMN14538629, study PRJNA623070) | marine sediment metagenome | biome: marine biome [ENVO:00000428]; feature: marine pelagic biome [ENVO:01000023]; material: deep marine sediment [ENVO:00002113] | place: India: Arabian Sea | collected... | reverse complement strand
GAGGCGTCCTGCGCCGGCTGCGCCCAGAGGATGCCGGTGTCGGTACCGCTCGCGCAGTCGCCGCCGCGGGTCGGCCCGCAGTCCGGATCCATGACCACGTAGTTCACCGCGCCGGCGGTCGAGACCTCGCGCTCCCCGTCGCCGTCGAAGTCCGCGATCGTCGGCGGGCCGCCGTTGCCGCCGCCGGGGATCGCGATCGGGCCGAAGACCAGCGTGCCGTCGAGGGTCTGGATCCGCACCTGCCCGCTGGTGACGACCGCCACCTCGGGCGCGCTCGGGGGCCAGTCGTTCGTGCCGGGGAAGGCGCCGAAGTCGGCGATGGCCACGTGCCCGGCCGCGGTGCCGCCGCTCGACCAGCTCTCGGCGACCCAGGTGCCGCCGGCCCACTCCCAGACGCCGTTGCCCTGCACGTGCTCGGCGCGGCCGTCGGCGTCGACGTCGGCGACCNNGTCGAAGACGAGCCCCTGTCGGAGCACTTCGGGCACGCCGTCGTCGTCGAGGTCGACGATGGTGGGCCCGGCCCACCCGCCACCGGTCGGGTCGTAGGCCGCGCCGCCGGTGGTCGTCGAGCGCCAGAGCACGCTCCAGGTGCCGGCGTCGTCCATGGTGAAGGCGACCAGGCCGCCGCCCCCCTTGAAGGCGACGATTTCCGGACGCCCGTCGCCATCCAGGTCCCCGATCGCCGGCGGCGACGAGTGGCTGGTGAGCTGCAGCGAGCCGAGCTCGGCCGTCTGCTCGCAGGTGCGTCCGTCGAGGATGCGGATCACGCCGGTGGGCAGCTCGCTCGAGCCGTCGACGCCGTCGTCGAAGGTCGCGACGATCGAGGGGCNNATCGGCGTGGAGAGCACGTGCATGTGGTCGGGGAAGGGATCGCCGGCCGGGGCGTCGCTGAGCTCGCACTGCACGGTGGGCGCGAAGGTGCCGGCGACGATGACCTGACTGCAGCGCGGGTCGTTCGGCGGGCTGCCCCAGGGCACGCAGAGGCCGAGGTCGTCGTCGCAGAAGGTGTCGTTCTGGCAATCCGCCGCCGAGGTGCACGGGTCCCCCGGGACGACGCAGCTGTCCCCGCTGCAGACCTCGCCCTCCGCGCAGCAGGTGCCGCCGCAGACGATGCATCCGTCGACGACCGAGCCGTCGGGGAGCGAGCGCGGGGTGCACTCGCCGTCNNGTCGATGCAGTCGGCGCTGGTGGTGCAGGCGTCGCCCATGGGCTCGCTGCCGCAGTCGCAGGCGGCGAGGGAACAGAGGAAGAAGGCCAAGGCGCGGGAAGGCATGGCCGCACAGTAATACGGACGGTGGTGTCGCGGCGACGCTCGCGGGCTACGGTGTGAAGATGCGCGCCTGGCTCATCGCCGCATCGCTCGTGGCCCTCGCCGGCTGCGACCACGATCCGGGGGACCGAACCCTGCCGCCGGACCTCGGCCCGAATCCGGAGGAGCCCGATGCCGGCCCGCCGATCGGAGGCTGCGGGGTGGCTGGAGTCTTCGAGTACGACCGCTTCCCGCTGCCCGAGCCGAATTCCGACCGCTACGAGGAGCCGTCCCTCGAGCGAGCGGGTGCCCTCCGGGCCTCGCTCGAGGCGGCCATCGCCGGTGACCGCTTCGCGGCGGCGGCGGCCGCGGACGACGCCGACTACGTGCTCTGCGTCGAGGACACCGATCAGGACCTGCTGGTCTGGTGGCCGAGGGACCAGACCGGCCAGGCGCGCGTCGCCCTGCGTCTCGATCCGCAGCGGGACGTCCTCGTCGAGGTGCCTCACCCGCTCTTCGACACGAACACCATGGACCAGGGCCTGGCCATCTTCGAAGGCGCGGGCGCCCGTGCGCTGATCGCCGGGGGCGGTCATCGATGCGCGAGCTCGGCCGTCGGCTGCTCCGGCTCGTCCACCGCTTGCGATCGCTACGGGCCCGAGCCCCATGGGGTGTACCGGCTCTCGGACCCGGCCCACGCCACGGGCGGGACCTTCCACCTCGCCCACGTCGTCCTCGCCGAGGCGTACGCCGAGAGCGTCACCCTCCAGGTGCACGGCTTCGGCTCGATCGCCGAGGACCCGGACGCGCAGGCGATCCTCTCCAACGGGACCACCGACCCGGTGCCCGTCGACGCACCGGTGGCGCGTTTGGCGGAGACGCTGGGGCTGGCCGGGGTGGAGGGCGTGGTCAGCTGCAACGCCGGGGCCGGAGTGCCCCAGGTGAGCTCGCTCTGCGCGACCACCAACGTCCAAGGGCGACAGTTGCGCGGCTCCCCCGACGCCTGCTCCAGCGGCGCCGGCGAGCCACGCCAGCGCTTCGTGCACCTCGAGCAGACGCGGACCGTCCGCGACGAGCTCCGCGAGAACGTGATCTCGGCGGTCCGCGGCGCCTTCTGACGGCAGCCCTCGGGTGCTCTATTGCTCGGGGTCGGCGGGCACGGCCCACTCGATGACGACCTCGTCGTAGCCGAGGGACCGCACCAGGGTCTCGACGGCGCTCTCGGCGTTGGCGCGGGCCCGCTCCAGGATGCCCGCTTCCAGCGCGGCGTCCCGCAGGGTGCTCTCGGCCTCGCGGCGCGCGCGGGTCTCGAGGTGCGGGTCGCGCTGGGCGGTCAGATCGGTCTCGCGCGTGTGCACGTAGGTCCGCTCGTTGTCGAGGCGGGCGGAGAAGATCTCCGGCTCGGGCAGGGTGATCGTGGCGACGTTCCGCTCCGGCTCGATCACCACGTCCCCGTCGCTCATGCGGGTGAGATCCACCCCGGCGACCACGTCGCCCGCGGCGACCAGCAGGATGGCGTCCTCCGCCTCCACCAGCCCGAAGAGCTGCCGTTGGCGGGCGACGAGATCGATGACCCGCTCCACGTGGAAGCTGGTGGTCTCGAGGCGGGCCAGGTCGCGAATGGCCACGACGACGTTCGGGCTGTCGCGGAGCACGTCGACGCTCTCGGGCGGATCGTCCGACTCGCCGCCACAGAAGAAGCTGGTGCCGAGCGCTCCGACGAGCAGGCCCATCACCAGCGTGCTGCACGCCATCAGGCAGCCGACCGCCGACTGCGGGTCCGAGCGCTTCTTCGTCGCCTCACCCGCCTCCGAGGAGCTCTCGTCACTCCCGTCGACCTCGGCCTCCGGCACCGGCCCGCTCTCCAGAGCGGGGGGCTGACTTTCGCGCTCGCGGGGGGCCTGGGTGTCCGGTTCGTCCACCTCGGCGGTCGGGACCGGCCCGCCCTCCAGGGCGGGCGGCTGGCTCTCCCGTTCGCGGGGCGGTTGGGTGCCGGGCTCCTCGACTTCGGCCTCGGGGACCGATCCGGCCTCGAGGGCCGGCTCCGCGCTCTCGCCGGTGTCCTTCGGATCGCTCACCCCCGGAACGCTATCAGGCCTCGGCGCCGGCGGACACTGGGACGAGGGTGCCCTTCGCCGCGTCCAGCCGATGGCGGCGCCCCAGCCAGAGGGGCTCGTTGCGTGTGCCGTGACCGACCGGCAGCCCCGCGGCGATCGGGATGCTTCGCCCGCCGAGTCGTTCGCGCAAGACCGCTTCGGCCTCCACACCATCGGGGCCGGCGCGGCATTCGGTGAGCTCGCCCACCACGACCCCGGCCACGCGGTCGAGCCAGCCGGCGTGCCGCAGGCTGGTCAGCACCCGGTCCAGCCGATAGGGACGCTCACCGATGTCCTCGAGGAGTAGGAGGGCGCCGTCGAGCGGCGGTTCGAAGCCGGTGCCCACCAGGGCGCCGAGCACCGCCAGGTTGCCGCCGACGAGCGGGCCCTCGGCGACCCCGCCGCTCCAGCCCTCGAGGCCCTCCAGCGCCGGGCTTCGACCCTCGAGCGCCGCGACCCAGCGTTGTCGTTCGTCGTCGCCGGCGCGGCCGAGCGCCGCGATCATCGAGCCGTGCAGCGAGGGCACGCCCGCCCGTCGCCATCGGGCGTGCAAGGCGGTGATGTCACTGAAACCGACCAAGGGGATGGCCGCCGCGCGGATCCGCTCGAGCGGCAGGTCGGGCAGCAGTCGGGTCGTGCCGTAGCCGCCGCGGGCGGCGACGATGGCGGCGGCATCCGGGTCGGCGAGCGCCTCGAGCAGCTCGCTGCGCCGTCGCTCGTCGCCACCGGCGAAGTAGCCCTGGCGCTCGAGGATGTCGTCGCGATGGCGGACCTCGTAGCGCTCTCGCAGGAACGCGAGCCCCGCGGCGAAGTCGGTGGCGTCGAAGGGTCCGGCCGGCGCGACCGCCCGTAGGACCGCTCCCGGGCCGATGGGCCGCGCGGTCAATCGATGATGGGGCAGCTGACCGAGATCGGGCCGGCGCCGTTGTTGTCGGGGCGGCACTCGTTGAGGCCGATGAGCGGATCGTCGTCGGGATCGTTGAGCGTCGCGCTGAACTCGAAGACGTCGCTCGAGCGGCCGTCGGGGATCGAGTAGTCGACGCTGAGCACCTCGCTCTCGCCGGGCAGGAGCGGGCGGGTGGTGACCAGCCGATCGATGCGCACCGGGCCGGCGTCGGTCTCTTCGTAGATCGTCACCGGCACGCCGGCGGGGGCGCCCGCGCGGCCGTCGTTCAGCACGCGCACCGAGAGGGTGAAGGTGGCCGGGCAGCCGCGGTTCGAGGCGACCAGATCGACCAGCACCAGATCGGGCGCGTCGAAGAGGCCGTCCGGCTGCACGTTCTGCCGGAAGTTGTTCAGGTTCGGCAGCGACCAGTTGGGCACCTCTTCGGTGGGTACGGTGCCGTCCTCGTTGATGTTGGTCACGTGATAGGTGTGCTGGTTGAAGATCCGTCGGGTGCGCACCCACTGGTTCTCCGGGTGGCCAAAGACGTGAATGCCGCTGCTGGGCGAGGCGCACTGGAAGGCGTAGTCGTTCTCCATGAGCACGATCNNGGGAGACCCGTCGCGGCAGCCGAAGGCGTAGTCGTTCTCCATGACCACGATCTCGGCGTGGTCGTCGTTGTCCACGTCGACGACGATCGGGAACTCGCGCAGCGTGCCGCTGGTGTTGCATTGATCGTGGAAGATCGCGCCGGTCGGGCCGCGGAAGACGCGGAAGACCAGCTCGTCGTTGTAGAGCACCTCGCTGGTGCCGTCGCCCTCGAAGTCGAAGACCGAGGAGCCGGTCGCGCGGCTCGAGCGGTCCTGAGTGACGAAGTGCCACTTCAGGGTGCCGTCGGGCTCGAAGATCACGTAGGCATAGCCGCCGGCGAAGGCGATCTCAGGCTCCGGATCGTCGTCGAAGTTGGCGATGGTCGGCGGGCCACCCCCGCGAGCGGCGTCCCGCTCCGGTCGGGCGGCCATCTCGGCCGCGATGGCGCTCGCCACCACCGGGTCACTGGTCGGGTTGATGTCGATCGGGCCCCACACCGTGTCTCCGGTGGCTCCATCGAGCGCTCGGATCGAGTGGTCGCCGCCAGTCACGGTGACCACCTCCGGCGTCCCGTCGAGGTCCAGGTCGGCGATCGCCGGGTAGCCGCCGGCGGGGACCGCCGGTCGAACCCCGTCGGCGGTGCGGCGGTCCCAGAGGATCGTTCCGTCGAGCTCGAAGGCGACCGCCGATCCGACGGCCTCGAGGTCGCCGTCGGCGTCCAGGTCGGAGAGGGCGACGTAGTTGCTGGTGTCGCCGCTCTCGAGCCGGCCGACGACCGTTCCGTCGCCGTGAGCCACGCTGCCGCCCAACACGATCTCCGGGACGCCGTCGCGGTTCATGTCGCCGACCGCTGGCCCGGCGAAGCGGCAGCGGATGTCGTTCGGCGCGGTGTCGAAGCGGCGCAGCTCCGTGCCGTCGGCCGCGACGATCATCAGGTAGCCGAGCACGCTGCCGGTGCGGGTCTCCTGCGAGCAGGTGATGATCTCCGGACCGGGGGAGCCGGGATCCACGTCGGCGATGGCCAGATCGCTGCCGCCGTTGACGCGATAGCCCGGATCGGCCGTCGGCCAGATCCGTGAGCCGTCGTCGCCGCTCACTGCGCGAAGAACGCCGTTGCTCCAGTAGTCGCTGCCGGTGAAGGTCGAGAAGACGACGTCGGGGATGTCGTCCTGGTCGATGTCGCCGTCGCCGTCGTCGTCGGTGAGGTTGGCGACCATCGGCGCCATCATCACCTGGTCGTGGCCGGGCAGGACGTCCGCGTCGCCGAGCCAGGACCACTCCTCGTCGATGGTGAACTCCTCGAAGGTCGGTCGGTACTCGCACTCCTCGCCGCTGGTGCTCCGCGGCAAGCACGCGCCGACGGTCGGCTCGCAGTATTCGCCGTCCTCGCAGTCGCTGGTGGAGTCGCAGGTCGCCCCCGGCGTCGTGCAGGCGCCGAGGTAGCAGACGTCGCCGGCGCCGCAGCAGGCGGCCTCGGTGCCCTCGCCACAAGGCGACTCGTCGTCCGCGCAGGTCAGGATGCAGCGATCGGCGATGCACTCGGAGTCACCGCCGCAGCAGACGCCGCCGCAGACCTCCTCCGGCAAGCAGCAGGTGTCCGCCGTGCAGCGCTGGCCCTCCGGGCAGCAGCCCTCGGCGCAGACCCGGGTGGCGGGGCACATGAAGCCGTCCCCGCCCGGTTCGCCGCCGTCGCCGCGGTCGACGCAGGTGCCGTCGATGCAGAGGCGATCGCCCGCGCAGTCGCTGGAGGTGGTGCACTCGTCGCCACCCCCATCACCGCAATCACAGGCGACGACGGAGAGCAGCAGCATTCCAAGGAAGACCCGACCCATGGGCTGGAGTCTACGCTCACCTTCGCGGGGCGTCACCTGAGAGGTCGCGCACTTTCCGGAAGCGTTGGGCGCTACCATGCGTCTCACTCTCGTGGATGCGTTGCGCGACTGGATGGCGGGGCTCGAGGGGCCGCTGGGCTACTTCGTGCTCGGGCTCAGCTCGTGGATCGAATACGTCGTGCCGCCTTTCCCGGGAGATACCGTGGCTCTATTCGGAGTATTCCTCGCCGTCAGCGCCGGCTACTCGGTCGTCGGCGTCTATCTGGCGCTCACCGGCGGATCGATCGTCGGGGGCGTCTTCACCTGGGCCTTCGGCCGTTGGCTCGCCAAGCGCGAGGAGCGCTGGCCCGACTTCCTGCGCAGCGAGGCCAACAAGGAGCGGCTGGCCAAGGTCCGTCGCCGCTACGAGCGCCACGGCAATTGGGTGCTCGCCTCCAACCGCTTCGTCCCGGCGCTCCGGGCGTTCTTCTTCATCGGCGCCGGCCTCTCGGACATGTCCCTCGGCGCCGTCGTGCTCTGGGGCGGTCTCAGCGCGGCGGTCTGGAACGCGCTGCTCCTCGGGCTGGGCTTCGCCGTCGGGGAGAACCTCGAGCAGCTCGAGGCGATCTACGCCAGCTACTCGCAAGCGGTGCTGATCGGGCTCGGCGTCGCGCTCCTGCTCGCGATGTTCTGGAAGCTCCGCCCCTCCCGGGGCGAATAGTCAGAAAACGACCAAAACGTGTCATTGCCCCCGGTGGTGGCCACTCGCATTCTCGGATGCATGGGGGAGATCGACCGGCATCGCACCGTGAGGCCCGCTCTGCGCGTCATTGCCGACCGCTACCGACTGGACTCGGTCGTCGGCGAGGGGGGCTACGGGGAGGTCTTCGCGGCCTACGACCAACGCACCAAGCGTCTCGTCGCGCTGAAGCTCTTCAGTCGCTCGGGCGATGGGTCGAGCCATGAGCCCGAGCGGCTGCTCGAGGAGGCACGCCGCACGGCGGCCGTCGCGCACCCGAACGTCGTGCGCGTCTTCGACGCGGGGGTCGACGGAGTGCTCCCGTTCCTGGTGATGGAGCTCCTCGATGGACAGTCGCTCAAGGAGCAGCTGGCGATCTGGGGCGCGGCGCCGGTGAGCGAGGCGATCCATACCGTCAGCGGCATCCTGCGAGCGCTCACCCACGTGCACGCCTCGTCGATCCTCCACGCGGACCTCAAGCCGTCGAACGTCTTTCTGACCGACGACCGTCAGGTGAAGCTCATCGACTTCGGCATCAGCCGAGCCCTCACCGTCTCCGGGCAGATGGAAGGACGAATCTGCGGCACGCCGCCCTACATGGCTCCGGAGACCATCCTGGGGAAGGAGCCCGATGAACGGACGGACGTCTACGGGGCCGGCGTGTTGCTCTACGCGATGTTGGCGGGTCGCCCCGCCTACCGACACCAAGACGACACCCGGGCCACCTTTCGGGGGATCCTGTCGGGGGACGCTCCCTCGCCATCGTCGCTGCGCCCCTCCCTACCTCGCGGTCTCGTCGCCGTCGTCGAGCGCGCGATGGCCGTCGATCCGGCCCGCCGCTTCGAGAGCGCGGCGGCGATGCGCAAGGCCCTCGCGCCCTTCATCCGCCGCTTTCCCGCGCACTCCCTCTCGGATCTCGACATCGGGCTCTGACGAGCGATTCCGGGGACCGGTCACCAGCCCGCCAGCGGGATGGTAGGTTCGGCCCATGCGCATCTCGGCCCTGAGCTTGCTGGTCCTCCTCCTCGCCTGCGGCGACGACGACGGCAGCGACACCACCTCCGCCGATGGGGGACCGGTGCCGACCGACGCCGCCCCTCCCATGGACGCCCTTCCGGTAGACGCGCCCGAGGCGGACACGTGGGGCAACTTCGCGATGGGCTTCTTCGACACCTACTGCGTGGAGTGCCACTCGGGCGGCAGTCGCGACTATCGGACCATCGACGAGGTGATCCGCGACCAAGATCGCATCGCCTGCGGAGTCTCGCCCACGGTCCTCGACCGCTGCGGCGCCAGCTCGCCGGCCCCCAGCCAGTTCCCGGTGGGCACCGGGCCCAAGCCGACCGACGCCGAGCGCGAGCGCTTGGTCGCCTGGATCGACGCCGGCCTTCCGGAATAGCCGCCGTGCCTTAGGATGGGGCGGTGCGCTTCCCCACCGCGCCGGCTCTCCAGGCCGCGCTCGCCGAGCATCCGCTGACGGAGATCCCCAAGCTCCCCGGGCGCCGCAATCATCTCCGCGCGGGCGTGCTCGTGCCCGTCCGCTGGGGGCCGGACGACCTCGAGGTGATCCTCACCGAGCGCGCGGCGCACCTCTCCAACCACCCGGGCGAAATCAGCTTCCCCGGCGGTCGTCCGGAGCCACAGGACGCCTCCATCGAAGAGACCGCCCTGCGCGAGGCCGACGAGGAGATCGGGCTGCGCGACGCGCGCGTCCTCGGTCGGCTCTCGAGCATTCCCCTCTACACCTCCGACTATCGCCTCGAGCCCGTCGTCGCGGAAGTCCCGGCGGGTGCGCAGCTCGCCGCCGACCCCGAGGAGGTCGCCGCCATCCTCCCGTTCTCCGTCCGCGAGACGCTCGGGCTGCCGACGCTCCATGGCATCCCTTGGGAGCACGAAGGCGTCCGCTACCTCTCGCCCATCTTCGAGCTCGGCGATCAGCTCGTCTACGGCGGCACCGCCCACGCGCTCCACGAGCTCCTCCAGGTCCTCGCCCCGCTCAGCGGAGCCACGCTCCCCCCGATGGAGCCGGGCCGCTACAGCTGGACCGACGTCCTCTGATCGTTCGCACGGGCGCTAGAGATGCACCTGCACGCCGATCTGTCCCTGCAGGACGCCCCAGAGATCCAGCTGGTCGCCGACGTGAACGGACCAGCCGCCCGCGGTGCGCGAGTGACCGACGTAGGCGATGCCCTGGAAGTCGAAGAAGAGCGAGGTCCACTTGTTGAGTGCGAGCTCGACGCCGGCGCCGAGGTGGGCGCCGAAGTGGATGTCGTCGATGCGGTCCGCGCCCTCCTGGTCCGGGTGCACGAAGGAGAAGACGGCGCAGAAGCCGAAGAGCGGCCGGATGCGCCAGCGCTCGCCGAAGCGGAAGGGCACGAAGAGGTTGAAGCCGACCGGGTGGTCGTGGCGCACGCCGTCCGGATCCTCGATCGACAGGTGGTCCGAGTAGACCTCGACGCCGAGCTTGTCGAAGGGCTCCCAGCGCGCGCGCACGCCGCCGCCGCCGCCCAGGTAGGGGCCGGCCCAACCGACCCCATAGAAACCGACCGCGAAGTCCCGCTCGAAGGCGTGGCGCTCGGCCCAGGGTGTTCGTTGCTCTCCTTCGGCCACGGATTCATCCGCGGCGGGACCTTCTTCCGAAGCGCTCTGCTGCGCGTGTGCGGTGGTGGTGATCAGACACAGGGCGACGAGCGCCCCTCCCCAGCTCCATCGGTTCATGGCCCCACGCAATGCGAGAAGGATGCCACCCCGATATTCACCGGAATCGACCCGAAATCGTGAAGCGCGCTTCACGGTGCGAGGCGAAGCGATGACTTTCGATTGCACATCGCCGGCGAGCCCACGGCCTTCGACCTCGAGGACGGAGAGGAGTGCTACCGGCTGAGCCTCTGACGGAACGAAAAACGGGCGCGGAGGTCGTCCGCGCCCGTTCTCCTCACCTCCAGCGGAGGCGTTTGGGGTTCAGCTCAGTAGCACCAGGAGTCGGCCGGGTCCCAGCTGGCCTGATGCTCGTCCGGGTAGCCGACGGCGACCTCGGGGTCGGTGCCGGCGAAGCGGCCACAAGTGTTGATCTTGTGGTTCCAGAGATGAAGCATGTAGAACTTCGGCGAGTAGAGGTTCGACGAGTTCGGGAAGAAGTAGCCCGGACCGCCGATCTGACCGACCCGGCAGAGGACCTCCGAGACGGGCAGGTTCTGCTGGAACTGCACGTTGGCGGGGTTCGTCGAGCCGAGGCCGCTGATCCACACCGACATGTGCATGTGCCAGTCGTGGTGGCCGAGGCCGTCGAAGCTGGTCTCCGGCGGATGATCGTCCGCGGGATCGACGAGGAGCGGGTTCGAGGGATGGCGGTCGATGGTCTTGATGTAGAAGACCGCGACCAGGTTGCCGTTCTCGTCGTAGTTGAGGCCCGGGACGTTCGCGACGTCGAACTGGTCGTAGTAGATCTTGTTGAAGTTCAGCAGGTGAATGCCGTGACCCGCGAAGGTCGAGGTGAAGGGCAGGTAGCCCGCCCGCATCGCGGCGTACATGCCGCCGGGACCGTAGTAGTCCATCGTCGCTAGCGTGGCGCTGGCGATCTGGGTGTCCACGAGGGGCACCATCTCGCCGATGTCGCGCGCCGCCTCGGCGACGTCCCGACCGTTGATCTGACCGTCGGCGTTCAGGTCGTAGAGCGGATGGTAGTCCGGATCGCCGTCTTGGGTGCCCATGTGCTGGGTGACCTCGTTGACGTCACGGCGGTCGGCCACGCCGTCCGCGTTGACGTCCGCCACCGAGAGGACGGGTGAGACGTAGGGGTCGCAGTGGTGGCCGTCGCCGTGCTGCGCGGAGGCAGCTCCGCTCCAACCCATGGTCGCGATGGCGAACGCGACCGCCCAACTCCAGTGTTTTCTCGTCATCTCCAGCACTCCTCTGCTCTGGTCTCGAAAGCGAGCCGGTCGTTGCGGCACCCAACCCGTGAGTACGCTCTCACCAACCCGAGTCATGAGTGTGCACAGATCGTACACCCCCGTCAAGGTGGTGTTTTACAGGCGTGTTGGATTCCCGGAAAACGTTCTGTCTTGAGTTGGGGATAGTTGGGCCCGTACTATGGGTCCGTGGCGGTTCCGAAGGCGAAGGGCAGCGTGCTGGTCGATATCGTGAAGTCGCTTCGCAAAGCTGGTCCGCCGGCCCGCGAAGCGGTGCCGGAGCCCCTTCGGCACTATCTCGATGATCGAATCATGCCCTTCCAGTGGTACCCGGAGAAGGACGTGCAGGAGCTGATGGGGGTGCTGGCGAGCTTCCTCCCCGGCTCCGGGGAGATGGTGCTCCGCCGGATGGGCGAGTTCTCCTCGAGCGTCCATCTGACGCAGATGTATCCGAGCTTCCTGAAGGAGGGAGACCCCCGGAAGACCTTCCGACGGGTCTGCGGCACGCTCTGGAGCACGCAGCACGACACCGGGAGCCTCGACGTCATCGGCGACGGGGAGGGCTGGATCGAGGCGGCGCTGACCGGCTATGGCCAGCCGGCGAAGCTGATGTGCAGCTCCATCGGCGGCTACCTCATGGGCACCGTCCGCGCGGCGGGCGGGGAGAGCCCACGGGTGACGGAGCCGGAATGCGTGAACGAGGGCGGTCGGCGCTGCCTCTTTCGCGTCGAGTGGCGCACGGGCCGCTGAGCCACCCTCCGAACGCGTGACGAGCCCACCTCCGCCGGGAGATGGGCTCGTCTTCGGCGTCGGCGAGGTCGTCAGTCGCGCTCTTCGACGTCGTCCTTGGAGGTGGTCATCGCCTTGAGCAGGTCGCGGTTCATGCGCGCGATCCAATCGATGCTGATGCCCTTCGGGCAAGCCAACTCGCATTCGCCGTGGTTGGTGCAGGAGCCGAAGCCTTCGGCGTCCATTTGGCCGACCATCTTGCGGACCCGGTCTTGCCGCTCCGCCTGACCCTGCGGGAGCAGGCCCAGGTGGCTGACCTTGGCGGCGGTGAAGAGCATCGCCGAGGCGTTCGGGCAGGCGGCGACGCAGGCGCCGCAGCCGATGCAGGCGGCNNGCAGCCGATGCACTCGGCGGCGTCCATCGCGGCGTCCGAGACGTCCTTGGGGACGGGCGTCTCGTTGGCGTCGCGGGCGCTGCCGGTGCGGATGCTGATGTAGCCGCCCGCTTGGATGATGCGATCGAACGCCCCGCGATCGACGGCGAGGTCCTTGATCACCGGGAAGCTGGTGGCGCGCCACGGCTCGATGGTGAGCTCGTCTTCGC
>JABAOG010009749.1_pt1 | contig 12610 bp, 11 predicted proteins | sample 7062131 | NCBI WGS metagenome assembly JABAOG01 (sample SAMN14538629, study PRJNA623070) | marine sediment metagenome | biome: marine biome [ENVO:00000428]; feature: marine pelagic biome [ENVO:01000023]; material: deep marine sediment [ENVO:00002113] | place: India: Arabian Sea | collected... | reverse complement strand
CCCGACCAGGTGTTCCCGAAGATGTCGATCTCGCCCTCGAGCATCACACCGTCGATCCAGAGGCGGGAGGTGCCCCGGGATGCGTCGATGGAGCCGCTGCCGTCCGATAGCTGGACCGACTGTGAGTACTCGGGCACCGACGCCGACAGTGCGTGGCCGATGTCGAGCAGGCGGGAAACTCCGAACGTTTCCGACTTGGTCTTTTCGGCCGTCTTGTTGAGCAGCCACTTGACCTGGTCGGGAGTGAGATCCGGGCGAGCCTCGAGCAGGAGTGCGACGGCACCGGAGACGACGGCTGCCGCCTGTGAGGTACCGGTGGCGCGCACCAGGTCCTCGCCGATTCGCCCGGCTTCGTTGAACGCATCGGAGAACGAACCCGGATTGCGCAGACCGACGATCGACTTGCCGGGAGCGCTCACGTCGATCTTCCGATTGGGGAGGCCTTCAGAGGTGAAGTCGGCCTCAGTCTCGCCGCCGGCGAGTTGCGACGCTCCGACGGCAATCACCAGGGGCGAGTAGGCGGGATCGCTCAGACTCGCTCCGGAGTCCCCGTCGTTGCCTGCCGAGACAACGACGACGATTCCTGCCAGCCAGGCCCGTTCGACGGCCTGTGCGAGAGGATCGGTCGAGGCTGGATTCGACGAGCTGGTGCCGAACGACAGATTGAGTATGTCGACATCGGTCTCCCCGCTCACCTTCTGGTCGACGACCCAGTCGATGGCGGCGATCACCTGGGTGACGTCGACCGCCCCGTCGGTGGCGCCTGCTTTGATGCTGAGCAGGTCGGCATCGGGAGCGATGCCGAGGACGCGCCCGGGCGTTCGGACGTGATCCCCTTCGAACCACGCTCGGTCGGTGGCGACCATGATGCTCGCCAGGTGCGTCCCGTGGCCGTTGCCGTCCTTCCCGCGCAAATCCGGGATGGCGTCGTCGAACGAGAAGTCGGGCCCAATCGTCACATTGGAGTACCGCAAACCCGGAACGTCGACGACGCCGGTGTCGATGAGGGCGATCGTCACGCCTGAACCGGTGGCATCGGTCACGGTGACCCCGTCGGCGTCGACCAGTCCGATTCGCTGTGCCACCGTGAACGGCGCTCCCTGGTAGGTGGCAGGATCCCCCTCCTCGAGCGCCCCCACCGCCGGGGCGACCGCAACGGTGAGCATGGCGATGACTACGAGCAAGACCCGTGCACGCGCCTGAACGGTGCGCCATTCGATTCCCTTCATCGCTCCTCCCTGCGTTGTGCGACTCGTCGGGTCCCCAGCCTCCGCCGGCACGCATCCCGGCGTGCTATGACTCTATCACGCAAAAGGACTAGCCCGTCTGGCAGATCGCGGAAATGTCTGAAGGGGCAAGGAGCGGCGATCGTGAGGGGTCGGTCCCTTCGGTGCCGATTCCCGCCCTGCCACTAGGAGGCGTCGACGTCCAGTTCCTCGCGGGCGTCGCTCAGGTCGGCGGAGCGAACGAACAGACGTGCCCGCGCCAGTTCGAGTCCGGCGTACGTGCCGCCGGCGTCGTCGGCTTGCACGAACGAGGGAATCCCGGCGGCTTCGAGGCGGGCCCTGGCGATGTCTGCCTCGATACGACTGAAGAAGGTGGCGACTTCGACAGGTTCATTCGGGTCCATGTAGGGAAATTACCCGGATGCGGCCGCTACCAAATCGCTTGACAACGGGAGCAGCCTCCCGTAGAACAAGGCGACCGAGGACGGAGGTTCGAACCGGACGAGCACGACGAACGACCACAACATCATCCAGAAAGGTGGAGGGAACAGGCCCTGTGAAGCCTTGGCAACCATCTCGAATCGAGAACGGTGCCAATTCCTGCCCGTGAAACGGGGGAGATGAGGACAGATCGACCGACGTCGTGACCGCCTCTCCACACCGAGGCGGTTTCCGAATTTGGAGCGCCTCGCTCGACAACGGAGGAGAGCAATGAGCTCCAAACACCGATTCGAAACTCTTCAGGTACACGCCGGCCAGGCGCCGGCGCCCGGGACGAACGCTCGGGCGGTACCTATCTATCAGACCACCTCCTATACCTTCGACGACTCCGACCACGCCGCCCGTCTCTTCGGACTCGAGGAGTTCGGCAACATCTACACGCGGATCATGNNGATCATGAACCCCACCACCGATGTGTTCGAGCAGCGGGTGGCGGCGCTCGAGGGAGGGGCGGCTGCAGTCGCCACCGCGTCCGGCCAGGCGGCCCAGCTGCTCACGATCACCACGATTGCGGAGGCCGGCGATGAGATCGTTGCCTCCAGCTACCTGTACGGAGGCACCTACAACCAGTTCAAGGTCGCCCTTCCCCGCCTGGGCATCGACGTGCGGTTCGTCGAGGGCGCCGACCCCGCCGACTTCGAGGCGGCGATCACCGGGCGAACGAAGGCGCTCTACGTGGAGTCGATCGCCAATCCCGAGTTCCTCGTGCCCGACCTCGAGGCCGTTGCCGACGTTGCGCACCGGCACGGGATTCCGCTGATCGTCGACAACACGTTCGGTTGCGGCGGCTACCTGGTGCGACCGATCGACCACGGCGCCGACATCGTCGTGCAGTCGGCGACGAAGTGGATCGGCGGTCACGGTACGTCGATCGGAGGCGTGATCGTCGACTCCGGCAACTTCGACTGGAGAAACGGCAAGTTCCCGTCGTTCACCGAGCCGTCGCCCGGCTACCACGGGCTTGTGTTCGCCGAAGTGTTCGGTCCGGACGGCCCGTTCGGGAACATCGCGTTCGCCATCCGGGCCCGTGTCGAAGGTTTGCGGGATCTCGGCACGCCCCTGAGCCCCTTCAACTCGTTCCTCCTGCTGCAGGGACTCGAGACCCTGTCGCTGCGGGTGCAACGTCACGTCGACAACGCGCTGGAACTCGCCCGGTGGCTGGAGGAGCGGCCGGACGTGGGATGGGTCAACTACCCCGGCCTGCCGTCGCATCGATCGTATGAGACGGCGAGGAAGTATCTGCGGAACGGGTTCGGTGCCGTGTTGAGCTTCGGTATCGAAGGCGGATACCAGGCGGCGCGCCGGTTCATCGACTCGGTGGAGCTGGCCTCGCACCTGGCGAACGTCGGCGATGCCAAGACGCTGGTGATTCATCCTGCCTCGACCACACATCAGCAGTTGAGCGAAGACGAGCGGGCGGCGTCGGGCGTCCGACCGGATCTGGTCAGGGTGTCGGTCGGTATCGAGCACATCGACGACATCAAGGAAGATTTCACTCAGGCGCTGGCCAAAGCAACGCAGGTGGTCTCCGTGTGATGACGCCTGCAGCGGCACGGGGTGGAGTTGGACCCGTCGAGTCCCGGTTCGTCACGTTTGATGAGGGGCTGACGCTGCGTGACGGCGGCAAGATCGCTCCGGTGACTTTGGCCTACGAGATCTACGGCGAGCTCAACGACGACCGTTCCAATGCCGTGCTGGTGTTCCATGCCCTCACGGGCAGCCAGCACGCGGCCGGTGTCAACGACGGAGTCCCCGGGCTCGACGGGCGCTGGACCGAAGAAGTGCGAACGGGATGGTGGGACGACTTCATCGGGCCCGGCCGGGCGCTGGACACCGACGATCTAGCCGTCATCTGCGTCAACTACGTTGGCAGCTGCTACGGCTCGACCGGCCCGTCGTCTATCGATCCGGGGACGGGCGAGCGCTACGGGTCGTCCTTTCCCCGGTTGTCGCTGGCGGACGTCGTCGACACGCAAATGATGTTGCTCGACCATCTGGGGGTGGAGCGGCTGCATGCCGTCATCGGTGGCTCGGTCGGTGGGCTCATGGCGCTGAGCCTGGCCACCCGCTACTCGGACCGGGTGGGTGTCGTGATCCCGATCGCCGCCGGGTTGTCGGTCACCGCGCTACAGCGGATCCACAACTTCGAGCAGGCGCTCGCCATCGAGAACGACCCTCTCTTCGCGGGAGGTGACTACTACGGCGGCCCGGCGCCCGATCGCGGGCTGGCACTGGCCCGGATGATCGGTCACAAGACCTTCGTCTCGTTGCACGCCATGGAGGAGCGGGCGCGGTCGGAGGTGGTCGACCGCAATGAAACGGGCGGGTATGTGCAGATCACCAGTCCTCTCGAGTCGTACATGTGGCACCAGGGAACGAAGTTCGTGCAAAGGTTCGACGCCAACAGCTATCTCCACATCATCGAGATGTGGCAGACGTTCGATCTGGTGGAGCAGGCGGGTGCCGGCGACATGATCGAGGTGCTGCGCCGGTGTCGCGACCAGCGGTTCATGGTGTTCTCGATCGACTCGGATGTGTGCTTCTACCCCGATGAGCAAGAGGAACTGGCAACTTCGCTCAAGGCTGCCGGCGTCCCCGTCCGGAGGATCACGGTTCACTCCGACCGGGGCCACGACGCGTTTCTCTTGGAGCCGGAGTTGTTCGCTCCCCATCTTCGGGACTCCCTCCGCCTCTGAAACCCCGTTTTCGCGCGCGAACTTGTCCCTATGCGGGAACGATCACGCGCGAAAACGGATCTTGGGGGCCGGGCGCGCAGTCGTGCCGTCCAACTACGCTGCTTCGTGACGAGTCGAAGGAGCATTTGGACGTGACCGCAGGCAGCATCGTTCACCCCGAAGGCCGGCACTCCCTTCCGGTCACCTCCCACGAGGAGATCGACGAACACCTCTCGACGCTACAGGCCTCAAAGGCCATGTGGGCTACGACGTCGATCCAACAGCGGATCACGTACCTCGACTCGATCATCGAGCGCACCGCCTCGCTCGCCGAACGCTGGGTACGTCTCGCCTGCATCGCCAAAGGGATCCCCTTCGAGGATCCGGTGGCTTCCGAGGAGTGGAACTCCGGCCCGCACCTGACGGTGCGCAACGCCCGCCTGCTCAGGAACTCGCTGCAGGACATCCTCGATCACGGCAGCCCGCAGTTCCCGGGCCCGGTCACCACCCGAAAGGGCCAGACCATCGTCGGCGTGTTCCCCACCGACATGTACGACAAGCTGCTGTGGACGGGGATACGTGCCGAGATCTGGATGCAACCCGGCGTCACGCCCGACAACCTGGCTGCAACGCAGGCGGTCGTCTACCGCAAGGATGCCGACCGTTCGGGCCGGGTCGGTCTCGTGCTCGGGGCCGGGAACATCGCTTCGATTCCTCCGATGGATGCCATGTACAAGCTGTTCGTGGAGAACGAGGTGGCGATCCTCAAGATGAATCCGGTCAACGAGTATCTCGGGCCGATCTTCTCCGAGGTCTTCGCCGATCTCATCGACGACGGCTACTTCCGCATCGCTTACGGCGGCGCCGAAGAAGGCGACTACCTCAGTCACCACCCGCTCGTCGAGTCCATCCACATGACCGGCTCCGACAAGACCTTTGAAGCCATCGTGTTCGGAATAGGAGATGAGGGGGCGGCCCGGAAGGCCGCCGACGACCCCATCCTCGACAAGCCGTTCACCTCAGAACTCGGCAACGTGACGCCGGTCATCGTCGTGCCGGGACCATGGTCGGACAAGGACATCGAGTACCAGGGCATGAACATCTCCGCCATGCTCACGCACAACGCCGGCTTCAACTGCGTGGCGGCCCGCGTGGTTGTGACTCCCGAGGACTGGAATCTCCGCAACGATCTGGTCGCCGCCGTGAAGGCCGGCCTCGCCATCACGCCCGAGCGTCCCGCCTACTACCCGGGAGCCAGGGAGCGGTGGGAAGCGTTCCTCGCCGAACATCCGAACGCCACCGCCGTCACCGAGGGCAACGGGACCGTGCCCTGGACGTTGATCGAGGGCCTGCGCGCCGAGGCTTCGGACAATGTGTGTTTCACGACCGAGTCTTTCACCGGTGTCTTCGCCGAAGCTGCCCTTCCGGCCGCGAAGTCGACGGCCGAATACATCCGCGAGGCCGTCGAGTTCTGCAACGATCACCTATGGGGCACGCTTGGTGCCACGATCATCGTCCATCCGGATTCCTTGAAGGATCCGGAGATCGAGGCGGCCGTCGACGAAGCGATCGCCGATCTGCGGTACGGGACGATCTGCGTCAATGCCTGGTCCGGCGTCGGCTACTTCGCCACCAGCACCTCGTGGGGAGCGTTCCCCGGCCACGAGCGAACCGATATCCAGTCCGGCACGAGCGTTGTGCACAACACCTATATGTTNNGAAGATGGTGGACCTCGACGCCGACCCGTCCTGGCTGAAGGTTCCGGGAATCTTCTGGTCCGCACTCAGGGGGTAGCAGGCGAACCCCGCACGGAGCGGGCGCCGGTCCCTGCGATATGACAATTCGACTGCCTGTCGGCTAAACTTGAACAAACTCTAAAAATAGAGAAGATTCAAGTTGTCTCTGAGAGAGCGGAAGAAGGAGAGGACGGCCAGGGCGATACTCGAAGCGGCGTCGGCCAGGTTCGCTTCCGACGGCCTGGACGCCGCTCGGATGGAAGAGATCGCCGCCGACGCCGAGGTGTCGGTCGGTACGCTCTACAACTACTTCGGCTCGAAGCAAGCATTGCTGATTGCTCTGTTCGAAGCCGAGGTGCGGGAGATGCTCGCCGTCGGGTCGGCGGCAGTCTCAGGTGATGTCGACCCGGCGACGGCCGTGCGCCACCTCTTCAGCGCCTACCTGGACGTCTTGCTGGCTACGAGCCGGGATCTGCTGCGTGAAGCACTGCGGTTCAGCCTCGGCGGCGGTCAGGCCGTCAACGAGCTGGCAAGGCTCGATGAGCGCTTGATGGAGCAACTCGCCGATCTGCTCATCGGTTATCAGCAGGATGGGCAGCTCCGGCTCGCGGCATCGATCGAGGATGCCGTGTATCTCCTCTACTCCGTCCTGCTGACGGAGATTCTTCTGTTTCTCAGCCTCGACGGGCTCCACGCCGGAGTTCTGCACGACAACGTCGCCCGGCGGGTCGAACTCGTCTTTGCCGGTATCGAACAACGGGAGTGAATCGGAATGTCCATCGTCATGAAGCAAGTCGACAAGACCTACGGGGAAGGCGCGGCCGCGGTCCACGCGCTGCGGAACGTCGATCTCGAAATCCCATCCGGCGAGTTTGCCGTGCTTCTGGGCCCGAGCGGGTCCGGCAAGACCACCGCCCTCAACCTCACCGGAGCGATCGACGACGTGACGGCGGGGTCGCTGTTCGTCAACGGGACAGACGTCACCAACCTCGACGGTGACGAGCAGATCGCCTTTCGCCGGTCCGAAGTCGGCTTCATCTTCCAGTTCTTCAACTTGATTCCGACCCTGACGGCAGCCGAGAACGTCGAACTCGTTGCCGAGTTGACGGGACACGACGGTGGCGACCGGGCGCGAGAGGTGCTCGACATGGTGGGACTGGCCGACCGCGCCGACCATTTCCCGGCACAGCTGTCCGGCGGCGAGCAGCAGCGCGTCGCCATTGCCAGGGCGCTCGCCAAGGAGCCGCCGATCTTGTTGTGCGACGAGCCGACCGGTGAACTCGACTTCGAGACGGGTCGGATGATCCTCGGCCTGTTGCGCGACCTCAATCGGAGCGCCGATCAGACGATCGTCCTGGTCACACATAACGCGGCCATCGGTGCGATGGCCGACCGGGTTCTCCGCCTTCGATCGGGAACGATCGTCGACGACGTTCGCATCGAGTCACCGGTCGAGGCGGAGGCGCTGACGTGGTGAGTCCTCTCAACCGGAAGTTGTGGCGTGACATTCGCCGTCACCGGGCCCAGTTCATCGCGGTGGCCGTCACCGTGTTCCTCGGCGTGGTCATGTTCGTTGCCTCCTACGACTCGTACCTCAATCTGCGGGCCTCGTACGCCGAGACCCACACCGAGTTCCGTTTCGCCAACGTCACCTTCGTGGGCGGTGATGTTGCCGGAATGGCAGCCGCAGTTGCCGACGTCGGCGGCGTGGAGTCGACGCTGGTGCGTACCGTCGGCGACCATCCCCTGCGCGTCGGCGACGTGAAGATGCTGGGTCGCGTTGTTGGCGTTCCACTGGGGGAGCAACCTGCGGTCAACCAGTTGAGTGTGCTGGAGGGGGAGTACCTCACCGGCGGGAACGGGGTGCTGGTCGAGGAACACATGGCCGAGCACTTCGACCTCGTTCCGGGCGACACCGTGGAGGTGCTCGACGGTGAGCAGTGGATGGTCGCCGAGGTCGCCGGCGTGGTGGCGTCGCCCGAATACATCTGGCCTTCCCGCAACCGCCAGGAGCTGATCACGACACCGGACAACTTCGGGGTGGTGTTCGTCGCCGAAGACGCTGCGCAGCGCCTCGTCGGTGCCGGACCCAATGAACTCGCCGTGTATTTCGACGGCGGTGAGGAGAACAGNNGGTGCAGGATTCGGCGTCGATTCGGACTACACCCGAGAAGAGCAACCCTCGAATGCCGCCCTCGAAGAGGACATCAAAGGATTCGAAGAGATGGCCGGGTTCTTCCCACTGCTGTTCCTCACCGCCGCCGGCCTGGCTGCGTATGTGATGATCAGCCGCCTGGTCCATGCGCAGCGTCCGCACGTGGGCGTGATGCTCGCCAATGGGGTGACCAGGCGAAGGGTCCTGCGCCACTACCTCGCCTACGGGGTCGTCCCGGCCATGGTTGCCGCCGTTCCCGGTGCCCTCGCCGGCGCACTGCTGGCTCGCGTGATCACCGAGCTGTACACGAGCCTGCTGGCGATTCCCCTGACCGTGATCGAGTATCACCCTGCCAACGCCCTCGGCGGAGTGGCCTTCGGCCTCGGCGCCGCCTTCCTGGCGGCGCTGGCTCCGGCTCTGGTCGCCTCCCGGATCCGGCCGGCAGAAGCCATGCGGGGTGAGACCCCGACGGGCGGCGGCAGGACCAGTGTCATCGAACGGATCGTCCCACCGCTCAGGCGCCTGCCGGTCCGCTGGCGCATGGCGTTTCGTGGCATCGAGCGCAATCCCCGGAGAACCATCTACACGATGCTCGGCGTCGTGCTGTCGTTGATGCTGGTGCTGGTTTCGTGGGGCATGATCGACACGGTCAACCACCTGATGAGTACGCAGTTCGTGGACATCCAGCAGGAGGACGCCACCGTCTACTTCACGGGCCCGGTCGGCTCCGACGAGATCGGCCGGCTGGCGGCCGTCGAAGGGATTGCCGCCGTCGAACCCAGCCTCGAGCTTCCCGCCGGACTGGTCGCCGGGGGGAAGCAGTACGACACGGCGCTCGTTGCTCTGTCGAGCGACACATCGATGCACAGGTTCCTGTCGGTCGATGGCGACTGGCTCACGCTGGATGGTGGAGGCCTCCTGGTAGGGAAGGCGCTCGGCGATGAACTGGGCGTCGAGGTCGGCGATCCGATCGAAGTGCAGTTGGCTGAGTTCGATACCTCCTTCACCGAGCCGATCGCCGGGTTCCTCGACGAACCGCTCGGCACTCTGGCCTACGTGTCGATCGAGCGTGCCGAGGAGATCACCGGCTTCGACCTGCCGGCCACCGCCGCGCTGGTGAAGTACGCAGAGGGTGTTGAAGGAAGCGATCTGCGGGCGGCCGTCACCGATCTGGCGGCGGTGGCCGCCTTCAACGACTCGAAGGCGATCTACGACATGATGCAGCAGTTCATGATCATGTTCTACGCCTTCGTCGGTGTCATGCTCGCCTTCGGCGGGGCGATGGCATTCGCGCTGATCTTCAACGCCATGAGCGTCAACATTGCCGAACGACGCCGCGAGGTGGCCACGCTGCTGGCGGTCGGGACGGAGCGCCGGACCATCAGCCGCATGATCACCGCCGAGAACCTGCTCGTCGCGCTCCTCGGGATCCCCGTCGGTCTGGTGGCCGGGTACTACCTGTCGAAGATGGCGATGGGGACGTTCAGCAGCGACATGTTCTCGTTCGACCTCTACGTGGAGCCGATGACGTTCGTGTGGTCGGCGCTCGCCATCGTGGTCGTGGCCCTGGTCAGCCAAATCCCGGGATTGCGGGCGGTGGGGCGCATCAATATCCCGCAGATCATCAAGGAGCGGTCGGCGTAGCGGGTCCGCGACTCGCAAGGCGGGTTGGAGGAGGACACGCTGAAGCGACCGGAAGCTATACCGCGTCGGGTTGCCCGGCCGTCCGGGGTCTCCTCAGCGCTCGATGCTCGACCACGTGCATCACGGCGTCGGCGCCGGTCTTGAGGGTGAGGAAGAACACCAACACCGTGCGACTCCCTCCGGCCAGCGACGCGCCGATGATGATGGTCAAGTGCATCGGCACGATGCGAGCGTAGGGCAGGAAGAGCATGGTCCCCAGGTTCGGTGCGCCGGTGCGATCCATCTCGCGGTTCTCGAGGTAGGAGAACGCGTGGTTGACGGCGAAGACCACCACGCCTGCGGCAAGGGGCCACCAGTGACCCGGCGAAGGATCATCGCCGATCGCCTCGAGGACAAAGACGAAGTAGACGAGGTGAAAGAACCCGTAGTGCAGCGCAAAGAATCCGGCGATCATCCTCTTGGACCGTTCGACGGGTGCCACCGGACTGCCGTTCATCTTGAGACCGTCCGTGGTGAAGTTCTCGAGGTTGAGCATCCGGCGGATGTGGAAGACGCCGATGATGATGCTCTGCGCCCAGTACACGAACATCACTGTGCTGAGCGACCAGTTCTCCACCGCGGCGAAGATGATGGTCACCACATTCGAGCCGATCAGGACTCTGAGTGAGTTGTCGAACCAGCCCTTGTCCACGCGACGTGCCTTTCCGGGCGCCATGGTACGCGGCGAGACGGCCCGGATCGTCTATCCCGACCGCCCTTCCCGGGTAGGTTCAGAGCCATGGCTGCTGATGTCGACCGTCTGTTCACACGGGTTCTGCTCGACGGAACGGAAGAGGCAATCGAGGCGTGGCTCGCAGGTGGCCCCGGCGCGGTGTACCGCCTCCGTAGGGAGCTCACGGGCGACCTGCGAGCGGAGGTGCCGGAAGGGACCCACGACCGGATCGTGCTGGACAACCTGAGGTGGGCGTCACACGAGGCCGCTCGTGCCTTCCCCGACGAGTTCCTTGCTGCGTTTGCGGAGGATCGTTGGGATGAGAGTCCGTTCGTGTGCGCGGGGCTGGGAGCCATTCACCGCACGGAGGTCACCGAGCGGCTCATGCGGATATTGACGAGTGGGGATCACTGGCTGAGGATGGACGCAGCCGTTGCCCTGCGTGGACACCGGCACCCCCACCTGGAAGCAGCGCTGCTGGCGGGGATGCTCGATCCCGACTATCTGGTGCGGTACCACGTTGAACAGCGACTGACGGAGATCGCCGCAGAACCTCCTCCGTCGAGCGGCGACTGATGATCGCCGGCTACGCCGGCACGAAGTAGACGTCGGTCGGTTTCAACTTGCTGTTGCGCAGGAACCTCGGCTTGACCTCCATGCCGATCCAATCGAGCGAGGCGAGCGCATGGTCGACGCCGATCAGCCTGGTCAGGAACAGGGTGTTCACGCCCTCGTACTCGATGAGGGCGAGCACGAACGGCGTTTCGGGGAGGAACTCCTCGGATCCGAAGTAGCAGACCGTGAAGGCGTGCACTCTGGCTTGCCTGTCGGTCACGTCGATCCAGCGGGTCTCGCTCCCCGAGAACATGTCATGCCCGCGCGGCGTGGCGTAGGCGTACCCGGATGCCGGGTCCTCGGTCGCCAGGAGTCGCTTGTTCGAGGCTGCCGCAAACCACGGACTGTCCTGACCGTAGGAGTGCAGATAGGTGATCGAGTACTCCTGCTCGATCTGGATCGGCGCCATCCGCCCGAGGAACGCAAGCGCATCGGGGTCGGTCTCGATGGGGAACGGGATGCCGTGGACGACGAACCCGCCCAGTGTCTCTTCACGGCGGTCCATCATTCGCCCTCCTTCTCGAGAATGCTGACCGTGACGTAGGTCCCGGTTCCCGCATGTGAGTGGATGGCACCCCGACGAGCGCCGGCCACCTGCAGCGCCTCGTCGCCGAAGTGTTTGCCGATGGTGTTCTGGAGTTGCCAGACTGCGAACACACCCTGCATGAGGCCGGTTGCTCCGACCGGATGCCCGCAGGCGATGAGACCTCCCGACGGATTGACCGGACACACCGGTTCGTCGCGAAGCGGCAGTCCGTAGTCGATGCCCGGCATGAACGCTTTCCCGGAGACGGCGAACTCGCCGCCCTCGCCGTACCGGCACAGACCGAGATCCTCGTAGGTCTGGATCTCGCTCGACGTGTAGGCGTCGTGCAACTCGACGAAGTCGATTTCCGTGAGGGGATCGGTGATACCTGCGTGCCGGTAGGCCATGTTGCCTGCCGTCCTGCCCGCCCGGAAAGAGTGGACGCCCGGATATCGCGTGCCGCGGTCCCACAGCTCCCGGTAGTAGGCGACCGTGTCGTCAGAGTCCCGCTCCTGGTCGGTGGCGTAGTCCCGCATGAACGTGTCGTAGTCCACATGCGGTCGGTCGGCCATTCGCATGGCATCCGTGCCGCGGCCGATCCCGGTGACCAGGACCAGCGGACGCGGAATCACGGCCCCTGCTGCTTCGAGGCGTTCGATACCCTCTTCCGAGGCGAGGATGACCGAGGCGGCACCATCCGACATGACGCAGATGTCCAGGCGGGTGAGCGGCCAGGCCACCATCGGCGAGTTGCGGACGTCCTCGATGGTGTACCGGCTGCGTTTCTGTGCATACGGGTTGTGGTATGCGTTGAGGTGG
>JABAOG010000078.1_pt2 | contig 12614 bp, 8 predicted proteins | sample 7062131 | NCBI WGS metagenome assembly JABAOG01 (sample SAMN14538629, study PRJNA623070) | marine sediment metagenome | biome: marine biome [ENVO:00000428]; feature: marine pelagic biome [ENVO:01000023]; material: deep marine sediment [ENVO:00002113] | place: India: Arabian Sea | collected... | reverse complement strand
ACGTTCATGTGCCCGGGCATGCGGCCGGCCACGGGGTGGATGGCGTAGCTGACCTTGGTGCCGCGCTTCTCGAGCAGATCGGCGAGCTCGCGCACCGCGTGCTGCGCCTGCGCGACCGCGAGGCCGTAGCCGGGCACGATGATCACCGACTCGGCGGTCTCCAGCATCATGGCGGCCTCCTCGGCACCGGAGGAGCGGACGCCTTCGTAGTCGTCCGAGCCCGCCGGACCGCTGCTCGCTTGGCCGAAGCCGCCGACGAGCACGTTCAGCAGCGACCGGTTCATGGCCACGCACATGATCTGGGTGAGGATCAGCCCCGCGGCGCCGACCATGGCGCCGGCGATGATCAGCAGCGGGTTGCCGATGACGAAGCCCGCCGCGGCGGCGGCCACGCCCGAGTAGCTGTTGAGCAGCGAGACCACCACCGGCATGTCCGCGCCGCCGATGGGGAGCACGAGCAGGATGCCGAGGAGCAGCGAGGCGCCGGTCACCGCCAGGATGCCGTTGGTGACGGCGCTGGCGGTGGGGGCGTAGAAGCCGAAGTAGCCCACCGCCCCGAAGGCGCCGAGGAGTAGGATCCCGTTCAGCAGATGGCGCGCGGGGAGCAGCACCGGCTGTCCCTTGTTCGGCTTCCCCTGCAGCTTGAGGAAGGCCATCAGGCTGCCGGTGAGGGTGATGGCGCCGATGAGGATCGAGAGACCGCCGGCGATTGCGGCCATGGGCTCGAGCTGGGCGCTGCCGTTCTCCACCACCGAGCGCCAGAAGACGCTGAGCGCTACCAGCGCCGACGCCGCGCCACCGAAGCCGTTGAAGAGCGCGACCATCTCCGGCATCGAGGTCATCTCGACGCGGACGGCGACGATGACGCCGATGAGCCCACCGACGATCGTCCCCACCAGGATCCACGTGTAGTCGACGACGCCCATCTCGAGGAGCGTGCCGGCGACCGCCAGCAGCATGGCCACGGCGGCCATCCGGTTGCCGTTGCGAGCGGTCCGCACCTTGGCGAGGCGCTTGAGGCCGAACATGAAGAGCGTCGCGCTGACCAGGTAGATCAGCGGGACGACGACCCCGCGCAGCGTTTCGGCGCTCACTTCCGCCTCCGGAACATGCGCAGCATGCGGTCGGTGACCAGGAAGCCGCCGACCACGTTGATGGTGGCCGTGGCGATGGCCGCGGTCGCGAAGATGTTGCTGATCGTCGGGTCGGCGCCCTGGGCGGCCACCAACGCGCCGAGGATGGTGATGCCGCTGATCGCGTTGGCGCCGCTCATGAGCGGCGTGTGCAGCGTCGGGGGCACCTTTCGGATCAGCTCGAAGCCCACGAAGCTGGACAGGACCAGCACGTAGAGCCCGATGAGCAGGGGTCCCATGGTCATGTCAGGAGTCCTCCTCTTCGCCGAGCGCCTTCGCGGTCGGCTCGTGGGTCACTTTCCCCCCATGGGTGAGCATCATGGCGCCGGTGATCTCGTCTTCCGGGTCGAGCTCGAGCGCGCCCTCCTCGGAGACCAGGTGTTTCACCAGCTCCAGGATGTTGCGGCCGTATTGGCGGCTCGCGTCCGCCGGCAGCGTGGCCGGGAGGTTGGTGGTGCCCACCAGGGTGACGCCGTGCTTCTGCACGACCGCGCCCGCCTCGGTGAGCTCGCAGTTGCCGCCGCTCTCCACGGCCAGATCCACGATCACCGCGCCGTCGCGCATCTCCTTCACCATGGCCTCGGTGACCAGGGTGGGCGCCTTCCGGCCGGGGACGTTCGCGGTGGTGATGACCGCGTCGGCGGCGACGACCCGCTCGCGGATGATCGCCTGCTGCTTCTCGAGGAACTCCTCGGAGACCTCCTTGGCGTAGCCGCCCTCGCCGCTGCCGCTCTCCAGGTCCTTCAGCTCGATGAAGCGGCCGCCGAGGGACTCGACCTGTTCCTTCACCTCCGGGCGGATGTCGCTGACGTCCACCACCGCGCCGAGGCGCCGGCCGGTGGCGATGGCCTGCAGACCGGCGACGCCGGCGCCCATGACCACGACCTTCGCCGGCTTGATGGTCCCGGCCGCGGTCATCATCAGCGGCATGTACTTGTCGAGGTGGCTCGCCGCGAGCAGGGCCGCGCGGTAGCCCCCGATCGAGGCTTGCGAGGTCAGCGCGTCCATGCTCTGCGCCCGGGTGATCCGCGGCACGAGCTCCATGGCCAGGGCGGTCAGCCCCCGGTCGCGAAGCGCTGCGACCACGTCCAGGTGCGCGTGGGGCGCCATGAGCCCCACCACGGCGACACCCTCGGGGAGCGCGCTCGCCTCCTCGGCGCTCACGCCGCGGACGCTCAACAGCAGCTCGGTGCCCTCGGGGACCGTGTCTTCGATGGTGGCCCCGGCCGCCCGGTAGCTCTCGTCGGTGAAGTGGGAGCCTTCGCCCGCGCCGGGCTGCAGGGAGACCGTCACGCCGAGCTCGACGAGGGCTTTCACGGTCTCGGGAGTGGCGGCGACCCGGGTCTCACCCGGTTCGAGCTCCCGCCGGATGTGCGCTCTCATGGGAGACGCTCTGGTGCCTTTGACGCAGCGCGTCAAGTCCCCCTTGGGTTGCTCACCGGCCCGGTCGACCCCGGGGCCCGTCAGGGCGCGGACCAGACGTAGCCGGCGATCGACTCGTAGAGCCAGCCGCTGCTGACCGCGTTGTCCCGTTCGCCGGCGCTGGTCGTGTAGAAGTGGCTGCCGTCGCGGTAGAGACGGAAAAGCGGCCGGGCCCCGCAGCTCTCGCTCTCGGCGATGTACCCGAGCACTCCCTCGCTGGTGCCCCCGCCCTCGCAGGCCGACGAGGTGGTGTAGAAGCGGCGGCCGTTGGTCTTCAGGCAGCGGTAGAAGGCGCGGGTGCCGGTCGTGGCGCTGGCGTAGAGGTAGTAGAAATTCGCGGACTCGAGGGTGTAGGGGGCGGAGCTCGCCTCGCTCAGGTCGGTCGAATAGAAGTGGCTCCCGTCGCCGTAGGCCCGATGGACGCCGACCCGGCAGCCGGCGAGCGCTCCCTCGTCGCAGGAGCCGTCGCAGTCGTCGTCGGCGCCGTTGCAGGTCTCGGCGGGGACCTCGCAGGTGGGCGCGCAGCGGTCGGCGCAGGCGATGCCGCCGGTGCTCCCACACGTCGTGGTGCAGGGGGCGCCGGCGGTGCAGTTGTCGGCGATCTCGCAGCCGTTGACCGGGTCGCCGTCGCAGTCGAGGAAGCCGGCGTCGCAGGTGCCGATACCGCAGCTGCCCGCCACACAGGCGGCGCTGGCGTTGGTGACCACGCAGGAGCGACCGCACGCGCCACAGTTGGCCGGGTCGGCCTGCAGGTCGGCGCAGCGGCTGCCACAGCGGGTCTCGCCGGCGGGGCAGCTGCCGCCATCCGCCGGTGGCCGGCCGAGGTCGGGCGGCTCGGGGCCGAGGTCGTCCGTGCCCGGGGTGCCCGAGTCGCTCTCGGGGCCTCCGTCGCGCGGGGCGGCGTCGCGCCGGTCCATGGTGTCGACGCCGGTGCTCGAGGCACAGCCGGCGAGGAAGAGCGCGAAGCAGAGGAAGCGCACGACGCCAGCCTAGCAAGGGGCGGCCCCGGCCCGTAGAACCGGCAATCATGCGCAAGGTGGAGTTACGCCGGGGGCCGGAAGAGGAGGAGGAGGGGCCGGGCCGAGGAACGGATCTCGGGGAGCGGCTGAACGATCGAGACCGCCGCCGGCGGATCCGCTGCCCGAAGTGCGGCTACCAACCGAAGGCGAGCGATCGCTGGTTCTGTGACTGTGGTCACTGCTGGAACACCTTCGACACCGGTGGGCGCTGTCCGGCCTGCAAACGCCAGTGGTTGCGGACCGCTTGCCTCCGCTGCCACCGGTGGTCGCCCCACGAGGATTGGTACGAGGCCGAAGAAGGGCCGAATTCCGGGTGATCGGCCGGTGCAACCAACTTGCGATTGTGGGGCGGGCCCGCTAGCTATCCCCTTGTCATGCTGCGCTATCGGGCCGATCGGCGGACGATTTTCTTCGTCGCGCTCTACTTCGCGCTGACGGCGGTGCTCTGGATCTTCCTGCCGGACGATCTCTGGAGCGACCGGGGGGCCATCCGATGGGAGCTGGCGATCCCGCTCTTCATCGCGGTCTGCGTCACCTCCTTCATGGGTGCGGTGAGCACGCACAACGCGGTGCATTCGCCCATCTTCAAGAAGCGTGGGCTGAACAAGCTGTGGCAGGTGATCCTCACGCTCACTTACGGCCACCCGGTCTCGAGCTACGTGCCCGGCCACAACCTGAGCCACCACAAGCACACCCAGTCGCGGCGCGACGTGATGCGGACGACCAAGCTCCGCTTCCGCTACAACCTCTTCAACGTCCTCTTCTTCTTCTTGCGCTGCGTCCCCTCGATCATGCGGGCGGACACCAGCTACTCGAAGCACATGCGGACCAAGCACCCGAAGTGGTTCCGCCAGCTGGTGATGGAGGGCGCCGCGCTCTGGATCATCACCGGCGCGCTGCTGATCCTCGACTGGCAGAAGACGCTGGCGCTCTGGATCGTCCCGCACCTCTACGCGCAGTGGGGCATCGTGACGATGAACATGCTCCAGCACGACGGCTGCGACGAGACCAGCGAGTACAACCACTCGCGGAACTTCGTCGGGAAGCTCGTGAACTGGTGGACCTTCAACAACGGCTTCCACACGATCCACCACGAGATCCCCGGGCTCCACTGGAGCCTGACCCCGCAGGCGCACGCGGAGAAGATCGCGCCGCACATCCACCCGAACCTCGACCAGAAGTCGCTGCTCGCCTACATCTGGCGGGCCTTCATCCTGGGCAAGCGGGAGACCTGGGACGGTCGCCCCTACTTCCCGGAGCCGGATGGGCCGGACGAGGAGTGGATCCCGGATCCGCAGAGCACGCCGAACGACCTCGGCGCCGAGGGCATGGAGGAGCTCAACGCCGCCGTTGCCCACCGCGCCGGCGCCGGCGCCTGAGTCCCTCAGCCTCGCTCGGCGAGGACCCCTTCGATGATCGCGACACCCATCGCCTCGATGGCGTCTTCGTCCGGATGGTCGGGCAGGTCGGAGCGCTCGCGCGCGCTCTCGATGTGGGCGAGGCTCGCTCGCGCCTCCTCGACGAGCGCGTCGTAGGGTAGGGCGCCCCGGCGAATGGCCAGCAGCGAGTCGCGATCCGGTCGGCGGACGATCACCTCGCCCCGCTCGAGGATCTCGATCGCCATGCGGCCGAGCCGGATCAGGTGCAGCGCGTCCTTGGGGTCGTAGGCGCCATCGGCCGCGGTGCGCCTCGGCCGGTCCCGCTCGATTCGCCGCAGCTGGCCCTTCACGTAGCCGCCGAAGCTCGCGGCCACCCGCTTGGTCAGGAAGCGCTCCCGCTCGGCGAGCAGCCGCTCGCCCCAGGGCGTCGTCACCCGGTGGTCGGCGGGGTCGGTGAAGAGCAGCTCGAGCACCGTCGGGTTTGCCTTGGCCAGCAGCCGCAGAAGCTTTCGCAGCTCGTAGCGCACGTGGTCCGGGCCGAGCTCGATCTGCTCCGGGCCGCCGCGATAGCCGAGGTACCAGCGGAGCGGTCCCACGACCACGCCCTTGAGGTCCGTGTCCGACCCCTCGACCGTCAGGCCGTAGGCCCGACTGCCGCACACCGTCTCGAAGATCAGGGTCGGCTCCTGGCTCGCGTGCGCCATCGGCTTCACGCTACGCCGACCCGGGGCCCCTTGGCGAGGTCAGCGGCAGGCCTGGGTGAGCGTGGTGGGGAGCAGCGCGACGGTGCACCGTAGACCGGTCCACTGGCACTCCCCGAAGCTCGCGCTCTCGCCGCAGTCGGGGATGCGGAGCCCGGCCCAGCCTTCGCGGCCCGCTCGGCACTCCTCCTCGGTCGTACCGATGCACGACGCGCGCTGGACGATCTTCCGCTCCTCGCGGCCGTCGCAGTTGTAGTCGTAGGTACAGTCGCCACCGCTCACGTCGCACCACGCGTCGTGGAAGTACATGAGCTGGCCGGGGTTCACCGTCGAGTCCGTGTCGTTGCAGTCGGGCGGGCCCGCGGGCACGAAGCCATCGGGGCAGGCGCCATCGGTGATCTCGACCGACTCGGTGGGATCACCGAAGCCGTCCAGGTCGGCGTCGCGATAGCAGAGGCCGCCGACGTCGGTCGCGATCGTTCCGTCGCAGTTGGAGTCGACGCCGGCGGTCGTCTCCGGCGCGCCGGGATGGATCGTCGGGTCGGCGTCGTTGCAGTCGGTCGGGCCGCAGCCGTCACCCTCGACCGCGGAGTAGCCGTCGCCGTCCGCGTCCTGCAGCTCGAACTCGCCGGTCGTCTCGTCGCAGTAGTCGCAGACCCGTGGGAGGGCGGGCAGGACGTCGGCGGCCTGGCAGACCGCTCCGCCGCCATCGAGCTCGGTGCAGCTCTCGACCCCGTTGCAGAGGATGCCATCCCGGCAGCCCTCGTCGGTGGCGCAGCTGGGCGTGCAGTCGGCGTCGCAGCCGTCGCCGTCCACGGCGTTGCCGTCGTCGCAGGCCTCCCCGTCGTCGACCGTGCCGTTGCCACAGAGCGGTGAGGCGCAAATTCCGCCGCGGCAGACGCCACCGGTGCAAGTGGCTCCGTCCGCGACCGGCTCACCGGCGCAGCGGCCGGAGTCGCAGATGCCCACGCTGCACTCGGTCGAGGGGCAGCCGTCCGCCTCGCCCACGACGCAGCCGGGGAAGCAGCTCGCCTGGCAGCCGTCGCCGTCCTCGGTGTTGCCGTCGTCGCACGCCTCGGTGCCGCTCACGAAACCGTCACCGCACTCGGCGGCGACGCACTCGCCTCCGATGCAGAGGTAGGGGTTCGCCGTCGTTCCACCGCAGGGCGCTCCGTCCGCGAGCTCCGCGCAGTCGCGGAGCGGCCCACCGTCGGACCGATCGATGCCCATGTCCTGGTTCGGACGGACGCCCAGGTCCTCGCCGGAGCCACCGTCGGGGTCCGGCTCCAGGTCCAACGTCAATCCACAGCCACCCGAGGTCACCATCCCGAGGGCGGCCACCAGCCCAACCAAGCAAGCACGCATATACCGCCAGAGTAGCGGTCCTGGGGCCCCTTCACCAACTCGAGCTTGACAGGGGCCGTCGGCGGGCTAAGGTTCGCAGCCCTCAGGACTCGTGGCTCAATTGGATAGAGCACCGGTCTACGGAACCGGGGGTTAGAGGTTCGAATCCTCTCGGATCCGCCAGCCGAGCCCCGACGCCACGCGTCGGGGCTCGTTGCATTTGGGGCCCACACCATGGACGAAGCACAGGCCGACGAGCGGTTCATGCGTCTCGCGTTGGAAGAGGCCGCTCGAGCGGCTACGCGGGGCGAGGTGCCGGTCGGTGCGCTGGTGGTCCACGGGGGCGAGATCATCGCCCGGGCCCACAATTTGCGGGAGAGCGCGCAAGATCCGACGGCCCATGCCGAGCTGATCGCCGTCCGCAAGGCCGCCGCGCGGCTCGGCAGCTGGCGCCTCGAGGGCTGCACCGTCTACGTGACCCTCGAGCCCTGCCCGATGTGCGCGGGGCTCTTGGTGAACGCGCGGGTCCCGCGGGTGGTCTGGGGCGCGGCGGACCCGAAGGCGGGCGCCTTTCGCACCCTCTATCGCATCGGCGAGGACGAGCGGCTGAACCACCGCATCGAGGATGTGGGCGGGGTCCTCGAAGACGAGTGCGCCGACGTCTTGCGCGACTTCTTCCGGGCGATCCGGCAGAAGCGCCGCGGGCGCTGAGGCGGAGTGAAAACAAGGGGTTGACCGCTCGGAGGTCGATGCTAGTTTCCGCCGCGGAGAGCTGGCCGAGCGGTCGAAGGCGCTTGATTCGAAATCAAGTGTACCGCCTGGGTACCGTGGGTTCGAATCCCACGCTCTCCGCCAAGTTGACAATCCCATTCGCCCCCGCACCCGGGGGCGAGCCCTTGGAGAGGTGACCGAGTGGTCGAAGGTGCACGACTGGAAATCGTGTGTGCCCGCAATGGTACCGAGGGTTCGAATCCCTCCTCCTCCGCCCCGACGTGCTATAGACGTCGATACACGTGGTCCTGCCAACGCTGGCCCGTGAACCCCGCCAGGCCCGGAAGGGAGCAACGGTAGCGGTGTCCAGCGTGTGGCGGGGCCCTTCCTAATTCAGGGCCCCGCCCCGAATTCGACCACCGATCCGACCCCGATCTCCGATCTCCGAGCTCCGAGCTCCGACCCCGAGAACCGCGATCACCCGGCTGCACCGGGGACGATCGTCGTCGTGCCGTCGCTGGGTTCGGCTCTCACCGAGGTTTCCCGTCGATTCTTCGCGGGGACGATCGTCGTCGCGCCGTCGCGAGGTCGGCTCCCGTAAGCCGCTAGTGACGGCGTGACGACGATCGTCCCCGTGGCTCGACCTCGGTGAGCCGCTAGTGACGGCGTGACGACGATCGTCCCCGTGGCTCGGCTTCGGAGTCGGAGCTCGGAGCTCGGTTCTCGGAGCTCGGTTCTCGGAATTCGGGGTCGGAGTCGGACTTCGGGGTCGGATTCCGGAGTCGGGGGGCGGTCCCGTCAGGGGGCGAGGCGGCGGGTGTAGACGTCGCCGAGGGCGCCGCTGCGGTGGTCGATCCACCCCACGTGCACGGCGCCACCGCCGACGTAGACGTGGGGGCGCTCGCTGTCGCTGCTGCCGGCGGCCGTGCTGTCCAGCCGGGGATCGGCCGGTTGCCAGGTGCGGCCCCCGTCGAGCGAGTAGTTCGCGTGGACGTCCAAGAAGCCGGCGCGGTCGTCGGCCCAGGCGGCGCCGACCAGGTCGCCGCCCGAGGCGATGGCCAGGTCGAAGCTCGTCGAGGTGCCGGGCGCGGTGCCGGTGTCGAGGCGCTGCGCCGACTCGAAGGAGCCGCCGGCGGTGTCGCTGAAGCGCGCGATGATGTCGGCGAAGCCGAAGCGGAAGTCGACCCAGGCCACCACCAGCCGGCTCGCGCCGGTGACGGCGATGCGCACCCCGGTCGAGTCGTGGGGTAGCGGGTCGTCGTCGATCCGGGTGGCCGCGCCCCAGCTCGCGCCCGAATCGGTGGAGCGATTGAAGAAGATGTCGAAGGAGCTGCCGTTGCGATCGTCGATCCACGCGACGTAGACGTTGCCGCTCTCGGCGGCCACCACCGGTGAGAAGCTCGAGGCGGCCCCGGCGGTTCCGCCGTCGAGGCGCGTGTCGCTGGCGCTCCAGGTGGCCCCGGAGTCGGTGGAGCGCACGTGGAAGATGTCGAGCGCGCCGTTGCGGTTGTCGCGCCAGACCACGTGGACCTCCGAGCCGCTGGCCGCGATCTGCGGCGCGGACGCCACGAAGCTCGTGCCGCTGCCGTGGTCGAGCTGCAGCGGCGCGCCGAAGCTCGCGCCGCCGTTGGTGGAGCGCAGGAAGAAGACGTGCCGGCTCCGCTCGGAGGTGAACGCCTCGTAGACCACGTAGACGTTGCTGCCGCTCACCGCGGTCTCGACGTTGAAGGCGTCGATGTTCATCCCGGCGTTGAGCCGACCGCTCGCGTTCGGGAAGGTCGCGCCGAAGTCGGTGGACCGGTCGCGGTACATCTCGCGATAGCTCGTGCCCCCGCGGAAGTCGGCCCAGTGGACGTTGACCGTCGCGCCGCCGCCGACGTTCGCGAAGCGGGGCCCGATGGCCGGGCCGGAGGCGTCGTCCAGGCGCGTGGAGCTCGCGCCCCAGCTGTCGCCCGAGTCGACGGAGCGGTTGAAGAAGACCTGGCCGGCGTCGCTCGGGGTCTCCATCCAGGTGGCGTAGACCCGGCTGCCGTCGTCGCCGCTCATGCGCACCTGCACCGAGTTCTGGCTGCCGGCGGTGGTGCCCAAGTCGACGCGCCGGTCCGCCCCCGGCAGCGGCGACAGGCACCCCTCGTCGGTGGCTCCGTCGCAGTCGTTGTTCAGCCCATCGCAGATCGTCTCCGTCGGCTGGTAGGTCGCCGGCAGCGAGCACTGCCAACCGCTCGCGCCCTCGCAGGTGGGCGTGCGCCCGGCGCAGACGCCTCGGTCCTCGACGCAGCTGGCCGGGGTGGCGCCCGGCGGCGCCGGCGAGTCGTCCACCGTCCCATCGCAGTCGTCGTCGATGCCGTTGCAGAGCTCCGTGGTCGGTTCCAGCAGAGCCCCACCGCAGTCCAGCGTGCCCCCCGAGCAGATCACGCTGCCGAAGACGCAGGCGCCGGTGTCCGTGCTCCCGCAGCGCACGCCGGTGCCGGGCAGGTCGGAGCCGCCGGGGTTCTCGTCGACCGTGCCGTCGCAGTCCTCGTCGGTGCCGTCGCAGGTCTCCGGCAGCGACCCGGTGCCCCCGATGCACACCAGCGACCCGCGCTGGCACACGTTCGTCCCCGGGCTACAGCGGCCGGTCGACGACCCGCACGCGGTGCCCACGACCGGATCGCTCTCGTCGATGGCGCCATCGCAGTCGTCGTCCACTCCGTCGCAATCGTCGGCCGTGCCGGTCGGCGTGCAGGGGTACTCGCAGCCGGTGGTGGGCAAGCCGTCGACGTCCACGAAGCCGCTGTCGCAGTCGCCGATGCCGCAGACGCCGCCGGTGCACACGCCGGTCGCGTTCACGAAATCGCAGGTGTTGCCGCAGGTGCCGCAGTTCATCGGGTCCGAGCTGGTGTCGAAGCCCTCGTCGATCGTCCCGTCGCAGTCGTCGTCGACGCCGTTGCAGCTCTCGGCCCCGGTCGGCTCGCAGGCCAGCTCGCAGCCGTTGTCGGGGTCGCCGTCGACATCGACGAAGCCGGCGTTGCAATCGCCCATCGCGCAGCTGCCGTCGGTGCAGAGCGGCGTGGCGTTGGGGAAGGCGCAGACGTTTCCGCAGGCGCCGCAGTTCTCGACGGTGGTCCGGTCGACCCCTTCGTCCACCGTCGCGTCGCAGTCGTTGTCCCGCTCGTCGCAGACTTCGTCGCCGCTCTCGAGGCACTCGTACTCGCAGCCGTTGGTGCCGACCCCATCGATGTCGTGGAAGCCGATCTCGCAGCGGTCCACCACGCAGCCGCCCTCCGCGCAGCCGGGGAAGGCGCCAGGCAGGATGCACACCGCGCCGCAGGCGCCGCAGTTGCGCGGATCGGTGGCGGTGTCGAAGTCTTCGTCGACCAGTCCGTCGCAGTCGTCGTCGAGCTCGTTGCATTCCTCGTCACCGGTCGCCACGCAGCCATCGGCGGCTCGGGCGTCGGGCCGACCGGCGTCGGCCACGCCGCCGTCCTCCTCGCAGCCCTCGAGGCAGTAGGGGTCGACGTCGCAGCCGCCGCCGAAGAGGGCGAGGGCCGTCAGCGCGCAGGCGGTGCCCGCCGAGCGCAGGCGACGGACCTGGAGCCGCCGCCGGCGGAGCGCGAAGAGCCCGAGCAGCGCGAGCGCCATCAGCGGCGCCGGCAGCTCACCTTCGCGGCCGGTGGTGTCGCAAGCGCAGCCGCCGCCGCCGGTGGCCAGGGCCAGATCGGGATCTTCCTCCCTGGGCGCGATGTCCGCCGCCAGGCACTCGCCGTCCACGCACATGGTGTCGTCCGGGCACCGGATCAGGCGGCAAGGATCGTCCACGCAGGTCATGCCCTCGCACACCCGGCCGGAGCCGCAGGGCGGGTTGCACTGGTTGGTCACGCACGCGCCGTCGACGCAGGACTCGCCCGCGCCGCAGCCGCCGCAGGGCTCGGGCGCGCACACGCCGTCGGTGCAGATCTCGCCGGCGGGGCAGGCGGTGGTGCAGACGGGCACGCAGGCGCCCTCGGAGCAGTACTCCCCTTCGCCGCAGCTCACGTCGGCGCAGGGGTTCGGCTGGCACTCGCCCATGCGGCACTGCTCACCGGCCGGGCAGCCGCGGCCGTAGCAGTTGTCCTCGACGCAGATGCCGCGGACGCACGCCCGCCCTTCCGGACAGCGCACATCGGCGCAGAGGTCCTCGCACTCGCCGGTGAGCGGGTCGCAGATCTCGGAGTCGGCGCACTCCACGTCCTCGCACATGCCGGCCCGGCAGTAACCGATGATGCCGGCGTCGGGCATCGCCAGGCTCGTGTCGCACTCGCGGCCCGGCGGGCAGGGGAATTCGCGGTCCACGCAGGGGGTCAGGCAGGTGCAGTCGAGGCAGACGCCGTCGCCCGGGCACAGTCCGTCGCCGGAGTCCTCGTCGACCATGCCGTCGCAGTCGTCGTCCTCGCAGTTGCAGATCTCGGGCGCCGGGCTGGTCGCGCCGCGACAGACCAACGCACCGGCTTCACAGCGGACGCGCCCGGGCACGCAGCGGTCGCCGATGGGGCCGTCGACCTCGTCATAGCCGCCCATCCCGTCGGGTAGGCACATGGCGCCGCCGCCGGGGTTGCCGTCGTCGATGACGCCGTCGCAGTCGTCGTCGATGTTGTTGCAGACCTCGACCCCGGGCGTCGGGGCATCGCAGCCGATCCAAGCGCCGCCCTCACACATCTCGGTGCCGGTGCCGCAGCTGGTCGAGCAGGTTCGAGTCAGCCCCTCGTCGGTCATGCCGTCGCAGTCGTCGTCGATGTCGTTGCAGGCTTCGATGCCCGGCGTCGGTGCGGTGCAGCCCACGAAGCTGCCGGAGATGCACACCTCCGTGCCGGCGCCGCAGGCGGTGGAGCAGGCTTGGGTCAGTCCTTCGTCGGTGCGGCCGTCGCAGTCGTCGTCGTCGCCGTTGCA
>JABAOG010008218.1_pt1 | contig 12626 bp, 12 predicted proteins | sample 7062131 | NCBI WGS metagenome assembly JABAOG01 (sample SAMN14538629, study PRJNA623070) | marine sediment metagenome | biome: marine biome [ENVO:00000428]; feature: marine pelagic biome [ENVO:01000023]; material: deep marine sediment [ENVO:00002113] | place: India: Arabian Sea | collected... | reverse complement strand
CACTTCCTGGTCGATGGCCGTCGCTCGCATCGCCAGACCGACCCGGGAGTACCGGAAGAAGGCCACCAGAGCGGCACCGACGATGACGGCGGTGACGATCATCGCCGCGGCACGATGCTGCACGACCACGTCGCCGAGCTGCCAGGTGTTGAAACCCCAGGGATCTCCGACCGAGCGGATGTTGACACCGATCAGGTTGTTGACCGGGGTCCGTATGGCGATGTCGAGACCAATGGTGAGGATGGCGATGGCGAACAGCGGCTTGCCGATCATCGGCCGCACCGCAATACGTTCCGACAGCCAGCCCATGACGGCGGCGGCAATGACCCCGAGGCCAAGTGCGAGCCAGAACCCGAGTTCCTTGTCGATGGCCATCCACGACACCATGTAGGCGGCGAACAGCATGATCGCCGGATGAGCAAAGCTCAGCACCTGCATCGACTTGTAGATGATGACGAAACCCAGCGCCAGCAACATGTAGATAGAGGCCAGCGACAGTCCTGCCACCGTCGCCNNCTTGATCTTCTGGGTGGCCGTCAGCTCACCCTCCTCATGGTCGAGTTCTTTCGGGATGAGCGCGAACTTCTTGATGGTCTCGACGCGGGCGAAGTGTGCGTTGGCTTCATCGACGGCCTTCTGGATCAGTTGCTTGACCTCCGGTTTCTCCGATAGGTCCCGATAGGTGGTGAACGTGATGTTCTTGCGCAGCGCCCAGTTGGCCACCGTGTCGAACTCGATGCCGATCAGCGCCGTCAAGAACTTCCGCCGGTCGCCGATGACCATCGCTTCCTTGATGAACGGGGACACCTTGAGCTTGTTCTCGATCTCCGAAGGGGAGATGTTCTTGCCGCCGGCCGTGATGATGATGTCCTTCTGGCGATCGACGATGCGCAGGAACCCTTGCTCGGTCCATTCGGCCACGTCGCCGGTGTGCATCCAGCCGTCGGGGTCGATCGTTTCGGCCGTCGCTTCCGGGTTCTTGAAGTAGCCGAGAAACACGCCGGGCGACCGGACGAGGATCTCCCCGTCGTCGGCGAGGCGAATCTCGACGTCGTCGATTGGCTTCCCGATGGTCCCGAGTTCGATCTCGCCTTCGGCGTTGACGGTTCCCACCGCCGTCGTCTCGGTCATGCCCCATCCCTCGTAGATGGGAATGCCGAGCGCCATGAAGAACTTCAACACCTCGGGGGCGATCGGCGCCGCACCGCTCACCGCCTGCTTGCAGCGCTGCATGCCGAGTTTCTTCTTGAGCGACCGATAGACGAGCACCTCGCCGAGGAAATGGGTGAAGCCTCCCCACGGGCCGCGTGAGCCTTTCTCGAGCAAACGGTCGGCGTTCTTCATGCCGGAAGCGAGAAAGATCTTGTAGAGGACCTTCTTCAGGACGGAGGCGTCGTTCATGCGTATCTGCACGGTGGCGTGCATCTTCTCCCAGATCCGCGGCGGTGCGGGGAAGTAGGTCGGCTGGATCTCCCCGAGGTCGGACACCACCGTCTCGATGGACTCGGCGAAGTTCACCGTCGCCCGCATGGCGAGGGCGCCGGCCAGGTCGTAGAGGCGACCGAAGACGTGACAGAGCGGGAGGTAGGACAGGTACTGGACATCCTTCGGCATGTCGTCACCGGCGATGAGCTTCAGGCCGGCGTCGGCAACCCAGGTCATGTTGCGGTGCGCCAGCATGGCCCCCTTCGGCGGGCCGGTGGTGCCGGACGTGTAGACGAGCGTCCCGACGTCGTTGGAGTCGATCCCGTCCACGAGTTCATCGATGTGGCCGGGAGACTCGGCCAGCGCCGCCCGTCCCAAGCCGAGGAACACGTCCCACGACATCAGCATCGGGTCGTCGTAGGTACGAACCCCGCGCGGCTCCACGAAGATGATCTTCTGCAGGTTGGGGAGCTTGCCTTTCACCTCGAGTGCCTTGTCGACCTGCTCCTGATCCTCGGCGATCAACACCTTCGCCTCGGAATGCCCCAGCAGGTACTCGACCTCGGCGGCCGGGTTGGTCGGATACAGACCCACCGAAGCGGCCTGGATCGACTGGGCGGCGATATCGCTCACGACCCAGGCAACCCGGTTCTCCGACTGGATGGCGACCTTGTCCCCGGGCCTCACGCCGAGCGACCACAGCGCCATGCCGGCGGCTTTGACCAGCTCCCAGTACCCGGCGTACGTGGTTTCCTGCCAGATACCGAATTCCTTCTCGCGCAGCGCCACCAGGTCTGGTTCCTCGCGTGCGATGGTGCGCAGCAGGTCGGGGATACTTCCGGCGCCGAGGACGGGAGCCTCACCTGCCGGTCGTTCGAGCGTGCTGGTCATTGTTCCTCTCCCGTTTCGACTCCGATCGGCTCGTCACCGTGTGCCTCGAACTCCTCGCCGAGATACGCCTTGATCACGTCCGGGTCTCGTTGCACGGCAGCCGGCGCGCCCTCGGCGATCTTCTTGCCGAAGTCGAGGACCATCACCCGGTCGGCGATGTCCATCACCAGGCCCATGTCGTGCTCGACGAGGATCATCGAGATGCCGAGCTCCTCCTGGATGTCGAGGATGAACCGCGCCATGTCCTCGGTCTCCTCGAGGTTCATGCCGGCCACCGGCTCGTCGAGCAGCAGGATCCGAGGATCCATGGCGAGCGCTCGTCCGAGCTCGACCCGCTTCTGGATGCCGTACGGGAGCATGCCGACGAGGCTCTTGCGGTAGGCCTCGATCTCCAGGAAGTCGATGATCTCTTCCGCTCGTTTCCGGTGCTCGACCTCTTCCTTCTGCGCCAGACGCCAGTACAGCGCCGATGAGAGTATCCCGGACTTCATCCGCAGATTCCTTCCGAGCAGGATGTTGTCGAGGACGGTGAGGTTGGCGAACAGCTCGATGTTCTGGAAGGTACGCGCAACGCCGAGCTGGGCGATCTTGCTCGGCTTCATCCCGACGATCTGCGTCCCGTCGATCGAGATCGACCCCTCCTGCGGGTGGTAGACGCCGTTGAGGCAGTTGAAGATCGACGTCTTGCCGGCACCGTTCGGTCCGATGATGGCGAACAACTCTCCGTCGCCGACATGGAAAGAGACACCGTCGATGGCCACGACTCCGGCGAACGACAGGCGGACGTCGTTGAACTCCAGGAGCGGCTCACTCACGACAACCACCTCTTCCGGCGCTTGTAGTGCTTCACATCGCGGAAGGACTTGCGCTCTCCCCCGCCGGCGTGGAGACCGAGGTAGAACTCCTGCACGTCCTCGTCTCTGAGGAGTTCCTGCGACGGCTTGTCCATCACCATCTTGCCGGTCTCCATGATGTAGCCGTGTTCCGAGATGGCCAGGGCCATGTTGGCGTTCTGCTCGACGAGCAGCACCCCGGTTCCCTGTTCGTTGATCTCGACGATGATGTCCCGGATCTGCTGCACCAGCAACGGCGCCAGCCCGAGACTCGGTTCGTCCAGCAACAGGTACTTCGGATTGGACATCATCGCCCGTCCAATCGCCAGCATCTGCTGCTCTCCTCCCGACAGGTAGCCCGCCAGCGACTTGCGGCGCTCTTTGAGAATCGGGAAGAGATCGAAGACACGATCGGCGGCGGAGGTGTAGTCGGAACGGCTCGTATGGGCACCAACGCGCAGGTTCTCCTCGACGGTGAACTCACCGAAGACGCGCCGGCCTTCGAGGACCTGGGTGACACCACGCTGCACGATCTCCGAGGGCTTGGCTCTGTTGACCACGGTTCCGTCGACTCGGATCTCGCCCTTCGTGATATCCCCCTCGTGGACGTCCAGCAGGCCGGTGATGGCCCGCAGCACCGTGGTCTTGCCGGCGCCGTTGGCTCCGAGCAGCGCCACGATCTTGCCTTCTGGAACCTGAAACGAGATCCCTCGCAGCACCAGGATCACGTCGTGATAGACGACCTCCAGATTGGCGATCTCAAGCAAGTGCTCACTCCTCCGCAGTCAAGCCGGGTGGGCGCATCCTATTCGTTTCGCAGGGCGCCGCGTCCGTTAGTGCGCGATTTTTCGCGATGACATGCACGAAAGCGCATACTCCTGGTCTACGCTCCCTCAACCCATTCAGAGCCTTCCGACCAGGTCTCCTTCTTCCAGATGGGCGCCCGTGCTTTGAGTTCATCGATGATGAACCGGCATCCTGCGAACGCCTCTTGACGATGGGCCGACGACACCGCCACCACCACCGACGGCTCGCCGATCTCGACGCGTCCGGTACGGTGCGCGACGGCAACGTGGTGGAGCGGCCAGCGGGTCCGTGCATCTTCGACGATCTCGGCGATCTTCGCCTCCACATGCTCCGGGTAGGCCTCATACTCGAGATGAGTGACCCCCTCCCGCCCCGGTGAGTGATTCCTGGCCGTTCCGGTGAACACCACCGAGGCCCCGCTCTCCGGAGATCCAACGGATGCTCCCAGCGCCGCCACGTCGAGCGGCTCTGCGCTGATGATCACCCGGGTCGTTACCTGTGGTTCATTCATAGAATGCAGTGTATGAGCCACTCCGAGTTTCCACCGCCGCCGCGGCACGGAACGGCACCACCCGCCCCGCCGCCACCACCGGCGCCGGCAACGCGGCCCGCCGTCCCCCCGCCGGCGAACACGCCGAAGGCGCGGAAACCGAAGTGGCGAACGATCCTGATCGCCGTCCTCGGCGGCGTGATCGGAAGCGGACTGACCGCCGGTTTCCTCTGGTGGAGCGGGGTCTTTGAAGAAGCAGATCCCGTCGCCGTCCCGCCGCCCGTCGAGACGGTGACCACGACCACCGTTCCCGCACAGATCGTTCAGACGGTGACGATTACCCCGCTCGACGGGAACTCCCGTGTTTCCGCCGTAGCGGCCCGGGCGATCCCATCGATCGTGACCGTTGAGGTCGGCGACAACGTCACCGTGGAGGGGGCGGACGGAACGACCCGCACCGTGTATAGCGTGTTCGCCACCGGTTCCGGTGTGGTCTTCCGCTCCGACGGATTCATCCTCACCAACAACCACGTCGTCGAGGATTCGGTGATCACGAAGGTGGTCTTCTCCGACGGACGGCGCTTCGAAGCCAGGATCGTCGGGACCGACCCGCTCACGGACATCGCGGTGCTCGAGATCGACGCCGACGAACTGCCGGTCATCGACTTCGCCGACATCAGCGGACTCGCCATTGGAGACGAAGCGATCGCAGTCGGCAGCCCGCTGGGGCTCGAGGGCGGGCCGTCGGTCACCGCCGGAGTGGTTTCTGCCTTCAATCGCCAGTTGAAGATCGGCCCGGGCGTCAACGACTCGCTCTACGGACTCATCCAGACCGACGCGCCGATCACGCTCGGTTCGAGCGGCGGCGCCCTCCTCAACGGCCAGGCACAGCTGATCGGTATCACCACCGCCATCGGCGTGAGCGACGTGGGAGCCGAGGGCCTCGGGTTCGCCGTGCCGGTCGACATGGTCGAACGGCTGGCGGCCGACCTGATAGCCGACGGGTTCGTCCGCCACGCCTACCTCGGCATCGGTGTCGACGATGCGATGACCGTCTCTGCGCAAGGCGCCGAAGTGCCCTCCGGGGCGGCGATCACGGGATTTGCAGGCGGCTCTGCGATACAGCTGGCGGGAGCTGAAGTCGACGACGTGATCGTCGCCATCGAAGAGCGTTCCATTGCCACCACCTTCGACCTCCTCTCGGTCCTACGGTCCTATCGAGCGGGAGATCAAATCGCGATCGTGGTCGAACGGGGCGGTGAGACGATACAACTCGATGTCGAGTTGGGCCTACGTCCGGACGACCCGTGAGCGAGGACCTCTTCTCGCAGCTCTTCGAGCTGTTCAACCAGCCGGGACCGGTCAACTGGCGCCTCGCTCGCGAAGTCGCCACGCACCTCGCAGGTGACCCGGAGCCGATCGACCCGTGGGTCGCCGACGAGTACCAGCAGCTGACACGACTCGCCCAACTTCAGATCGCCGAGGCCACCCCGCTGCACGTCGGCTCGGCGATCTCCGGTTCGCCCGTCGACGGCGCCACATGGGCTGCCGAGAACCTGCGGAGCTTCCGCTACCTCGTCGAGCCGCTGGCCGACCAGCTCGACACCCCGGCCGGCGCCGGCCCGCTCGATGCCATCCTCAAACCGCTCGGCCCGGCGCTGCTGGGCATGCAGATGGGAGTGATGGTCGGCTTCCTGAGCCACCGCGTGCTCGGACAGTTCGATATCGGGCTGCCGACCGTAGAGCGGCAGGACATCTACTACGTCGTCCCCAACATCGAGGCCTTTGCCGGGGACCACGACCTCGAACCGCAGCACGTACGCCTCTGGGTAGCCCTGCACGAGGTCACGCACCAGGCCGAGTTCTCCGTACCGTGGGTACGGCCCCACTTCTTCGAGCTCGTCGAACGGTACGTCGGGGCCATCGAGATCGACATCACCGGTATCACCGATCGGATCCAGCAGATGCAGGACCCGACGCAACTCGAGCAGATGATGGAGGACCCGACGGGCCTGGCGGGTCTGCTGTCGACCGACGCACAGCTTCCTGCGCTGGCCGAGGTGCAGGCATTCATGTCGTTCCTCGAAGGCTACGGCGACCACGTCATGGACCGCGCTGCACCGAAGCTCCTTCCCGACCTTTCCAGAATGCGGCAGGCAATGGAGAGCCGCCGTTCGGAACCTTCCCAGGGCGAGCAAGTGCTCAACCGGATGCTGGGACTCGAGCTGAAGCACGAGCAGTACCGGCTGGGTNNACTCCCCCGAGGACCTGCCGACGCTCGACGAGTTGGAGGACCCGGTGGGCTGGGCGGCGCGGGTGCTGCTGGACGAGCTGTAGCGTCCCAACGACCCCGTTGTGAGCATGCTGAGGCAATCTGTGGGTTCTGGCTTGCTACCGTCTGAGTAATCGATTCACGAGGAGCTATTCCATGTCCATTTCTGTCGGCGATCCCGCCCCCGATTTCACGCTCAAAGACCAGGACGGCAACCCGGTGTCGCTCAGCGACCTCAAGGGTCGCAAGTCGCTGATCGTCTTCATCCCGTTTCCGTTCACCGGAATCTGCGCCGGAGAGCTGTGCGACATCCGCGACAACCTCCACATCCTCGAGTCGCTCGACGCCAACGTGATCTCGATCACCTGTGACACCCGTCCGGCCAACAAGGCATGGGCCGACGACCAGGGCTTCACGTTCAAGATCCTCTCGGACTTCTGGCCGCACGGAGAGACGGCGAAGGCGTACGGGTGTTTCAACGAGACCACCGGTAGCGCCTGGCGGGCCACCTACGTCCTCGATGCGGACGGCATCGTGCGCGACATCATCGCCACGGATTCCCTGGGCGACCCCCGTCATGTGTCGGACTACCCGAAGGCCCTCCAGGCCATCTAGCTACCCCCGTTTTCGCGCGTGATCATTCCCGCATAGGGCCGGATTCACGCGCGAAAACGGGTCAGCCGAAGAGTCCTCTCCAGAACCGCACGAAGAAGTTCGGCTTCCCGGGAGCCGGCAGCGCTTCCAGGACCTCCTCCTGGATATCCAGCGGGAGATCGCCGATCAGCACGATGCCGCCCGACTTGGTCTGCCAGGCCAGGATCACCTGCCCCGGGTAGAACCGGCGCTGATACTCGCCTCTGGCCATCTCGACGACGGGAGCATCTGCGAGTTCGGGCACCTCGATCGTGCGATCCGAGACGAAGAGCGTGAAGGAGAACAAGCCGTCGGCGTAGTAGCCGTTCGTCACTCCTTTCGCAGGGCCTTCCGAGATTCCGGCGAGTCGGAAGCCGGCGATCTCGTCGGGAAAGGCATCGGGATCCACTTCGCCGCGAGTTCCGGGTTCGGGTGAGGTGGCGAGGCCGACGAGGAGGTCGCTGGAGATGGTCGGCGAACCGGCGTCGAAGCTGAGATACCGGCTCGAGCAGTAGGTGGTTCCGTCGCCGTTGAAGACGTCCGAGGAGAGCAGCGCTCCGGTCGAATGGTCGAAGAGCAGCGACACGCGGACGGTCTCTTTGTCGATGACCTCGACGGCGGTCACCGGTCGACTGAGGAACCGCTCGCGTCCGACGATCTCGACCGTGTAGTGCGCATCCAGCGTCCAATCCTCACCGTGAGACACCCGCGTCACGCCCAGGGCACCGTCGGCATCCTCCACCACCCGCACTCCGCCGGCCTGACGGACGTAGCTGAGCTCGGAGACCACCCCGTCTGGAGTGAAACACACCACCGTCTGTTCTGCGCTGAACTCGGCGTCGGCCTGCTCCTCGAGATAGGGACCCAGATCGTCGGAGGCGAATGCCGGAGCACCGGACAGCACGACCGCTACGACCATGACCAGGACGATCGACCGGCGGATCATTCCGCACCGCCGATCGCCGCCGGAACCACCTTGCCCGGCGTCAACGGCGGGTCGAACTGAGACCGATTGTTGTGCTCGACGCTGATCTCGTTGAACGTGACCGGGACGGTCGGTTCGGGAGCGATGAAGGTCGCCACACCGATGAACCCGGCAACCACCGCGGCTGCTGCGGCCGCCCAGACTCGCGGACGGCGCACGAGGGGCACCACGTTGGAGTCCAGATCGAAGAGACCATCGGGTAGGTCGAGCATCGGTAGCGACCGCAGTGCCGCTCTGGCCGAGTGGAGGTCGGCGAGCTCCGCCTGACAGAGCGGACAATCGGCGATGTGCGAGGTGACACGTGTCCGTTCGGCCGGCGACACCTCTCCGTCGAGATAGGCAGACAGCAACTCGCCGAGGTGGCTCATCGCAGCGCCTCTCTCATCATTCTTCGTCCCCGATGGATCCTGCTGCGCACGGTCCCGACCGGCACGGCGACCGCAGCGGAGATCTCGTCGTAAGACAGCCCGATGACGTCACACATCACCACCGCCTCCCGGAAGTCGTACGGGAGTGAAAGCAGCGCTTTCTGGACGTCGTCACCGAGTCGAATCGAGGCGAGGACGTCGTCCGGCGACGGTGAACTGATCGCCGCAACACGATCGACCTCATCGGGGAGCGAACTGGTCGGGCGGCGCTTCTTCTTCCGGACGTCGTCGAGAAAGGCGTTCCGCGTGATCCGCCACAACCACCCGTCGAAAGACCCGGGCTGATAACCGGCGAGCCCGCGGTCGACCCGGAGCAGCACTTCCTGTGCCAGGTCGGCAGCGTCATCGGGATTCCCCGTGAGGCGGTAGGCGAAGTTGTAGATCTTTCGGCCATGTGTCCGGGCCACCTCTTCCCAGCTCAGAGGATGGTCTTCAGGCATCGTTGCCTACCCGAAGAACGCCGGACGCGACGAAAGAGTTCCTAGGACTTCTCTGATGGTTCCTCGGGCGAATCCTCATCCGCGCCGGCCTCGATGCCCTTGCGGAACTCCTTGGCCGATGCTCCCAACGAACGCGCGAGATCGGGGAGTTTCCTTGCCCCGAACAGCAGCAAGATGACGGCGAGTATGAGGATGAGTTCGCCTGGACGTAGTCCAAACATGACGGTCTCCCTTCGGCCGACATGATAACCCCCGGCGCGCGACTATCCGCCTTCACGCTACTCAGACGCACACGATGCGCAAAGGGTTCCCGATGCGAGGCTACGGTCGCCAGGCGGTCCAGTATGCCCCCAGGCGGGCGACGAAGTCCGGTGGCGCTTCCGCGTAGATGCGCAGACCGATCGGCCCGGCGTGCTCCTGCAGCTCTCGCCGGCGGAACTCGCACACGGAGCGAAGGAGCTCCCGAGACCGGGACGAACCGAGGCCGTCGTCCGTTCGCAGCAACTCTGCCAGTTCGGCGAGATCATGCTCCTCACCCAGCAGTTCGGCGAGTCCGTCGACCGATGAGGCGAGCCCGCCGACGACCTCCGGCCACATGGGTGCGAGTGCTTCGGTCTGGAACCGTAGGTAGCGAACGCGTTTTCGCCAGTCGTGAAACGCCGGCTCGGTCCGAAGGTCGAACGCAACGTTCATCCGGCGGCGCCCCCTGCCGTACACACGCTGGAGCCCCGGAGCGATCGCCCGGAAATCGTTGCGGATGGTCGGTACCTCCCGGGTCGTCCCTTCGACGGGGACCGCTGCGTAGCGCGCTCTCGCCGAACGCAGCGTCGCCACCAAGGGGCGCAGCGTGTGGTCATCGAACACGGCCGCTTCCTCCTCATCGCGACGCATGTCGAGGACGGCCAGTGTGTCGTCGAAGGCACGCTTGCGCATCTGTTTCTTGTAGCGCCGCCGAAGATCGGCGACGGTCGAGTGCATGACGGCGAGGCTCCGGGCGGCCGAGAGCACGCGCCCGGTGTCGCGCAGCAGGACGTTCTCACGCCGGTACACGTCCTTGCCGACCTCGTCACGCACCAGCCTCAGCAGACCTCTCACACGCCGGAGCGCCTTGCGCGCTTCGTGTACTGCCACAGTGCGGTCGGGTCCCGGCGCGGTCAGGTGGTCGATCGCCCAATCGAGATGGGCGAGACTGAGCCGGCGAATGCCGGCCTGAAGTGGCTCGGATCGGGTGAAGGAAGTAGGCGGCTTCGGCCGATCTTCAGGAGAGTTGCCATGCGGAGAGGGGTGAGGAGCGGACGGCCGCTCCGGTCGAACCTCGGCCGGCGATGCGGGCCACGGGGGATCTGAACCATCACGCAGGTCGATGACCACGGCGAGATCCGACAACTCCCCCGGCCGGCTCACGCTCGGTGCACTGCCCATATGGTCAGCGTAGTCAACGGCTGCACCTCCCCCGCTCGCCGGGTTCGGCGCGGGCCGACTAATCCAGTGCCATCGAATCGACGAACTTCTGCAAGCGCTCCCTCGTGATGAACCGGCATCTCGGATCCCGGCGCTCGCGTTCGTACACCTCGAACGGGCCGAACTTGTCGGTAACTAGTAGTGCTCGCTCGGTTCTCGCTCCTGCGAAGTCGGCAACGAACTGGCTGATCGCCTTCCCTTCCAACTCCGGGTAGTCGCCCGCCTCGTGCGCGACGGTGCGGACGAACGTGCGCACACCGGCCTTTTCCGCCGTGAACGTGTCGTCGGTCACACCTTCGGAGATCCGGTAGCCGAACATCGTCAGCATCGCTCGCACGAGTTCGCCCGACTGCATCGTGGCCGGATCCACGCCCTGTGCCCGCAGACCGAGGTCGACGGCTTTGGGAAGGCGGAGCTCCGAGCCGATCGGACCGAGCCGGTCGGCCGCCTTCGTATCCGCCAGGGACGGTGCATGCTCCGGTTTCTCGCCGGCGAACTCCTCTTCGAGCGGATCGTAGGCGATGTGGCCGAGCTGGAAGGTCGGGGCGCTCACCGATGGCGGCGGCAACACACCCGGTTCCTGGAGTTTGACGACGCCCACACGGCGCGGCTCGGCCCCGCGGCCGGCCATGACCACGACCCTGGTGACCATGTCGATCGGAAGCGTATGCCGCTTTTCGCGCACGACCTCGATGGCCTCATGCTTCAGCAAGTCCTCGAGAACCTCGTCCACGTCGCCTTCGGGAAGGGGAACGTCGAAGGTGACGGTGGCGTCCTCACCGTGCACATGGAAGCCGGACACATGCGGCCGTGGGCGCTCCACATCGATCTCGCGGGCGGCAGACGCCTTGTCCGGCTCGCGATAGCCGAGTTCTTTCTTGAGCTGCTCGCGCCGGTTGCGCAGGACAATCGCCACCACCACGAGCACGATCGCGACGCCTATCAGGAAATACCCACCTGCCTGCACATCCACCTCTCTGATCCTGTCGGTGACCTCATACTAGAAGGAGCGAGATCATCCGACGGTTGTCGGTCTTCAGTCCTCGGTTGTCGGTTCAGACCTGAGCGTTGATGCCGGATCGGAACTGAGAACCGACAACGGAAAACTGAGAACTTGAGAGTCACCAAACGAGCCGCTCACCGGCGGTTCCTGCTCTTCGATCGATGTTCGAGATCAGACCGCTTGACGACGGCGGGCGGCGATTGCGCGTTCCTTGCGAATCTTCCGCCGCTCTCGTTCGGAGAGGCCACCCCAGATCCCGAACTTCTCCCCACTTACGATGGCGAACTCGAGACACTCGACGCGTACCTCACATGCCGCGCAGATGGACTTNNGGCACCCCGGCAGCTGGAGTAGTCCTGCCACGAGAGATCGTCGAGTGCGAGTGCTTCAATGAGTGTGCGTTGCACGAGTTCCCTTACACCCGTGTAATTACATTGGTGTCATCTTCGTACTCTGCGCGCGCGCTGTCAAGATGAGAATTATGAGCCGCACGGCCTGTTTCTCGGCGTCCACCGTCGGTACGAAGTACGAGGTACGAAGTACGAAGTACATCTCAGCGCCACGAGCGCTCGAAAAGGGCCTTCCGGCCCCACTCCTGCCGGTACCAGCGCCCCACCTCAGCTTCTAGTCTGTGGCCATCAGCTGACACCCACGGAGGAGGCGCAGTGACTGCGACCGGCACGCCGACCAAGAAGGGCTCGCGCCCCTTCCTGGTCGAGTTCTACGGCTCGGCCGTCGGCAAGAAGTGGGTCATGGCCGTCACCGGGATCATCATTCTGGGGTACGTCCTCGTTCACATGATCGGGAACCTCAAGATCTACCTCGGAGCAGATGAACTCGGTGTCTACGCCATCGACCATTACGGCGAGTGGCTCCGGGAACTGGGAGAACCGTTCCTTCCCAAGACCGGGTTCTTGTGGATCTTCAGGGCGGTGATGACCCTGTCCATCGTTCTCCA
>JABAOG010017478.1_pt2 | contig 12630 bp, 11 predicted proteins | sample 7062131 | NCBI WGS metagenome assembly JABAOG01 (sample SAMN14538629, study PRJNA623070) | marine sediment metagenome | biome: marine biome [ENVO:00000428]; feature: marine pelagic biome [ENVO:01000023]; material: deep marine sediment [ENVO:00002113] | place: India: Arabian Sea | collected... | reverse complement strand
AGCCATTTCATTGAACCTGAATTGATCCTGCCGACATTCATTTACAATTATCCCCGGGACATCTCTCCGCTGGCAAAGAGTTTGCCCGGTGTTGCCTCAACTGTGGAACGCTTCGAGGGTTTCATGGGAGGTATGGAACTGTGTAATGCCTTTACTGAGCTCAACGACCCGTTAGATCAGGAGGCACGCTTCCGGGAAATGGGACGTGACTATGAGGCAGATGACGAAGAACGCCATCCGATGGATGAAGACTATCTGCGGGCGATGCGCTATGGTATGCCTCCCAACGGTGGTTTCGGCCTGGGCATCGACCGCCTGACGATGCTGCTGACCGACAAGCAAACCATCCGGGAAGTGATCCTGTTCCCGCACCTTCGCAGCAAGCTGACGGATTAAGTACCACAATTATTCCAACCTATAAATAAACTTCCTGAAAAAATACCTGGCAGATCTGAAAGGATCCGCCAGGATTTTTATGGCTCGAGGATAACTTGTTGGGATGCTATCCCTCACTCATTTCGGCTTATTCAAATCCACCCGATTGTCTTGGGAATGATTTTGGTATGTCCAGTTTTTGACCGTTACCCGCGACCTTTCTTTACCTCATCCAGACCAAACTCGACCACATCCTTGCCGGTCAATTTTTGCTGGACTTTCTCGACCATCAGGTCTAAGTGACCTTCATGGTGAACGTAGTCCAGGTCGTCGGCCGGGACAGTCAGGACAGGGCACAGGTTGAATTCGTTGATCCACTGTTCATAAAATTGGTTCAAACGCTGCAGGTAGACGGTTTTGATATCGCGTTCGTAATCGCGATCGCGGGTGTGGATGCGATCCAGCAGGGTTGCGTCCGAGGCTCGCAGGTAAATCACCAGATCAGGTGGGGGGAGGAACTTGGTCAGCACACGGTAGAGTTCTCGATAGGTTTTATAGTCCCGCTCATGCATATGCCCCTGGTGGTAGAGGTTTCTGGCGAAGACTTCCGCGTCCTCATACACGCTGCGGTCCTGAATAGCGGAGTCCGGGTAATCGATCACCTGTTTGTGGATCAAGAGCCGGTGAGTGAGGAAAAAAACCTGAGAATGGAACGACCATGAACGCATATCTTGATAGAAATCTGGCAGATATGGGTTTTCTGCAACTGGTTCATAAAAAGGTTTCCACCCCAATCTTTCGCTGAGCAGGCTGACCAGTGTTGATTTTCCAACGCCGATATTACCGGCAACAGCGATAAATTTTTTCACGTTCAAACCTGCTGAAGGTTCTCCATCCATATCACGGTCCTTTGAATTTTGACTAAACTAGAATTGATTTGATGCAGGCAGACAATAGAGTATTTTGGTTTACCAATTTACTTTCAGATATGCGACCGCTTTTCCCTTTTCATCGTCCATGATCAGTTCAATGTGATGGTGGTGGCGGTAATCATCAACTGCGATCAACCGGATACTGTTCTCGATATCTGGTTCCACTTTGATGAATTCGCTCAACCGGTTTGGAGTATTGTAGAAAAAATCGCGGTTGAAATCCACCCCGGGGTCATCCAGGTAAATAGCTAAAGGATAGATGTTCGCCTCCACCAGGTCCTGGAAGAAATGGGTTCCGAAGGATGGATCAGGCGTCAGACCAAAGTCGTGACCCGCCAATTCGATCAGGGCACGGGTATTGTAAATATCCCCGTATCCGATATGCACACCCAGGTCCGGATTGGACGTTCCCCAGCGTCCTGGTCCCACACAAATGAAAGTGGTTTCCTTTAAAGCCGTATTCAATTTGCTGATCGTTCTTCCCAGGCTGCTGCGATCTGAGGGGGTGGGTAAGGATAGATATGCCTCCGGCGGGACGAACAACACATGCGTGATCCGTTCAACGATGCCTTGCGGCACCATCCGCTCCGTTGAGAAAATAATATCTTCTTTGGAAATAGTGTCCGGCAGTTGAGCCTCGATGATCTGGCTGTGGCTTTGCGGTCTGCATTGAAGTACAGAAATTTGGGTTTCCGGCTGTGTATCACGAGGATCGTCGATGTAGACAGCAAACTCCATGTCCACTGGAAGGCGGTAGTGTTCCTCTAAAAGATTGAGGATCTTCCTCATGCGTTCCGCAAAATCAGTCCGCTGGATCAGCCCATCGAAGGTGATCACCAGCTGGCTGGTATCTGTATCCATCAGGCTGCTGCGGATCGGGGTCAGATAGCCCCCCTGGTCGATTTGAGCGATGAAACGGATGGGTGGGTATTTAGAATTGAGAATTTCTTCGATATGAAGAGTGTCAAACCGGTTGTCCTCCATATTGATCACATCGACATACTGCTGGGAATAGCGGCGGATGGCTTTTGTGGAAGCTTCCGGGCGCAGCATCGGATGGCTGAGGGCAACCATGCGGGGATAATCCACGCCTACACGGTCGACAGCACGGGTCCCTAATCCCCAGACGAGGCGGATGAATCCGTCTGAGCGCCTGATCTGTGGAGCCCAACGGTACAGGTTCCGGCTGAATCCAACACCGGCAGCATGAGGCATAAAATATTTACCGAATTGTTCGCCTTCCACTGCCTGGATCAGAATGGCTAACCGTTCGTCGTAATCAAGGAGACCTTTGCTCTGGCGGTACATCATTGCATTTGGATTGAAACCGCTGGAATAGACCACGGCGATTGCTCTCACCAGGTCGTGCAAATTCTCTTCATGAGATCCCTGGTTTGGACAGAAAACACTTTCGTATTTACCTGCAAAAGATGTCCCGAAGTTGTCTTCCAACAGGCTAGACGAGCGTACGATGACCGGTCTGGGTTCAATCGAGGACAGGATGCTGGAAAGACGTTCAACGATATCTGGTGGAAGATCGGCTTTTAAATATTCTTTCTGGATGATCGGGTACTCTTCCCGGATGACTTCCAGCGGTTTATATTTTTGCTCCGCCCAGTGCAGCAGGTCGTTATACAGCATGAATTCATACATCACGTCCGAAGCCAGAAAATAGGACTCGGGGATGCGGATATTCTCTTTGATATCCTCATCCGCAACTTCGCTGAGAATGCGTGCCGCCAAGAGCATTCCGGCAGCCTTGCCGCCAATCTTGCCATGACCGATTTTGCGGTTGCCGATCTCGATCAGGTCGTTGATCGTGAACCATTCCTTGGCGATATTAATATAAGCAAGCTGGTCGCTGATCATCCGGCGAATGAGGACAACGATCAGCTCATGAAGTCGGTGTTCAAAGCGGATGAATTCGTTCGGCGGCAGGTTCTGGATAGCGATCGCCTGGTCGAAGAGCATCTCTTGGGGTGCTAATTCGGCGTTAAAGAGAATCAGGATATCATCGGTTCCCTGCATGCGTTCTGCCAGGACATCCCGGATGATCTGCTCGAAGAGCTCATACTGGAGGTTGTAAGCGAAATAGAAGTCGGTCAGGTGACTGCGGATGCGGGCCATGCGGGTTTCCCAAATTTCCGCTGACTCTTCTGCGAAGGGATTATGCAGGCCCTCCCGTGCCTGTGATTGGACAGCTTTTTCACGTACTTCGGTTTCGAACTGCTTGGGTGTGATTACCCCGCGCCGAAAGAGCTCACGACGCATCCTCTCACGGATGCGGGTGCGGATGATCGGATATTGAGCCAGGGAGAGATAAATCCTGAGGGCTCGGTCGGTTGAGGGTGGTAGCATATTTTGACCTGTTAAACAAAATCCGAAGCCAGCCGGGCTTCGGATCGTTGTTGTGTGTGTCGAATTAGTTCCCGAGATGCATCGGCATGATCACATGCAGAAAGCTGTTGTCACCCACAGGGCGGATGATCCCGGGACTCGTGTCTGCGGTGGTTTCCAGGGCAACATCATGTGATTTGATAACATCTAATACCTGGCTGAGGAAGCGGACATTAAAGGCGATCAGGATGGAATCTCCATCGATGGAGGCATCAACCGTCGTCAGGTTGGAGCCTGTCTCCTCCGATTGCCCGGAAATCTCCACAGTGCCGGGCTGCAGTTCACCACCGGGTTCGATGCGCACTCTGGCGATAAGAGATCCTTCACGGGCGAAGATTTCTGCCTGTTTGCAGGCTTTAGAAAACGCATTCGTGGAGACAACCGTGCGGGTTGTGTGGCTCTGTGGAATGATCTGTTCGTAGTCAGGGAAGGTCCCTTCGATAAGCTGGGAGGCGAGTTCGATGTTATCAGTCCGGAATATTACCCTGCCGCTCATCGGGGGCAGGGACATCGTCACCGTACCGCCGCCATCCTGACTGATCCTGGCGAGCTCAGCAAGTGCCCGGGCGGGGATGACTGATTTGATTGGATGAAGGATCGCTGAAGAGAGTTCGGCAGTTTTGACTGACAGTCGGAAACCGTCCGCTGCGGCCATGGTCATCTTATTTCCATCGACTGTAACCAGTACGCCAGTCAGCACCGGTCGAGCTTCGTCAGTAGAGGCGGCAAATACAGTCTGCTGGATCATTTCCTTGAGATCAGTCACATTGATCTGCACACCTTCTTCCATGTCCGGTTCCGGCATGGGCGGGAATTCCTGCGAATCAATGCATTTGAGGTCAGTATTGGATGAAGTGGTCCGCACGTTCAAAGTTTGAGTGCGAACGTTCAGATCCATATTGATGCGGTCAGGCGGCAGCGTACCGACCAGGTCGGTGAACGTCCGTGCGGGAACGGTGGTGGATCCTTCCTCTTCGATCTTTGCGCCGATCCAGCAGGTGATCCCTAATTCAAGGTTGGTAGCCGATAAGCGTAAGCGTCCTTCGTCGGTTGCCACCAGGATATTCTGCAGCACGGGAAGTGTGCTCCTGGGTGATACTGCTCGGGATACGATGCTCAAACCGTGGGCGAGATTTTCTTGTAAGACCGATACTCTCATGCTGACCTCTCCTTGCCTCTAGTGATGGATTGATTTTAACCCGAGAAGCACAAATTGAAAAGTAGAATAGTGATAAATACAAAAGTGCGACGCATATTAACTGGCGTCGCACCGGAATCCCATAGAATGAATCTATTTCTGCTTGGTCACATGCTTACAGCCAGCCGCGCAGCTCCATCGCCCGGACAACCTTGTCTATCGCAACCATATAGGCGGCGTCGCGCATGAATGCACCTTCCCTCTCGGACATTGTCAATACATCCAGGAAGGCGTTGGTCATGTTCTTATCCAAGCGTTCTAAAACTTCGTCTTTGGTCCAGTAATAATTCATATCATTCTGTACCCCCTCGAAGTAGGAGACCGTTACGCCACCTGCATTGCACAGGAAATCCGGGATAACGAAAATGTCATTGCTTTTAAGGACTTCATCTGCCTCGGGTGTTGTGGGTCCATTCGCCCCTTCCGCGATAATTCGGACCCGGTCGCTGATTTTCCTGACGCTTTCACCGTTAACCTGACCTTCTAATGCGGATGGGATGAGCACATCGGCATCCTTGGTAATCCAGGCATCACCATCTTCGATTTGATAGCCAGCATCGATGGCTTTATCTTTGTCGATCGATCCATAAACATCGGTGATCGACTGCAGGAATTTGGGATCTACACCATCCTCATGGCTGACAGTGTAAGCAGCACGGTCGTCACGATCCCAATACGAGACGCAGGCGACTTTGCCACCGAGAAAGTCTACAAAACCAATGGCAGCATACTGAGCAACATTGCCGAACCCCTGGAAGGCGGCTGTGGTTTTATTGGAGTCCATGCCGAGGTGTTTCATCGCTTCACGCACCGTGTAGATTACCCCAAATCCGGTTGCCTCGGTGCGTCCGAGCGAACCTCCGCCACCAACCGGTTTGCCTGTGATCACGCCTGGGGTGTATTCACCAACCAGTTTGGAGTATTCATCCATCATCCAGCCCATCATCCGGGGGTTGGTGCCGACATCTGGTGCGGGCACATCCTGCCTGGGACCGATATTGCGGTAGATCTGCTGGATCCAGCCGCGGCACAGACGTTCCTGCTCGTTGATTGAAAGCGATGCGGAGTCTACGGCGACTCCACCTTTCCCACCACCGAGAGGGATATCAGCAACAGCACATTTCCAGGTCATCCACATGGCAAGCGCCCGAACAGTATCCATGGTTTCGGAGGGATGGAAGCGGATTCCACCTTTGGATGGGCCACGGGCATCACTGTGTTGGACCCGGTATCCAAAGAAAACCTGGATGGAACCATCATCCTTGCGGACTGGGATTTGGAAGCGAAATTCACGGGTTGGCCAACGTAGCATTTCTGCAACCTGTGGATCGAGATTGAGCAATCCAGAAACATGATCAAACTGTGCCTGTGCCATTTCAAATGCATTTATCGTTTCAGACATTCAAAGATCTCCTATTGGATAATGAGTATTTATTATTTAAATACATACGGGCACCGTCGGTATGGTGCCCGCTTGGTCGTTCCGGTGGGAATTTTCTGATAAGCAAGTAAGCTCATTGCGATACCCTCAACCGGATAGCCCGATCTTGGTCTAACAATAACATTCTCTTAATAGTGCGTCAAGTGACATCCTGTTATGATCGCAGGTACTTTCTTCACTTGTTAAATATTTCACAAACTAGCCCAGAATTACTCAGAACTGGATTTTTTGTCATCCAGATATTTGCTGAGTTCTTCACGGACGACCCTGGGATCTGCTTTTCCACCGGTTGCCCTCATCACCTGCCCCACGAACCAGCCAAACAGTGTTTCTTTGCCCTCCAGGTAAGTTTGCAGCTCGTCCGGGTTGCCCTCGACGATGTCTTCGATCAGGGAAGTGATCTGGTCTTTATCGGATACCTGCTCGAGCCCCTTTTCTTTGACGATCGATTTTGCTGGCTTACCAGAGGTAAACATTTCTTCCAGGACAGATTTGGCAGTGGATTGGTTGATCAGCCCTGTTTTCAGCAGACCGAGCAGTTCGGAAAAATTCTCCGGACTTATTTTTACATCGTCGATGCTCTTTCCTTGCGCGTTCATCAGACCAAACAGTTCACCCGTGAGCCAGTTGGCAACCAGCTGAGGTGACAGGTCAGGTTCATCGATCTCGAGTACAGTTTCGAAATAGTCAGCGATATTTGGATCCTGAATCAGGACTTCTGCGTCTTCTGGCTTGATGCGGTATTCGTCTACGAAACGGTGCTGTTTTTCCGCCGGTAATTCGGGCAAAGAGCCCCGGATTTGATCGATCCAGTCCTGCTCCAGCACCAGCGGAGGCAGATCCGGCTCGGGGAAATAGCGGTAGTCGTGTTCAGTTTCCTTGGTCCGCTGTGGGAATGTCTCCTCTTTGTTTTCATCCCAACCCATGGTCTGCTGAATGATGTCCTCTCCCGATTCGATCAGTCTGGTTTGACGCTGGACTTCGTAATCGATTCCGCGTTCCAATGCGCGGAAACTGTTGAGGTTTTTGATCTCTGTCCGGGTTCCAAACCCGTCACTGCCGGCTGACCTGACAGACACATTGGGCTCGATACGTAACACTCCCTTTTGTAAATTGCCAGAATTTACCTTGAGGTAGCGGAGGATGTCCCGCAGACGGGTGGCGAAGAGGCGTGCTTCATCGGCAGACCGGATATCCGGTTCAGTGACGATTTCCAACAGTGGAATTCCTGCCCGGTTTAGGTTGATCAGTGAGATAGATTCACCATTTTGATCGATATGGGTCAGTTTGCCGGTATCCTCTTCCAGGTGCACCCTGCGAATGCGGATGTCCCGATGATCGATGGTTAGAACGCCGTTGCGGGCTAATGGCTGTTCGTATTGTGAGATTTGATACCCCTTTGGCAGGTCGGGATAGAAATAATTCTTACGGGCAAATATGCTGGTCAGATTGATTTCACAACCCAGAGCCAGGGCAACCCGTAAGCCCAATTCAACCGCGTGTTTATTGGTAACGGGCAGGGTTCCCGGCACACCTGAACAGACCGGGCAAACCGAAGAATTCGGCAATGCTTCGGTAGTATCGACCACTGCGCAAGAGCAAAACATCTTCGACTTTGTGGTCAGTTCAGCGTGGATTTCCAGGCCGATTACTGTCTCGTATGATGTAGATCGGGATTTAACTGCCATAAACCAGTTGTTAGATTACCCGTGTCTTCGCATGAAATTTTCTATCCTGCGTAATGCTTCTTCTATGTCTTCATAAGATGTGGCATAGGAGCAGCGGACATAACCATCACCACCCGGACCGAAGGCACTCCCAGGTACGACAGCGACCTTCTCTTCTTCCAAGAGTTTCTGGGCGAAGGTCTCATCATCCATTCCGGATGCGCCGATATTGGGGAAGGCGTAGAAGGCACCATGCGGATTGATGGTTGTCAATCCCAGGGTGTTGAGACCTTTGACGATCAATTTCCGCCGCTGGTTGTACTGTTCCAGCATGAACTGAATGTGGTCTTCGGATGTCTTCAGGGCTTCAAGTGCAGCGATCTGGGAGATGGTTGGAGCGGACATGATCGTGTACTGGTGGATCCGCACCAGACCCTGGATAATGTCCGCAGGTCCAGCGGCATAGCCAACCCGCCAGCCGGTCATGGCATAATCCTTCGAAAAACCACCGAGGGTGATGGTGCGGCCTTTCATGCCGGGAAGCTGAGCGAAATTAATATGCTCTACCTCATAAACCAGTCGGTCGTAAATCTCATCGGAGATGACGATCAGATCATGCTCCTCAGCAATTCGACCGATCTCCAGCAGCGTCTCACGGTTGGCGACCGCCCCCGTGGGATTGTTGGGATAGCCAATGTGGATTACCTTGGTCTTTGGGGTGATGGCGGCTTCAATGTCTTCAGGTAGAGGTTGGAAACCGTTCTCTGCGTGGGTGGGTACTTCCACCGGGGTGCCACCAGCCAGGATAACCTCAGCCTGGTAGGAGACGAAACAAGGAGTGGGAATGATGACTTCTTCACCCGGGTTGAGCAGAGCTGTCATCGCCAGGTATAGTGCTTCAGATACCCCAACGGTGATGATGACTTCCGTACCCGGGTCGTAAGATACACCGTACCGTTGATCCAGATGCCTGCTGACTGCCTCCCGAAGTTCAAAGATTCCAGCATTCGACGTATAGTGTGTCATTCCATCCTGGAGAGCTTTGATCCCCGCCTGGATTACCGGTTGAGGTGAGTCAAAATCCGGCTCACCGATGCCTAATGAAATCACATCGTCCATCGTGGCGACGATATCAAAGAACTTGCGAATACCCGATGGTTTCAGACTAGCGACCCGCGCGGCTACGTAATTGCTTGCCACAGAGACTCCTTTCGATTACCTGGACATATAACAGATTGAGACTGATGGAAAGTCTTCAACCCGTAAAATTAGACTATGGCTGGTGAATACGCCATTCGTCGTAGAGTTGACCGTAAAAAAGCTCGAAAATTTGTTCGTCCACCGTGCGTACAACGAACCTCTTTCCACCAGGGATGCGTTCCTGGGAGATGATGGTCTCGATCTCGAGACGTTCATCGTTCCAGTGCAGTGCAACCGGACGCTCGGCATATTCGTACCCGGAATGACATTCCACCAGCTCAGTCATTTTAATTTAAAGGTTCAGCTTTGAGGTATCACCAACATTGACTGTATTGCTGTCACCAGTGACTTCTGTATCTTCTCCGATGAGAGAATCGATCAGATTGACAGTATCCACCCGGGTGCGTTCCTCAACAATCGAATTCCGGATGATGCTGTGGTGGACTTCACAGTCTGCCCCGATCGACACATAGGGACCGATCACGGATGCGCTTACTTCAGCGTCCGGATGGATGAAGACCGGTGGGACGATGCAAACACCTTCGCGCTGCCGGGCGTCCTCCGTGTTGTCCCGACCATTTTCGAGCAGGAATTGGTTGGTTTCCAGGACGGCATCTGGTGTCCCCGCATCCAGCCAGATGGTGATCTCTTCAGTCCGCATCGTGGCACCATTTTCCAACATGATGTTGATGGCGTCTGCCAGGAAGAATTCGCTCTTCAACTGGATATCCCGGTTAATCTGTTCTTCAATAGCCTGGATCAGTTCATCTGACTCTTTGAAATAATAGAACCCGACCACAGCCAGGTTATTACTCATATCCCGGGGTTTTTCGATGAGGCGGGTGACATTACCGGCCTCATCAACTTGCGCTACCCCAAAGCGGCGTGGATCAGGAACGGGCTTTACCCAGCCGACGATGTCGTGCTCTTCTTGAGCGAGGAAGGAAAGATCGGTTTCGATGAGCGTATCAGCGAAAACCATCAGCATCGGCCCGCTGAGATATTCTTTTGCCAGGTAGATGGCATGCGACTGGCCGCGCATTTCATCCTGGACGACATAAGTCACCTTTAAGTCTGGATAGACCCGGTCCATGTATGCCTTGGTCTTTTCTCCTAAATACCCGATGATGAAGATGTATTCGACTTGCATGCCTTCCGGCAGGGTATCGAGTGTATCCAGGACATGGCTGAGCGCGCTGCGACCTGCCAGTGAAAAAAGCTGCTTTGGCCGGCTCCAGGTCTGCGGACGCAGGCGTGTACCAAAACCTGCCATGGGAATAACGACTTTGAGAGTGTTTGCTGACATGGTTGTTTTGCCTCTTAATTTACCCTGTGTATATCGACTGATTTTCATTCATATTATAACCGGATTGGCGAATCACCCGACAGTCAGGCTTGGACTTCGGACATTTCCCAACGTATCGCTCGGAAAGACTGATGATAGGCGTACAAAAAAGTCCTCCCAATATTGGGAGGACTTGGCAGACTTGGTTGTCTGCAATAATTTACTAATCTCGTCTCACTGCAGCGAAGATTGCCCCACCGATGGCACCTAGAGCAGCGGCAATGAAAATACCGATTCCACAGCAGATCAGGTTTGTGACTGCAGCCAAACCAACGCTGGTTGCACCATCGACGATCATTCCAGGATCCATACCAGCATCTTCCAACATCTCCAATATGCCAGGAGGTAGATTGCCGAGGGCTGCTGCAGTGCTGCCGCTGGCAGCGCGGATGATCCCGCTGATACTGCTTACCAGACCACCTACAATTGACGCCAGCAAAGCGGCTAATGCTCCCTGTCCTGCAGCTTTCCCAGCGTCACGTGGTGGCAGCATATCGCGGGCGGCTAATACGCCGACTGCGATATAGGTTAACCAGACCAGCGGTCCAGTAATACAGGCCAAAAAGGATATCTGACCTAACAGAGTAAGAACAAGTACAATTCCAGCACCGATTAACCCAAATTTCAACCAGCTAGACATAAAGACCTCCTCATTAGATATTGAATAAAATTTTGATAGTACGGAGCCTTGCTAAAATTATTTTAGATACGATTTAGAAATCCGTCAACTTTTTAATCCAATCTGGCTTTTCGTATTCAGCATGAACTCAACAGCATCTGCCAGGGTATCCGCATCGAAGGCAAATTTTGCGCCGGCAGTCTCGTATAAAACCGGGATAGAAGCAGTGCCGCCCAGTGCCAGGGCAGAGAGATAGTCATTGATGGCTTTATCCGGGTCTTCCAGGTAATTCCTCCAGATCTGGACGGCTCCGAGCAGTGACAGTCCATATTCGATATAGTAGAAGGCGTAGCGGTAGATATGAAGTTTGCGGTGCCACCCTGTTGCTTTGCTGTCTTGCAGTCCGTCCCAATGGATGCCGGGCATGAAACGATCAGTCAGTTCACTCCACTTGGCATCACAGTTAGCAGGTTCTGATGAAAGTTCGGGGTTCTCATATGCCCAGTGTTGGAAAGCAACCACTACAGCCATGTAAGGCCAGAAGAGAATCTTGTTCTCGATGTGCTGGATGCGACGGCGCGAAGCAACTTCCGGTTCAAAGAAACCTCCAGAGTCTTTCTCCAGGTAGGTACCGGCGATGAATTCCATGGCAGTGGATGCGACCTCATTGAACTCCATATTAGGTCGCCATTGTTGGTGGTAAGGGAGGGAGGAGCGCTGAAATACATGGAAAGCATGGCCAGCCTCGTGGAAGAGTGTGCGGATGTCGGTTTCTTTACCGACAGCATTCATGAAAATGAACGGAACTTCCTGGGTTGCATAAGATGTGCAGAATGCCCCTGGAGCCTTTCCACGGCGGTTTTCCAGGTCGAGCAGATCTTTTTGCCGCATGATATCGAAGAATTCTCCGATCTTTGGATGCACACTGTAAAAGACCTGACTTCCAGTGGATTTGAATGTCTCAACATCTTCATAAATGGTCAGGGTGGGGAAACGGAAGGTGCTGGAGTTATAAAATACGTCCCAGGGACGCACATGATCGAACCCCTGCCGCTTGGCGTGTTCGTCGTATAGTTGGGTAGCGATTGGGACAACAATCTGTTCTATCGCTTCGACGAACTCTTTGCTGTCTTCCGGGGTATAGTCCAATCGGAAAAGTTTTGGCCATTTCGCAGCCCGGAAATCGGGTAGCCCCAGGTTCCTTGTGATCTGCTGGCGGACATCGAGAAGTTTTACCCACACTTCATTGATTGCTTCTCTGTCCTGCAGCCAGCGATCAGCTATCAACCGCCATGCTTTCTCCCGCACCTCGCGTTCCGGCACCAGGGATTTGGCTTCCAAGTGGGTCACGGTGACCTCTTCACCTTCCCATTCCACGGTCTGGGCTCCGACGATCTTGTCATATTCAGCACCCAGCTTGCGTTCCTCGGCCTCCAGCATCAGGTTTTCCTCGAGG
>JABAOG010019776.1_pt1 | contig 12632 bp, 16 predicted proteins | sample 7062131 | NCBI WGS metagenome assembly JABAOG01 (sample SAMN14538629, study PRJNA623070) | marine sediment metagenome | biome: marine biome [ENVO:00000428]; feature: marine pelagic biome [ENVO:01000023]; material: deep marine sediment [ENVO:00002113] | place: India: Arabian Sea | collected... | reverse complement strand
CCGCTCAGCCCGCCACCCGGACAGCGAGCGGTTTTCAACATGTCTGACTTCAGCACCACACCGGTTTCCCATGCCGAAAGCGAGTTCGGCCCCCATGTGGATATGCGGGCCGACGCGCCTCGCTACCGTCTCGATGATCCCGGCGTGGGTCTGCGGGATAACGGTCGCCGCGTGCTGACCTATGCTGATCTCTATCATTTGCGCGGGAGTGTCGATCCCCGTGACCCGGACCGTGAGGTCGAACTGCACCTGACCGGCAACATGGGCCGCTATATGTGGTCCATTAACGGGGTCAAATTCGCCGAAGCCGAACCGCTACGCTGGAAGCTCGGCGAGCAGGTGCGCGTCACCCTGGTCAACGACACGATGATGAACCACCCGATGCATCTGCACGGAATGTGGAGCGATCTGGAAACCGGCGACAACGATTACCTGCCCCGCAAGCACACGGTGATCGTTCAGCCGGGCTCGCGCATCAGCTACCGGGTGACGGTCGATGCCGAGGGCAGTTGGGCTTACCACTGCCACCTGCTCTATCACATGCTTGGCATGTTCCGCACCGTGACCGTCAGCTAGGAGAACAACAATGATGAAACGATTGATACTGCCGTTGCTGTTGGGCTTTTCCGGTACCGGCTTCGCCATGGGAGAAGATGACCCGCTGATCACCATGTTTAAGCTCGATCAACTGGAGGTCCGCGACACCGATGCCGGTAACACCACCGCCTGGAAGGCCGATGCCTGGGCAGGGTATGACCTGAACAAGCTCTGGCTGAAAACCGAAGGGGAGTACCATGGAGGGGAGACCGAGGATGCCGAGTTGCAATTGCTCTACTCCCGAGCGCTCTCCTCCTTCTGGGATGCCCAGATGGGTTTTCGCCGGGATTTTCGTCCACAGCCACGGCGCGATTGGGCCGTGTTCGGCATCAAGGGCCTCGCACCCTATATGTTCGAGGTGGACCTGGCGCTGTTTGTGGGGGAAGAGGGGTATAGTGCGGTACGGCTTGACGCCGAATACGAATACCTCTTCACCCAGCGACTGATTCTCTCGCCGGAGGCGGAGATCAACGTCTACGGCAAAGACGATCCGGAGCTGGGTCGTGGCGCCGGCGTCTCTGATATCACTCTGGGGCTGCGATTACGCTACGAAGTAAGGCGGGAGTTTGCCCCCTATCTGGGCATTCAATGGACTGGCCTGTACGGCGACACCGCTGACTTTGCAAAAGCAGCCGGCGGTGACACCAGTGAAGCGGTCGCGGCCGCAGGGATTCGGGCCTGGTTTTAATTCCAGTTAAAACCAAAACAACGTGCTGAACCAGAAAGATAAATTGATCCCGTGTAAGTGCGGGATCAATTTTGTTCTACCTCCTGACGCCAACAACTGGCAAAGACGCAACCCTTAGGCTATCTCTTTTAACTGGAAAGTGATGCTAAGGAGAAACGAATGAAGGGGAGAAAGGCGCACTCACCAGCGGGACCGCTGGTTTATCGAAACACGGTTGAGCGGAGACAATCCCCCCCAACAGCCATTGAGAAGGCCCTAATGCGCCTAATCCTCAGGGCTCTCGGTAATCCTGAGATAAGGGTCGTCCTATGGGATGGTGAACCGCTTGCGCCCGCCCCCAATGCGCCGACAATGGTTCTGCGTGAACGCTCTGCCCTCTGGCGATTGCTCTATTATCCGACACTCCATTTTGGTGATGACTACAGTGCCGGGCGTATTGAGATCGAAGGTGGTCTGGAGCCCTTCCTCGGACGCTTTTACAGCACCTACCATAACCTGTCGAAACCCATGGAGGCATTGCAGCAGGCGGTGAACAGCTATCGTCGCTTTCGCGGTAACCCACAGGGAAAGGCGCGGGATAACATCAGCCACCACTATGACATCGGCAACGATTTCTATCGCCTCTGGTTAGACGAGGATATGGTCTACACCTGTGCTTACTATGCCAACGGCATCACCACGCTTGAGGCCGCACAACAGGCAAAGATGGAGCATGTCTGCCGCAAACTTCGCCTCAAACCCGGTGAAACGGTGGTTGACGCCGGTTGTGGCTGGGGTGCAATGGCGCGTTATATGGCACGCCATTACGGTGTCAAGGTACGCGCCTTCAACATCTCGCATGAGCAGGTTGCGTTCGCCCGGGAAAAAGCTCGTGCGGTGGGGCTCGACGGACAAATTGAGTACATCGAGGATGACTATCGCAATGTCAGCGGCCGCTATGATGCCTTTGTTTCTATCGGCATGCTCGAACATGTCGGTTCCAGCCATTACCGTGAGCTTGGCGCCGTCATCAATCGCACTCTGAACCATGATGGCCGCGGACTCATTCACAGCATTGGCCAAAACCAGTCGCTACCGACCAGCACCTGGACCCAAAGGCGCATTTTTCCCGGCGGTTATATTCCCACACTGAGCGAGATTAGCGGCATTCTCTCTCCACACGACTTCTCCATCGTCGATGTGGAAAATCTTCGTCCACACTATGCACAAACCTTGCGTGACTGGCTAGAGCGGTTTGAAAAGAATCGAGATAAGGTGCGTAGCATGTACGATGATGGTTTCATACGGGCATGGCGCCTCTACCTCACCGGCTCCATCGCAAATTTTGCCTTCGGCCACCTCCAACTCTATCAAGTTCTGTTCAGTCGCCTGGGCAACCAATCTCTGCCAAACACACGCGAAGACATCTATCATGACGAGGGCTGAGAGCTTTGATGCAGTAGTGATTGGAGGGGGGCCAGCCGGGTCCAGCACTGCACGTACACTGACTGCGGCCGGACTCAAAGTGCTCGTGATGGATAAGAGCAAATTCCCGCGCGATAAGGTCTGTGCCGGATGGATCACACCCCAAGTAGTAACACTGACGGATCTCGATTTGCAGGAATATCAGCAGGGAAGAACTTTACAGCCGATCCGTCGCTTTCGCACCGGCTTGCTCGGTGAAAAGATCGTTACCACCTCGTATGATGACGTTATCAGCTACGGTATTCTGCGAAGAGAATTCGATCACTACCTACTGCAGCGCAGCGGTGCGCGACTCCGCCTGGGTGAACCAGTGGACGAACTCCGCCGTGATGGCAACGAGTGGTGCATCAACAGCACTATTCGTGCCCCCTTGCTTATCGGAGCCGGAGGGCACACCTGCCCGGTTGCACGTCGTCTCAATCCCTTGAGGCTCAATAAGGGGCCGGTTGTCGTTGCACAGGAAGCAGAGTTCCGCCTCACGCCCCATCAGCTCCTTCAGTGCAAGGTAGAAGGTGATGCACCAGAGCTCTACTTTCTGCCCGAACTCGATGGCTATGGATGGTGCGTGCGCAAGGGGGATTACCTCAACATCGGCCTGGGTCGCACCCACAACCAGAAACTCGGTGCCTATGTTAGTTGGTTCCGCCGCTACCTTATCGAACAGGGTCGAATTCCTGAAGATATTCCAGAGAACTTTCGCGGCCATGCGTATCGCCTGGTCAGCGGTCTAAGTAGCAGGCAAGTCATTGATGATGGGGCAATGCTGGTGGGTGATGCCGTAGGATTAGCCTACCCGCAAAGCGGTGAGGGCATCCGCAACGCCATCGAGTCCGGTATCATTGCAGCGCAAACGGCACTCACTTCAACGGGAAATTACCGGAGAGAGAATCTCCAGGGCTACGTAACGCAGCTCAATGAGCATTATGGTCTCAAAACAGCCGGAGCACCGCCGTACTTGCCACAGGCAGTTCGCCATTTCGTCGCTCGTCTACTACTATCCAACCGCTACCTCACACGCCGCATCCTGCTCAACGACTGGTTCCTGCAAACGCACCAGTAACGACGATTATTAGGGCTACGCGTTCGATACAAGTTTTTATTACAGCTGTCGGGTTGTCCGATATAGAGTTCTGAATGGCTTAATTAGAGCAACATGGCATGCGGGTCCTTGTGCTCACTCATCATCCCGTACCCGGCGCTCTTTAAATATTTCCCGATACCTTTTCGGTGACATTTGTTGTACTTTTTTGAATTCCCGACTGAAATGCGCACTGTCCCTAAAGCCGCTGACAAAACCGATCTCTGTCACACTGGTATTTGTTTGACGCAACAAACGAGAGGCGACCTTAATACGCAGTTCATTAAAAAGTCGGGTATAAGTGGTGCCCTCTTCCCTCAACTTCCGCTGAAAGTTGCGTACGGACATCCCGAGCATATCAGCCACAACCTCCATGCTCGGTTTTGTGGCAAGGTCTATTGCCATGACCTTTTCAACCATATCGATGACCTTCATTCTTTTCGGCAGAATAAAGGGTTCCGCATACCGGGAAAGAAATTCATCCAGACCGGCTATTTCACCGGTGCGTATATATTCCCGCCACGTGTAGCGCCATCGTGTATTCTGTCCATGAGCGGGTTCCTGCATGCCCATCTCTACAAGCACCTGTGACAGTTCTTGTGAGCATGCTGACATCCATTCGACCTCAACGCCCTTACAGCCGATCCGCTCNNACCAGTACAAAATCGGTTCCGTTTTGTAACAGTTCCACCCTGCGTGTTGGGTGAAAATACCGATCATAGCGATTGACCTTCTCCATCAGCTCTATCGGTGACGAAGAGTTGAGCAATAGGTAAATCAGTGTTGATGATAACGCATTGTCAGGAATGTGCTCAGACAGACCCATCACTACTTCAGGGCCTCTCTCATCCATCAGCGTCTGCAGTATGAGCCTCTTGTTAAATTCAAGCCCGTTATCCTGGCTATTCAGACTTGCCCAGCAACGGCTCAGCACTTCAGGTGCGATTTTCTGAACAGCACCCACTATCATGCGTTCTATATATGTTGTTTCCGGCAACATGACCACTATCCTCAGTCATAATATGCGCACGTTATCTCAAAAGNNGCATAGCGGTATCGAGATCACTCACAGAGATACAGCACTATCCTAAAAAGGTATCCCGACAACTTCCCAGGCCCACTACACGATTTTGCTGTTACCGTATTTTATGCTGCATGCCCAGGGACTCTGTAGTGATCCTGAGTAAATATGTCAGTACCACACTCCAGATTTTCCAGCCAGTCGAGAAACTCGTTGATGCTTTTCCCCTTAAATACAGCACCGTGTTGCGGAACAATCATATCCACATCCATGCCTCTCACCATATTGACCCAATATCGGAGCACCTTGTTCGCGTTCATATAGCGGCGGTGAAAACCTTCCATAGTACGTACATGTTGTTTGAAGTTTTCCACCGGCTTGGCGCAAAGTGTTTCATGTACCATGGATGCACCGAGATCTCCGGTAAACAGAATCTTGCTTATTGGATCATAAAAATGGAAGTTGCCTTCTGAATGCAGGAAATGCGCAGGAACTGCCTTAATAGCCGCTCCCCCAATCTCAATATCCATACCCTGGTCGGGTATCCCATACAGGCGGCCTTTCGTTGCACCCGGGCTACANNGTACCAACCAGCCACTTATTCAAAGACGCCACAATATCAGGATCCTGATGGGATGCGATAACATAATCCAGGTTTTTTGGAGCAATATACTGACTGATCGCCATGTACAACCGTGTATAGGTCAGATTACCACCAGGATCGATTAAGGCTGCATGGTCGTTATTAATAATTAAAAACTGTGTCGCCTGAACGCCATCGCAAACCTGATATTCGCTATCCTGCTCAGCCTCATCGCCACATGTAACCAAATCTGAAAAGGCAATACATTTGTGATTGCCATCGTCATATAACATAACAGGCATGATAATTCCCCAAATAATGCTTAAAAAATAATGGAATGAATTCGGTGCTGCTTCTTCCGGCACCTTGATATCGAGGGTGTTCCATTGACATATAAGGCATCCTTGCCACCATGGTCGTAATCCCAGCGTCCCGACACCTCTTCTTTACCGTTTAATCCGTATCGCGATATCCGGTTTTATCAGGCTCCATTATGGGATAATGGTACTTTCCTTTAGCTGTCTTTTCGTTCTGGGGGGGGTTAGCTTCCCAGACTCATCAGCCTGGTCTCCCGAGCCCTAACTCTCAATGGTTTCCCCCATCAAGCCACAAAGCTCCGCTACCACCATAAAAGACAGCATCGATACTATGCCACCAAATTGATCACTTCCGCTTGCACGAAACTGACAAATAATTGAAAAAAAACGCCACCCCTTAATAAACACACCTATTTTTCTTGTAAAATCTGCAAAAATACCCGTATATTTCGTAATCTGACCCACGTGACATTGATAACTTGCACAAATTAGCCATGAGTTTTCGCCAGCACTCAGTATTTTTTTGTGACCGATTTCACATTTCCTGAATTACTCTCTAGGAAAAATATTTACATTAACTGGTTAGGTTGGTTTTTCATTCATTAGTCTACCTAGCTAAAAATCCATGGAAGGTAACATAAATATGCAACACCGGACCCACCTGGAATATCTGCTTTATTCCATTATGCTGGTCAAGTTCCCCAGCGTTGTCAGGGAGTGCCGGAATCTTTGGCGGAAAAAGAACCTTCCCGGAAATCCGGATAGGACGGCCCTGGTTCAGTCTCTGCTAAATGAATTCGGGCCACAACGTTTTCTTGCATATTGCGAAGAATTCCCGTCTGAGGCACCTCCGTCGCCAATGTTTTTTCTGCTCTACAACTCAGATTCACCGGGATCGTTGGTCAATAAAATTTCGATTCATGCGCCTCACTTTCATCCAACACGCCGCCTTGAGGTCGTTGCCGAAGGAGATGGCCATATTATCGTCGAAGATGTCCATCTCGCAGGCACCCCGCCATCACCTGCCGACGACATGTTTGTCTGCAGCACACTGAAAGGCGCGTTGAGTGAGTATGGGTGCCGCGATATTGAGGTGGAGTGGGAAGCTGTACGATCACAGGAACTTTATAACATATTAACAGACATTAACATCCAGCCCCTGGCAATTGAAAAGTTTACACGTTGGCGCTACCGCTGGAATAGAATTGAACGTTCATGCCGCATCGATGGAATGGATGAATTTTTCCTGGAAAGGCTCAGCGTCAACGAAGAGACTCATTCCAACTCCTCAGACTCTTTGGTTTTTCAACTTGAACGCCTATTGGCTGAAGACATATCAAACAAGCCTCCCATTGAACGAATTGCATCAGCGCTGGAATTATCTGTACGGACTTTGCAGCGCAAACTAAAGTCAGAGGGAACCAGTTACGGTAAAGTATATAATGACTTGCGGATCAGGGCTGCAGAAAGGCTTCTGCTTTCCTCGAGTATGACGCTCACACAGATAAGCCGCTTTTCAGGATTTAATGATAGCGCCCACTTATGTCGAGAGTTCAACAAGAAACATCAAGTCACACCAAACAAATTCAGGCGCCAAGCATATCACCGCAAATGAACAATTTGATTCAACGACGCTACCCTTTATCCTAATTGTATTAAGTACCCTTTGAGCTCGACAGCATTTTCAACTCATCTCTGCAGCGCTCTAGTGAATATTCCAACACATAAATTGCCCATTCTATTTCAGGATCCTGCATTGCACGCCATTCTTTTATTAGTTGTGTAATCCACGCTATTTCGTCATGCAGGTGTTGTTTTCTTTTTTTCTTATTCAACATTCGGGTAACTCATACAAACGCTCTTATAATTTCTGTCAGGTGGCGCTAGTGGTGCGGGATTATTACCCCTAATCAAACGCCTTAGATTTAGAAAAGAATATCGGCGTTCTTATTCTTCAATATCATGCATGATCTCCTCTGTAATCTACCGCCATGCCTCTCGACATTTGCCAAGTTTTTCTCAGCGGAACAAAAACTCATACCACCTAAATTCCGAGCAGAGGTACTACTATACTTCTCTGGCTAAAACTCTTACTGTATCAGTAAGGTATTAAGTAATTCTTGTTAAAATATGACAAATCATTGAATAAATACGTCACACTTACTGCCCTGACCGGCCGTTTTTAATGTGCATATCGGCTATCTTTGGCCCTTTTAACTACTGTCATAAGACACCAAAACCGGGCATGCACAACTTACACAATGGTTGGCAAGTGGTTATAATTATCAAACACAGACGCTTTGGAGTTAGCCTTTATGTGGAAAAAAGTGGAGAACTACTCACTCAACTTTCATAACAAGCCTCGCCGTACAGCTATTCACCTTAAACTGGCAGATGACTCTGATGCAGTGATGGAGCATCTATCTATCGAGGAGTTCGACGCTCTTGGAACGCTTCTCCGAAAAGAGCCCCATGTCTGGTACCACACCACACGTGGTGATTTGACAGCTCACTCGGCACCGTTACATGAGGAAGAACTGGATTAACTCTATCCACTACTCCCTACTCAGGAAGAATGCTCATCAATTTATATTCATATCTAATGTTTAACTAAATGCTGCAACATGCCGTCCTGAGCCGGCCCTCNNGAGATCACTTGGACCAGACAGCCTCTGCGCATTTACGGTGAAATGATTGTTTTTGGAGGGGGCTGAGTAGTTACTCTAATGTTTACTGGAGGCTACGCCTAACAAGATCGAAGAAATCGCATTTTCAGGGAACCCTCTCCTGCAAGGCACCCATAAGTTGAAGTGCATTTCAGTCTAACGGAAAAACAACACCAACTTGCCAGGTATCCAACTCGTTTTTACTTCGATAATCCTCATATGCAACCTGTAACCTCAAGTCACCTATCCTCGAGAACATCAACGCATAGCGCATGAACGCTCCCTGTGAACCTGTGCCCATCTGAAATGAGCAATAGCCACCACACATCACTCCGTATCCGAAGTAGGCATTAGTATAGCTTTCTGCACTATGGCGCTTGTATTCCAATCCAGTGCTAACGATTATTGGCGAGCCTGAGGCAACTGATAAAACCTCGCCACCGATAAACCCTCCCTTTTGGGTTGTTCCTGCCGAAAGTGTTTTTGCCACTCCGGATGGGGTCGCTTGCACATGACAGGGTACAAATATCGTAGCAAACAAGAAAATGCACGTGTGCGGTTTGATTTTATTCATTATTAGTCACCCTCCGCCCTTCAGCGCTATTATGACTCCTTGGGTTCAGATAAAACTTCACCCTCGGAAATTGTGGGAACCTTTACATATGTCTCCTTCGGGATATAAGCAGTCGTTGTTTTACGTGCCAGGTCAGCAATATTCTCGAACCCCTCGCGTATAGCAACCTGTAACATAAAGTCATCATTACACGTATATTCACGACAGGTCTCGGGCCTACTTTCCCATATTTTGCAGAGCCAGGTTTCACTATCCATATGCACACACAAACCTTGTGAATTTTTATCGACGTATCCCTTAGCAGGCAATCCGTTTACACTCTCTGCCATCTCATGGGGTTTTAGCTTTACCAGCAAGCGGCAACAATAAGTACGGCAACCTAAGCGTCGTCCGGCATCACAATCGACATAAACCGTCTTTGCATCACCACTCATATACCCCCCTAAAATTCGTTTAATATCAAACCTGTATTTCAGAAACACCAACCCTACTCTGTAGCAATATGCTTTAATCGCCATAGGGCTTATGGATGCTGCCTTAAACCTTATAGCCGCATACACATAATGACTGCATGGTATATTCCAGTAGTATCGCTGCTGCCTCGGATGCGAATAAGCAGAAATCAGGCGTGTTTTCTTTTATTAGAGATTAGCAACCATTAGTACACAATATTGTGACGCAAGAAACACTTCAGCACGGCTAACCATATCCGACAAGATATCCACTCAGACCTTGTTGTTCTTGAAGGCACCCCTATCAAATAACCTATTTTTGGAAGTGTTTTACATATCTATCCTAAACCCTCTTTTAGCTATCTTTTTTCGTACAAGCCTCATTTATCCATTACTGGAGGAATGGCAAAAGAGTAGCCAGCATGAAGGGGGGATAACAAGTAAACGTCTGTATTAATGAAGATTACGGTGAGTTTTAAACTCAGCCAGGATATTGGCTTGCAGGTTTTGCCATCCTTGGCAAGGGGAGGGTCCTGTTATTAATGCTTAGTAGCGGTCGCGCTTAGAATTTATTTGGCTTCAGTCGCTTCCAGTTTGGTCACGTTATCGGGACCGGAGATGACATCCTCCATCTCTTCCATCTTGCCTTTACAGGCGAGGATAACCTTCTCTTTATTACGCGCCAGTATCAGGCCAAACTCCTCTGATTTACTTTCATCAATATCTGGCACAACCTTTTCCAGCAGACGTGTAAACACATCGCCCAACTCCAGCATTTTGTCGTGTGCTTCTGCATCCTTTTTATCATCAAACATGGTTCCGTCCCGGTCGCACTTCCACATAGCAATTACAGCCATTTATCATATCCTCTGTTTTCCTGATTTATTGGGAACTTAACAACCCGCCCTATTTACGGAGTGAAAAGAAGGTAAAATTGTTTTTCTATATCGTTAGTTAGCAGTGGTAAATTATTAATACCGCCGCAGCAGACTGACCAGTACCCCCTGAATCTGCACCTGCTCGGCTGGATAGCTCATTGGTTTCATGGCACTGTTCTCGGGTAACAGCGTTACACTCCCGTCGTTGTTATTCTGTAACCGCTTGAGCGTTGCCTCTTCGTTATTTATCAGGGCAACCACGATCTCACCGTTACGGGCGGTATCGCGCTTCTCAATAACAACCAGATCGCCATCCATGATTCCCGCATCGATCATCGACTCACCCTTAACGCCAAGGACGTAGCAGGGACGTTCACTGACCAGGAAGTCCGGAACCGGAAGAAACTCCGGCTGCGGCACCGCCTCGATGGGCCGGCCGGCTGCAATGGCCCCCAAATACGGGAGTTCCTTTTCACTTTGCACCCACTCAACCAGCCTTATTCCCTGGCGCCCCGCCATTGGCTCGACCAGCCCCGCATCAATTAGCGCCTGAATGTGTTTATGAAGCGAACCACGGGAGCTAAGCCCCAATGCTTGACATAGCTCATCGTAAGTTGGCGGATAGTCAAACTGCGCTGCGTTGGTTCGCAGGTAGTCGTATATCTCTTGTTGTCGGCGGGTTAGTTTCATCGCAACACTCATCCGTTCTCTGTATGTTCTCTAGTCTATCACAGTAGAGAACAGAATGAGAACATGGAATTGGACAAGCCCTGAGAGGGCCCCTTACGCTATAGGGATTAATACTGTGGGGTTATTTCAGTGCGGCGGCACTGAGGTATATCTTACCTGGCGGAATACGTGCTATCAGACAAAGCCACCCGGTCACGCCCATCTCTCTTCGCTAAATAAAGCGCAGCATCAGCGGCCTCGACTAGCTCATCGGCCACAATTTTCGCCGTGCCGGCAACTGTGCCATCCATAACGGCAATCCCAATGGAGAGCGTAACCGATAGCCGAATGTCACCTGGCAATTCAACCTCATGCTTCGCCACGTTGGCACGGATACGCTCGGCGACCTCTTTGGCTGTACCGGCATCGGTGTCCATCAGCAGGATCACAAACTCTTCACCACCGTAGCGGCTCAGCATGTCACCGTCCCGCAGTTGTTGTGTGATTCGCTTGGCAATCTCCTGCAACACCCTGTCACCATTGTGATGACCATGGTGATCATTGATTCGCTTGAAATGGTCCAGATCAATAAACAGACATGCCAGTGGCCTGCCATGGCGCTGCACTGCGCTACATTCATCCAGCAGTCTTTGTTCGAAATAGCGCCGGTTCCTAACGCCAGTCAATGCATCGGTCAAACCCATATGGTTTAAGCGCTCGTGATTGATAGCATTCTCAAGACAAACCGCAGCGATGGCGGCTAAATGTTGCAGAAAATCTGTGGCTTGTTCCGGAGCAAAGCGCCCGGTATCCCCGCTCCCCAGAATTAGCATACCCAGGAGTATGTCACCACGCCGTAGCGGTAATAAGGCGATGCTCCCCAGCTGTAATTGCCTCGCCTCAAACAGCCCCTCGTGCTGGGTTCCGTCGTAGGCTTGTAACAACGGAACAGTTCTGTCGGTGATCGCCGAAAGCGCTCCGGCGAGATCCGCATGGAACTGCAAGGCATCATCACTGCCGATAGCTACCCCTTCGGCTTTCATCAAATGGCGAATCATATAGTCGGGGTCGTAAAGATGAAGGCTCACCGCATCGAGTGCAAAGGCTGAGGGCAGAGTGACAAGTAACTGATGTAAATACTCCTCGAAACCATGACTGGCGATCAGGGCAAGCTCCAGCTGATGACAGCGTTGTTGAATAGCCTCGTTATGTTGAGCATGCTCCATCAGCGTATCAATGCGCTGCTGCAGCTGAACCAGCTGTGCGTCCATTCCGGTGTCATTCATAACTTTTTACGCTGTTTTTGATCCGCTTACAACGGTACATCATTTCTTCTTCGAGAGCAGTATTTTGGCATGACGTACGGCTTCCTGAAGGTCCGGTCCCCTTCATACAATCAGCCTCACAAGCCATCCTGCTCCAGCTTATCTATCTCAGCCTGATCTCAGNNCGACCTCCTCATATAACTGTTGTGGGTCATCGCCATAGCGGCGGGAAAAGTGAAAAGGTATCAAGCGGGCAACCCCGGCTTCTGCGGCAATCTCACCGCAAGCCCGAGCGGTAAGATGTCCTGTGCTTTTTGCAAATTCGGCATCAGCTTCGCAAAAAGTCGCCTCGCAAAACAGCGTGTGTGCACGCTCTGCCA
>JABAOG010003917.1_pt2 | contig 12635 bp, 16 predicted proteins | sample 7062131 | NCBI WGS metagenome assembly JABAOG01 (sample SAMN14538629, study PRJNA623070) | marine sediment metagenome | biome: marine biome [ENVO:00000428]; feature: marine pelagic biome [ENVO:01000023]; material: deep marine sediment [ENVO:00002113] | place: India: Arabian Sea | collected... | reverse complement strand
ACGTACGCGTGGCTCGAGAGTCGCGCCGGTCCGACCCGCTTCAGCAGCCAGACGTACGCCACGTAGGTCACGAGTGATCCGAAGAGGACCAGGTAGAGGAACGCGAGCAGCGACGCGCCCGTCACGCCCACCGGCTCGAAGCGCGACAGCTCCCCCGTGGCCGCCGCCACGAGGTCGAGGCCGCCGTTCAAGGAGAAGCTGCACGACTACGGCGATCTGGTCACACTGGCCGAACGGACGCAGGGGATCGATGCGGCCGCGGCCGGGCGGCTGCGTCGCCAGGCGGAGGCGGAGCCGGAGCACGCGGAGGAGGTGCTCGAGCGGGCGCGGCAGCTTCGGGAGGCGGTGTACCGCGCGTTCACGGCCGTGAACGAGGATCGGATCCCGTCGGAGAGGGATCTGGAGGTCATTTCGGTGGAGGCGGCGACCGCGGCCGCCGCACGTCGGCTCGCGCCGGGCTCCGGCTGCTGTGAGTACGTCTGGCGCGAAGAGGGCCGGCTGGACCGACCACTCTGGCCTCTCGCGGTATCCGCCTCGGAGCTGGCGACCTCGGAGCGGATCGAGCGGGTGAAGGAGTGCGCCGCCGACAACTGCAACTGGCTGTTCTACGACGCCAGCCGCAACCGCAGCCGCCGCTGGTGCGACATGCGCGATTGCGGGAACCGGGCGAAGGTCCGCCGGTTCCGGAAGCGGGCCTCGGGCGGCTCCTGATCCGGAGCACCCTGTCACTCCCCGGGAGCTGGTGGCGAAGCCGGCACCGTGCGCGGGGTGTGGTTGTCGATTCGGGGCGCGCTCGTTCGACGTACTTACGAGCACATCCGTCCACGACCTGCCGGAGGAGGAGTCGCCGAATGAGGAAACTCATCGCCATCCACCACGTCACGCTGGACGGCGTCATACAGGCGCCCGGCGGTCCCGAAGAGGATCCGAGCCACGGCTTCGCTCACGGAGGCTGGGCCATGCACTACGGGCCCACCGGCGAGACCATCGCCGGGGTGTACGACCTGCTTCTGGGACGCCGGACCTACGAGATCTTCGCCGCCTACTGGCCGTACCAGGGCGACCATCCCATCGCCCTTGCGTTCAACAAGGCCACGAAGTACGTCGCCACGCGCAGCCTCGACCACCTCGATTGGGAGAACTCGCAGCGCATGGGGGATGATGTCGTGGCCGAGGTCCGCCGGTTGAAGGCATCGGCCGGGCCCGAGCTGCATGTCTGGGGCAGCAGTGACCTGCTGCAGACGCTGATTGCCGCCGATCTCGTCGACGAGTATCGCATGTGGGTCTTTCCGCTGGTGCTCGGCGAAGGCAAGCGGCTGTTCGAAGATGGTCTCCCGCCCCGCTGTCTGGCCCTGGTCGATACGCGAAGCACGCCCGAGGGGGTCCTCATCAACACGTACCGGCCTGCCGGTCCCCTTCCGGCAGCGTCGGACCAGGCGGAAGCGCCGTCGGAAGCGGAACGAACACGGCGCAGGAAGTGGGCGGCCGAGGCCTCCGGGACCTGACTGTCGGAGGCCATGCGCCCCTGCCGGACCGACCGCCGCCCCGACCCCGGCCACCCGGAGAGGCTACGGCCGCTCCCGATCCAGGCGATCCTGAAGCTGTCTCCGGGACCTGGCGACGTACCGCCTGCACGCCCCGGGATCGATGAGGTCTTCCGGCGCCGACGCCGCCCGATCCCAGAACGCGGAAGCGCCGGGGTGAGGCGTCACCAGCACGTCGCAAGGAATCCGCTCCAGCAGGTCGTGCCCCCGGCGGAAATCGGACACGGCGTCGGGATAGGCGACGCTGTCGGAGAACCGAAAGCCATCCGCGGATACCGGCGTCTGGCTGTCGGCGTATACGAAGCTCAGGCAGCGGTCCCCCTCGCAGGCGCGCCAGGACCAGCTGGTGCCGCCGGGCGTATGTCCGCCCGTCGCATGCATCGTCAGCGCGAGCGCCCCCACGCGTACGACCTCGCCATCGCGCACCACGCGCACCCCGGCGACCGGATGCATCGGCAACGCGACGCCGTGCTGAGGGTCGTCCGGGCCGACCGTGCCCCTTTCGAGCACGTCCGCGCTGGATTCGCTCGCCAGCACTCGGCCCCCCGTCACGTCTTGCAGAGCCGCGATGCCGCCCGCGTGGTCGTAATGAGCGTGCGAGTTCAGGATGATCTCCACGTCCCCGGGATCGAAGCCGAGCGCACGGATGTTCGCCAGGATCAGCGGCGCGGAGTCGGGAAGCCCGCCGTCGATCAGGACGTGACCGTCGGGCGACGCGATGAGGATCGAGCCCAGGCCTTTCGTCCCCACGTAGAACGTGTTCCCGAACAGGTGGACCGGCCGGTGCGGTTCGGTCCACGCGGCGCAGGGGGGGCAGTCTGCCGGGTCGTAGGGCTGGACGAGCTCAGGCTCCTGTGCGGCCACGGCGATGGGGTAGCCGAGAAGCAGCGCCGCACGGAGCGACGCGGAACGGAGCCTGGCGGCCGCTCCCCGACGGGATGCGCGAGCCCGAGGCCGGCTTGTGCTGGCGGTCATTCGATTCCTCGGTCGACGTTGGTAATGGCGGACGGCGCTCTGAGGGTAGGACCGTGTCACCATGCGCGCACGTTCCCCCTTTCCGGGCGAACTCCCACCCACGAGTACGGAAAGTGACGGTTCGATGAAGTACCTCTGCCTGGCCTATGAGGAGGAGCGGCTCTTCCAGGAGATGAGCCAGACCGAATGGGAAGAGCTGCGTCAGCAGACGCTGGACTACGTCGATTCACTTCGCGAGTCCGGTCACCTGATCGACACACGCCCGCTCCGGAGCGCGACCGCCGCAGTCACGGTCCGGGTCCGGAAGGGGCGCACGTCGATCACGGATGGGCCGTTCGCCGAGACGAAGGAGCAGCTCGGCGGCTTCTTTCTGATCGAAGCGCAGGACCTGGATGAAGCGATTCGCATTGCCGGGGCCTGGCCATCGGCGCGGCTCGGGACCATCGAAGTCCGACCGATCGAGGAGGAGCTCCGGCGAGAGAGCCGGTACTGAGGCCCACCCGCTGGGGTTCGTCATCCTTCCAGTTCTTGCATCCGACGCGCGAGCAGCTCCCGCTGCGGCACCTGATCCGTCAGCTCCAGTGCCCTCGCATAGGCTTCGCGCGCTTCCTCGGGTCGGCCCAGCCGCCGGCAGAGGTCCGCCCGCGCCGCCCAGGCGGGCTGGTAGTCGTCCAGCTCGCCCCGCTCCAGGACGGCGTCCACCAGCGCGAGGCCGGCCGCCGGGCCGTCGCGCATGGCGATGGCGACGGCCCGGTTGAGCTCCACCACGGGCGAGGGCTCGATCCGGGCGAGGACATCGTAGAGGCCCACGATCTGGGGCCAGTCCGTGGACTCCGGGGCGGCGGCCTCGGCGTGAACCGCGGCGATGGCGGCCTGGATGGTGTAGGGCCCGAAGCGCCGCGAGCGGAGGGCCCGCTCGACCAGAGCGGCACCCTCGGCGATGCGCGAGCGGTCCCAGAGCGAGCGGTCCTGGTCTTCCAGGAGCACGAGCTCACCGTCGGACGACGTGCGCGCCGGGCGGCGCGCGTCGTGGAGGAGCATGAGCGCCAGGAGCCCCATCGCTTCGGGCTCCGGCAGCAGCTCCACCAGGAGCCGACCCAGTCGGATCGCCTCGCCGGACAGGTCCGTGCGCACGACCGCGTCGCCGAACGAGGCCGAGTACCCTTCGTTGTAGACGAGATAGATCACCTTCAACACCGCGTCGAGGCGTTCCGGAAGCTCCGGCCGCTCCGGCACCTCGTAGGGGATCTTCGCGTCCCGGATCTTGGCCTTCGCCCGAACGATCCGCTGGGCGAGGGTCGAGGGTGCGGTCAGGTACGCCCGGGCGATCTCCTCGGTCGTGAGCCCGCATACCTCCCGGAGCGTGAGCGCCACCTGTCCATCGGGCGGCAAGGCGGGGTGACAGCAAGTGAAGACCAGCCGGAGCTGGTCGTCTTCCAGGTCCTCCGCGGTCCAGGTCGGGTCCAGCCCCGGGTCGTTCTGGAGCTCGGCGGCGATACTCGCCGCCGAGGAGTCGAATCGGGCGCGTCTCCGCATCTTGTCGATCGCCTTGAAGCGGCCGGTCGAGACGAGCCACGCCCTGGGCTTGGCCGGAACGCCCACCCGCGGCCACGAGTCGAGCGCCGCCGTGAAGGCGTCGTGGAGCGCCTCCTCGGCGAGGTCGAAGTCGCCCAGCAGGCGGATGAGGGTGGCGAGCACCCTGCGGGATTCGCTCCGGTAGGTCGCTTCGACCACCTCCCGCGCGCGCTCCCCGTCCGCCGTCATTCCTCCGGCGGATCCAGCTCGACGACGGACAGGATGTTCCCCGCGGGGTCCCTGAACCACGCGACGGCGGGAGCTCCCCGGGAGATCCCCAGCTCATCCGTGTGCACGTCCGGTCCGCTGTACGTCTCGAACTGCACGCCCCGCCGACCGAGATCCTGCACCGCCGCGTCCACATCCTCGACAGGGAAGTTGAGGACCGTGAACGTGGCCGGCTCGTGAGCGCGCTTGGGGTAGATGGCGACGGCGGCGTTCCCGGGGGTCCGCAGCCGCAGGAGTCCCATCTCCTCGACGACGTCGAGGCCGAGCGTGTCCCGGTAGAAGACCTTGGCGGCGCCGAGATCATCGACCGAGAAGCTGCCGAAGGCCCGGCACCCGCCCAGGTCGAACGTGCTTCCGTCCGACGCGGAACCCGGCCCGGTGGCGTCGCCCGGACCAGGCGCCCCCCCCGCGGCGGCCGACCTCACGGCGCCTCCGGGGAAGCCGCAGCACCCCGGCGCGACGCCGCCTCGGCCGCGACCTGTTCCCGGATCGGCCGGATCGGACGCACCTCGATGCTCCCGACCGTGGCCGGAGGGATCCTGGACGCGACCTGGATCGCCTCGTTCAGGTCCCGCGCCTCGATCATGTAGAAGCCGGCGAGGCGCTCCTTCGTCTCCGCGAACGGGCCATCGACCACGCTCACCCGACCGTTCCGCACCCGGACGGTGGTGGCGGTCTCCACCGGCTGAAGCGCCTCCGAGGCGACGCACTGTCCGCTCTCGCGGATGGCCGCGTCATAGGCGACGCACTCGGCGTCCGGGATCTCTCTCAGCCGTTCTTCCTCGGCGTACACGAGGCACAGATACTTCACGGGTCGCTCCTCTCGGCTGCCTGGTGGAGCCCGAAGGCCGCGCCCTCGGGGTCCTTGCAGTGGACGGCCCGACCACCCGGGACGTCCAGGATGGGGCCCGCGACCTCCCCGCCGCCAGCCCGCACCCGTCGCGCCGCCCCTTCGATGGCGTCGGTCCGGATGTAGTGGATCCAGCCCGGCGACGTCGACGGCCCCGACTCGCCCATGATGATCCCGCCGATCGCCGCACCATCCGCCGCGTAGGTCCGGTACGACCCCATCGGGCCCCTCGGGATCCGTCCGCTCTCCGTCCACCCGAACAGCCCGGCGTAGAACCCCCAGGCCCCCTGCGGGTCCGACGTCACGAGGTCGTGCCAGACGAAGCGGCTGCCGGTCGGTGTCTCCATCGGTCGTTCCTCCTCGTGACGGTCCAGTAGGGCCGATGGTCCCGGCGAGCACCCCGCGCCCGGCCCCGGCTTCCATCCCTGGTCGGTCGGCGGCACCGGATTTCGACATCCCGCCCTCCCGGGGAAGCCGGAGGCCTGACGCGGCGTCGTCGCCTGCCGCTGTATCCTTTCCCGCCCCGATTACGTCCTCACCTCCAGGACGGTCGACTGTCCGTTGGCCCGGAGAGAGGACCGAGGAACGCGAACGCAGCCACGGTTCCGCTCGAGATCCAGAAAGGGAGGACGTCATGACATACAGATCCCGGTTGGCGGTGGGAGCCGGCGCGCTCGCGCTGGCGCTCCTCGCCGCGTGCGCGCCGGCTCCGACGGCGTACGAGTTGGAGCCCGCGCCCTGCGTGGACTCCGTCTACCTCGGGCTCAAGGCCCAGCCGCCCGACAGCCTCTCCAGTCGCGAGTGGGAGCGGCTACAGAGCCTCGATCGGGGTTGCGCGCAGGCGCGCGCGCAAACCCAGCAGCCGCAGCCGAGGCGGACCTGGTGGCATGAACACCACGGCTACTGGTGGGGGATGGGCGGGGTGGCGATGACCGTCATGATGCTGGTCATGATGCTGTGATCCAGCACCGACAGAAGGCGGTCCCGGCCGCATCGGACCGGAGTCGCGAGCCTGGCCAGGGCTCCAGGGTAGACGTATCCTGGCGGGCGGACCCCCGCCCCGCGACGCCCGGTCCGCCCTCGCCACGAAGTCGCCGGGGCTGGGGCTCGGGCCGTCCCGCTCGAAGCGCCCGCATTCACCGATTCGCTCCAGACCTCACCGAGCAACTCGGAGCGACGCTGCTCCTCGATCCGGTCGGGGGTCGGCAGCCGCATCGAGCGGTCCTACCCGACCCGGCAGCGGCGAGGTGAACGGCGTCCCTGTGACGTCCCGGCGGTCTTCAGGGCCCTGCGCCGGGTCGCCACGCGCGTCATCCTGATGCGCGGTGCGGCGTCGGGACGCGGCCGAGGTCGTGGTACTCCGGATTCGGGAACAGCCCGGTCGCCGTTGCGAGCCTCACGTTGTAGTTGAAGATCGCGGTGACCTCCACGATGTGCAGGATGTCTTCATCGCTGTAGCCGACGTCCCGCAGCTGGTCGAGATCGGCCCGGTCGCACAGGGAGGGCGTGTTCGTGAGCTTGACCGCGAAATCGAGCATCGCCCGATCCCGTGCTGCGAGCTCAACGTGCCGATGATTGGAGATCAATCGGTCCACCAGCACCGGATCTTTCGTCCTGAGCCGCAAGGCAGCGGCGTGGGCCATCGTGCAGTAGGGGCAATCCGCCTCGGCGGACACCACCACCGCGATCATCTCCCGCTGTGTCTTGGTCAGGCTCGACTCTCCTCGCATGAGGTCGTCGAAGTACCGCCACCAGCCCACGAAATGACGGGGCGTGACCGCCAGTAGCCGGGCGACGTTCGGGACGAACCCGAGGCGCTCGGAAATGTCACCGATCTGGTCGGTGACCTCCGCCGGCAATTCGTCCGTCGGGGGGACGAAGATCCAGGCTGCGGGTGATTCGCTGTGGCTCGTCATGGGCCCTCGCTCGTTCGGTCCTGTTTCGTGTGCTCACCTCCGCTATCGCCCCGTGCGCGGCGTCAGCGGTCGTCGCCCTGCGGTCCGGCATCGGCGCGGCCTCCGCCGTCGGTCCTGGCGATCCCTCGCGCGGCCCACGCGCGCGCCGAGAGGTGGATGTGGCCGCTCGTCCCTGGCCCCAGCTCGCTGCGCAGTCGGTCTCGAAGCTCTGCCCGCTTCGCTTCGCTCAGGCCTCGCGCGTAGCCGGGTGCCGGCCCCTGTCCGCCGAGAAACGGGGACCAGTACGCATCGAAGCTCTCGAACACCGTGGGCACGTCCAACGCCGAGACTTCGATGTTCTCGAGGTCCGCCGCCTCGAATGCCCGCCCGAGGGCATCGGGATGACAGATCGGGAAGCGGCGGCCCTCGTCCAGCTCCCGTGCCTCCGGGTCGAGCGAGACCGCGGCATCCCAGAAGCGACGCAGGAACTCCATGCCGCCGGCGTAGTCCCACACGTAGACCGCCACCTCGCCGCCGGGCCGGACCGCGCGCGCCATGCCGCGAAGCGTGGCCACCGGATCCGGAACGAAGTTCAGGACCAGCCCGCTGACGGCCGCATCGAAGCTCGCCGGCTCGACGGGCAGCGCGGTGGCTTCGCCCACGTCGAAGCGCGCGCGCTCGTCCGAGACGTGGGCCCGGGCGTGGGCCACGTACCCCGCGGACTGGTCGATCCCGCGCACCTCCTCGGGCGACGTGTGCCGCAGGATGCTCTCGCTCAGGGCCCCCGTGCCGCAGCCGACGTCGAGCCAGCGCAGCCCGGTAGGCAGTCCCAACCACGGTAGGAACTGCTCGGCCGCCGCGCGGCTCCAGGGCCCCATGAACGCTTCGTAGGCGGCGCCGTCGGCCCATTCATCAGATCGGCGTTCCAGGTGCATGAACTCCTCCCGCATCAGGACGCTGCCCGACCCCGACAGCGAAATCACGCGCTGCGGTTCGCCTGACGACCTTGGAAATCGGCGAGCCGCGCGTTTCAACCCCGTCCCGAGCTCCGCGACCATTGCGCGATGATCGGAGTGGCCGTCCAGTTAGACGCTGATGGAATACCGAAGGGGCCGCGTTACCTGAGTACCTCCGGTGGCGACTTCGCACAAGGTACCTGTGCCGACGCTCGCGACCAGGACCGGCCGGGGATCGGGCGAAAAGGGCCTGTCCCGGATACGCCACCGCCGGCCGAAGAAGCCAACGGCTCGAACCGCACGGTCCCTGGCCAGCCCAGCCTTCCACAGGGACATGGACCTGGAGTCGCTCCGGGGCTGCCCGCCGTACGAGCGACTCGTGAAGCCGCGAAGATGGACCGTCACCCGAACGTGGCTCATCGGTGACGGCGGCTACCCGCCGTCGTGAGCCCGGAGGAACGCCACGAGTGCCTCGCCGAAATCCGCCGCCCCCGGAGCGTCCCTGTGTCCCGCCCCCGGAACCACGTGCAAGCGCGCGCCGGTCATCAGCGCCGCCATGGCGTCGGCGTCCTCCAGGAACGGATCCAGCTCGCCGACCAGCACGAGCGTGGGCAACGGGTTCGCCCGGAGCCGAGCGGGCGGGATCGGCGCCGGATCCGCACGGAACGCCGCCGCGAGAGCACGCATGTCGTTCGTCGCCGAGATGACACCGTTCGCCAATGCCACGAGCCTCGAAGAAGGCTGCTCCCCGGGGGGAGTCAGAGCCCGGATGATCGGCCCGAGGGAGCCCGCCTCCAGGGAATCGGCGACCACGTCACGCGGCAGCGCCTCGATGGGGCCGCTGCCGTCGCCCCGGGAGCCATAGCCTCCGAGCGTCACGGTGATGAACCGTTCCGGGAACCGATCCAGGGCGTGGTGCGCGAGCATGGCGCCTCGCGAGTAGCCCACCAGGTGGGCCCGTTCGACGCCGGCCTGATCCATCAGCCGCAGGACGTCCACGACCTCCTCCCCGCCGTAACGCCCCGGGTCGTGCGGCTTCTCGCTGCCGCCGTGGCCCCGGACGTCCAGGGCGAGTACCCGGTACCCGGCCTCGGTCAGCCGCGCGACAATGCCCGGTCGCACCCAGTTGTGCTCGATGCTCGACCCGAACCCGTGCACCAACACCACCGCCTCACCCGACCCTTCGTCCAGGTACCGCAGCCGGAGACCATCCGCGTCGAAATGGCGCACCGCCTCCGCTCCCGGACGCACGGCTTCCGCCGCTCGTACCCCCCAGTACGCCAGGAAACGCAGGGATGGCGGCGTGCTCGCGAGGGCCACCAGGACCAGCACGGCGAAGGCGAGCACCCACCTCCGGATCGCCGGGCCACGGACCCGGGTGCTCATCGCGCTCTCGCGGGATGGGTCGCCGGAACGGTTCGGCGGCCGGATCGCCTCCTCCACGTCAGAGAGTCGCCCCTTCCGGGGCCGACGGCACCGGCGCGCGGCGCGGCCACACCGAGCGTCGTACCGCGGCTGGGACGATCCCAGCGGAAGCGAGCCTTCGCAGCCATGGGAGGATCGGGCTCGAGGGGCGTGGGTGGGCTCCACCCCAACATGGGGGGCGACACGGCTCCGAACAACGCCCCAGAGGATGGAGAGCGACCGGGCAGACCGATCCGCGGCGCCCGACCGCGTTCGGCCCGGGGACACGGCGCTGTTCGCCCCGGCACCCGCCTGTCGGGCGGCTTCCGAGGAGCTCCATTCCCACAGGCTGCCGGCCCGGGCGTCGCCCCCCTTGACTCTATACCATGATATAGGTGTTACCCTGAGGTCGACCGGTGAAACGGAGGCGGTTCATGCAGATCGGAGAGTTGGCGGGACGGGCGGGAGTGAATGTCCAGACGGTGCGGTATTACGAGCGCCGTGGGCTGCTGCCGGAGCCCGATCGCAAGGCCAGCGGCTACCGGATCTACGAGGAGTCCGACGCGCTCAGACTCCGATTCATCCTGCGCGCGAAGGCACTGGGCTTCACGCTGTCGGAGATCGAGGAGCTGCTGGACCTGCGTGTGGATCCCCGCCGCACGGCGGACGACGTTCGTCGCCACGCGGAGGAGAAGATCGCCGACGTTGATGCGAAGATCCGCGACCTGCGGAAGATCCGTCGGGTGCTGGGGCAGGTCGTCGCGAGCTGCGAGGCGCACGGCTCACCGGAGGAATGTGCCCTGATGCACGCCATCGGGGCGGACGAGGACTTCTGAACCCGAGGAGAAGAGCGATGACGAAGCAACGAGGGTGGCAGGTGGCGTTGGCGGCGGGACTCCTGGCCCTGGGCGGGCTGGCCTTGCCAGCTCCTGTGGCGGCGCACTGCGACAGTATGGATGGTCCGGTGGTGAAGGCGGCGGAGGCGGCGCTGGAGGCCGGCGAGGTCACGCCGGTGCTGGTGTGGGTACGTCCAGAGGACGAGGCGCAGATCCGACGCGCGTTCCAGCGGACGCTGGAGGTGAGGCAGATGGGCGACGAGGCTCGCGGGCTGGCGGACCTCTGGTTCTTCGAGACGCTCGTGCGGGTGCACCGGCAAGGCGAGGGTGCTCCCTACACCGGACTGAAGCCGGCCGGGTACGAGCCGCCTTCGGGCATCGAAGCGGCCGACCGCGCGCTGGCCGCGGGGGACGTGGGCGACCTGGCCGCGCGGTTGAGCGACCACGTGGCGGAGGCGCTGCGGGAAAGCTACGAGCGGGTGTCGGCGCTGCGGGAGTACGAGCCCGGCGACGTGGCAGCGGGACGGCGATACGTGCACGCGTACGTCGAGTACATCCACTTCGTCGAGAAGCTGCACGGGCTGATCCACGGCAACCCCCAGGCGCACGTGTCGGACACGGCCGAGCCGAACGCGCACTGAGTTCCAGGGTGACGAGCCAGTGATGGGCCGCACGGCCCCGGCGCGCCGGGGCCGTGCGGCTCGATTCGAGTGGCGGAGGAGCTTCCGGGGTCCGCACATTATCCCGCTCGCGCGGGCCGATTGAGCGCCACCACCGCCGCACCGGGCACGGCTGCGTGCCGTGGTCCCCCGTCACGGCGCCCATCTGGACGAACCGCTCCTCGTCGGTGTTGAGCGGATCCGACTCTCGGTTCTCGCCCGAAATGGAGAACCCGGTCTTCCATCCCCGCCGCCCCAGCTCCGTGCGCACCCCGCCGCGTCGCGGCATATCGCAATTCCCCTCGCGGCTGGCCGCGTTTCGAGTGACATGGATTCACGTAAGTCGTTGCCAAAACTGAAGATGAGCTGGAGGCACGCCCCTCGCCCCGGAGACCGAGCGAGGGATCACCGCGACCCGGGCCGGATGGAGGAGAGGGGAGACATGCATCGGAAGCGGATCAGGATCCTCGAGATCATCCACCTGCGGCTATCGCGCAGCGGGCCGGGTGAGCTTGCGGAGCTTATCGGGGAGGTCGTGCGGGCGGGGCGAGAGGAGGGCGTCCGCGTGTACCGGCACACCCGCATCGAATCAGACCTCCTCGTCCAGCTGCACAGGCACGTTGAGGAGAACGCCGGCGGCCCGAGCGAGCTGGGGTCGCGTCTGGTCTCGCTGCTACGGGATCACGGGATCGTGGAGCACTCGGTGTGGATCCAGCACCCGGGGAGGACGACATGACGTGCCCGCTGCCCTTCGGACTCTCGCTCCTGACCTGCCCGGTGCCGACGCCAGCGGCGGACGGATCCGGAGAGAGGTCGGGACATGGGCGCCCGGCGGCGGGACCGACATCGTCCACCGGCGCTTCGGCCGGAGTCCGTCGACACCCATCGGAGCCGCGGAGCGAAGACGATGACTCACGGTGACGCTGCGGAGCGGACCGGCCGGGGCGAGGCGTGGACCGTCCGTCTCGTGCACTCGCTCGCTGTAGGCCCGGCGGCGCGGCGGAGGCGCTGGACGCCGGCGGGGCTGGGGGTGTTCGGCGCGTCGCTCGCCCTGGTCGTCTTCGGCGGTCTGGCCACCGACCGGCTCCTGTCGATCCCGACCCTGCCGGGGAATCCGGCCTGGACCGTGGCCGGTCTCGTGCTGGTCCTGGGCGGACTGGGTCTGAGCGCGTGGTGCGCCGGCCTGTTCGCCCGGGCTCGGGGGACGCCGGTCCCGGTGAATCCGCCCTCGGAGCTGATCCAGCGAGGACCCTACGCGTGGGTGCGGAACCCGATGCTGACGGGGGTGTTCGCCTCGCTGGTCGGGACCGCTCTTCTGCTTCGCTCGCCTTCCATGGTCCTGCTGTGGACCCCGGCGTACCTGCTCCTGCACGTGCTGGAGCTGAAGTGGGTGGAAGAGCCGGAGCTCGAGCGGCGGTTCGGCGTCGCGTATCGGGCGTACAGGGACGCGGTGCCCATGTTCCTCCCTCTGCCCAGACCCGAAGCGGTTCGGCGAATTCCGCCGGTCTGCGCACTGGTGGCGGCAGCCTCGGCGCTCGTGGGACGGCTCCGGTTTCGCCGCCGGCACGTCGGCGCGGCGCTCATCACGGAGGACGGTCGGACCTTCCGCGTATTCCGCCATCTCTCGCTGGAGTCCGGGCCTCCCGCTTCGGAGCCACGGGCCATCCTCATCGTCCGGTTCCGTTTCGCCCGCCTGCCCGACCGCTGGAATCG
>JABAOG010004603.1_pt1 | contig 12644 bp, 13 predicted proteins | sample 7062131 | NCBI WGS metagenome assembly JABAOG01 (sample SAMN14538629, study PRJNA623070) | marine sediment metagenome | biome: marine biome [ENVO:00000428]; feature: marine pelagic biome [ENVO:01000023]; material: deep marine sediment [ENVO:00002113] | place: India: Arabian Sea | collected... | reverse complement strand
AAGAGCTGCTGCTGCGGGTACGTAAAAAGACCGAGGTTGTCGAGGAAGAGCGGCTGCGCCATTCAATCCGCCAGAGCCTCGGGATGGAAAGCCAGGATGTCGAAGACCCGATCTTTCACATCGAGCCGCCAGACGAGGTAGATGGCACGATCTTCACCAAACTGCTCAGGACGCGCGAGGTCTCCGCTGACGGATTAACGATCACCTACCACCGTCACTGGTTTGTACTGCTTGCCAAGACCTGGCTGCCCTTGTTGGGCTTCTTTCTCACGCTGGCGTTCATCATTTATGCCGTGATCAGTAACTTCAACGTGCTCGGGCTCCAGATCCCGACCCTGTCGCTGTTTGTGTTCGGGTTTGGCATCATGCTGGTGTTCGCCGCCATGGTGGCCTACCACACCGCCGACTGGAACAACGACATCTACAAGATCACCAAAGAAGATACACTAATCGATTCCGAGCGAAAACCCTTCGGCGAGGAGATCAGCCGGACCGCCCCGATCAAGAATATCATCAGCCTGGAGCATAACCGGGTCGGGATTCTGCGGCTGCTGCTCAACTTCGGGATGGTCAAGGTGGTGGTCGCCGATGCTACCCTGACCTTCTACGATGTCCACAACCCGGCCCAGGTGCAGCAGGATATCTATTACCGTCAGGAACAGATCAAGCTCCGTCAGGAAGAAGCCGAGATGGAGCAAGACCGCCAGCACATCTCCCGCTGGCTGCGTGCTTATCACGACGTGCTCCAAAAAGAGCAGATCGAGGAAGAGCGTCTGTTCTCGGCTGATTTTGAGGAAGATGACGAGGATTATTGATCCGGGCAGCGTTCGCCAGCACACTGTAATCTTCCCCCCATCCGTGTCATACCTGCTTTCGCAGGTATTCAGATATTCCCGTCATTAATTAGACGCTTCTGGAAGTGTTCGCAGTTTGCCAGATAGGACAGCCTACTGGGTTCCCGCTTGTGCGGGAACGACAAATTCGCGGGGCTCATTTGGAGGCCCAATCCAGGAGCGGTGGAATAGGAAAATAAATAAGCAGCCGTCTTGTCCCGCAAAATGCGATAAAATAAGGCCATGCCAGTATTAGAAATTGTCACTGTACCCAATAAAGTGTTAAAAACCAAGGCCAAACCGGTCTCCGATTTTGGCCCTGAACTGCAGCAGCTGATCGACGACATGGTCGAGACGATGCGCGAGGCGCCGGGCGTCGGCCTGGCCGGACCGCAGGTCAACCAATTGCTGCGCGTGATCGTCGTCGAATTCGGCGACGAGGAAGACGAGGAAGTCCCGCCGACCCTGTACACCCTGGTCAATCCCGAGATCAGCAAAATGTCCCGTGAGACCGTCACCGGCACCGAGGGCTGCCTGTCGATCCCGGAACTGGTCGGGGATGTCGAACGGGCCGAATCCGTNNCCGAAGGCTGCCTGTCGATCCCGGAGCTGGTCGGGGAAGTCGAGCGTGCCGAATCGGTCACCGTCAAAGCCCAAAACCGCCACGGCCAGGTGGTCAAGATCAAAGCCTCCGGCTGGCTGGCGCGCATCTTCCAGCACGAGATCGACCACCTCAACGGCGTGCTGTTCACCGACCGCACCACGCTGATCTACCGCCTGGAAGATATCATCGCCGAGCAGGAAGCCGCCGAACAATCCGGCGCGGTGGACGAAGCCGTCGATCCGCCCCTGTCTGCCTGACCTCCCCCCATGCAGCTTACCCGCCTCTCGCTGACCAACTTCCGCAACCTGGCGCGCGTTGATCTCGCCGTGCCTGAAGGCACCACCCTGATCCTCGGCAAGAACGCCCAGGGCAAGACCAGCATCCTGGAGGCGATCTACTTCCTGGCGACGATGACCTCATTCCACGCCAGCAGCGACCGCGAGCTGATCAACCTGATCCATGCCCGTGAGAAGCTGGCCGTCGCGCGGATTGTCGGCGAATTCACCCGGCAGGGACGCAGCCACAAGATCGAAGTCCGCATCATCCAGGAGCACATCAGCAACGGCAGCACCCGGGCGCGCAAAGAGATCCTCCTCGACGGGGTCAAAAAGCCGGCCCGGGAGATCATCGGCCAGTTCAACGCCGTGCTGTTCCTGCCGCAGATGATGCAGGTGGTCGAAGGCTCGCCGGACGAACGCCGCCGCTACCTCGACCTGGCGATCAGCCAGGTAGTGCCGAATGCCGCCACCGCCCTGAACGAATACGGCAAGGTCGTCTCGCAGCGCAATGCATTGCTCAAGCAGCTTGCCGAGAGCGGCGGAGACCCCGAACAGCTGACCTTTTGGGACGAACGCCTGGCCAAGCGCGGGGCGCAAATCATCCACCAGCGGATCATGACGATCCATGAGATGGACCTGACCGCCCGGCGCATCCACCACGACATCACCGGCGGCAGCGAGATCCTCCGGCTGGACTACCAGCCCTCGTTCGACCCGCTGGGCGAACCGCCCGAGCAGCCCGCCCTGATCTACACCCCGCCGGACCGCACCGGCCTCAAGCCCGAGAAGATCGAAGCCGATTTCCTCAAAGCGCTCAAGCAGCGCCGCCGCTACGAGATCGCCCGCGGCGTGACCACGGTCGGCCCGCACCGCGATGAGATGCGCTTCCTCAGCAACGGGATCGACCTGGGAATTTACGGCTCGCGCGGCCAGATCCGNNATGACCATGAAGCTGACCGAAGCCGAGTGGATGAAATCCAAGACCGGGCATTGGCCGGTGCTGCTGCTGGACGAAGTCCTGGCCGAACTGGACGAAGACCGCCGCCTGGACCTGCTCCAGCGGGTGGACGCCAGCCACCAATCCCTGCTGACCACCACCGACGAGCAGCTCTTCGACCCCGAACAGATCAAGGACTGGCACCGCTGGCAGATCGATGCCGGTATGGTGGCGGTTGAATCCTGATTATTCATCTACAGCAGGGACAAGTCGACTCAACCTGTCCCTGCAAACATAAATCCAGCCTTACAAAAACGCCCCTTGCGGGGCGTTCGTGTTTTTCGACAAAATCAAAGAAGTCAGGGCAACTGCAAGACCTGTCCGGGATAAACCACGTACGGTGCGCTGATCCCGTTCAGGTCGGCCAGTTCTTTCCAGCTGACCCCGAGTTGCTTCCCGATCAGATACAGGTACTCACCGGCCTGGACCACGTGAGTCTCGGCGCTGCCGGTAGAGGCTGGCTGGGGATCTCCGGGGAGTGGGGGCGGCGGCGGGCCGGCTTCCGGCCCAGGCAGGTCCAGCACCTGGCCGGGAACCAGATTGTAGGGCGCGTACAGGTTGTTCATCTCGGCGATCGCCGTCCAGCTGAGCTGCAGCTTGCGGGCGATCTGCATCAGGTGTTCGCCCTTCAGCACCGTGTAGGAGGTCAGCGGCTCTGCCGGGACACCTTCCTGGTAGATCTTGTTCGGCTCCCCGCCGCTTTCGGGCGCCTGAGTCGGAACCGGCGTTGGGGCGGGCGTTTTCTCCGGAGCAGGGCTCGGCTCCGGCGAGGCAGTCGGCTTGGGCGTCTTGGTCGGTTTAGGTTCCTGAGTCGGTGTAGGCTCGACTTGCTCCAGGCCGGTGATCAGCAGCTGTCCAGGATAGAGCGTGTACGGCCAGGCGATCGAATTGATCTCTGCCAGCACCTTCCAGTCGATGCCCCATTCACGCGCCAGCTTGGTCAGGTAATCGCCCTGCTGGACAACGTACAGCCCCGGCCCATCCACATTGCCGCTCTCAGTCTTGACGTCGACCTCGCGCGTCCCGTTGGCGGTCACGGCCATGTTGCCGAGCACTCCCCATGATTTGGTGAAGTTCGAATAGCTATAAGCTTTACGGGCGGCATTCCCGGCGTCGATCAGGTAAATGCCGGAGAGATCGTACCCGTAGGCGATCATGGTATGCTCGTAAGGTGCCACGGCCACGGTGCTGCCATCGTTGGCGGTATACTCGCGCGCTTCTCCCTGCCAGACATGCCCAACTACCCAGATGATCACCGGGCGTCCGGCCGCNNCACCCTGCCAGACATGCCCGACCACCCAGATGATCGCCGGGCGTCCTGCGGCGATCTCGGCTTTCAGCTGGTTCAGGGTCATGCCGCGCTGGGCTTCGGCCGCCACGCCGTAAGAACGCAGCAGCTTGGCGACCGGCTTGGCGTGCACGCCATACGGATTGGGCGGGGTCTGGCCCCATGTCCCGTACACGCTGCCGACGAAGCCTTTCTCGGGGTTATCGGAGACCGGCAGGCTGTTGAAGAACTCGACCTCGGAGACGTTTACCCCCCAGTAGGCAGCCAGATCGGCCGCCGAGCGCGATTCGCACGACAGCGGAAACGTCTGCCCGTGGGCAACAAACCCCTCGATGAACGCCACATCCGGAAGCTCATCTCCCGGCTCGGCGTGCACCGCCTGCGGCATCAGCACGGACAGCCCTAATACGAGTACCAGCAGCAAGATCTTTTTGGACATCATTTATCTCCTACCTCATTTTAGCCAAACTTAAAGCGTTCGGCAAGCGGTATAATTTTCCTAACATGGACCAATTCAACCAACTCTCCCAGGAATTTCAGGCCCTGAGCGGCGCAACCGCTGGACAAGAGCACCCTGCAGGCCGCCGAACGGTACGCCGATCTGCTGGCCGAGTGGAACGACCGCATCAGCCTGACCTCGATCACCGCACCGGAGGAGATCCGGATCAAACACTTCCTGGACTCGCTCAGCTGCCATCTGGTGATGGCCGGCACTCCGGTCGAGCGGGTGATCGACGTCGGCACCGGCGGCGGTTTTCNNGTACCCGCAGATGCACCTCACATTGGTCGACTCGGTCGCCAAGAAGACCGGATTCCTCTCATTAGTTGTGCAAGAATTAGGCCTGGAAGACGTCGATGTGCTCACCGACCGGGCTGAACTGCTCGGTCAATCCCCCGCCCACCGCGAGCGCTACGATTGGGCGCTTGCCCGGGCAGTGGCCGGACTGCCGGTGCTGGCGGAATACCTGCTGCCGCTGGTGCGGGTTGGCGGATTCATGCTGGCCCAGAAAGGCGAGACCGCCGAGAAGGAGCTGGAGGAAGCCCAAACCGCGCTCGACACCCTGGGCGGAAAAGCCCGCCCGCCGGTCGAGGTGCGCCTGCCGGGCATCCCCGAGCCGCGCTACCTGCTGGTGATCGAGAAGATCACCCCCACCCCGGAACGCTATCCCCGCCGGGTGGGCATCCCGGCCAAGCGTCCACTCTCAAATGAGTAAAAAATCGAGCCTTTTGGCTCGATTTTCCTTTTACATTGAAGGTAATTAAATACCAACACGCTCCTAAGGATATAGAAGCGTGCTTAATAACGCAATTAACAGGGCATACACCCTGCAAACATCTGGCTTAAAAAGCGCTAATTGGATTCTGCGTTTCGCTGGGTGCGCTTTTTGTTGTAGCGGTAGGTGATCCTGCCGCGGGTCAGATCGTAGGGGGACATTTCCATTGCGACCCGGTCGCCCAGCAGAATGCGGATGTAATATCGGCGCATTTTGCCGGAGAGATAAGCGAGCACTTCGTGCCCGTTATCCAGCTCGACTCTGAATTGGGTGCCCGGCAGGGCCTCAATAACGGTTCCTTCTACCTTGATCTTGTCATCTTCTTTCGCCATACATTCTCCTAAAAAACTAATTAACGAAAACTCGGCTTAGAGACACAAGCCGAGCCGAAGGAACCAAAAAAGAGGTGTTTTCGAAACCTGTATCGTTCGATATGCAATCCCTTTACCAGTTGTTCAGCTGAGCCGCGGTTTACACGCACGGCAAACCGGTGCCTCTGCACTTAGGTAAATTATACCCTCCCGAAGGGGTGCTTGTCAAACCTGAATTCGATCTATTCTGAACAGGAAATCACTTTATGATACCGGTAATATCCGGGTAATGAGGGGCAATCTTCAATTTATTCGGGTTTTCGGGCAGTTTAACGTACATGGCTAAGCCAATTGTTCTGAGATTGCCTCGGCGATATATTCAGCATCCTCCCCGATTCCATAAATGATCCCCGATTTGCGAGCGCTGAGCCAGGGAAATCCAATAAAGTATAAACCACGCACCGGCGAGATGCCCCGTTCATGAACAGGCATACCAACCGCATCAAGGATCGGCAGGTGGATCCAGCTAAAGTCTGCGGTGAACCCGGTTGCCCAGATCAGTGCACCTATGTTTTTCTTGTCAAGGTCCAAGCGGCGCAGTGGCGAAGCGCAATCAGCCCGAAGATCAGCTTCATCCGCTGGGTCATGCTCGAGTGGAGGTGGAGTGATTCCGGCGTACTCAAGGTAAGCATCGATATCATCTCTCACCTTTTGAGAAAATTGATCAGCATAACGTACGTTGTCGGCAGCATCATCACCCAGAATAAGCACGTTTGCATCCACATCCAGTAAACGGCCAAGGATCACTATGCCTTGACGCGCCAGTTGCTGCAGGCTGACCGTGTGTCCATAGCGGCCAATTCCTGAGATCTGCGGTTGAGCGGCCCGGCTGATGGATTTGTCTTCCAAACCGGCGAAGGTCACATCCCAGAACTTCATATCGATCCACCACTCCATGATATCGCGGCCCCGATAGCGCCGGGGAACGCGTCCGACTTTGCTCGTACACAGGTACACCGTTCGACCAGCAGCAAGCAAATCCTCAGCAATCTGACATCCTGACTGCCCGCTGCCTACGATCACAACTCCGCCTGGCGGCAACGCTGACGCGTTCCGGTAATCGCCTGTATGCAACTGCACGATCCAATCAGGTATCCGGGAATTAAGTAAAGGGATTTTCGGAGTTTGCAGTGAACCGGAAGCAATAACCACCGAACGAGATGAGACAGATTCTTTTGCCCGCCCTTCAGTGTTTATATTGACGATGAATCTCTCTTGATCTTGATCTCGTTCCACTGAGCTTACAGAGGTACCAGTTTGAACTGGTAATTTAAACCGCTCAACATAGCTTTGAAAATAGGACACCAGTTCATCCCGCTGCCAAAACCCGTCCAACTCTGGACCGTCGTAGGAAAACCCAGGCAGACCATTCATGAAATTTGGTGTGTTTAATTTGAAAGAATCCCAGCGCTGGGTCAGCCACGACTCGCCAATCCGCCCTCGCTCAAAGACAATATGGTTCCAGCCTTCCCGTTGTAGAAAATAACTGACCCCAAGACCAGCCTGACCAGCACCTACGATCACAGCGTCCAATGATGTCATCAGAATTTCTCCCTGGTAGTTAAGTCCTCTCAATGCCGCTCCTCTTGTTTGAGAGGATCGAAATGGCTAAAGGAGGACAGGTTCCCAAAAACCTCGCCTTCCTGAGAGTATCCTGTGCTGCCAACAAATCAACATGATTTCCCAATAGGCAAATTTTTTCGGACAGAAAACGGGAATAACACAATACAGATTCGTTAAATGAATCCATAACATTATAAACATTTTATTGATAATTTAGGTGAAAAAAGTATAAATATCTTCGACGACCTGTTGCGAAGAGAAAACTCTCAGGGAACTTTCCAGTCAGGTATTGGAGCTAAACCACACTTTCAAACACAACATAAAACAGGTTCGTCCAGTCACATCATCAACCAGCATAGATTTTTACAGCGAATTTACATGACCTTGACAGCCTTTTTGCATCCTCGGGATACACTCGAAACAATCAAGTACAGCAAATTCCAACCAATTTCAACCAACTGGAGGTATCCCATGTTCAAAAAACTCAGCTTCNNTCAACCAACTGGAGGTATACAATGTTCAAAAAAATCAGCCTGGCCGCCCTGATCGCCGCACTCACCGCGTTGATGGCCGCTGCCCTGGTCTCGGCGGATGCATTGCCCAGCGGGAAGGGACTAAAAGACCGCCATCCCAACCACCGCATGCTGATCGGCAAGATCCTCGAGATCGGCACAGACCAATTCACCGCCGAAGGGCTGAACGGCGAGGTCCACACCATCGTGGTCACCAGCGAGACCCTCTTCCGCACGCGCGGCGAGGAACCCGGTGAAGGCGAAGAAGCCTCATTCTCAGACCTGGCAGTCGGCATGTATGTCGGGGTGTACAACCGCAAGGACGACAACGGCGAAGTCAGCGCCCGGCTGGTGGTGCTGCTGCCCGAAGACTTCGACCCAGGCAGCGTCAGAGGCCGGCGGGTCATCGGAGAGGTCAACATGGTGACAGTCGGCGGCGGGTTCTTCAAGCTCAATACCCGCGCCGGCGAGACCCTTACGATCACCGTCGACGAGAACACCCATTTTGCCGGCGGTTTGGAAAGCCTGGCAGACCTGGAGAAAGGCGCCAAGGTCGGCGTGCTGGTCCAGAAACTGGAAGACGACACCCTGCTGGCCAAAGCCGTGATCGGCGGGCAGTTCGAGCAGCCGCGCTTCGACAAGCAGGGCGGCAAGCTGACTGCCATCGACGGCCAGCAGATCACGATCACCGACCGCGGCGAGCAGGATTACACCTTCACCATCACCGATGAGACCCGCTTCGCCGGCCGGGACGGCGAAATTCAGGGGATTGAAGACCTGGAAGTGGATATGATCGTGGTCGTGCTCTTCGACGCCGAAACCGGCGAGAACCTCGCCAAAGCCGTGCTGGTCGGGGACGGCGTTTTGCTGGAGTTGGAGCGGGTGCGCGGCGAGGTCCACAACACCGCCAATGACAAGCTCACCATCACCGCCGGAGACGAAACCCTGACCTTCGCCGTCGACGAGAACACCCGCATCCGCGGCCGGGAGATCGACGAGTTGGGCGATCTTGAGAAAGGTATGAAGGTCTTCGTCCTCTACCAGGTGCAGGAAGACGGCACCTTGCTGGCCAAGGGCATTCTGGTCGGCGGTCCGCTGGAGCGGCCGTAGCAGGCTAACCTGCCCAATTTCTATCTTCTCCTCTCCTTAACGAAGACAGCCCCGTGGATGCGGGGCTGTCCGATTTAATTACATTTTAAGGCTGCTATTCGCCGAATTCCAGAACGGTATCCTCATAGCCCAGCGCCNNAACCGGTGTCCCGGTCGTAGACATAGGATTTGTCATTGTTCAGCGTGGCGACGAACACCTCGGCCGGCGGCAGGGTGACATACAGCACCCCGTTGCGCAGCCTGAGATCCTCGGCTTCGATCTCGGCCATGTCCACCCCGGCAATCAACTCGCCGTAGGCAATCAGCAGCAGCTGGTCGCCGAACAGGAAGTCCAGGCTCGAGGGCGTCCCGGAATCGGCGCGGATGACCTTCTCCATCGTGTAGTGGACGGTCTCCAGCCGGGCCAGCGCCTGGATCTCATGCACGATCGTGGCCGGGTCAGCGATGATCGTCGGGGTTGGGTTGAGCACCCCGGCGGCCTGGGTACTGAAGGCGTTCACCGGCGAGAGCAGCTGCCCGGCTGCCTCCCGGACGCTTTGCACCACGATATACCCTCCCAGGGCAAAAACCAGCAGCATCACAATAAACGCCGCCAGCAGGTACCTGGGCCAATCGCTTTTTTGAGGTCTTCCATTATCTTCCATAGTGATATTATACTTGATGGCGGGTGCGATTTTCCGGGCGATCCGGGTTTTCACGGCCCGCGCCTGCCTGCCCAAGAGGACTTATGTCGATCGGCGTACTGGTCTTAATTCTGCAAATCCCCGGCTGCGGCTCGCTGAAAGAGAAGCGCGGCCGGCTTAAGCCGCTGCTCGCCAAACTGCACAAGAAGTACAATCTGTCGGCAGCCGAGATCGACGACCTCGATATCTGGGGGCGGGCGGTGCTCGGCTGCGCCCTGGTCAGCAACGACGCCAACCGGACGCGCAGCGTGCTGCAAAAAGTGGCTAACTGGGTGGAACTCGAATGGCGCGATCTGGAACTCGAAGACTTCCAGATCGAAATGCTTTGATTTTTTAGCCAGGCAGGGTGCGGATCGCCACCAGGGTGGCGTCGTCGTACTGGGCCGCCGGCTGGAAGGAGAGCAGCTCAGCGATCACCAAGTCACACAACTCCTGGACAGGCGCATCCAGCGCCCCGGCAATCGTCTTCTTCAGGCTCTCGATCCCAAAGAATTCTTCCTCAATATTCATCGCGTCGGTGCCGCCGTCGGTGTACATCAGCAGGGTATGGCCGGGCGGGATCCGGACGGTCTGCACGTCCAGGGGCGTATCCGGGAACACGCACAGGGCCGCTCCCTCGCGGTGCGGCAGTTCCGATACCTCGCCGTCCGGGCCAAAGATCACCGGGACCTCGTGCCCGCCGCGTGCATAGCTGAACGTGCGCTCGTTGGTGTCGTAGATCCCGTAGATCGCGGTGACAAACATCCCGGCGTGGTTGGTCTCATACAAAATGTTATTGACGTGATTGAGCACCGCGGCTGGTTCCAGGTTTCGGCGGGCCTCCGAGCGCAGCAGCGTGCAGAACTGCGCCATGAACAACGCCGCCGGGACGCCCTTATCCGATACATCCCCAATCGCCACGCCGACCTTGTCCTGCGCCAGCAGGAGGATGTCGTAAAAATCGCCGCCGACTGCCCTGCCCGAGCCGGGACCATCTTGGCCCCAATCGTCACCCCGGTCGGGACGACCACGTCCTTCGGCAGGATGTTCATCTGGATGTCGCGGGCGGTTTGGAGTTCGGTCTCGAGCTTCTCTTTGACGATCAGCTCTGCCTGGGCGGCTTTGAGCTCCCGGTAGGCCTGGTCGAGTTCTTCGTTCTTCTCGCGCAGGTCGCTGATCGTGGCCTCGTTCGTCGAGCGCAGGCGCTCGCTCAGTTCCTGGATCATGTGGTAGGCGAAGTCCGGCTGGGTCTTAATCATATCCTCGAAGCGGTGGCGCTGGAGCTCGAACAGGAAGGCCTCACCGCGCGCCCGCACAGAGGCCGAACGCAGGCTGTTGGGGATCAGCAGGCACATCTCGCCCAGAAATTCCCCCTGGCCGATCACGTTCATCACCCGCTCGTCCGGCGTTCCCAGCGCTTTGACGATCTCCAATTCCCCGCCGGTGACGATGAAAAAGCTCTTGCCGACATCGCCCTCCCGGAAGAGCAGATCGCCGTCCTTGAGGAGCTTCAGGCGCATCGACTGGCTGACCTCGGAGAGTTCGAGGGTATCCAGGTTGCTGAACATCGGGATGCTTTGCAGCGGGACTTGAGACATGGCTTTCCTTCCTTAAGCGTGACTCGGCAGTCAAAATACAGGATAAAGTATATCAATAATTTCAGATTACCCGACAGAAGTTTGTGGCATAAACGAGCCGGTTTATAATGTCTATAGAAACTTGAAAGATTGGAAGCAGAAATCATTTAACCTGGAGGAAGTTGTATGGATCTTGGATTGAAAGGCAAAAAAGCGCTGGTGACCGGCGCCAGCCAGGGATTGGGCTACGCCACCGCCCGCGGCCTGGCCCGGGAAGGCGCATCCGTCGTGATCAACAGCCGCAGCGAGGACAAGCTCCAAGCGTCAGCGGCAGACTTGGCTAAAGAGACCGGAGCAAAGGTCTTCGCCATCGCCGGCAACCTTCTCGACCCGGACTTCCCGGTCCGGTTGGTCTCTGAGGCAGTCGAGAAACTCGGCGGGCTGGACATCCTGGTGACAAACGCCGGCGGACCGCCTTCCGGCCCGTTCGAGAGTTTCGACGAGCAGACCTGGGCGCGGGCGATCGACCTGTCGTTCATGAGCCATGTGCGCCTGATCCGGGCCGCCCTGCCCCACCTGCGCCAATCGGAGGCCGCCAGCGTGCTGACGATCACCTCCTACTCGGTCAAGCAGCCAATCCCCAACCTGGTGCTGTCCAACAGCATCCGCCTGGCGACGATCGGCCTGACCAAGACCCTGGCGCTGGAGATCGGGGACGGGATCCGCTTCAACTCGATCCTGCCCGGCTGGACTGAGACCGAGCGTGTCCATGAGCTAATGGCGGCCCGGGCAGCGTCGGCCAGCACGAGCGTCGATGAAGAGATCGCCAAGCAGTCCACCCAGAGCCCGCTCGGCAGGATGGCCTCCCCGGAGGAGTTTGCCAACGCGGCTGTCTTCCTGGTCTCGCCGGCGGCATCCTACATCACCGGGGTGATGCTCCCGGTGGAAGGCGGGATGTACAAGGGCACGATGTAGGAACTTGAATCGCGAACGGTTAAATCGAGAAGCGCCCGGAGTCCGGGCGCTTCACACTATTGGAGAGCAAGCTTTCAAGGTTTATTTGCGTTTACCGATCGATTCGGATAATTCCGCCCAAACCAGATAGACCACCCCGGCAATCAGGGCAACCAGGCTAACGGTGGACAAACCCTGGTCGGTGTACTGCAGCATTGCCCTGAACAGGTCCGCATCCCACGAGGCAAGGTTTGATCCAAAGGTCGCGGCCGCAAGGAAATGGGCTGCATACAAAAAGGCAGATACTGCGATCAAGGTATTTCCAGTAGTTCTACGAGACATGATTTTCTCCTTCTATGCTTTTCATAACGGCATCCTTATCATAAATCGAACACGCCCCGGGCACATCTGCCGCCTGGGGAGATTGGACACNNGGGGCGTTCTTTCATAGGAGTGAAGAGAAACTCGTTATTTGACGTTAACTTTTATCTGCTTCGGCTTGGCTTCTTCAGCCTTGGGCACGCGCAGTTTCAGCACGCCGTTGACCACTTCGGCTTCAGCGCCGGAGGCGTTCAGCAGGGTGGGCAGGCGCATCGAGCGGGCAAAGCTGCCGGTCGGGCG
>JABAOG010000628.1_pt1 | contig 12644 bp, 8 predicted proteins | sample 7062131 | NCBI WGS metagenome assembly JABAOG01 (sample SAMN14538629, study PRJNA623070) | marine sediment metagenome | biome: marine biome [ENVO:00000428]; feature: marine pelagic biome [ENVO:01000023]; material: deep marine sediment [ENVO:00002113] | place: India: Arabian Sea | collected... | reverse complement strand
TGGGTTGAAAGAAACCGAAAAAACAAAAGTCTCAAGAAGAACTGGACAGATACTATATAATTAACGTTCCTTCATCCCATTCAGAATTTATTCGACGGGCTGAAATGGAATTGTTATAATACTGTGTTCGGAAATTAACGTGAAAAGCATGCGTTCAGGCTTTAGAGAGTCTGAACGGTTACAAACTGACATTAAGGAGTTATCAGAATGGATTTATCGGCTTTTGCCCCCTATTTTAGTGTCGCTGAAATTGTTCTCGGCGTGGTATTGGTTGTGCTGGTCCTCATACAGTCGAAAGGGTCTGACTTGGGCGGCTTTATGGGCGGCGACACCAGCACCGGCTATCGTACTAAACGGGGTATGGATGCAACGATGCACCGGGTCACGATTGGCTTTTCAGTCGCTTTCTTTGTCTGCACAATATTGACATTTATTTCACTGGGGCAGGCGGGTTAGGAATAATTAAAAAGTAATTGGTAATTGGTAATTTGATTCATATATAGGACACAATTATAAATTACTAATTACCAAGAAAATCCCCAAAATTTTATGAAATCCAATATCCGTTGGCCGCTTCTATTAGCTGCCGGGGCCATAGGTCTAATTTTGGCGTTCCTGACTTTTGAGCGCAGGCAGGTTGTTATCAGCGCTGAAGAGGGGACAGGCCAGGCAATTGAAATTTCGGGCGCCTGTACGACGGCCGTTCCGGCCTCAGGCTGGACGCTGGTTGAGGGGGTGTTCGGCCGTCCCAAATATGTAAATCCGCTGCTGGCGGCGGCGAACCCGGTTGACGAAATGCTGGCCGACCTGATTTTTGACGGGCTGACCCATTATGATGAAAACGGCCGATTGACGCCATCGCTGGCCGAATCCTGGTCATTTTCTGAGGACGGCCGGGTGGTCTCTTTTAACCTGCGTCCTGATGTCACCTGGCATGATGGCGAGCCATTTACGGCCGAAGATGTAGCCTTCAGCTATGGCCTGCTTCAGGAAACGGATTTTCCGGCGGATGAACGGGTTAAAATGTTGTGGGAGTCGGTCACCATCTCAGTCACGGGCCAATTATCGGTTGAATTTCAACTGCCGCAGCCCTTTGCCCCATTTTTAGACGCCACCACCCAGGGGATTTTACCAGCCCATCTACTAGCCGGGACAAGTCCGGACGCTTTGATGGAAGCTTCCTTTAACCGGATGCCGGTTGGAACCGGGCCATTCCTGATTGAGCCGGGCAATGATTGGCAGGAAAGCGGGGAACTGCGCCTAACATATAACCCCGATTACTGGCAGCGAAGTTTCTTCCTGGATACGCTGGTCTATCGTTTTTACCCGGATGTGGCGGCGCTGACGGCCGCTTTTGAGGCGGGAGAAATACAGGCGGTTAGTTCAATTGCAGCCGATGATTTGCCGCAGATGCTGACCGTGCCAGGGCTGGGCATTTACAGCACCGGCGGCAGTCACTACACCCAACTTTTCTTTAACCAACGGGGCGGGGCGCCAGCCCTGGCCGACGTGCGTGTGCGGAAGGCACTGGCCTATTCGTTGGATAAGGCGGCGCTGATTGACCAAGCGATTGATGGACAGGGACTGCCATTAGAAGGGCCTTACCTGCCCAATTCCTGGGCGTATAATGAGGCGCTGCTGACCCACTATACCTACCAGCCGAATACGGCCATTTCCCTCTTTGCCGAGGCCGGTTGGGCAGTGCCGGAAGGGGCAACAACGCTCCAAAATGACGGCGAGCCACTGTCCCTGTCGCTGTTAATCAGTGATGATGCGGTCCACGAGGCATTGGCGGAAGTGATTGCGGCCCAGTGGGCGAATGTGGGGATTGAGACTGAGATTGAGGTGGTGGAACCGATTTCGCTGACGGCCGTGCTGGCGGAGCGGACCTTTGATGTGGCCATCATTGATGTTGACCCGCCGGGCGACCCGGACCTGTATGATTTTTGGAGCCAGGNNGCCAGGAAGCGATTGTCCGGGGCCAGAATTATGGGGGCTGGAATAACCGCCGGGCAAGTGAGGCACTGGAAGCGGCCCGCCAGTTGACAACCCAGGATGAACGGACGCCATACTATGAGGCCTTTTTACGTTTCTATGATTCGGACTTACCGGCTTTGACACTTTTCCAACCGGTGGTAACATACGGGCTGGCAGAGGAGATTGAGGGGGCGGATGTCGGCCGATTTACGTCGCCGCGAGAACGATATGATACTTTAGCTAGCTGGTATGTAGGATACGAAAATATCGCCGTACCCTGCCCGGAATAAAATGGCCTGATATAGTTTGAAGGCGGGCTTCTATCAGAAACAGATTTCTTCAACTTTTCATTTTAATCGTTTTTGCATGCTTGTTGGCTACCTGCTCCCTTTTTNNTGCAACCGACCGGCTCGCCTATTGGGGCGACCAGCATCCCTTTTCAGCCAACTGAAACGGCGCCTGGCACGACATCCACGGTCATTATTCCGGCGACCAATACGCCTGTTTCACCGATGGATACGCCGATTGTTGTGCCCACCGCGACACCTCTCCCCAATGAGACGAATACGCCTGTACCGTCAACGGCAACGGCCGTAATTCCCACCAACACCCCGATACCAACCGCAACCCCCACCCCGCTGCCGACCTCACCGCCCCCAACAGACACGCCAGTGCCACCCACCTCAACCCCAACGATTGTGCCGGGCCCACCGGGGGTCAGTCCGGTCTACCGGGAAGCGGTTTACCCGGTAACGGCGATTCTGGATGTGGTTTATGGACAAGGGCTGCGGCGAGATGGTTGGGAGGATCCAGGCGGGGTGATTATGAATTTAACCCTGGACATTTATAGGCCACCTGCCGGCCCTGAAATTCGGCCGGCTATGCTGGTTTATCATGGGGGAGGCTTTCAGGGCGGCTCGTCGACTTTTCCAAATATGACCCGGACGGCCGAGTATTTTGCGGCGCGGGGTTGGGTGGTCTTTGTGGTCAACTACCGGATTGAAGATGATCATGGGAGCGTACCGGCGGATTGGCCGGCAGAGCCAGGGCCGGTTATCTATCCGGCGGGGCGGGACGCGAAGGCGGCCGTGCGGTGGGTCCATGCCAATGCGGCTCAGTATAATGTGTCGCCGGAGCATATCACTGTGTTTGGTGGCTCGGCCGGGGGCATGCTGGCCTTAATGTTAGGGCTGAGTGACCCGCCGGATTACCGGGATGAGTTGGATACAAACGAGGACCCGACACTGCCAAGTACAAACTTGAATGCGCCAGCGGATGTGCATACGGTCATTATGTTATGGGGAAATGATGTCCTGCTTTATGGGTTGGAGGTGTATGACGGCCGTAACCGCTATGATGGTGGGGATACGCCNNTGGCACTGATGATGATGTTATCCCAATAGATGAGGCTCAACGGATTTTTTCGACCCTCCAGAGTGTAGGGGTTCCATCTGAGTTTCATATCCTGGCCGGGGAAGGCCATTCAGCTTGGGACGCGATTTTGGGAGACGGCCGAACGATTTACGAGGCATCCTTTGATTTTATCGTTTTGCAGCAAGGATTGACTGTGGGGGATTGAGGGGGTTTTGACAACTTGAACATGGGCAGCCGGCCGCAAGTGGCAACCAGGGGTAGTTGGGCGCCATCGACCAGACTTTCGGTTATTGACTATGATATTCGTGGTATGGTATAGTTTTATCATCGTTTGGGTGGATGTTTGAAAAAAAGGAACGGGCCAATGGATAATGTAGCGCTTTCTTCAATTGCTGGTGTCATTTTGTCACTGGCATTCTCTTATATTCCAGGATTGCGACCCTGGTATGAAGCTCAATCAAGTGAAACCAAGCGGCTGATAATGGCCGCTTTGTTACTTGTGGTCGCTGCTGGTACTTATGTTTTGTCATGTACGGGAACGGGCATCATTGATAGCATAGCTTGCGACAATAATGGGATTATGGAACTCGTGAACGCTTTTATTGCCGCGCTGGTTGCCAATCAGGCCACCTATCTTATTTCTCCACCGGTGGCAAGCGCCACTCCATCATAGCAACCCTCAAACAATTCTATAAAGGTTTGAAATCACATTTGGAATAAATGTGTGTTGAACTGTGCCTGGAGCAGATGTTCAGGTATTGCGTTCTCATTGTCAATGGGGAGCGTCAGTTCATGCTGATTCCAGGTCAGCACTAATATTAAATCCTTACTTGATTATTACCACTTCATGTATATTAAGAAGGTAAACGCTAAAACTTTTCCCTCTAAAGATTTTTGTTTTTTCGGTATCGTCCGGCCTAAGTCTTTACCGTGCAAAAAAACGAAAGTCTGAACGCTTACTTGTGGCGTTGGGGGANNACAAAGGATGTCAGGGATTTGGGATATGATGGAGGTTGTTTTGAGTAGCAGCAGGATAGGTAGCCACCTATATATTAGAGAGGTCAAAATGAATAAGCCTTTAACTGAGAAGATTGCGGTGGTGGCGGGGGCGACGCGAGGGGCGGGGCGAGGGATTGCCTGTATGTTAGGCGAGTTGGGGGCGACGGTGTACTGTACGGGGCGGAGCGTGCTCGGGAATATCGCAACAGGCAACCGGACAGAAACGATTGAGGAAACGGCCGAGATGGTCACAGATTATGGCGGGGTTGGCATTTATCACCAGGCCGACCATACGGATGAGGCCCAGGTGATAAGGCTGTTTGAACGAGTGAAGGACGAATACGGCCGACTCGACATCCTGGTGAACGATATTTGGGGAGGCGATAGTCTGACCGAATGGGGCCAACCGTTCTGGAAACTGGATTGGGCCAGGGGCCGTAAGCTGCTGGAACGAGCTATTTACACCCACATTATTACCGCCCGGCATGGGACGCCGTTAATGATTGACCGAAACCAGGGCTTAATTGTCGAAGTGACGGATGGGGACCATATGGGTTACCGGGGCAATATGTTTTATGACCTGGCCAAGATGGGGGCCATCCGGCTGGCCTACGGTATGGCCCGAGACTTGAAGGATACCAAGATCACCGCCCTGGCAGTGACGCCCGGCTTCTTGCGCTCGGAAGAGATGTTAGACCACTTCGGAGTGACGGAAGAAAACTGGCGCGAGGGGGCCAAGAAGGAGCGCCATTTTATCGCATCGGAGACGCCTTATTATGTGGGGCGGGCTATCGCGGCGCTGGCGGCGGACCCGAACGTGCATGAGAAGGCTGGGCAGGTCTGGGCCTCCTGGACGTTGGCCAAGGAGTATGGCTTTGTGGATATGGACGGCCGTCAGCCGGATTGGGGAACGTACTATAAAGAGGTCGTAGTGCCGGAATTGGATTGGATTGGCGAAGAAGAAGTAGGTTGAGTGTAACTATTCAGTTCGTCATTATACCAATAAAAAAGAGGTTCCATCTTGTTGGTTTGATGGAACCTCTTTCAATTACTGGTCAGACGAACGAATCTTTAACCGGTATCGGCCGTCCTTCGAGTCAAGAGCCGCCGGAAGAAGTTATTGACCGGGTCCAGGAGGGTATAGACGACGGGGACCACAATCAGGGTCAACAGGGTGCTGACCAGGAGGCCGCCAATGACGGCCCGGGCCAGCTCGCCGGCGATAATGGCCCCGGCTTCCTGGCTGAGGGCCAGAGGGATGAGGGCCAAGATAGCCGTCAGAGCGGTCATCCAGATAGGCCGGAGGCGGGTACGGCCGCCTTCCACCAGGGCGTCATAGGCGTTCTCACCCCGGTTCCGGAGCTGGTTGACCAATTCCAGCAGCACAATGGCGTTGGTTACCACGATACCAACGAGCATCATCAAGCCAATCATGGAGGAGATGCCGAGGACGCTGTTGGTGATGAAAAGGGCCAACGCGGCGCCGACCAGAGCGAAGGGCAGGCTGAAGAGAATGGTGAAGGGATGGATGAGGCTGCGGAAGGAGATAGCCATAACCAGGTAGACCAAAATAATGGAGTAGCCAATGGCTGTAACCATATCCTGGAAGCCTTCGGTTTGCTGCTGGGTATCAAAGCCTTCGGTGACTTCCACGCCCGAGGGCAGGGTATCGAGGTCGGAGACAGCCTGCCGGGCGGCATTGGTGACACCGAGGGTATTGTCAGTTTCAAGTTCGCCGCTAAAGCTGATGGCGGGACGGCCGTCGATGCGGATGATGCTGGCCCCTCCATTGGCAGCGTCATCAATGTTGCTGGAGACATTGACAATATCAGGAACGCCGTNNAGAGCTGCCTTCACTTCGTCCACGACCGGTTCTAGCTGGGTCATTGAGTCTCCGGTAACGATGAGACTGAAGCCGCTAAAGCCGGTCTGAGATGCGGCCGAAACAACGACATTGTCCTCACCAAAGATAGCTTCCGCATCCTGGCGGACCTCATTGGTCAGCGCATTCAATTCATCCTGGTCCTCGACTGTCACGATTATACTGGCGACATTCTGGCTGACGCTGCCGCCGCCAAATAATGATTCAAAGCCACCGCCGCTGCCGACTTCAGCCTGAATCGTTTCGATGTTGTCAAGGCCACTCAAAACTGCCTCGAGTTCCTCAACTTTCTCGTTTGTTTCGACCATCGAGGTACCGCCCGGCAGTTCGACGCCGATGTTCAAGGTTGGCTCGCCGATGGATGGGATGAAGCTGAGAGGCAGTTGGGTCAACAAGAATAGACTGGCGACGAAGAGGAGAGTCGCGAGACCCATTGTGACCGCCCGACGGTTCAATGCCCATTTGAGGGAAGGAGTATATACCCTTTGCATCCAGGTTTCATTTTCCTCGGGAATGTGTTCTTTGCGAATCATCAGGACGGAGAGGGCAGGCACGACGGTGATGGAAACGACAAAACTGGCGGCCAGGGCGTAGGTGACGGTCAGACCGAACGGCAGGAAGAAGGAACCGATGACGCCGCCCAGCAAACCCAGGGGCAAGAAGACGGCCATGGTGGTAACGGTGGAGGCAAAGATGGCGATAGCAACTTCTTTGGTGCCTTGAATAGCGGCCGTCACGGGATCATCCCCCCGCTGAATGAAGCGGTAGGTATTTTCCAGGACAACGATAGAGTCATCGACCACACGGCCGATTGCCACGGTCAGGCCGCTCAAAGTCATAATGTTTAAGGTGACTTCAGTCGGGATAAGTTGGGCAAAGAAACGGAAAATGCCACTGCCGCTCTCATTCGCCAATTCATTAAGCGGTCCACCCAGCAGGGGAGGCACCCAACGCATCAGCAGGAAAGCGGTGAAGACGGAAAGGGGGATTGAAAGACCAACCACGATGGTGGCCCGCCAGCTTAATTTGTATTTGCCGTGGACTCGGCCGCTCAGGAAGATGAGGATAACAAATATGGCAAAGGCCGCCCCCAGAACGCCTTCACGAGAGACACCGGCGATGGCGTCCTCGATAAAGGTCGCCTGTTCAAAGACCAGGGTCGTGGTCACGTCCGGGTTTTCGGCCGTGTAAGCGTCCAGAGCATCAAAGATGCGGTGAGCAACAACGACGGTGTTGGCGTCACCATCTTTGAAGACGTTCAGCAGAACACTGGGATTGCCATCGGTGCGGGTAATGGAAGCTTCTGGAATGAAGACTTCAACATCACCGGCAGCGATACCACGCAGTTCTTCGGTTAGTTCGGCGTCAAAAGCATCGGGGTAGGTATCGAGCAGATAGTTTAAGACCTCGGGCGACATGAGTTGCAGAACAGTCGGGGACAGATTTTCAACAAACGGCTCTTCGTTCTCGGCCAAGTAGGCGATGACGTCGATGCTTAGGGAGGAAATGAATTCGGCCGGATTTTCCGTCTGGGGCGATTCCGGCAGGAAGTTGATAAAAGCTGCCGCCGGGGCTACATCTGAGCCTGGGATAGGGAATTGGTTATTGAGAATATCGGCCGCCGTCTGGAAAAGCGGTTCTTCACCATCGGGGCCAGGTTCGACCCAGGGGCCGCTCAAAGGCGGGGCGTCGGCCGACGCTTCTTCGGCTGCGGCTGCTTCTTCGAGGGCCAGCTGACCGGCGCCGCCAAATTCGGCCGCGATTTCATCTAATTCAGCTCGCAAATCATCATCCAGGGTGTCTAGAAATTCGGCCGGCAGCAGGGCAACGACTTCCGGTTGTAAGGCCCGCAGATTGTCAGGGGTCATCAGTTCCAAAATTTGGATGGCCTGGCCGCCCAGGGAACCAATCTGGCGCATAAATTCAGGAGTGATATCGTAAGCATATTCCAGCTCGACGCCAAAACTATCCGCCGCCTGAATGAGGAAATCGGGCAGGCGGGCCGGGTCGGGGGTCGGGGTCGGTTCGGCTTCTTCCGGCTCTTCGGTTGTTTCTTCACCCGGGGCCTGGGCCGTTTCAAATTGAGCCGCCCGGATAGCGATGACTTCTAACGTCGCCTGGAGGTCCTCATCCAGACCGGCCACATAGTCTTCCGGCAGCGCGGCCTGGACCTCAGGCGGGAAGGCCAGGATGTGGTCGGGGGTCAGGTCGTCGAGTAGTTCGGGGGCAAATCCGGCCAGCAGGTCGAGGGTTTCGGCCGTAATCTGGTCGGTCGTTTCCAGCGTTTGTCCGGCCTGGGCGGCGGCAGCGGTCCATGATTCCGGGACGGCAATCGGTTCGGGCGCTTCGCCGTTGGCGGCCAGAACGATGGCGGTCAATTGGGCCATCAAGGCCGGATCCATGTCGGTCGCAGCGGGCAGTCCGGCTTCAATAACGGCCGGATCGAAGGCCCGCCACATGTCCGGGGTCAGGTCGTTGAGCAGTTCCGGGGCAAAGCCGACCAGCAGTTCCATCGCTTCAGGGGTGACATCGGCCGTTGTTTCCAGCGTCTGTCCGGCCTGGGCGGCAGCGGCGACCCACGATTCGGGCAGAGTGACCGGTTCGACTTCGGGGACTTCGACAGGCTCAGTATCCGGTTCCTCCGCTACCTCGGTTGGTTCGGGGGTCGGTTCGGCCGTTGGTTCGGGGGTGGCCGTGGGGAAGACGCCTATCTGGTCCACTTCCAGTTCACGGACTTCAGCGAGGGTATAGTTGCCGACGCCGCCAAACTCGGCCGCGATTTCGTCCAGTTCGGCCTGCAGGCCGGCGTCCAGGGTTTCAATGTATTCACTTGGCAAAATTGCCAGGGAGTCAGGCTGGGCCAGCGGCAGCAGTTCCGGCGGGATGAGAGCCAGGGCGGCCAACACTTCCTCGTCGGTCCCTTCCAGGTCCAGGAGCATTTCGGGGGTGACTTCCTGGATAAAATCAACATCCAGGCCCAGGGCGGACGCGCCTTCGCGAACGACAATGGGCAGTCGTCCCGGCTCTTCTTCAACTGCCGGCTCTTCGGCAACCTCTTCGGGTACTTCTTCAACAATGGTTTCTTCGGGCAGTTCCTGGCCACCACTGACGGAAGCCTCGTTGACCTGTTCTAATTCCTCCAGTTGGGGCACCAATTCCTCTGACACCAACGCCTTTAACTCCGCTAGGGAAAGCTCGCTGGAGGAGACGCTGGCGGTCACAACAGGCAAATCATCGAGGCTGAAGTTCAGGATTTGCGGCTCAGCTCCTTCCGGCAGCGATAGAGAATCTAAGGAGGCTTCGATGTCTTCAAGCACTCTCTCCGAGGAGATTCCAAACTCATAGCGGGCCGATACAAAGGCAAAGCCACTGCTTGTAGTTGACTCGATATTAACAATGCCATCCACATCTTGCAGAGCTTCCTCTACCGGAATGGTGACTTCTTCTAGAAATGCATCGACTGATTCGGCATCCGACCATTGCACTACGATAAAGGTCTGGGGAAATTCGATGCTGGGCAACAGGGCTAGGTTGAGTTGGGTCATGGAGACCACCCCGGCGGCCAGCGTCAAAAGGGTAAGGACGATGACAACCCATCTAAAACGAATGGAGAGTTTGGTAATTTTGTCGAAGAATGATGCGACCATGGTGAATTCCTTTTGAATTTAAGAGAGTAAGCGTTCAGACTTTTTTACTTTATGGACTTGGGTAAAAAGATACCGAAAAACAAAAGTCTCTAAAGAGGCTGAACAGTTACTCTAATCGAAGAGCTTTTGTAAGACAGTTAATCCATCGGCCAAGGTTTCTTTTTCGGCCGTTGTTAAATTTCCTAATAAATTTACGAGATAGGCTTCGGCCTGTTGGACCATTTCGGCCAGCCGGCGATGCCCTTTGGGGGTGAGTTCCACCATCACCACCCGGCGGTCGGCCGTACTCCTGACGCGCTGCACCCAGCCTTTCGATTCCAGGCGGCTGATGGAGCCGGACATCGTTGGCAGGCTAACCCCTTGATATTCGGCCAATTCGCTCAAGTTACATGGCCGTTCGGTCAGCATCGCCAATAGACCCAGGTGGGCGGAATTGAGGGATTTCTCCCCCTGTCGTAATTGGGCCGCCACGGAACGTGTCAGCGGCATAATAATGCCCAGCAGCTGCTGGGCAATTTGTTGTGAATTTTCCATATGAATATTTAGGTATCCTAATAGTTAGTCCAACTAAGTATTATAAGGCTCCAGGTCCGATTGTCAAGAATTTCACAAAGTACCCTGGTCATATGTAAAAAACAAAGGTACGGATTTACTAATATTTCACACGGACTACTTGACAAAATTTAATAACTAACTACTAATTACCGTCTATGAGCGAACCAACCTGCTGGTGCCCGAAATCGGATTTAGCGCCGTTTAACGACGAGTATTTTCGCTGCCAAAGCTGCGAGACGTTGGTCTGCCGCAGCCAGCCGGATAGCGCGGCCGCTTTTTACGGCCGTGATTACTGGACCACCCGCCAGACCGACATGTTGGGCCATCCCGATATTTACCACCGGGCCAGGCTGGATTTAAGCGAACGGGCAATCTACTGGCTGCAGACCCTGCTCAAATACAGACGGCCGCCCGGCCGTACCCTGGAACTCGGCAGCGGGCACGGCGGCTTTTCAGCTCTGCTCCAGTGGATCGGTTTTAAGGCGATGGGGCTGGAACCCCACGCCTGGGTCAGCCAGTTGTCAGACTCGATTTTTAATGTCCCAACCCTGACCGGCCGGCTGGCCGACCAATCGCTCCAACCCCAATCGCTGGATGTGATTATTATGCTGGATGTCCTGGAACATCTGCCGGACCCGGTTGAAACGCTGCATCTGTGCTGCGCTCTGCTCAAGCCGGACGGCCTGCTGATGATTCAGACGCCGTGCGTGCCCCAGGGGATGACGCTGGAAGAGATGGAAACGGCCGAAAATCCCATCTTGAAGATGCTGCTGCCCCTGGAACATCTTTACCTGTACAGCAAAAGTGGTATCCAGCAGCAGTTGGCCCAAACCGGATTTGACCACGTGGTTTTCGAGAAAGCGTTGTTTCCATATGACATGTTTTTGGTGGCAGCCGGCTCGGCCGTTCCCAGCGAAATTGAAGCAGACCCGGCCGAAGCGCTGATGGAACAGTCCAGTAGCCGCCTTGTTCTGGCGCTCATTGACCTTTATGAGAAATGGCAGATGGCTGAGGAAAGGGCGCAGGCTAAATCGGTACAGGTGGAGACGGCCGAAACAGACCGGCAGGCGCTTTTAAAACAGGTTGGCGAACTGACCCTCCGCTTAGAAGAGTCAGAAGCGGACCGGCTGGCCAGGAAGTTGCAAATTAACCTGACTTCCCGCCGCCTGGCAGAAGTGGACCGGGACCGGCAGGCTAGATTGGAACAAATTGAAACCTTGGAGGGCTGGTTGAAGACGGCCGAGAAGGAGCGGGTTGCCCTTCAGAAACAGGTCGAGCAGCTGACCGGCTGGCTAAAAACGGCCGAGGCAGATAGGGCGAACCGGCTGAAACAGGTAGAGACACTAACCAACCTGCTGGAAGAATCCGAAACGGACCGGCAAGCGCGGTTGGTACAGGTCAATGAACTGGCAGAGAGGTTGGAAACGGCCGAAAGTGAATGTCAAAAGCTGGTAAAACAGCTTGAGGAATTGAACAATCTGCTCCAAGAATCAGAAGCGGATAGGGCAGCCAGGTTAGACCAAGTTAACAAATTGAGCAGCCTTCTGGCGGAATCGGAGGCGGACCGGGCGGCCAGATTGGACCAAATTAACGAATTAACCCGGCTGCTACAAGAATCGGAGGCAGACCGGGCGGCGCGGCTGGAACAGATTCACAGTTTGACCGCAGCCATTCACCAGCTTCAAGGCCTGGGCGACGACGAGAAGCCGGACACACCGTCATGACCTATCAGGTTGCCATTGACCTGACGCCCCTGCGGGCCGGGGGCGAAAACGGCGGGGCCAAGACGCTCACCTGGCAGCTGCTCAAACAGTTCCAAGGGCTGCGCGCGGATTTTTCATTCCTGCTCCTGACGGCCGACTGGAACCACGACGAACTGGCCGCTTTCGATGGGCCGGGGTTTTCGAGGCTGTGCATTGTCTCCGGCAGTCAGGGCAGCAGCCAACCGGGCGGCAGGGAGCAGGTGGCTGAGATGGTGCAGCAACTCCGGCGGCGGGTGCCGCTGGGGGTCATTGACCGCCTGCGCCCGGCGGTGCAGTGGTTGAAGTCGAAACAAGCGGCCTGGCAAGTTAGCCCCGCCCCGCTGCCGGCGGCCGGCATCAACTTGCTGGACAGAGGGGTTGACCTGCTCTTTTGTCCCTTTACGGCCGTCACTTACGCTGAACCTGGCCTGCCGGTGGTCAGCTTTGTCCACGATTTGCAGCACCGGG
>JABAOG010018899.1_pt1 | contig 12672 bp, 16 predicted proteins | sample 7062131 | NCBI WGS metagenome assembly JABAOG01 (sample SAMN14538629, study PRJNA623070) | marine sediment metagenome | biome: marine biome [ENVO:00000428]; feature: marine pelagic biome [ENVO:01000023]; material: deep marine sediment [ENVO:00002113] | place: India: Arabian Sea | collected... | reverse complement strand
CAGCGGCCACGTCCGCAGCACCACGGCTGCCGCGTACAGCGCGATGGCAGGGCCGTCCCGCCGCGCCCATGCCGCGATCGATCCGGGCAGCAGCGGCCCGCTATTCGCCCCCTGCATCTTCGAGACCGAAGGGGTTGGTTTTGGCGAGCCCTGATACCTGCGTCGCATCATCCGGTGCTACCGTAGCTGGCACGTCACCCCGACGCGCGCCCTTGAAGTCGTCTCCGGCGTCGCCGTCGATCTCGGGGTCGGGTGGAGCCGGGTGGCGCGGCAGTGTGGAGAGGTCTTCCCCGTCTAGCGCGCGGTCGATCAGCGCGGCGGCGCGCACCCCGCGCCAGCGGAGCGCGGCAGCGCCAAGCTCGGCGTCGGCATGGGCCGGCGCTGCGCCGACGTAGCCCGGCCAGCCGGGCATGCTGTAGAGCTGGTGCCACTCGACCGTCCCCAGCTCGATGTAAGCCGGATCGACCAGATCCGGGCGCAGGTGCAGCATCATCGAGGTTTCGAACATCGAGGCGTGGATGCTGCCGGTGAGCAGCATCTCCTCGCGCACGGTCAGCGGGCGCCCCAGCAGAGTCGCCAGCCCCGGCTTGACGTCTGGCGCGGCCCCGGCCATCACGTAGCCGACCGGCTCGTACATCACCAGCCCCGGGTGCTCGTCCTGAAGCTCGCGGCTGACCTCCGCCAGCGCCCGGCTCTGCGCCGCCCCGCCGTGAAAGCCGACCGGGAACACCTGCCGGAACCCGTAGCCGATCATGCGCCCGACCACGTCGCGCACCAGCGCCCGCAGCGTGGATTCCTCCACCCACACGCTGCCTGCCCCGACGAACAGGTCAGGGCGGCGGCGGTCTACCGGGTCGACCCCGTAGGGGATGGCGGGCAGCACCAGCACGTGCAGCGCGGGGCGGTGGTCGAGCAGCCACGCTGCTGCCGCCAGCGTGACGGCCTCAACCGCGTAGGTGTCGGTGCCCAGAGGCAGGTGCTCGCCGTGCACTTCGAGCATCCCGACGGGCAGCAGCACCACGGTGTCGGCGCGGTCGAGCGCCCGCAGTGCGGGCAGGGTCATCTCAGCGAGGTGGTGCAGGCGTTCATGGAAGCGGTCGGCCGTCATCCTCAGCCCTCCACAGGGTTATGCGCCGTAGTAACGGCTCATGCGGGCGTCAACTTCAGCGTTGGTCAGCAGCGCGCCGAGAATGCGCACGCCGGGGCGCTCCAGCAGCTCGCGCGCCTTCTCGGCGTCCTCGCGGCGGGTGGCCCCGGNNCGCGGGTGCCGAGCAGCACCGCGTCGGTCACCGCGAGCACCGGGGGCGCGTCGAACAGCACCACGTCGGCGGCCCCGGCGAGCGCGTGGATGACCTCGACCATGCGCGCCGAATCCAGCAGGTCGGCGGGGTTCGGGGCCAGCGGCCCGGCGGGCAATACGCTCAGGCCCGGCACGCCGACGTCCACCAGCGGCGCATCGTCCAGCCCGTCGAGCACCATCGTGCTCAGGCCCGGCCCGTCCGGCAGGCGCCAGATCTCACCCTGCTGCGGGTGGCGCAGGTCGGCGTCTACCAGCACGGTGCGCCGCCCGCTCTGCGCGAGCGTCACCGCAAGGTTGGCCGCGGCGAGGCTCTTGTCGTCGTTGGGGCTGGGGCTGGTGACGAGAAGCGTGCGCAGCGCGGCGTCGCCCCCGGAGAGCAGCAGGTTCGTCCGCAGGGTGCGGTANNGTGCGGTACGCTTCAGCCGCGCGCGAGCGCGGGTCGGTGAGCGTGATCAGGTCAGGCGTGGTCATGCGTCCCCCATCATGTGTAGCAGGTTGGCTCGGCGGGTCATCGTTTTTGCGGCGGGATGGCGCTCAGCAGCGGCAGCTCCAGCGCGCGATCCACGTCTTCCGGCGTGCGGATCACTCCTGCCTCAGCCACTTCGAGCACGAACACGACCGCCAGCCCGATCAGGAAGCCCATAATCCCCCCGGCGAGCGTGTTGATCGCCATGCGCGGGCGCTCCAGCGCGTACACCGGGTCGTCCAGCAGCTCGGCGTCGATGCGGTCCTCGCGGCGCACGGTCTGGTTCTCGTCCTCGCGCCACTGGATGAACAGCTCGGCCCACGTCCGCGAGATGTCGTTGGCGAGGTCACCGTCCGGGTTCTCGACCTCGATGCTCAGCACCAGCGAGTTGGTATCCCCCGCAATGCGCGTATCCGACAGCAGCTCGCCCGGCACCATGTCGAGATCGAGGATCTCGATCACCTGGCTGGCGCGGTAGGTGCTGTACAGCCACGCCTCGTAGGGCAGCAGCAGGCGGCTGGCGGCCTGCGCCTGCCCCCAGTCGCTGCGGGCAGGCTGCACCAGCACCTTGGCGGTGGACTTATACAGCGGCGCGCGCTCGCGCACGATCAGGCTAAAGCCGAACGCTGCCGCCGCCGTGAGCACGGCCAGCGCGACCATAATCCAGCCGCGCCGCCAGAGGATCCGCAAATACTGCTGAAACTGCATAGTGCCTCCGCGTTACCGGCGCCGGGGCAGCTCGGCCAGCACCGGAATGCCCAGCGCCTCGACCTCGCGCCGCTCGCGCAGGGTTGGGTCCAGATATTCGATCAGAAAGGCCAGCGCCACGCCCGCCGCCAGCCCCAGCGCGACGCGCAGCAGCGGCTCAAGGCGCGCGCTCAGCGGCGGGGGCACCGGCGCGATGGACGGGTCATCCAATGCGACGACCTCGACGCCATCTTCGCCAAACTGCGGGAAGTAGTCCACCGCGCGCGTCTCCAGCACGGTGGTCGCCGCCGCCGCCATCGCCGCGAGCGTGTCCGGGTCGCCACCGCTCATGCTCAGCAGCAGCACGCTCCGCTGGTTATCCGCCGCNNCGGGGGGCAGCTCGATGTCGTGCTGCTCGGTCAGCACCGCGCTGACCTCCTGCGCGAACGACCCGGTACGCACCCAGTCGGTCAGCGCGTTGACGACGTACTCCGAGGCCAGCCAGGGGTAGTACTCCTCGTCCTCGTAGGTCGCGGCGTCACCCTCCGGCGGAGCCGCAGCGGTGAAGCGCACCCCGGTCGTGTAGCCACCGGCGGGGGGCGCACCGCCCCACGTCACGGCCACCAGCACCGCGGCGACCAGCGGCGGCAGCACGATCAGCCACCAGCGCCGCCGGGCGATTCTCCACAGTTCGCGTAGCTCCATAATCCCTCGCTAGACGGTTTGCGCCGCGCGGTGCGCGCGGTCGCGCTCATCGTACCCCGCTTTGACGGCGGCTGCCAGCGCGCGGTCGAACACCTCGCGGCTGAAGCGCTCGGCGTTGGCCCGGCAGCGCGCCGGGTCGAACGTGACCTCGTCGAAGTGCCGCAGCGCCGCGGCGAGGCTCTCGACGGTCTGCTGGTCGAAGAACAACCCCGTCTCCCCCTCGACCACGGTGTCCAGCGCGCCCCCACCCCGGTAGGCGATCACCGGCGTGCCCGCCGCCTGCGCCTCGACCGGGGCAATGCCGAAGTCCTCCAGCCCGGGGAAGATGAACGCCCGCGCGCGGGCCATCAGGTCGGGCAGGTCCGCCCCCGGCACGCGCCCCAGAAACTCGACGGTCGGCCCGGCCATCGCTTCGAGCTTCTCCCGGTCGCGCCCGTCGCCCGCCACCAGCAGCGGTAGGCCGAGCTCGGTGCAGGCACGCACCGCGAGGTCGACGCGCTTGTACGGGATCAGCCGCGACACCACGAGGAAGTAGTCCCCTTTGCGCGATGCAGACTGGAAGCGCTCGGTCTCGACCGGCGGGTAGATGATATCTGAGGGGCGGTCGTAGTACTCTGCGATGCGCCGCTGGATGGCCGTCGAGATCGCGATGAAGCGGTCGACGCGCTGCGCGGCGGCGTAGTCCCAGCGTTTCAGCGCCGCCACGACCGGGCGCAGCACGGCAGCCGCAGCCGCGCTCATCTCCTCACGCGCGATGTAATGGTCGAAGTGCCACAGGTAGCGCGTCGGGGTCAGGCAGTAGCACAGGTGGAAGGCACTGCCGGTGTGCACGCCGTGGCAGAAACCGCTCTTGTTGGAGAGCACCACGTCGTAGCCGCTGAGGTCGAGCCCCTGCCACGCCATCGGGTAGACCGGCAGGTACGGCTGGTGGTGCTCGTGGATGCCGGGCAACCTGTCCATCCAAGTGGTGCGGATGTCCCACGCCCGGTACAGGTCGGGCATGCGGTCAGGGGCGTAGATCGAGGTGTAGACCGGCGCGGCGGGCCACTGCTCGACCATTGCCTCCAGCACGTTCTCGGCCCCGCCCATCTGGTTGAGCCAGTCGTGGACCAGCGCGATGCTCACGGGCCTGCGCCCTCCAGCAGCGCCCGGATCGGGCCATAGGTGCGGCGGTGCAGCAGGCAGGGTCCGCACGTCTCCAGCGCAGCCTGATGCTGCGCGGTGCCGTACCCCTTGTGCTGGCCGAAGCCGTACTGCGGGTAATCCTTGTGCGCTTCGCGCATCATGCGATCGCGCGAGACTTTGGCGAGGATGCTGGCCGCGGCTACCGAGAGCGAGTGGCGGTCGCCTGCCAGCAGGCTCTGCTGCGGCAGGGGTGTGTCGAGCCGCAGCCGCTTGCCGTCGATCAGCAGCGCGTCCGGGGCGACGCGCAGGCAGGCGAGCGCGCGCATCATCGCCAGCCGCGTCGCGCCGACCACGTTCAGCTCCTCGACCTCACGCGGGGAAGCCGCGCCGATGCCCGCCGCGACCGCCACGCGCCACACCACGGGGAACAGCGCCTCGCGCTGCTCCGGCGAGCACTCTTTGCTGTCGCGCACGCCGTCGAGCAGCGACGGGAGGTCGGGCCGCTGCGCGGGGAGGATCACCGCCGCGGCGACCACCGGCCCGGCCCACGGACCGCGCCCGGCTTCGTCCAGCCCGGCGATGCGCGTCACGCCCTGCGCCCACCACTCGGCTTCGTAGGTCAGCGGGGCGGTCTTCACGCATCCCTCCGGTAGCGGCCCCGCCAGCCATTCCAGCGGACGCGCAACACCTCGACAAGCATGTTGATCGAGTCGCGGATCGGGTGCACGCGGCTCTGCTCGCGGTAGATCCACGTGATCGGCACCTCGACCAGCCGGTAGCCGCGCCGCAGCGCGATGAACAGCACCTCGACGTCGAACGCCCACCCGTCGATGGTCGCCAGCGGGAACACGTCCCGCGCGACATCGCGCCGGAACACTTTGAAGCCGCACTGCGTGTCCTGCACGCCGGGGATCGCCAGCACGCGCACGATGAAGTTAAACACGCGGCCCATCAGGTGGCGGTACTCCGGCTCGCCGATGCGCTGCGCACCCTCGCCCTCGCGGCTGGCAATCGCGACGTCGTACGCGTCGAGCACCGGCGGCAGAAACTTGTTGACCTCGGCTATCGGCATCGAGAGATCGGCATCGCAGATAAACAGAAAGTCGCCCTGCCCGGCGAGCATGCCGGTCTTGACGGCGGCGCCCTTGCCGGGGCGCGGCTCGTCCAGCACCTCGAAGCCGCCATGCCCCGCAGCGAACGCCCGCGCGATCTCAGGCGTGGCGTCGGTGCTGCGGTTGTTGACCACGATTACCTCGGCGCGGTACGGCTGTTCGGCCACGAAGTCGGCTACCTGCTGCAGGGTGTTGGGCAGGCGGGCCGCCTCGTTGTAGGCAGGGATTACGATCGACAGCAGCGGGCGCTCGCCCGGTTCTCCCGTCATTCAGTCCTCAAATTCACGTCGTGATAAACCGGCCCTGCTGGGCCGGGACAAGCTTACCGGGTTCGGGCAGCCGCTTCAAGGATCAGGCGATCGCTGCCCGGATCACGCGAACCGTTGCCCCGCCGGGGGTACCGCGCAGGCGTTCCACCGGCCCGGTGACGCGCCCGATCACGTTGACCGGGCTGTAGGCGCGCGGCTCGCCCTGCAGGCTGACCGGCGTCGGCCCGTAGAAGATGCAGAACGCGCGGCCCAGCGGCCAGTACGCCAGCGCGCCGAGCTCGACCACAGTGGTCGCGTCGGGCGCTTCTTCCACCTCGACCGGCGTCTCGAAGTACACTTCGTCGCCCCACACCGCGGCGCGCCCCTCCAGCGGGAGCGCATCCCACACCGCGCGGGCGGTCGGCGAATCGTTGAGCTCGGCCGGGAGGGTGACCTCGCCGACACTAATACGGATCGGATACATGCGGGCCTCCTTCGCCATGCACAGGGGTCAGCACCGCTTCGATCTGGTCCACCGGCACCCGCCGCAGCGCCTGCACCGCCCGCCGCTTGCGGAGCGCCTTCGGCAGGGTGAGCAGCCCGGCCAGCATCCCACGCAGCCGGGCGCGGGCGGCCTCGCCGCGCCACGCACGGATCGCCTCCCACGCCTGCCGCGCCTGCGCGCCGAGCATCTTCCTCCCGTGCTTCTGCAGGAGCGGACCGGGCACGTTCTTGGCGATCACCCACAGCCCGTTGCGCCCGTCGTAGTAGCTGGCGGTCACGCCGCCGCCGGTCGCGGCAAGGTGATGGTACACCACCGCCGCGGGCGTGTAGATGCACGACCACCCGGCGAGCTGGCCGCGCCACGCCAGATCCACGTCCTCCAGCGAGAAGAAGAAGTCGTCGTCCAGCAGGCCTACCTCGTCCAGCATCGCGCGGCGGTACGCTGCCGAGCCGCCGCACGCGCCAAACACCGGCTGCTCGCGCTGGTAGGCCGGGCCGTCCGGCTGCCACACGCCGCGGTTGCCCGCGCGGCCATCCACCCGGAAATAGTCCCCGGCGGTGTGCAGCGTGTCGCGCCGGTCGTGCAGCAGCATCTTGCTGGCGATCATCCCGGCCTGCGGGTAGCGCTCGAACGCATCCACCACCGCCGCGGCCCAACCGGGCGCGGCCTCGGCGTCGTTATTGAACAGCGCCACGATCTCGCCGAGCGCGGCCTGCATACCGGCGTTGCACGCCCCGGTGAAGCCCCGGTTCTCCGGCAGCTCGATCAGCTTCACCTGCGGGTAACGATCCCGTACCAGCGCCGCCGAGCCATCCGAGGACGCGTTATCCACCACGATCACCTCCAGCCACGGGTACGTCTGCTGCTGGAGGGAGTCGAGGCAGGCCGGGAGCAGTGCTGCGCCGTTCCAGTTCGGGACGACGACGGAAACCAGCGGCTCACTCACGCCCGGGCAGGCTGCCCGTCGAGGAACGCGGCCAGCGCCTCACGCCACGGGCGGAGGCGAACCCCGGCAGCCGCGCCGAACACGTTCGCCAGCGGCGCGTACGGCGGCGGGGTCGAGGGGCGCTCGAACGAATCCGACGAGATCGGCTCCAGCGGGGCGTGCAGCCCGGCCAGCTCCAGCGCGGCCTGCGCAAACTGGAAGCGGGTGGCCGCGCCCTCGTTGACGAAATGGTAGATGCCGGGCCGGTCCTGCTCGATCAGCGCGGCGACGCCATCCGCCAGATCCGGCACGTACGTCGGGTTGCCGACCTCGTCGGTGACGATGCGCAGCGTCTCCCCGGCGCGGGCCTTGGCCAGCACCTTGTGGATGAAGTTGTTGCCGCCGTCGGTGTACAGCCAGGCGGTACGCACGATCATCGCGGTCGGCACCAGCCGCTCGACGACGCGCTCCGCGACGTACTTGGAGTATCCGTAGGGGTTGATCGGGTTGCGCTGGTCGTATTCCTGGTAGGGTTCGGAGGCCGCGCCGTCGAATACCTCGTTGGTGCTGATGTGCAGCATGCGCGCGCCGGTCTTGCGGCACGCGTTGGCGATGTTGTACGTCCCCACCCCGTTGATGCGCACTGCCTCGGCGGGGTGCTCGGCGCAGTAGTCCACCGCGGTCAGCGCAGCGGTGTGGATCACGATGTCGGGTCCGAAGTCCGCCAGCGTCTGCTCGACCTGCGCGGGGTCGGTCATGTCCCAGTCGGGCAGGTCACCACCCGCAACGGTGTGCTTGCCGAGGCGCGCGGCCAGCGTCCTGCCGAGCTGCCCGGCATTGCCGGTAATGTATATTCGCACACGACCTCCCTGATGCGTTAAATGTGACGGGCTGGCGCGGAGCGCAGTGTGATCGGGATTATACCGGGGGCGCTGGCTGCGCGGTAGCCGTGCGGCCTGCCAGCCGCCGCGCGAGGGCGCGCCGCGCGGCACGCGCCAGCAGCGGAGGCAGCACGAGCTGGCCGAGCGCGATCCCGCCGCCGAGGATGATCACCCCCCACGCCGCGTACAGCCAGAACGACACACCTGGCGCGAGGTGGTCGTACGGGCCGGGGATCCCGGTCGACACGCGCTGAACGGAGTACGTGCTATCGTAGCGAATCGCCGCAGCCAGTGTCGCGAGGGCCGTCCCCCACAGCAGGCCAAACACCCCGACCAGCCCCGCCCCCAGCCGCGCCGACGCGCCCAACCAGCCGCGCAGCGTCAGCCGCTCGGCGAGCGCGCCCGCCAGCGCGCCGAGCGTGGCGCTGTAGCGCAGCCGCAGGAACGGCCCGATCAGCAGGCTCAGCACCGCGACGCCCGCCGCGGCCCGCAGCAGCCACGGCAGCAGGCGGGCGGCGCGCAGCAGATCGTCGGCGTCGAGGTCGTAGCTGCCGACCGCGCCGATGGCCACCAGCCACGCCAGCGCGAGCAGCGCCAGCAGCAGCACGCGCAGCGCGAACAGCCCCCACGCGGCGGGGAGCGCCCGGAGCTGCGCCACACGCAGCCGGTTCGGCAGGTTCGCGCCGCCGCCCGCTGCAGCGTTCGCCCCGGCGACCGCTGCGTGCAGCCCCAGCCACCACGTCGCCAGCATTTGCGAGCCGACCACCACCAGCACCAGCGCACCCAGCGCGCGGCCCACCCGGTAGCTGCGCGGGTTCGGCACCCAGATCGGCACGTCGCCGAGCGTGAAGGCCAGCGACAGCGCCATCGCCAGCCCTACCCCGATCAGCAGTGCCGGGGCACAGCCGAAGCGGTAGATGGCGCGCAGCGTGCGGCGGCGGGTCAGTCGCTTCGCCACGGCGCTAACCCGCGATCCGGCTGGCGCGGCGGGTGGCCAGCGCGAGCGCGCCCCGCGCGATGCCAAGCTGTAGCGCGGCGACGACCAGCACGTACATCAGCCCCACGCCCGCCATCACCTGCACCACCAGCCAATCCGGCGGCGTGGGCAGGCTGCGGAAGGCACGCAGCGGCGCGCTGGTGGGGCTGCCCCAGTTCTCGACGATCAGGTAGACCAGCCCGTAGATCAGGCCAACGTTCAGTACGATAGAGAGCGCCCAGCCCATCACGCGGCCCGCCAGTGCCGTCGCGAGCGCGCGCCCGCGCGAGCGGGTGACGGTGGAGACGAGCAGGCCGAGCGCGCCGTTCAGCGCGAACTGGATGCGCGGCTGCGCGGCGAACCACACCGCCCCGGCCAACCCGGCGATGGTCGGCAGCACCCAACGCCCGGTTTGCACCGCCACCCGCCATGCGTCTTCGTCGTAGTAGAACGTGCTGCGAGACAGCGAATAGGCGACGACCAGCAGGCCGGTGACGGTGGTGGCGGCGCGCAGAATGGTTAGCGCGACCAGCGGCGCGCGCAGGTTCGCCAGCGACGCGGCGAGCTTCGCCAGCAGGATCTCGCGCACCGAGAGCACTGTCGAGCGCAGCACACCCCAGCTCTGCATCTCGACTTCCGCGGCAACCAGCGGCGCGGTTTCGGCCAGCACAAGGATATTGCTGGCCGCACCCGCCACGAACTGGATCACGATCAGCAGCACCAGCAGCGTGGTCAGCGCGCCCTNNCCACGCTGAACGCCAGCACCGCCGTGCCCGCCAGCCCCGCCGCAGCCAGCACCGCCGGGAGGCAGCCCATGCGCAGCGCGGCGAGCACGCGCCCGCCGGTGCGCCGCCGTTCGAGCCGGTAGACCGGGTGGGTGCGCCAGCGCGGGTCAACCCCGGCGAGCGTATTCAGCGGGTGCAGCAGCGGTCGAACTCTGTGAGCCATGCCGCCTATTCTACCCCCGCCTGCGCGGAACGAACCGCACCGACAAGCGGCGGCTCCCCGTCGCCTACCCGGCGAACCCCCTCGCTGACCGAGATTCCGCGGGCCTGCATCGCGTCGAGCACGTCCGCAGCGGTCGGCTGCCCGTCGAGCATCAATGCCTCCAGCGGGCGCGCACCGGGGGGCACCACCCCCGCCACCTGATACCCCATCATCACCGCGCAGTGCCAGCCGGTCAGGCGCTCCATGCCGGTCAGCCCGGTGGCCTCGTCGTACCGGTCGTGCACGTCCACCGCCGCGACATGCGCCTCGCCGTCCTTCTCACCGACCGCCTCGGCGTGCATGATGCACATATCGCGGATGCCGGGCCGCACGATCTGCGGGGCGAGCAGCGCGTGGTACAGCTCCCGCGGGACGACGCTCTGCTCGCCGACCACGACCGGCTCCTCGCCAAACAGGCCGAGCTCCTTGAACGCCCGGAATGCGGCATAGTGGCCGGGGTAGCGCATGATGCGTGTCTCGAAGTGCTCCAGCATGCCCTCGAACGTCCAGGCGGCGGTCGAGCCGCCCTCTGCGATGAAGCTCTCGAACGTGCCCAGCCCGGGCAGGGTGATGTCCCGCGGGTGGCTGAGCGCCTCGATGCGCACCATCTCGCCGCCGCGGAGCTGCGCGACCGTGCCGTCGTACTCGTTGGTCAGCCCGTTGATGTTGAAAGTCAGCGCGTAGTTCCACGGCGGCTGCGGGTCCTGCGGCAGGCCCGCGTCGGCGACCAGCACCGCGCGCGGCGCGTCGAGCAGATCCATCGCCCGCACCGCGATCACGTTCACCAGCCCCGGCCCCATGCCGCAGTCGGGCAGCAGGCTGACCCCGGCAGCCGCCGCCTCGTCTGCGAGCGCGAGCTGCTCCCGCACGATCGCGGTGTTGCCGCCCATGTCGCACAGGTGGGTGCCAGCCTCGATGGCGGCATGGGTAATCGGCAGGTTGAAGCGGTACGGCACCGCGCTCAGGGCAGCATCCGCGCCACGCAGCGCACTGACGACCGCCGCGTGGTCGCGCACGTCGAGCGCAGCCGCCTCGGCGACCGCGCGCCCGGCAAGCGCGTCGACGCGCGCCGCAGCCCGCTCCGCCTGCGCGGGGTCGGCGTCATACAGCAAGATGCGCGCCGCCCCACCCCGCAGGGCGAGGTCGACCGCGGCGGCAGTCCCCTGCCGCCCCGCGCCGAGGATGACGAACGTGTACTGGTGGTCGGGCATCGGTTCGAGTCTCCGTAAACAGGAAAAGGTTGAGTGGTTAGAGGCGGGCGCGCACCGCATCGACCAGCCGGGGCAGCACCTCGCCGGAAGGGCCGCGCAGGATGATGTGCGCCACGTCGCTGATCTCGGTGGGCACCGGGTTGACTTCGATCACGGTCGCCCCGGCGCGCCGCGCGACGACCGGCAGCGAGGCGGCGGGCTGCACCACGCCGGACGTGCCGACCACCAGCATCGCGCCGCAGGCTTCGGCAGCTTCGTAGGCGCGCTCCAGCGCGCCGGGCGGCAGCATCTCCCCGAACCACACCACGTCGGGGCGCAGCCGCGCGCCGCAGTGCGGGCAGGGCGGCGCGTGGTCGGCTTCGGCGTCCAGCGCGTCGAACGGGATCACGGTCGGCTCGCCCCGGCACCCCGCCGAGCACTTGAAGCGGCGCAGGCTGCCGTGCAGCTCGACCACGTTCTCGCTCCCCGCGGCGACGTGCAGACCGTCCACGTTCTGGGTAAACACCTCGACGGCGGGCAGCAGCCGTTCGAGCGCCGCGACCGCGCGGTGGCCCGGGTTCGGCTCGACGGCTTCGACCAGCCTGCGGCGCATGCGGTACCACTGCCACACCAGATCCGGGTCGCGCCGGAACGCACCGGGGGTTGCCAACTCGTGCGGGTCGTAGCGCGCCCACAGCCCGGTCTGCGCCTCGCGGAAGGTCGGGACGCCGCTCTCCTTGGAGATGCCCGCCCCGCTGGCGACCATCACCCGGTCGGCGCGGGCGAGCGCGTCTGCGGCAGCAGCCAGTACGGCCTGGTCTACCATCAGCCGCCTTTCCGCTGCAAGCGCGTCACCGAGACGACTTCGAGCACCAGCAGCCCCAGCTCGACGCGATCCCCGGCGCGCAGCACGCGGCGCTCCCCGGCGCGCAGATACTCGCCGTTGACCCACGTACCGTTGGTGCTGTCCATGTCGAGGATGGTCAGCGCGTCGGCGGAGGGGATCAGCATCGCGTGCTGGCGGCTGACGCCCTGCGCAGCGCTGCCGTGCGGCGCGAGGTCGAGGTCAGGCTCGGCCCCGGTCGGGTCGGAGCGGCCGATGATCAGCACCTGCCACACATTCAGGCCGATGGTGGTGGTGGCAGGCGACGACGTGCGGAAGATCACCCGCCACGCGGGGGGCGGCGAGGGACGCGGGCGCAGCCGCACCCGGTCGGTTTCCTGCTTGAACGGCGGGCGGGGCTTCCCGGCTTTATCCGCGGGGTGCGTGACGCCCTGCGCAACGCCCGGCAGATCTTCGAGCGGGCGCAGCGGGCGCGTCTGGCCGTAGGTGCGCGGCTCGGGCTTGGCCTGTGGCGTATCGGGCCGGTCGTCCTCGCCCGCGGGCGGGCCGCCGGGCGGGTTGGCGTCACTCACTGGGTGTCTCCTCCACTGCTTGCGGCTACTGTACACCAGCCCGCCGCCGCCTGTAAACCGTCAGTAGCCGAGCGCCTGCCCGTCGGCGCGCGGGTCGCTGCCCGCCACCAGCACGCCGGCGCCCGGATCGCGCAGGATGACCTGCCCGC
>JABAOG010021743.1_pt1 | contig 12678 bp, 15 predicted proteins | sample 7062131 | NCBI WGS metagenome assembly JABAOG01 (sample SAMN14538629, study PRJNA623070) | marine sediment metagenome | biome: marine biome [ENVO:00000428]; feature: marine pelagic biome [ENVO:01000023]; material: deep marine sediment [ENVO:00002113] | place: India: Arabian Sea | collected... | reverse complement strand
CTCGACAAGCCGTGGCAGGTGGTCGTCTGGAACGACCCCGTCAACACGATGTCCTACGTCGTCTACGTGTTTCGCAAGCTCTTCGGATACGACGAGGCGAAGGCCACCAAGCTGATGCTCCAGGTCCATCACGAGGGGCGTGCCATCGTCTCTGACGGGCCCCGCGAGAAGGCCGAGCTCGATTGCTTTCGTCTCCACAATCATGGGCTCTGGGCGACGGTCGAGCAATGAGCCACTTCAGGAACACCCGTGACGGGATCGAGGTCGAGCTCTCCTCCGAGGAGAGGCTGTTCCTCGGCGACGTGCTTCCCCTTCTCGCCGGTGTCGGCAGCCGGGAGGGCGATCCTGCAGCGGAGCGGCTGACGGTCCCGGTCTACCTGGACGACCCGGAAGCGAATGAGGAGTGGTGGCGGCTCATGGGCCAGGACCTCGACGCCGCTCGTCAATCCGACCGGGCGATCTTCCAGAAGGTCGTGAAGACCGACGATCCCGTCCTGCTCGACACCGACGAGGCAGACGCCGTCCTCCGGGTACTGAACGAGGCGAGGCTGGCGCTGGGAGCCCGGTTCGGAGTGGAGGTCGAAGCCGACCATGAGCAACTTTCCGAAGACAGCAGGCAGGTGCTCGACTACCTCGGCTGGATCCAAGAAGAGCTGACGGTGGAGCTGATGCGATCGCTCTGACGCTTGCGGCCCATCATGTGTAGGTTCGTCTCTTGGCGAGGATGCATCGAGAGTCATTCGGGAGGATGCTCACTTGGAAGGTGACCGGATAGCCGACTTGAGGAGTCACCGAGGTGCCCTCGTCTCGTTGTACGCAGGTCGCCCGAGCCCGGGCGGGTTCACCGCGCTGCTCTCGGATCTGACCAAACAGATACGTGACAGTTCGCATGGGATGGACCGCATCGTTCAGAAGAGTGTCAGAGCCGATTCGCGTCGGATCCACGACCTCGCGGAACAGCTGGAGCTCGACTCTGCTCCCAGCTACGCGATCTTCGCCTCCGACGTCGACGATGTCTTCGTGCTCGAGGCACTCAGCCATCCGGTTCCCGACGTCGCCACCGTGGGCCCGCGCCCGTACATGCGACCGTTGCGCGCCTCTCCTCGGCCGCTGCGGAGCGGCATCATCGTGGCGGACAACGCCACGGCAAGGACCTTCACCGCGGTGGAAGGGATCATCGAGGAGCTTGGATCGCCTCTCACCGGCGACATCGGCAAGCGCAGTTGGGGAGGCTTTGCCGGCTACGAGGAGCACACCGTGCGCGCAAGGGCCGATGAGGTTACGTCGAAGCTCTGGCGCGCGGCAGGCGAACGACTGGTGGAGAGACACCTCGATACCCCGTTCGACTACATCGCAATCGGTGGCCACGATGAGACCATCGAGGAGATCGCCAGGACCCTTCATCCTTATCTGGCGCGTTTGCAGCAGGCGAGCTTCACTGTCAATCCCCAGAACGTCGGTCTCGCCGGTCTCCGCACCGAGGTGGCGTCGATGGACGATCAGATGAGAGAGACCCGGCAATCGGCCCTCGCCGGTCGGGTGTGCGACACGGCCTGGAGTGGCGGCAATGCGCTCCTCGGCCTCCAGGAGGCGCTGGACGCGGCCAACAGCCAGGCCATCGACACCCTCGTGGTCGCCGGCCCTTTCGAGAGACCGGGTGTGATCTGTGACGTGTGCGGGCATCTGGCCCGGAACGGCGATGTGTGTCCCGTCTGTGATAACCCTCTGTTCCCGGTCGACGACATCGTCGGCGCCCTGATGGAGGCCACCGTCTCGGCCGGTGGTGCCGTCTCTCAGATCTCGGTGGCTTCACCCCTGGACAGGCACGGCGTCGGGGCGCTGACCCGCTTTCCGGTGGCCGTCAAGGCGTAAGTAGTGTCGGCTGTATGTCCACTGCCGCCGTCGTTCTGGCCGCCGGAGGCTCCAGGCGTCTCGGCAGGACCAAGCAACTCGAGCCCTGGGGCCACTCCAACCTTCTCGGGCACGTCGTCGCGCGGACCCTCGAGTTCCCGGTCGATGAGGTGTGGGTGGTGCTGGGCCACGATGCAGAGGAGATCCTGGACGCCACCGATCTCGGCGACGCCTATGTCGTCGAGAACCTCGAGTGGGAGGAGGGGATCGCCTCGTCGCTGCGTGTCGGTCTCGATGCCCTCACCCGCCTTTCTCGCTGTGAGCGTGCTCTCATCGTCATCGGGGATCAACCCGAGGTGCCTGTCCCAATCGTGGCCGAGCTGCTTGCCTCCCATGAGAAGACGGGAAGACCGGTGACGATTCCGAAATATCGGTATTCGTGGGGCAACCCGGTCGTGGTAGACAGGTCGCTATGGCCGCGTCTGATGTCGCTCGAAGGTGACGAGGGCGCCAAACGGCTTTGGCAAGCTCATCCGGAGTGGGTGAACGAGGTGTGGTTCTCGGACTCGGCACCGAGAGACGTGGACACGGAAGCCGATGTAGACGAGATGAAGCCCCGGCACCCGGCTTGAGGTCCTCTGGTGATGGTTGTCTATATTCGGGTACTGCTCGGCCTCGGGACTTAGAAGGGGAAGATGGCTCGCATCGATCAGGTCGCTGGTATTGGTCATAAGGAAGCCACCAGGCTGCGGAAGGCGGGGGTACGGACCAGTAAGTCACTCGCCGAGTGCGCNNACCCGACGGGGGCGCACCGAGCTCTCGAAGCGGACCGGGCTCAGCCCCAAGGACCTTCAGCTGTGGGTGCATCACGCCGACCTGTTGCGTGTGCGTGGAGTCGGCGCGGAGTACGCGGCGCTTCTCGTCGAGGCCGGGGTCGACACTCTCCGCGACCTCCGGCGCCGCAACCCGACCGCCCTGCTCGCCAAGATCATCGGCATGAACGGCTCGACGAGGGTCGTCGAGCGGCTCCCCACCGAGGCAATNNTGGATCAACGACGCTGGGGAGTTGGAGCCGGCGATCTCGTCCTGACGGTCGAGTCCGGGGGTCGGCCGACACCCGACGTTCTCACCAATTAGAACGGGGGGCCCTCAGTGAGGGCCCCCGTTCCTGTGAGGAGGAGTGAGCTCAGGAAGCCTTCGTCTTTGTTGACGCGGACTTCGCTGTGCTCGTCTTCGCAGCCGTAGACGAGGTCCCGCTCTTGGCGGTCTTCGTCTTGGCGGCAGAAGTCTTGCTGGCCGGCTTCTTGGCAGCCGGCTTCTTGGCTGAGGTCTTCGCGGTGGAGACCTTCGCAGCCGTCTTGTCTGCTGGCTCCGCCTTGGCGGCGCCATTGGCCTTCTCAGGGCGGAAGGAGTGACGCCAGGTGGCGAGCATGTCCTCTAGTTGGTCGCGTAGCTTGCTGACCTNNCGACCTTCTGTGAGATCTCTTCGACGACCTTGCCCTCGCGAATCCCGGACACGACCTTTTCGCCTTCGGAGGCCCAATCGTCGATCGTCTTGTTGGCGACCTCGGTGTAGTTCGCGGTCTCCTTTGAGACCCGACCCTTGATGTTGCTCACCTGATCGGTGACCTTGCGGGCGGCGACCACGGGGGCACCTACCGCTGCGTACAGAACGTCCTTTGCCTGCATCTCTCTACTCCTGTTCTCCCGACGTCGTTTCGTTCGTCTGGGCCAATGCCCGGTACATGTCGAGTAACACTCTCTTGTGCTCGCCGCTGAGCTTCTCGTCGCTCTCGATGGCCTCGAACACCGACGGCGGCGGCATCTCTTCGTCTATCAATCCCGCCCTGCTGTACAGGGTGTTGGACGAGATCTCGAGGGCACGGGCAAGATTCTTGAGAATCTCGGCCGAGGGCTTGCGAATCCCTCTTTCGATCTGGCTGAGATACGGGTTGGATATCCCGGCGCTCTCAGCCAGTCTTCTGAGGGAGAGGTTCGCTCGCTCTCGCTGGGCTCTGATGAACTCACCCAGGTCACCGTGCTTGCTCTCGTTCATCTACTGCAAGCATACAGCAAATCGCTAACTATTGCAAGCACTGTCTTTGACCGCCGGACTTTGGCTTTTGCCTCCGCTTGATCGGACCTGAAGTGTGTAGCAGGGCCTTAGCGTAAGGCTCATCCGGCGATTGACTTCGGTCTTGTGCCAAGCCGACGCCGGTCCACGGCAGCTACCGCCTCGCCAGAGAATATCGCCTTGCTTGCAGGAGTTAACGGTTTGGCGGACCGACTTTCGGCCGCCCAGGATGCCAAGGACAAAAGAGCAGATACCCTGGACGGGTCCCATGATCATCGTCATGCACCCCGACGCGACGCAACAGGAGGTCGACGGCGTCGTGGACAGGCTCCGCTCGCTCGGGGCGGATGTTCGGGTTGGCCGCGAGGAGGGCCGGACGATCGTCGAGGGAAGCATCGAGTCACTGCTCCATGCGGACAGCCCATGGGACGATTTTCCCGGGGTCGATCGAGTCGTCCCCCAGGTGCCGGGTGGGAGACGGGTGGGCCGGGAGTTCAAGCCCGAGAGCACCGTGGTTTCCGTCGGAGGGGTTGAGATCGGGGGAGGCGCGCTCGTAGTCGTCGCCGGTCCCTGTGCGGTCGAGAGCCGTGAGCAGCTCCTGAGCACCGCCGAGGCCGTGGCTGTCGCCGGCGCATCGATCCTCCGGGGAGATGCGTTTAAGCCGCGGACCTCCCCGTACACGTTCCAGGGTCTCGGAAAGGCCGGATTGGAGATCCTCGCCGAAGCGAGGAGTCGCACCGGGCTCCCGTTCGTGGCTGAGGTGATCGACCCTCGTGATGTCGAGCTGGTCTCTGCCTATGCAGATCTGCTTCGCATCGGCACACGCAACATGTCCAACTTTCCCCTGCTGCGCGAGGTCGGTCGCCAGTCCAAGCCGGTCCTGTTAAAGCGGGGTCGGGCGTCGACCGTCGAGGAGTGGGTCGACGCCGCCGAGCACGTGTACAACGAAGGCAACCACGGAATCGTGCTCGTCGAGCGCGGGGTGCGTGGTTTCGATGGAGCTGCCCGCAACACGCTGGATCTCACCGCGGTTCCGGTTGCCAAGGAGTTGACCCATCTTCCGGTGATGGTCGACCCATCCCATGCCGCGGGCCGTCGAGAGTTTGTGGCGCCTCTGGCGCGTGCCGCGGTGGCAGTCGGCGCGGACGGCGTCATGATCGATGTGCATCCCAGCCCGAAGAGCGCGTTGGTGGACGGTCCGCAGGCGTTGTTGCCCGAGGAGTTCGCCCGGTTGATGAGAGACCTGCGAGCCGTGGCCGATGTGCTTGGCTCGAGCTAGGAGGCCAGCTCGAGCAAGGCGGCCGACCCGGCGAGGATGCCGAAGCCGATAGTGCCCTCGTTCAGCTCGAAAGAGGCCGAGTGGAGGTCGCCCCCTCCTGAGTGTGCCCCCAGGCGGAGCAACGCCCCGGGCGTGGTCGTCAGATAATTCGAGAAATCTTCGCCGCCCATTGAGGTCTCGGTCCCGACCATCACTTCGTCTCCCGCGGCCTCCGAGATGCCGTGCGCGGCGCGGCNNGCGCGGCGCACGACCGATTCGTCGTTCACCACGGGGGCGATGCCTTGCTGGTAGTCGAGTGTGTAGCCGGCACCGGTGAGCGGGAGTATCGAACCGAGGACTTTGTCCACGAGGGAGGGAAGCACATCCCAGAGCTCGGCGTCGAGTGTTCGCACTGTTCCCCGCAAGACCACCTCTGCTGGGATCACGTTTGGGGCATGGCCACCATGAATCGACCCGAAAGCAGTGACCACGGGTGAGCGCGCATCGACGGCGTCACGTATCGCGGATGGCAACTCAATGGCCACCCGTGAAGCCGCGGCAACGACGTCGACGGTCCGGTGCGGTCTAGATGTGTGACCTCCCGGCCCGTGGATCGTGATGGTCAACGAGTCGGAGCCGGCTGTGATCGGGCCGACCCGAGCGCCGACCTTGCCAACGGCGAGTGTCGGGTCGACATGGAAGCCCAGGATGGCATCGATGTCGTCGAGCACTCCTTCCTGCACCAACTCGATGGCCCCGCCGGGGAAGGTCTCCTCGGCGGGCTGGAAGATGACCCGCACGGCCGGCGGCGAATCGACATTGCGGAGCGTGGCGGCGATCCCGGCAGCGATGGCGGCATGAGCATCGTGACCGCAGGCGTGCATCCAGCCTTCGATCTCGGAGCGTGGGGAGTTGTGCTCGGGCTCGTGTATCGGCAGAGCATCGATGTCGGCGCGGAAGGCGATGTGAGGCGGTGCTCCCACGTCTACCCACCCGCCAGTCTTGGGCCGACGTTCGCTCAGCTCGAGACCTGCGGTCGCGAGAAACCGCCGAATCAACTCGGTGGTCCTGAATTCGCGGTGTGCCGGTTCCGGGCTCTGATGGAGGAGGCGGCNNGTGTTATCTCCTCCACCAGCCCCGCCAGCTCGTCGGGGCCAGGCATGGGTCGAGACTAACCAGCCGCCAGCGTTCCCTCCAGGGGCGACCGTTCATCCCAGCTCCGACCGGCGTGGCGGGAAGAGGTCTCAGTCGTAGAAGAGCGACTCGAAGGAGCGGCGTGAGCGGCGGGTGTACTTCCGGTATTGCTCGCGAAGAGTGCCGGTCCGGTCGAAGCCGAGCGAGACCGCCAGACGCGCCGTTTCCTCCGGGTCGGTCGGAAGTGAGTCCGAGGGTCTGCCGCTCTGCAGATGAAGTCTCAGACGCACCCGGGTGCAAAACAGATAGGCGTCATAAAGGGCGTTGAAGTCGCCACTCGTGAGCAGGCCTGCGTCCCGAAGGGCACGAAGGGCGCCGAAGGTTCCTGTCACTCTCAGCTCGGGTATCACGCCGCCGTGCCGCAGCTGCATCAACTGAACCAGGAACTCGACATCGCTGAGCCCTCCGGGCCCCAGCTTCAGATGGAAGTCGGGGTCCTCCCCGGCAGGAATCCGCTCAGACTCGACTCTCGCCTTGATGGTTCGAATCCCATGGATCACCTGGGTGGGCAGCTCCTTCCTCCAGACGAAGGGCTCGATCATTCCGAAGTAGTCGTCGAGGAGGCGCTGATCACCACCGGCCGGGCGCGCTCTCACCAGGGTGAGCAGCTCCCACGGCTCCACCCACTCCTGGTAGTACCGCCTGTACGAGTTCACCGAACGGGTCAGCGGGCCGTTCCTTCCCTCCGGTCGGAGCCCCGCGTCCAGGTCGTAGGCCTCACCATGGCGGTTGGGTCTGGAGAGAACCTTCGCCAGGGCGGTTGCCACCTGCATGCCCCGGTCCGGGCGACCATTTCCATGGATGTACAAGAGGTCGACATCGGAGCCGTATGAGAGCTCGCGACCACCCCACTTGCCCATCGCAACCACGGCGAATGAGACTTTCGGCTCGGTGATCATGTGGAGCGCCCCGGCCATGGCAGCGTCAGCGCTATCGGAGAGCGCTTCCAACGTCGACTCGGGTGGTGCCCCGCCCAGGATGTCGCGGGCTGCGATGCGGAGTTTCCGGCGCCTGACGAAGCGGCGGATCGTCCCGATCTTGGCCTCGTCCTCGGGTCGAGAGTCGAGCACGCCGATCAGGCGATTGGTGGCGTCGTCCCGCTCTCTGATCGTGCTCAGTGCCTCCTCGTTGGCGAGTCTGGGGATGAACTCGGGGATCCGATCCATCAAGTCGCCCAGGAGCTTGCCCGTGCCGAGGAGGGTGCAAAGTCGCTCTCCGGCGACCGGGTTGTTTTGCAGGAGGGTGATCAACGCCGAGTGGTCCCGGGTGTGGGCCATCAGCAAGCGGAGCTGGGCGAGACCGAGATCGGGGTCCGGAGACTGTGACAGCCAGTCGAGCATGAGCGGCAGCACCTGTTGCATGACACGCGACCGGCGGCTGAGCCCAGATGTCAGGTCTTCGACCGCCCTGGTNNCCTGGTGGCGCCGACCACATCGCGATATCCGAGAGCCTCGAGCCTGATGGCAGCTGCCTGAGGATCGAGTCTGGCGTCCTCCAGTCCCACCAGGGACTCGAGGATCGGACGGAAGTAGAGCCTTTCATGGAGGTCTCTCGCCGACTCTCGCACCTCGGAGAGACGTTCGGCGAGCTCGCCGGCAGGATCCTTGGTGAAGCCGAGTGAGCGTCCCAGCCAGACACGGCCCTCCTCATCGGACGGCAAGAGATGTGTCTGCTTCAACTCCCTGAGCTGAAGGCGGTGCTCCACGTCGCGCAGGAACCGGTAGGCGTTGGCAAGCCGCTGCGCCTCTTCATCCTCGATGTAGCCATGTCGATTGAGTGCCTCGATGGCGGCGAGGGTCGATGGGACCCTCAGGTCGGCGTCGAAGCGCCCGTGAACCAGCTGCAGGAGCTGGACGGCAAATTCGATGTCACGGATCCCACCCCTCGACCTCTTGATGTCCACCGTCCTGGCTCCGTCCTCGACCCGCTCCTTGATTGAGCGGATGCTGCGCAAGGCGTCGACATCGAGGCCCTCCTCCCAGATGATCCGGTCACACATCTCCCGGAACCGCTTCCCGAGATCGGGATCACCGGCCGCAGGGCGTGCCTTCAGCAGAGCCTGNNAGCCTGCAGCTCCCACGCCTCGCTCCAACGCTCGTAGTAGCCGGCGTAGCCTTCGAGGCTCCGTGACAGGGGTCCCATGGTTCCCTCGGGTCTCAGGTCCGCGTCGACGTTGAGGGTGGGCCCGTCGAAGGTGGGGGCAGACAGGGCGGACAGCAGTCGGCTGGCAACTCCCAGGGCGGCGGCCCTGCTCTTGTTCTCCTCCCCTGCGAGCGGCTCGTGCACAAAGACGAGGTCGATGTCCGAGTAATAGTTCAGTTCCCGCGCTCCCCACTTCCCCATTGCGATCACCGCGAATCCGATGTCCCGTGCGATCGGGTGCCGCTCGGCGACCTGCTCCACGACCGCGTCGAGCTCGTCTGCCACGAGCGAGTCCATCGCGTCCGATAGTCGCGCGGTGGTCTCGACGAGATCGGCACTCCCGGCGATGTCGGCGAGGGCGACCTCGATCAGCACAGCCTGCAGCCTTGCACTGGTCGAATCCCCGGCACGGGGGCCCTCCGCCAGTTCCGGTCGTTGTGCCAGGGCATCGGCGAGAGGCGGGCTGACCCTCCGGAGGGTGTCTGCGAGTTGACTGGTCTCGACCACGACATCAGGCTATGACGTCGTCGAATCTCTGGCCATTGCGTATCGTGACGCCATGTCTTTGAGGGTCGCCGGGGCTCAGCTCGATCTGACGGTTGGGGACATCACCGGCAACGAGGAGAAGATTGCCGCGGCCATGGAGCGCGGCGAGGCCGAGGGCGCAGATGTGCTGCTCCTCCCTGAGCTGGCAGTCCCCGGGTACCCGCCCGAGGACCTGGTGCTTCGACGCGACTTCGTGGAGGCCAACATCGACGCCATGCGGCGGCTAGCGCGACGCTCGGGACGCATGACCACCGTCGTCGGATTCGTCGACTTCGCGACCGGCAAAGGCTTCGGGGCGGACGACGCCGGGCAGCGAAGCGTGGCGAATGCGGCCGCGGTCATCTCCGAAGGCCGGCTGCAAGGCGTCTACCACAAGGTGCTGTTGCCCAACTATGGCGTCTTCGACGAGGACCGTTACTTCGTGATGGGTACCGACCCCGATCGAATATGGGAGATCGATGGGGTACCGGTCGGTGTGTCGGTGTGTGAGGACATCTGGCTTCCGGACGGTCCACCATCGTTGCAGGCCGCCGCCGGCGCCAAGGTGCTGCTCAACATCAATGCCTCTCCTTTCCATCGCGGGAAGGCGGCCGAACGTGAGGAGATGCTCGCCGCCCGCGCCCGCGCCGGCGATGCGACCGTCGTCTATCTCAATCTGATCTCGGGACAGGACGAGCTGGTGTTCGACGGGGCTTCCGTCGTCATCGGGAGGGACGGCGGGGTCCTCCACCGGTCTCCGCAGTTCGAGGAGGACTTCTTCGTGGTCGACGTCGCGGTGGGCGATGGCGACTCCGTTTCACCCGGCACCATCGCGCCGCTCCTGGAGCCGACCGAGGAGATCTACCGAGCTCTCGTATTGGGGCTGCGCGACTACTGCGGGAAGAACGGATTCGACGGCGTCGTCATCGCCCTCTCCGGCGGGATCGACTCGGCAATGACGGCAGCTATCGCCGCCGATGCGCTCGGCCCGGAATCGGTTTGGGGAGTGGCCATGCCCTCCCGTTACTCGTCGCAACACTCCATCGACGATGCCCGCGCTCTCGCCGAGAACCTCGGTATCCGCTTCGATCTCATACCGATCGACGGCATCTACTCGGCTCAACTCGAGGCGCTCTCGGAGGTGTTCGAAGGAACGGACTTCGGGATAGCGGAGGAGAACCTCCAGGCCCGCACGCGTGGGGCCATGGTGATGGCCATCTCGAACAAACACGGCCCGATGGTCCTGGCAACGGGAAACAAATCGGAGATGGCGGCGGGCTACGCCACCCTGTACGGCGACATGGTCGGCGGCTATTCGGTCCTGAAGGATGTCTTCAAGACGATCGTCTACGAGCTGGCGCGCTGGCGAAACAAGGATGGTGAGTTGATCCCGCAGAACACCATCGACAAGCCACCGTCAGCAGAACTGCGGCCTGGCCAACGGGACTCCGACTCCTTGCCTGCATACGAGGTGCTCGACGCCATATTGGAGCGGTACATCGAGGACGACCTGGGTGTGGTCGAGATCGTGGAGGAGGGGTTCGACCCTGACACCGTCCTCAAGGTTGCCCGGCTCGTCGATCGCAACGAATACAAGCGTCGTCAGTCCGCTCCCGGCGTGAAGATAACGACGAAGGCGTTCGGCAAGGACCGTCGCCTCCCGATCACCAACCACTACCGGCCCAGCATCCCGTGATCACCGAGGTGCTCATCAACGGGGAGGCGTCGGATGGGCGGATCCCGGTCACCGACTCATCGGTGCTGCGCGGTGATGGCTGTTTCGAGGTCCTCAANNTCGATCAGCATCTCGATCGACTCGAACTGAGCGCCGGCGCGCTCGACATCGAACTGCCTCCCCGGGCCGATTTGGAGGAGTGGATCCTCGAGACCGCCGAGAGACTCGGAGATGGCGCGGTCCGGGTGGTCGTGACGAGGGGCTCCAGCATTCCCGGTCTGCACGACCCGTCGAACGTGATCGTCTTCGGGCACTCATGGGACCAGGTTTCGGGCCCGGCGCGCCTCTACCCGATGGTCGCGCCGTGGCATGCTGCGGGCCAGACCTGGGATCTCGCCGGGGCAAAACTGATCTCCTACGCCCCCAACATGGCTGCCAGCCGGCGAGCCCTGGCCGAGGGCTACGAGGACGCTTTGTTGCTGACCCGGAAGGGGGTGATCCTCGAGGGCCCGACCTTCTCGGTCGGGTGGGTGGTCGACGGCACCATCGAGACTCCGCATCTCCAGCTAGGGATCCTGGCTTCGGTCACCAGGAGNNGCATCGAGGTGAGAGAAGGCGAGTGGATGCTCGAACGCCTGGATGAGGCAACCGAGGTGATGGCCTGGTCGACGGTCCGGGAGGTTCAGCCGGTCGTGGCAATCGGCGAGCGACACTGGGAGCCGGGGCCTGTCACCGAGCGGCTCAAAGCGGCCTTCGAGAAGCTCACGGGTTAGGGAACCGTCTGACGCTACCGTTTCGTTCGGTGGCAATGAGAAACAGATGGCTCGTCCTGATCGCGCTGCTCGCGTCGGTTGTCGTCGGCTGTAACGGTGATGACGCCGAGCTGACGACCGACTCCACGATCGTCACCGGGCCCACCGGAACCGAATCTGCCTCGGAGGGCTCGACCACGACGACTCCCGGCGGTGACGGCGACGGTGGCACTTCGCCGTCGACCACGCTGNNGACGGCGACGGTGGGACTTCGCCGTCGACCACGCTGGCCGGTCAGGCCGTGGCGGGGTACGAGGTGGTTCATGAGATCCCGAACGAGGATGGCGTTGCCCAGCACATCGTCATCCCCAATGGCGCCTACACGGACGTCGATCTCCAGAACTTCGTGTTCGATCTGCTCGAGGCCAACCCCGACCTCTACGGCATAGAGGTCTTCGATGACGCCGAAGCGGCCGAGGCGTTCCTGGTGCCGGAGGATGAGCGGACTGAGGAGCAGGTTGAGCTGTTGGAGCGTCACCATTTCGTAACGGTGACCGGGCGAGCCCGTATCGACTACCGCGGGCCGTTCTCTGAGTTCCCCGGTGGCGCTATCGGCAGCTAGTCACATGGTGGCGTTGCTGTAGTTCGCGCACGGTGATCTAGCAGACTCCTTCGCTGCGAGGTGCGCGTTACCCGCCGTGGCATTTGGATGGTCAGTCGACGACCGACCTTGGCCAGGGCGAGATTCTCTGTGTTCCTGTGCAACCATTTTGGTCTTTGGAGCGTGGTTTGATCGTGACTGCTTCGGATGCGCAGGTGTATGCGGAGGTCAAGGACGACCTGATCGGGTATGCGACGGTTCTGGTTGGCCCGGACTCGGCAGCTGACGTTGTTTNNTGGCGCGGCGGCGACTGGCTGATTTGGAGGATCCTCGGTCGTACCTCTTTCGTGGTGTGCTGAATGAGGCGAGGAGCGTGGCTCGTCAGCACAGTCGCTATGCCGTCTTTAGTGACCGTGAGTCCAATGAAGACTCCCCGAATCTTCTTCCTGAGGTCGCGATTGCTGTGGCGGGTCTGCCGGTGCGGCAACGGGCTGCGACCTTCCTGGTGTATTGGATGGGGTTCACCGTCGAACAGACAGCCGTTTTGATGGGCGTGAGGGTCGGGACAGTGAAGAGGTACTTGAGTTTGGCCAGAGGCAAGTTGAG
>JABAOG010007823.1_pt1 | contig 12682 bp, 12 predicted proteins | sample 7062131 | NCBI WGS metagenome assembly JABAOG01 (sample SAMN14538629, study PRJNA623070) | marine sediment metagenome | biome: marine biome [ENVO:00000428]; feature: marine pelagic biome [ENVO:01000023]; material: deep marine sediment [ENVO:00002113] | place: India: Arabian Sea | collected... | reverse complement strand
GCTTGTGATGATGTTCGTTCCTCTGGTCGCGCAGGTTATCCGCAGAGATGATGAAAGCCGGCAGCGAACTGAAGATCTGCTGGAAGACCTGGAGATCTCCCACATGAAACTTCAGGCTTACGCCGAGCAGGTCGCTGAGCTGGCCGCCACCGAGGAACGCAACCGCCTGGCACGGGATATCCATGACTCTTTGGGACATTATCTGACAGCCGTTAACATCCAGTTGGAAAAAGCGATTGTATTCCTGGAACGCAACCCACAGGAGGCGACCCAGGCGATCCACGATGCCAAATTTTCATCTGAGGAGGCACTTCGAGATGTGCGGCGTTCCGTGCAGGCATTGCGAGACCCGGAACACCCGTTTTCATTGCGGGCTGAATTGGATCGTCTGATCCAGGGAGTCGACAGGCACAACCTTGAGCTGACATATAAATTCGAAGGGAATGAGCGCGACTACAATCACGCTTCACTGATGGCTTTATACCGCGCAGCCCAGGAAGGTCTGACGAATGTGCAGAAACATTCCCGGGCGACGCAAGTGCATGTCAATGTGCGTCTGGGACCGCAGACCGGTTTACTGGTGATTAAAGATGACGGCGAGGGTTTCGCCCAGGATAATCTTGATACTGCAAACCGGCAGTTAAACGCAGGTTATGGGCTGCGAGGATTGAGAGAACGCTTGGAACTGGTCCGGGGACGGCTTTTGATTCATAGCCAACCTGGTGAAGGGTCAGAAATTATCGTTACGGTGCCAAAGAATCCATTGCTGTTGATAGCGAATGAGTGAGGATGGTTTCATGAGCGAGATCAGGATCATGGTGGTAGATGACCAGCGCCTGGTACGGGAAGGTATCGCCTCCCTTCTGGAAATTCAGGAGGATATTACCGTTGTGGGGATGGCTACCAATGGGCGGGAGGCCGTCGATAAAGCCATTGAGTTGAAACCGGATGTGATTTTAATGGATGTACGCATGCCGGTATTGGATGGCATCCAGGCGACCGCGGAATTGGGTGAAAGTCTTCCGGAATGCCAGGTGCTGATGCTGACGACCTTCAATGATGATGAGTACATCGTTAAATCGCTCCAGGCAGGTGCGTACGGCTACCTGCTCAAGGATATCCCGGCAACGGACCTAGCCCAGGCTGTGCGGTTAACCAAAGCAGGAATTTTCCAGCTGGCGCCCAGTGTGGCAGGAAAATTGATCGGTCAACTTGGGAACTTACCTGATCAGTCAAAAACAAAACAAACTCCACCCGGAAAAGCTGATAACCTGACTGAGCGGGAGATGGAAGTATTGAAATTGCTGGCTACTGGTGCTACCAACCGGGAAATCGCCAACGAGTTAGTCGTCAGTGAGGGGACTGTCAAAAACCATGTATCCAATATCTTGAGCACGCTTGGATTGCGGGACCGGCTGCAGGCTGCATTATACGCACACGAAAACAACCTGGTCTAAAACTCATTGTTTTTGATTAAAATCAAAGAAAAATCTCCAAAAATTAGGTATCCTTTAACCACAAATGTCATTAGAATGGTTTTATTATGAGTGTTAACCAAATAAAGGCTAGATCGAGACCCTGGAAAGGGATCGCTTTACCGGTTGAGCACGGCAGCTGGGGGCTGACACTGGAACCGGTCGTTTTGGGTTTGCTGGTTGCACCAACCATCGCTGGACTTTTCCTGGCGATATCGGCGGTTGGGGTTTTCCTGGCGCGGCAGCCGTACCGTGTGTGGCAGTTAGAACGCAGCCGGGGCAACCATGGACTGCGAAAGAAAACAGCGCAGAAGTACCTGTCGATCTATGCCGGGGTGAGCCTGGTTGGGATCACCGGCGCCTGGTTGACGGCTAACGCGCCGTTTTTAGTGCCGATTATCATCGCCATACCATTTGGCTTGATCTTCTTTTATTACGATTCGAAGCGTGAAAGTCGTTCCTGGCAGGCGGAACTTGCTGCACCGGTGGCTTTCTCTGCCGTAACCGCCAGCCTTGCTTTGCTGGGAGGCTGGAGTATGGGCACAGCCATGGCGCTGTGGGCTGTGATGGCAGCCCGCTCGATCCCATCCGTGATGTATGTCAGAGCGCGTTTGCGCCTGGACAAGGGTAAAGGCAACCCGCACATCACTGCGGTCGTAGGTACCCACCTGCTGGCGTTTGCGGTCATCGGTGCGCTGGTTTGGATCCAGCAATTACCTGCTCTGACCCTGGCGGCATTCCTGGCATTGGCGCTGCGGGCGGTTGTCTGCCTGTCGGAGAACCGGCAGGCGCTGTCAGTCAAGACGATCGGTTTTATCGAGGTTGGGTTGGGGGCATTAACGGTGCTGCTGGTGGCAGTGGGGTTTTATATCTAAAAAATACTGATCGATCTGCACTTTGCAAAAGAAATCAATCCATTTTATACTGCATTGTCCATGGATGGGATGCAGACGCTCGGCTATGTGAACGAAATCATTGGCAGAAGGATGTTTGCAACCACTGGAAACAGGTAGGGTCAGTGGTTGTTCCAGGCACCATTACCAGGTTGATCCAGAAGTTAATACTCATTTCCAGTAATAATGGCATGGAATTTGTTTATACGGTGCTAACAGGTGGCTTGTAATGAGAGTATACTGTGTTAAGCAGATTTGATCACGTTTATATCAGTACCGAACTAATATTTTCGTGGCTAGAGGAAGGGTAGATGTATGAATCCAGTAGAGGATCATTCCGGAAGTAATAAGAAAATCGAAATGTCGGGACTTTACTATCCTAATAGGTTCTCACGCTACTATTTGGAAACCCTGGAGGATGTGTTAGGGGAAAAAGGAGTCAATGCCATCCTTAATCTGGCTGGGTTGAGCGATTACATCGGGAATTATCCGCCCGATAACCTGGAAAAAGGTTTCGATTTTGCAGCGTTCACTGCTCTCCAAGTAGCCTTGGAGGATATTTACGGAATACGCGGCGGGCGTGGCCTGGCGCAACGAGCTGGTCGGGAGACATTCTCAAAAGCACTGCGTCACTTCGGCGCCCTGGCAGGTGTGGGAGACCTGGCATTCAAAGTACTCCCACTGACCGCTAAACTGCGCATCGGTACAGCGGCTATGGCTAAGATCTTCACCCAATTCTCAGACCAGGTTTCCAACGTCAAAGAGCATAAGCATTTTTTCGAATATACAATGGAACGCTGCCCGATGTGCTGGAACCGCCAGACAGATCACCTTGCATGCTATGGAGGATTGGGAATTTTAAAAGAAGGGATGCACTGGATCTCCGGTGGGAAGGATATCCGCGTTGACATGGTCACCTGCATGGGAAGAGGGGATGACATGGGGCGGTATTATATTTACAAAGATCCTTTGGATTGATCTCGCTAGCCGACACAGGCTGACTTATCGAAACCTGTTCCTGCAGTTCAGACATTGAAGCGGAACAGGATCACATCACCGTCCTGGACAATATATTCCTTGCCCTCAGACCGCATTTGCCCGGCAGATTTGACGGCGGCATCTGATCCGTACTTTTTGTATATTTCATAAGGAACCACTTCTGCCCGGATAAAACCGCGCTCGAAGTCCGTGTGGATCTCCCCGGCAGCCTGGGGAGCCCGTGTTCCCTGCTTTATGGTCCATGCTCGCACTTCGTTCTCATTCTTGGTGAAGAAGGTGATCAGATCAAGGATATCGAAGCCTTCCCGAACAACCTTTTGCAGACCGCTTTCATCGATGCCAGCCAGTTCCAGGTATTCCCTCTGTTCTTCGTGTTCCATATCCACCAGCCCTTCTTCCAGCTCTGCACACAGGAGAATTGTGACAGCATCGTGCTGGCTGGCGTAGTTTTCCACCTGATCCGAATAGAAATTACCGCTTGGGAGGCTGTCCTCATCCACATTTGCCAGGTAAATGACGGGTTTGGCAGTCAGAAATCGCATTTCGGAATTAAGTTCATCGATGATCTCTGGGTGTTCGCCATTAAATGAAGTTACTGGTTTACCTTCACCCAGGTGAGCCAACAGTATTTGAGCGGTGTTCAGCACGGGCAGCAGTTTGCGGTCACCCTTGACAGCACTGGTCAGTCTTTCGATCTTGCGCTCTAATTGCTGGAAATCCGCCAGAGCCAGCTCGATATTGATGACTTCAATGTCTTCAACTGGGTTGATCTCTCCACTGACATGGACAACGTTTGGGTCATCGAAACAGCGAACTACGTGAACGATGGCNNGGTCATCGAAACAGCGAACTACGTGGACGATAGCGTCTGTGTCCCTGATATTTCCGAGGAACTGGTTGCCAAGACCCTCTCCCTGGCTAGCACCCTTGACAAGACCAGCGATATCCACAAATTCGATGGTGGCGTATATGATGTTCGGCACCTTGACCATCTGCTGCAAGCTTTCCAGGCGGTCATCTTTGAGAGGTACAATTGCCCGGTTGGGTTGAATGGTACAGAAAGGATAATTGGCGACCTCAGCGTTCTGTGCGCCTGTGAGAGCATTGAAAACTGTGCTTTTACCGACATTGGGAAGACCGATGATCCCGACCTGCAGAGACATATCCGACCTCATTCCTGGGTTTTATTGTTTTCTAAGTATAGACGATGCGAAGAAAGCAAGTCAAGACACAGGGCGATGGGGATCGATCCTTGTCCGGGCAGGCACACAGATCGATGGGGATCGTCACGCAGACGCCCCTACAAGTTTTACGATCGCACTAAATGGAACTGTGGTATAAACGACCCAGCCAGATCCAATGGAGGACAATGATGGTCGATTACGAAAACATTCCGGCAGAGTTCGAGGAGCTCCTCGATGAAATGCAAGCAAAGTCAGAAATCCCCGTCCAGCTGCCTCCGCCGAGTTTCAAAGAAATGCAGGGGAAGATCATTGAATTCGACCGGGAGAATGGTCACATGGTGGTGCAGTTTCCGGTATTGAAGAAGTATGACAACGCTTACGGCATCATGCAGGGAGGCATGGTGGCGGCAGCGATCGACAACACCCTCGGTCCGCTCAGCCTGATGATCGCCCCGCCCAACCTGACCCGTACCATGGAACTGCGTTTCCGCCGACCGGTCACAGAAGACATGGACCATTTCGTAGTAGACGCCCAACTGGTCAGGCGAAAGGGCAGGCGACTGTTCTTTGAAGCCAAAGCACTTGACCCGGGCGGCAAGGTACTCACAACCTGCAAGGCTTTTCACTGGATCATCTAGGAGGAGTAGTTTTTAAACTTCGATTTCCGTTCCAACAGAACAATAGAAGAAACGATCCCCAAAAGCCTGAGCAACCTTAGCTGCTGCATCCGGCCCCGTGCAGTGGGAGACACCAACCCGGTCGATGTCGAAATCGAGCAGGGCGTCGATGGTCTGCTCGATCGTTTCCTGGCTGGCAGGACTCAAATGCGTACCGCCGAAGACGGTATGGAAATGATCTTTCCCGGTTTTATCCATAATGTAGTTGAGTATATTTATAACGCCGGCATGCGAGCAAGCCAGCAGAACCACCAGCCCTTCCGGTGTATCTATCACCAGGGATTGGTCGTCTGCGATGGGATCGATCACCAACCGGCCGTCTGCACCGCGGTGTACCAGGTCGGGGTCAGGTGACTCGAAGGTGGTAGAGCGGGGGACTTCACCGGTCATGTACATGCCCGGTCCAATCTGCTGCCACTGGCGCGAGAAGCGGAAATCCGCACCGGTGGTTTCCAGGATGCTTCGGCTGTGGGGAATACCAATATATTTCAGCGGTTTGCCGGGATGTCGTGAATAGCTGGTTTTGAACAGATCTGGATGGCTGTAGATCGGGATAGTCTGCTGTATGTCATCTTGTGGGATCGCCTGCAGGGCTGATAAAACCCCGCCGGTATGATCGATATGGTGGTGGCTGATCATGATTGCCTCAATGGAGGCTAAATCCACACCAAAATAATGGGCATTGTGGATCAGGGCACTCCCGCCACCTGTATCCCAAAGATAGTTCGCCTGAAGAGTTTCGATAAAGACAGACCAACCATGTTCAGCAATGGCACCAATCGAGCCGTAAATTGAATTTTCAACCAGGACTCGTGCACGTAACATCATGATCCACATCCTTCCAGGTAAAACAAGTTGATTTTCTTAAATTGTATACTATTTTAATGTCGAGGATTAATCAGAAGATGAAATTCAGGATTATTGTTTATAATTAGCTTTGGGAATGTCGCTAATTTACTTTTACAACTCCAAAGCAGTAAACTAATCCATGGGAAACGGAGAATTACAGCATGCATGTACTGGGTATTGATATCGGTGGTTCCGGCATTAAAGGTGCTCCAGTCGATGTCAGCACCGGAGAATTGCTCACAGATCGGTTTCGAATTGATACACCTTCTTCTGCCAAACCAGAACCAGTTGCCATGTGTGTGAAAGAAATCGCGGAGAAGTTCAACTGGCGTGGACCGATTGGAGTGGGTTTCCCGGCAGCATTGCAGGATGGTGTCGCCCTGACAGCATCGAACATCCATAAAAACTGGGTTGGCACGGATGTGGCTGGGCTTTTCAAGGAAGCTACGCACTGTCCAGTAAAAGTCATCAATGATGCGGATGCCGCTGGAGTTGCTGAAATGGCATTCGGTGCCGGGAAGGATCATCATGGCGTCGTCCTGGTTGTCACGGTGGGAACGGGTTTGGGGACTTCGATATTCACAAACCGGACGATGCTGCCCAACACGGAACTTGGGCACATTGAAATCAACGGGAAAGAAGCTGAAACCTGGGCCTCGGATGCAGTCCGTAAGGACGACGATCTTTCCTGGAAGAAATGGGGGAAACGGCTGGATGAATATCTGACCACCCTGGAGCAGTTATTGTGGCCCGACTTGATCATCATCGGGGGTGGAGTCAGTAAGAAATTCCATAAATACTCGAAATACCTCTCCCAGGAATGTGAGGTTGTGCCGGCAGAATTGAAAAATGAAGCCGGAATCATCGGTGCCGCGGCAGTGTACAGCGATAAATTGAGTTTTTGAGTGTAAGCCTGGAGAGATAAGAAGATTTAGTATTCGTTTTAGGATTTATCAATTTAAAGGTGGAGAGTATGAATTTTACATCAGCAGTAGGGATTGGATCGGACCTGGAAGAGGTTCTGGATTCCCTGCAGTTTCAGGTTGTCGATGGTTTGAACGGCAAGCATCCCGACTTGATCGCAGTCTACCTGTCTGCTTTTTATACAAATTCTGCTGTTGATATCTCCAATGGTTTGCGAAAGCGTTTAGAACCCGGAACGCTGATCGGTTGTTCTGCGGAGGGGGTTATTTCTTCCACCCAGGAAATCGAAAAACGACCTGCCATTGTGTTGATGGCAGCTTCATTACCGGGCATCGAGATCAACACTTTCAATCTCAAACCTTATACCCCTCACGGCCAGTTCAAAGTCAGGGAGACCTTCACCAGCCTGACCAAGCTGCCGGAAGACGCGGAACTGATCTACGTATTGGGAGATCCATTCTCCGTTTCCATGGAAGATCTGCTGGTGGCTTTCAATCGCTTCTACTTGAAACCCCGGATCGTTGGAGGGATGGCCAGCGGGGCGCTGAGACCCAAAGGGAACGCCTTGCTGCTGGATGATCAGGTTATCGATGGAGGTCTGGTCGGTATTGGACTGAAAGGTGACTTGGATGTCGATGTGATTGTCTCTCAAGGCTGTAAACCCGTGGGAGAACCACTGACGGTAATCTCAACAAACCGGGGAGAGATTACTAATTTGGAGGGGCAGCCTCCCATGGTGTGGGTACAGGAGTTGGCAAATGAGCTGGATGACAAAGACCGGGAATTAATGCGAAACGGTTTGTTCCTTGGACGCGTGGTCAATTATAGCCGAGCGGACTACGGTCGGGGGGATTTCCTGATCCGCGGAGTTATCGGGGTTGACCACCAGAGCGGTGCGATACGGGTCTCGGGAGGCATCCAATCGGGAGATACGGTCCAATTTCACCTGATGGATGCGGATACCGCTCAACATGATCTTGAGATGTCATTAGCTCCGCAGGGATTCAAGTCAAAACCCAAAGGTGTGTTTTTGGTATCCTGCAATGGCAGGGGAACGCGTTTATACCAACATTTGGACGGCGATATCAGTGTAGTGCGGGGAAGTTTGGGGGATGTGCCCATTGCGGGTTTCTTCGCAGCTGGAGAGATCGGTCCCGTCGGCGAACATAATTACCTGCATGGTAATACTGCTGTTGTAACAGTTTTTCGCTGAAGGTAGATCGTTCGATGCAGGCAAATGNNTAGATTGTTCGATGCAGGCAAATGGTGACGATGCTTGGTGGGGGAAAACGAGGTTTTTAAGCGGCAGCAAATCTTATTGATTAAAGAAACTCCGGAGTGAGCTTCATGCGACAAGGTTACGCGCCTTTTTTTGGCTTGGTAGGTGACCGGCAATGAGCGGAGAGATCACCCTGACATGGTTGGAAAGATCCATCTCCATCGTACTGCCGATGAGAAGATATTGAGATGTTTGCAGGCGTTAACCTCAGATTGTGAGCATGAAAAAAAGTTTTGAAAGAGCGTAAACCATGAAGATAACAACCACCAGGCGGATCAATTTGCCTCTCATCTCAGACCTCCAAACTTGCAGTGGGACAAATGGTTCTGGTGGAGAATAGACGCCAGGAATCAAGATTTTGTTCCCTTGATGTGAATGAGCTTATTCTACTTCCCGCCCGACCCCGATCATCTCCAGTGATTGGAAGAGCATCCCAATTTGGACGACGATCAGCCAGAATAAGAATATCCCAACAATCCAGGATGCATTCCGGATCCATGTGGGAAATTGTTCGTTGATCAGATCGAAATCCGTCCTGACTTCTAACAGGACTTCATCGTACTGCTCGAGGGTCTCAGTAGAATCATCCAGGGTGGTCTCAATATCTGCGATATTGTCCGTCAGGGAATCTACACTGTCAGTAACAAGGCTGAGGTTTGCCTGTGTGATGATCAGGTTGTCTTCGATCGTCTCAAAAGAGGGTTCTAATGCATCCATGCTCTCTGATATGTCGGAAATACTATCAGCTAAGGGAACTTCTGGAGAGTACTGCCTGCCGGTCAGGAATGAGATCGCATCCAGACTGTAGAGCATATTGTCAATCACCCCTGCGCTGGACTGTGCAGATTCTAGTGATGTCTGGGTGGCATCGACCATTCCCGGCAGATTCTCGCCCATAACTAAGGNNACTAAGGCGATGGACTCGATCAGGGGATCAGTATCCTCCAGGGTTGTGCTGACATCGTCCAGTGTCTGGTTGAGCGTCTCTAATGCCTCTGCAGATTGATCAATCGATGTGCTGGCGAGCGTAAGCGTCTCCTGAGTTGCCCCCAGGGCATCAAGGATCAGTGTCAGGTTTTGACTGACCTCTTCTTCAACTTGTGTCTTCAACCTGGGAAGCAAAATAAGACCATAGATCGTTGTCCCTAAACCTATGAGAACGACAATTAATAATATAAACCCCATGATTTTTCGCAATAGTAGCATCGAACACCTCACCTTGCATCAATATGATGGATAAAGTCTCCACAACGATACCATGATTTCTTAAGTTTTGTATCACCATGTTATAATATTTCGCGCTGAATAATTGTTATCCAAGCGGGGCGGCGACAACGCCCTGGACCTGTCGATTGCAGACAAGTCGGGCAGACCGGGGAGTCTGCCTTTTTATTTCAGCGCACAAGATCATTTTCTCGTAGATTATTGATCAGACAACTGGTGAGGGTTAAATCGGATCTGGAGAACTTACTCATGAATGAATATTTTACATTGTCACAAATAGATGAAGTAGCGGATGCTGTCAGGTCTCAAATCAGCATCAAACCACGGATCGCTATGATCCTTGGGTCTGGGTTAGGTGGTTTGGCGGATGAAGTCGAAAACGGCTTGGTAGTTCCCTATGGAGACCTGCCCAACTGGCCAACATCCACTGTTATCGGGCATGAAGGTGCCCTGGTATCTGGACAATTGGAAGGTCAGGATGTGGTTGTGATGCAGGGGCGGGTGCATTATTATGAAGGATATACCATGCAGCAGGTGACTCTGCCGATCCGGGTGCTGCAGCGATTGGGAGTCGAAATTCTCATCGTCACCAACGCTGCCGGGGCTGTCAACCCAGATTTCTCCCCTGGTGATTTGATGTTAATCACGGATCACCTGAACTTGATCGGCATGGCGGGTCCAAATCCTTTACGTGGACCAAACCTGGAAGAATTCGGCCCGCGCTTTCCGGACATGAGCCAGGTGTACGACCGTGAATTAGCTCAAACCGCGCGGGATGTAGCTAAAAAAGATGATATTTCCCTGCAGGAGGGGATTTACGTCAGCCTGGCAGGTCCATCCTTCGAAACCCCGGCTGATTTGCGTTTCCTGCGGGCGATCGGCGTGGATGCGGTTGGTATGTCTACTGTCCCGGAGGCGATTGTTGCAGTCCATGGCGGTACGCGTGTGCTGGGGATTTCCGGGATCAGCAATAAAGCCAACCTGGATGGCGAGACAATAACGACCCACGAAGAGGTGATTGAAGCAGGCAAAGTGATCGTTCCCAAACTGACAAACCTGGTCAGAGGCGTTCTCCAACAACTCTAATGATTTCCTTTAAATACAGGGAATTCTGAACATTGTGGAAGAAGTACTGCGGTTCTTACAGACAATCGAAGTTTATACATACCTGATTCTCGGGTTGTTTGCTATCTGGCAGATCAACAAGTTCATCCGGGCATGGCAGGACCTGCGGGAAGCCGCTTTCGGTCTGGAGCGAGAAGCCGCGCAGTTCCGCCTGACCAGTTCTGCATGGTTTCTGATGTTTATTTTAATCCTGGCGGTTGGGCAATTCATCGCCGTGACGATCATTGCCCCATCGATGCCAGACACGATGTCGCTGGCGACTCCAACTCTGGACCTGCTGTCGACTCCTACAATTACCCTGGGACCAGATCAGACCGAACAGTTTAATGTGATCGGAGGATCGACCACCACACCAGTACCCACAATCGACCCGGAGGAAAGCGGATGCATACCCGGGCAGTTGGAGATCTCATCTCCAGAGCAAGGTGAAACTGTCAGTGGTATCGTTGAGATCAACGGTACGGTGGATATCCAGGATTTTGGGTTTTACGTGTTCGAAACCGCCGCACTGGGAGATACCGATTGGCTGACCTTACAGGCTGGTGATGTAATCACCACGGATGGTCAGCTGGGATTCTGGGATACCGGACAGCTCGCCAGCGGAGATTATTTACTCCGTTTGGTGGCAACCAACAACCAGGACGAAGACCTGACTCCCTGCGTTATCCAGGTAAGAGTTGTCCCCGAAGAATGATGTTGCATTTTTGGGTTCAAGAAAATTTGGGTATGTGGAAAACGTTTTTCAATCACTAGCATGAATATTGCAACATGTTTTTAATCCATCTAACATTTGATTTTATAATCAATATCGGATAAAAATAAAGAGAAAGATGCCAGAAATACAAATTCGTACCGCCATAGCTACAGATATACCGGCACTGATGGAACTCGATCACAGTTATCGAAGCGATTATGTGTGGCAAATGGATTTCCAGGAAGATGGGGATCTCACACGGGTGATCTTTCGTAATGTGCGTTTACCCAGAACGACCAGGGTAAATTATCCCAGAGAGATCCAAAACCTGTCGGATACCTGGAACCACCGGTCAGCATTCCTGGTAGCAACCCAGAATGACTATGTCATCGGGTATTTAGGCCTGGTAGACAACCTGACCCCTCAGGCTACCTGGGTGACAGACCTGGCTGTGGATCCTGTCTGGAGGCAGAGAGGCATTGGGAGCGCATTGGTGGTCTCCGGTCTTGAATGGGCAAAGCGGCAGAAGAATCGTCGGCTTGTGATGGAGATGCAGCCTAAAAACCATCCTGCGATCTCCCTGGCAGAGAAATTGGGTTTTGTTTTTACTGGCTATATGGATCGTTATTACTCAAACCACGATATTGGTTTGTTCTTCTCTAAATGGATCCGTTGATATAATCGTATTGCACTCGCCATTGATGGAATTGGCGGGAAAAAAGTATGACTTTTATTACCGGTAGTTTACGAACATTCAACCAGTTACTTTCGGCGGGGATAGCAATTACCGCGTTTTCTCTGGTGTTGTATGCCCTGTCATTTAATCTACGCGAGCGCGTCGTTCGTTCTTTCGTGTTGATCATGGGGTGTGTCCTGATCGTGGCAGTGGGGGAAGCATTTGCCAGCATTCAAACCACAGAAACCATGTTGGAAAACTGGCTGCGGCTTCAGTGGGTCGGGCTTTTTTATTTGCCGGCATCATATCTCTATTTTTCCGATGCTCTCTTAGCAACAACTGGAAGACCGTCTCGTGGTAGAAGGCGATTGTTGGTGCGTCTGTCCTTTGTCGCTTCGACATTGATGGTCCTGACGCTGCCGTTTTCGATATTTGTTGGTCCCCTCGTCCTGGATGGGATCCCAGAACCGCACCTGCAGCGCACATCGCTCTCCTGGGTTTTTACTCTTTATTATGCAGGCTGGATGATCTTAAGCTGGGTGAACTTCACCAGGGCTTTCCAGCGTACGGTGACCAGCACAAGCCGCAGAAGAATGCGCTACCTGTTGACTGGTGCCCTGGGACCTGCTCTGGGGTCATTCCCTTACCTGTTTTTCGGTTCGAACTTTGCTGCAGACCACCAG
>JABAOG010003804.1_pt3 | contig 12684 bp, 16 predicted proteins | sample 7062131 | NCBI WGS metagenome assembly JABAOG01 (sample SAMN14538629, study PRJNA623070) | marine sediment metagenome | biome: marine biome [ENVO:00000428]; feature: marine pelagic biome [ENVO:01000023]; material: deep marine sediment [ENVO:00002113] | place: India: Arabian Sea | collected... | reverse complement strand
CAGTGACTCAGTTGAGTGGCACTGGCGCCGACACTGCCACTGCCGCTGTCGCTGTCCTCCTACTCCCCGGACGTTCAGTTGTCAGCAAAGTCTCGTTCTTCCGCAGAAACTGTAAACTGGGTGCGCGCTCGCGAGCGCCCCGGTGCGCCGCAATGAGGAATGGAGGGAGAGCGTGACACACACCAATAGCCCAAGTGCTTTCAATCGGGGTTGGGTTGCACTGCTGCTGACGATGGCGATGGGGATCTCCTCGAGTGCCGCCGCGCAGAGTGCGCAGATCGACCTCAATCAGTTTCGACCCGCCGAGCTCGCAACCGACGGCTTCGCGACGAGCACGCCCGACGGCCAAGGACACGCGCGCTTTGGTTTCCAGGTCTGGCTAGATTACTCGGACGATGCGTTCGTGGTCGCCGGCCAGAAGGTCGTCCACCAGCAGATGACCGGACACCTCATGTTGAACATCGGTCTCGCAGACCGCCTCGTGCTCTACGTCGACATGCCTTACCACTTCATCATCAAGGAAGGCGATGGGGTCGCGCTCACGCCGCCCGAGGGGATGAAGCNNGACATGCCTTACCACTTCATGATCAAAGAGGGTGACGGAGTCAGCTCGCCTCCCAGACCGGCTGAGATGAAGCATTCGAACTTGGGTGACCTTTACGTCGGCGCACGATTCAATTTCTTCGGCACGCGCGAAGACATCTTCCAAATCGGTGCTCAGGCCACGATGACGATCAATACGGCCTCGTTGGCAAGCAGCCGGCAGACCTTCGCAGGTCAAGCCGACCAGAAGCCCTACCTGGGTGGCTGGTTCGAGCTGCTTCTGAACTTCAATGCCGGCGATGTCGTTCGTATCCCCATCCAAGCCGGCTACAAACTCGGTCCGGAGCGGTTTGCGGGTCCGTACTTCGTCGGAAACGAGTTCACGTACGGCGGCGGCGTTTTGATCATGCTCGGCGACGACCAGTTCATGATCTCGGGTGAAGTCTTCGGCAGAACCGCAGCCAATAGCACCCGGAATTTCTGGACCAAGAACGAGACGCCGGTCGAAGTGCTCGGCGGCTTCAAGTATCTTCCTGACTTTGGCTTCACCCTCGGTGTGGGCGGCAGCGCGGGCGTCACCGCCGGATACGGCGCTCCGGACTGGCGTGTGTTCGCGATGCTGGGCTACACAATGCCGGCCGAAGAAGAAGCGCCGGACGCGGACGGGGATGGGATTCCCGACGACGTGGACCACTGCCCGAACGAGGCCGAGGACTTCGACGACTTCCAGGATGAAGATGGGTGCCCCGATCTGGACAACGACGGGGACGGCATTCCCGACGTCGACGACAAGTGTCCAAACGATCCCGAAGACATGGATGGGTTCGAGGACGAGGATGGTTGTCCGGATCCCGACAACGATCAGGATGGAATCCTGGACGTCGACGACCAGTGCCCGAACGATCCCGGCCCGCCGGAAAACAACGGCTGTCCTGATCCGGATCGCGACGGGGACGGCGTGCCCGACCGAATCGACAACTGCCCGGATGAGCCTGGTACTGTGGAACACCAGGGTTGTCAGGAAAAGCAACTGGTCGTCATCGGCGTGGGCCAGCTCGAGATCCTCGAGAAGGTCTACTTCAAGACCGGAAGCGCCAAGCTGCAGAAGCGCTCCTGGGCGCTGCTCGACAACGTCGCGGCGGTCATGATCGCGCACCCGGAGNNAGCCTCAAGTACAACATGATCCTGTCGAAGAAGCGCGCCAACACCGTGGTCCGCTACCTCGTTGGCAGGGGTCAAGTCAGCAGGTCGCGGCTGGTCGCGAAGGGCTTTGGCCCGAAGAAGCCGCTGGTGCCGGACGCCAAGACAAAGGAAGAGCAGGCGATGAACCGACGCGTCGAGTTCCACATCGTCAGCAAGGCCGAGCCGAAGGAGTAAACCTTCCCGGCATCAACACGGCGGGCTCCGAGCATTTGCTCGGGGCCCGTCTCGTTTAAGCGCCGCCGTTAGGCGCCGACCAAGGAAAATGAATCCGCGAACTTGCGCAAGTGCTCGAGCGCCTGATCCATGTCCTGATAGGTATGCCCGCGCGTGACGTTGAGACGGAGGCGTTCTTCGCCCTCTTTGACCGCGGGGTACATGATCGGAACCATCAGGACACCGTTTTCGAGCAGCGCGACGTGGGTGAACATCGCCTTGGTTTCGTCGCGGATCATGATCGGCATGATGTGGGTGTTGCTGTCGCCGAGGTCGAACCCGATGTCGGTCAGGCCCTTGCGCATGTAGGCGGACTTCTCGTGAAGCTCGGTGACCAGGGCCTCTCCGTCGGCCTCGAGCATGTCGAGGATCGTGCCGGCTGCCGCCACGATGGGCACCGGCAGCGATGCGCTGAACAAGAACGACCGCGCGTTGTGCTTGACGTAGTCGACGACGTCGGCGTCGCCGAGAAGAATCCCGCCGATGCCGCCGAAGGTCTTCGAGAACGTGCTGACGACGACCGGGATCTTCCCCTCGAGGCCGTACTTCTCGATGATGCCTCGACCGGTGGCCCCCAAGGTGCCTGTGCCGTGGGCGTCATCGCACACCATAGCGACGTTGTCGTGTTGGGCGCAGACTTCGACGAACTCTTCGATATTGGCTTCGTCGCCGTCGAGCGAGTAGATGCCCTCGATCATCACCAACGCGTTCTTCCGATCGCGCTTCCTCAAGACTCGATCGAGTGCCTTCGCGCTGTTGTGATTGAAAAAGCNNCCCTCGATCACGACGAGCGCGTTCTTGCGGTCGCGCTTGCTGAGCACGCGATCGAGCGCCTTGGCGCTGTTGTGATTGAAGAAGCGAACCTCGGGAGCGCGCATCGGTGTGCCAGCGGCCAAGAATGTCCCGTCGAGAATGCAGGCATGGCTCAAGTTGTCGAGGACGACCGTGGTGTCCTTGTCGGCCAGCGCCATGATCGTGCCGACCATCGCCTGATAGCCGGTCGTGAAGATCAGAGCCTTGTCGAACCCGTACCAGGCCGCCAGCCGCTCTTCGAGCTCGACGTGAAGGGTCGCGGTCGCCTGAACGCGTGACGAGCTCAACCCGCAGGAGAACTGATCGACGGCCGCTTTGGCCGCCTCTTTGACTTTGGGATGGTTGGTCAGCCCGAGATAGTCGTTCGAGCTGAAGTTGACGACCGGCTTGCCAGCGATAGTCGTGTGCAGCCCGCCCGACTCGAACGGGCGAAAATACGGGTAGATCTGCTTGGCCTGGGCGTCACGCACGCGCTGCAGCTCTTCGTGCGCCTTTTTGGAAATCCAGCTCATAGGCTCTGGCGGCCCTAAGGTACCGTAATTTCGCGCCTCGACCACTTTCGAAACAGGCCAGCCGGCCAGTTTTCAAACCCTTGACGCTGATCGCGAACCCAAGCATATACGGGCGGCATGTCGGATACCCTGAAAGACGAGCTGAGGCAGATCATCACCGAAGTGACGGAAGTCGAGGATATCCCCGAAGATACGCCATTCGCGGACTTGGGGATCGACAGCATGATGGCGATCGAGATCGTGGCCGACGTCGAGAAGAACTACGACGTCACCATCTCCGAGGATGAGCTCGCCGAACTGATCAACCTCAAGGCTGTTCACGACAAGGTCAAAGAGAAGCTCGGCGAAGCGGGCTGACGAGCTGGTCGCTACTTCGCGCGGCCAAAGATCTTCGAGCCGGACGGCACGGACTTGGTGAGCCAAACGTTGCCCCCGATGACCGAGCCTTTGCCGATGATCGTATCGCCGCCGTGAATCGACGCACCGGCGTAGATAGTCACGTCGTCCTCGATGGTGGGATGCCGCTTCGCCCCGCGGCGCCCATCGATCTGGTCGCGTGAGATGCTCAGGGCACCCAAGGTAACGCCTTGGTATAGCTTGACGTTGCGGCCGATGACGGCGGTTGCGCCGATGACCACCCCCGTGCCGTGGTCGATGAAGAAGCTCTCGCCGATCTCGGCGCCGGGATTGATGTCGATGCCGGATTTGCTGTGGGCGTGCTCGGTGATGATGCGCGGAATCATGGGGACGTCATCCAGGTAGAGCTCGTGCGCGACTCGATATGCCGTGATGGCCTGCACGCTCGGGTAGCTGAAGACGACCTCTTCGATGCTCGAGGCAGCCGGGTCTCCATCGTACGCGGCACGGACGTCGGTGTTGAGCACTTGCCGAAGCTCGGGAATCTTTTCGAGTAGACGCAGCACGACTTCTTCGCTCCAACCCTCGGGCTTCTTCTCGGCCAGCCGGCCCATGCGCTCTTGGTAGCGAACGGCACGATCGATCTGCTCGACCAAGATATCCTGCGCGGGATATAGGTGCTCGCTGATCGCGTAGCGAAGGTTGGTCCGGTTGAGGGCACGAGTGCTGTAAAAGCCCATATAGAGCACGGGCATGATGTGATTGAACGCAGTGATGACCGCACGCTTGTTCGGAAGGTCCGCGCTGTCGAGGTTGTTGATCTCATCGTCGCTGTCATAGGAGGCCGCGATGACGTCGATCACGTTCTCGAGATCTTGGTGACGCTTGGGTTCTCTTCCGCTCATGGGTGCTTTATGTGTAGCATGGAGAACACGTCAACCGCGAAAACGCGGGTCAAGCGTCGAGCCAGCCGCGCTCCCGATACCATGCTATCGCGTCGGTGAGCGACTCGCGGAGCGGGCGGATCGAGTAGCCAAGCTCACGGTGCGCTTTGTCGTGCGAGACCACCTCGTTCGACACGCTGGCGCGCAGCGTGTCGGGCGTGATGAAGGGGTCCTTCTTGGTGACCGCGCTGCCGGCGAGCGCAAAAGGAAGAATTAGCCANNGCTGCCGGCGAGCGCAAAAGGAAGAATTACCCAGCCGACCCACAACGGAAGGGCGCGCGTCGGCATCTTCGCGCCAGTCAGCTCCCCGTAAAGAGACACCATCTCCATGACGGGAACTACGTCGCCCGTGAGCAAATAGCGCTCGCCACGCCGGCCTTTGTCGGCTGCCGCAATCATACCGTCCGCCACATCCCTGACGTCGACGTAGTCGCTCAACATATGCAGCAGAATGGGGACACGCCCGAAGTACATGTCGATCAGCACCGCGCCGATGATCGAGGGCTCGTAGTCGTAGGGGCCGATCATCGAGCCTGGGTTCACGATGACCGCGTCCAATCCCTGCTCGCATCCGTCGAGCACGATCGTCTCGCCGATGGCTTTCGAGCGATGGTACTCACACTTCTCATCGAGCGCGAGCGGCTTGTCTTCGGTCAGTGGCTCGTCGAGGGGCTCGCGCACCAGCGCATGATGCGAGCTCGTATGCACCAATCGAAGACCGCGCGCCAAGCACGCATCGACGACCCTGCGGGTCCCATCGACATTGATGGGGTACATCATCGGATCTTTTTTGGGGCGCAGGTCGATCTTGGCCGCGAGATGATAGACGACATCCACACCCTCCACGGCGCGCGCAACGTCATCTTCTTCCAAAACCGACCCCGAGATGAACTCGATGTCGAGGCCTTCGAGGGATTCGGGTCGGCTCCCGGGCTCGAGAACGCGCACTTGGTGACCGTCCTCAAGGAGCCGTCGAACGAGAACATTGCCCAGACGACCACCCCCGCCTGTTACGAGCGCTAACACGCGGCGGAGTGAAACACGATTGGACTATAGCCTCAAGGCGTCGAAGCCTCGTCGAAAACGCGTCCGATCAAGGCCTTGGCTTCACTTTGAATCAGCGCCAAGTGCTCTCGGCCGATGAAGCTTTCGGCATAAATCTTGTACACCTCTTCGGTGCCTGATGGGCGAGCGGCGAACCAGCCGTTCTCCGTCGTGACCTTCAATCCACCAATTGCAGCATCGTTGTCGGGCGCTTTGGTGAGGACCTGCTGGATGGGCTCTCCTGCGAGATCCGTAGCATCGAGGTCCGACTCGCTCATCCTCTTCAGGGCGGCCTTCTGCTCGGCCGTCGCTGGTGCGTCAATTCGCTCGTAGACCGGCGCACCGAATTGCGTCGTGAGACTTTGGTAGCACTCACCCGGATCTCTGCCCGTCGTCGCGGTGATCTCGGCCGCGAGCAGGTTGAGAAGGATTCCGTCCTTGTCNNTGTCGGTCGTCCAAACGCTTCCGTCTTTGCGCAGAAACGAAGCGCCTGCGCTTTCCTCACCGCCAAACCCGTAGGAGCCGTCGAGCAGCCCCTGCACGAACCACTTGAACCCGACCGGAACCTCGGCCAGCCGCCGACGAAGATCCTTGGCCACTCGGTCGATCATGGCACTGCTCACGAGCGTCTTGCCTACGGCCGCTCGCTGGTGCCAATCGCGCTCGGTAAATAGATAACTGATCGCGACGCTCAGGTAATGATTCGGGTTGAGAAGCCCCCAGCTGCTGGTGACGATGCCGTGCCGGTCGAAGTCGGTATCGTTGCCAAAGGCGATGTCGTACTGGTTTCGGAGGTCGACGAGGCGCGCCATCGCATACGGCGAGGAGCAATCCATGCGAATTTTGCCGTCATGATCGAGCGTCATGAACGAAAACGTCGGGTCGACGGTCGGGTTGACGATCTCGAGTCGAAGGTCATAGCGCTCGGCGATTCTGGGCCAGTACTCGATCCCCGAGCCTCCCATCGGATCGACGCCGATTCGAAGACCGGCCCCCGAAATCGTCTTCATGTCGAGGACCGTCTGGAGCCCGTCGNNGAGTCGTGTCGGCGCTGAGGGCTGCTTCGTAGCTGACGCGCTTGACGTCGGTCAGACCGGCCGCCAGCAACTGATTGGCGCGTCGCTCGATCCACGATGTCACTTCGGTGTCCGCAGGCCCCCCGTGAGGCGGGTTGTACTTGAAGCCGCCGTCCTCGGGCGGGTTGTGGGAGGGCGTCACCACGATGCCGTCGGCTTCGAGGGGGCTGTTGCGGTTGTGCTCCAAAATGGCGAACGACACGGCTGGGGTCGGCGTGAACCGCCCCACCGGCGCGATGCGGGTCTCGACGCCGTTGGCGGCTAGCACCTCGAGTGCAGTCTTGGCGGCAGGCTCGGACAGCGCGTGGGTATCGATGCCCACATGAAGTGGGCCGTCGATCCCTTCCGCGATCCGGTAGTCGCAGATCGCTTGGGTCGTCGCGAGAATGTGGTCTTCGTTGAAGCTGAGTCGAAACGATGATCCTCGGTGACCGGAAGTCCCAAAGCTCACGCGGTGGCTCGGCTCGTTTGGATCGGGTTTGCGGTCGTAGTAGGCACCGATGAGCTTGGCGACATCGACGAGGGCGTCGGGTGGCGCGGACTGACCAGCAAGCGGGTGCGCGTTCATCGCCGGGCCTTGTAGCAGCCTAGTTCCCGCCGCTCATCTGCTCGGCGAGATACCGTTCCTTGCCGATCGTCTCCACGAGGTGGAGCTGTGCTTCGAGCCAGTCGATGCCCTCTTCCTCCTGCTGGAGGATCATCTCGAGAAGCTCGCGGGAGCCGTTGTCTCCGTTGTCGCGGCACAGGGTGATCCCGCCGTTCAGACGTTTGACGGCATCGTACTCGACCTCGAGGTCGAGGCGGTGTTGCTCGACTGCGTCTTCGCCAACCTTGACCGGGAAGTAGCGCTGCATGTTGGGCACACCCTCCAAGAAGAGAATACGCGCGATGACCAGATCGGCGTGTTTCATCTCCTCCATCGCCTCCTGCTTCTTCTTCGCGGCGAGTTTGTGGAAACCCCAGTCCTCGCACATCTTCGAGTGAATGAAGTACTGGTTGATGGCGGTGAGCTCCGAGGTGAGCACCTCGTTGAGCACGTTGATGACTTCGTCGTTGCCCTTCATGAACTTTCCTTCGTGCGAGCATAGAGACCGCAAACCTCCATGGCAATCCATGGAGTTTGAAGTTGAAACGCGTTATCAGATGCGTCCTTCAGCCCTGTGTGCCGGTTGCCTGAATCGCGTTCTGAGCGTCGTGGTGCAACTCGATCAGCCGATCGATCGCCGGCCGGCAACCGCCGCAAGTGCCACCTGCGCCGCAAGCCTCGCGCACATCCGTCCCGCTCCGTGCGCCGTCGTTGACGCATCGGCGAATCGTGCGGTCGTTGACCGCGTGGCAGTGGCAAACCAGCATGCCTCTCTTTATAGCCGCCAGAAGTTGCAAATCAAATTCAATAAACGCTGCCCCTAAAAACCCAATAATTTCGGGCCTGCGATCTACTCTGCAGCGTCTGAAGCGGTCGCGGAAGGTTCCGGGGGAGACAGGTGGCCGTGGTCGGCCTCGTCCGGCTCGAGCGGCGAGAGCCCTGCGTCACGCAGCAGTTCGAGGTCCGCATCGTGGTCTGGATTCCCGGTCGTGAGGAGCTTGTCGCCGAAGAAGATGCTGTTTGCGCCCGCCATGAAGCAAAGGAGTTGCGCCTCGCGACTGAGCGAAGCGCGTCCGGCCGAAAGCCTCACGCGGGCACGGGGCATCATGATGCGCGCAGTGGCACACATACGAACCAGCTCGAGCGAGTCGACGGGCTTCTGCTCGCTCAGGGGGGTGCCGGGCACCGCCACCAACGCGTTCACCGGCACGCTCTCGGGCTGAGGGGACAGGTTGGCGAGCGTGACGAGCATGCCTACCCGGTCGTCGATGCTCTCCCCCATCCCGATGATGCCGCCTGCGCAGACAGAAATACCCGCCGCCGACACGCGCGCAATCGTGTCGAGGCGGTCTTTGTAGGTGCGAGTCGTGATGATCTCGCCGTAGTACTCTTCGGAGGTGTCGAGGTTGTGGTTGTACGCGGTCAGCCCCGCGTCCTTGAGCTCTTGCGTTTGCTCGTCGTCGAGCATCCCGAGCGTTGCGCACGCTTCGAGGCCGAGCCCGCGAACCCCGCGCACCATCTCGAGCACCTGTTGAAACTGCCGACTCCCCTTCTTCGGGCTTCGCCACGCCGCTCCCATGCAAAAGCGGCTGGCGCCGGCTTCTTTTGCCTGTTGCGCCTTTTCGAGCACGTCGTCGACGTCCATCAGCCGCTCGGCTTCGACGCCTGTGTCGTACTTCGAGCTTTGCGGACAGTAGCCGCAGTCTTCTTGACAGGCGCCGGTCTTGATCGACAAGAGCGAGCAGAGCTGTACGGCGTCGCGCGGTTGCGTGGCGCGATGCACTTCCTGGGCCCGAAACAACAGATCGGTCAGGGGCAGATCGTGAAGTGCGCGTGCCTCATCCTTGGTCCAGTCGTTTCGGACGTCGGTCATCTGGGACGTATTAGCAGAGTGCCTTGAATGCGCTAGATTGCCCGCGTAGGGTCCGACAACCTTGACCGAGGGCATCGATTCATCCCTAGCCTCAGTGGCCGCGGTCACGACCGTGGAAGACGAACGTTCCCCTTACTTCGCAGCAACCCCCCCCTTGGCATGGATGGCGGGGATCGCGGCCTTGGCAGACCTCGTCATCAACCGCGTGTTGATTCTCTTGGGGACCGAGGCATGGTCGCATGACGCGCTGGCTCGACTCGACAGCTGGGGTGGCTTCGCGCGCAACTTGAGTGTCGTCAGCGCGTTGGTTGCGTTGTCATTTTGTCTGTGGTCGTTTTCGTCTCGCAAGAGCGCTCTTCCGCTTTCCGCTCGCGCGGGCATCGCGAGCTTCGGTTGGATCTTGGTTCCAATCGTCACTCTAATGACATTGCTTCCGCGCGCGTGGACCAGGGTGGAGCTGGTCCTCCTCGTGGCTGGAATCGCACACGCGTTGATCGTGCTGTTGATCCTCGGCGGCATTCATCGGCGCTCCACCCGTCCGACCTCGACAGCGCTGGTGTTGATGCTGGTCGCCGCGTTCAGTAGCATCGTGTCGATGATCGTGAACCTCGTTGGGGAGCGGGTGCACTGGGAGCACACCGAGCGTCTCTCCAATGCGTTTCGATGGTCCGGCGAGCTCGCGTATCTTGCGGCGCCGATTGCGGTCGGTTTTGCGATCGCGATTCCGTGGCGAAAGACGAGCGGCAAGGCAGCGCTGGTGTTGTCTGCGTTGGCCGCCGGCTCGATCGGAGCGGGGATGGTCGTCTGGAAGCACGCGGTTGGACAAGACCTGCCCGACCTCCTGTACGGTGCCGTGAGGCTCGACTTTTTGCCCGACGACGACTTCATTCTCTACGCCATCCCACTTGGAATCGGCTGGGCGGTCACGGTCGCGGCGATGCTGTCGAAGGATCCCGTTCGCCGGCAGATGGGCGCAGCGCTGCTGCTGATTCTCAGCGCGGGCTATGCTCCCCGCACGCCGAGCACCCTGCTGGTGACGGTTCTCGGTGTGGCCCTACTCGCTCGAGCCGGGCTCGCATTCGCCCAACGCCGAAGTTAGTATCCGCTAGGAACTGTTCGATGGAAGACTCTCGGCTCATCGACGAAGTGCTCGATCGCCATCGGAAGGCATTGGGTCCCCACCGTGCCCGCTACCGGGGGCATGTGTATCGCGTGTATCACTACACTCGGCACCTCATCGCGAAGGGTGGTGGCGATCCGGATGAGGACGACTCTGCGATTGCTCTAGCCGCGGCTTTTCACGACCTGGGATTTGCGACCGACCAAACGCTCGACTATCTCCCGCCAAGCATCGCGTCGGCCACCGAGCACCTAGAAGCCCTCGGCCTTTCCGAGCTCGCGCCGGCAGTCACGCGCATGATCGGCTTTCACCACAAGCTCACGCCGTACCGTGACGAGGATGCGAATCTCGTCGAGCCCTTCCGACGGGCCGACCTGGTCGATCTCTTTGCGGTGCCCGGTGTAGGGATCCCTTTCGCGCTTCGACGGGAGGCCCAGTCTTGGTATCCGAAGTGCGGTTTTCGTGGCTTTGTGTGTCGAACGTTGCTTCTGGGGGCACTGAAGCAGCCGTGGCGACCGTTGCCGATGCTGCGTTGGTAGCTCGGCCTGCATGCATGCAGCGAGGCCGGCATCGCGATCTCCGTGTTTCGGCCGTATGTATCAGGCATGAGCGACGACCACATTCGGTATGAAAAGCGAGGCTCCATCGGCTTCGTGAAGTTCAATCGGCCTGACAAGCGAAACGCGTTCACCGTCGACATGTTCCGGCGTGTCGCAGAGGCCTTTACAGAGGCGGATGAGGACGCGGAGGTTCGCTGCGTCGTGGTCCATGCGGAAGGACCCGACATGACGACCGGCCTCGACCTGATGAACGTCGGGCCGAGCTTTCGTTCGGGAGAAGTGCCGATTTCGAGCGCGTTGGTCGATCCTTGGCACGTCGTCGGGCGTCTTCGCAGGAAGCCGATGGTGACGGCGGCACATGGGCGGTGCTATACGCTCGGCACCGAGATCGCTCTGTGCTCGGATATCTGCGTGGCGGCGAGCGACACGCGATTCGGGCTCAAAGAGGTGCGTGTCGGCATCATGCCAGCGGGGGGCGGCACGTTTCGCTTCGTTCAGACCGCCGGGTACTCGAATGCGATGCGCTACGTGCTAACCGGCGAGGAGTTCGACGTCGATGAGGCGTATCGCATGGGGGTGGTGCAAGAAATCGTGGAGCCGGGCAAGCAACTCGACCGAGCCCAAGAGCTCGCGGAAGTCATCGCCTCCCAAGCGCCGCTGGCCGTGCAAGCATCCCTCGCACACGCCCAGAGCGCTCTCCTCGACGGTTGGCGAAAGGCCATCGGCGACATCGTTCCTCAGCAAGTAGAGCTGATCAATTCCGAGGACGCCATGGAGGCGGCCATGGCAATGATGCAAAAACGGCCAGCAAGCTTCAAAGGACGGTAGCAAACCGGCACCGGCAATTAACCCTTTGGAAAAGGGGACTGTCCCCTTTTTGGGGTTAGTGGAGGTTGGAGAGGGCTTTGTTGATTCTGGTTAGGCCCTCGCGGATTGTGTCGTTGGACGCTGCGTACGAGATGCGGACGAAGCCTGGGGCGCCGAAGGCGGTGCCCGGGACGACCGCGCAGAGCGCCTCCTCCAAGAGGTAGCCTGCAACGTCGATGTCGGTTTCGAGCTTCTTGTCGCCGGCCCGCTTTCCGATCAGCGCTTGGACGTTTGCAAAGGCGTAGAAGGCGCCTTCGGGCATCCCGCAGCTGATGCCGTCGATCGCGTTGAGGCCTTCGACGATGATGCCTCGACGCTCCTCGAAGGCTTGCCGCATCTCTTCCATCGGCTCCCAGGGGCCGCGGAGCGCCGCAATGGCCGCATGTTGAGCGATAGAGCTGGGGTTGGTCGTCGACTGGCCCTGGATCTTGTCGCAGGCCTTCGTCACGTATTCGGGTCCGAGCATCCAGCCGATGCGCCAGCCCGTCATCGCAAAGGTCTTGCTGACGCCGTCGACGATGATGATGCGATCCTTCAGATCGGGCGCGACCTCGGCGATCGATTTCTGATCGAAGCCGCCGTACACGAGCTGCCCGTAGATCTCGTCGACGATGATCCAGAAGTTGTGCTCNNCGCTGCGCGCAACGCCTCCGGCGTCATGCGAAAGCCGTCTTGCTCCGTAGTCTGCACGATGACGGGGTTCGCGCCCGCAAGACGCACCTGCTCCGGGTAGCTCACCCAGTACGGTGCTGGAATCAGGACCTCGTCCCCTTCGTCGTACAACGCCAGCGCCAGGTTGAAGAGCGTGTGCTTTGCGCCGACCGAGACGACGACCTGCGACGGCTCGTAGACGACTCCCGAGCGCCGCTTGGCGGAGGCCTCGCAGATCGCTTCCCGAAGCTCCACGATCCCGCGCGCCGCGGTGTATCGGGTAGCTCCCGAGTCGACCGCCTTCTTGGCGGCCTCCCGAATG
>JABAOG010002089.1_pt1 | contig 12692 bp, 11 predicted proteins | sample 7062131 | NCBI WGS metagenome assembly JABAOG01 (sample SAMN14538629, study PRJNA623070) | marine sediment metagenome | biome: marine biome [ENVO:00000428]; feature: marine pelagic biome [ENVO:01000023]; material: deep marine sediment [ENVO:00002113] | place: India: Arabian Sea | collected... | reverse complement strand
CACTTGCTCGAACATGATCCCGCGTAAATTTCGTTCGCGCGAGTGGTAGGGCTTGTCGTCATCGCCGGCAATGCCTACCACTTGCTCGAACGGGAGCTGCGCGGCATCATGTTCCCGGTCAACAGCTTCATCGTGGCGACCGAACCGCTGTCGGACGACGTCGTGGCCGAGATCAATCCGCACGACCTCGCGATCTGTGATCCGAATTTCGTGCTCCAGTACTTCCGCCTCAGCGCCGACAAGCGCCTGCTGTTCGGGGCGCGCCTCAACTACTTCGGCGACGACCCGGCGGTTATCGAACGCCGGCACCGCAAGTCCATCGCCAGGCTGTACCCGAAGCTTGCCGGCGTCCGCATCGACTATGCCTGGGGCGGAACCATCGGTGTGCCGATCAACCGGGTTCCACAGATGGGGCGGGTATCGAAGAACGTGTTCTACAGCCAGGGCTATTCGGGCCACGGCGTCAATGTTACGCATCTCGCTGGTCAGATCATCGCCGACGCCGTCGCCGGCACGCTCGAGCAGTTTGACCTGTTCGCCGATGTCGATCCGGTGATCGTGCCCGGTGCGCACGTGTTTCGGAGGCCGATGGTGGCGCTCGGTGTGCTGTATTACCAGGTTCGGGACCGGCTCTAGCCGGGCCGAGCTACGACGCGCGGCTTTTCGTGCCGCCGGACCCAGGCTGCGACTCGCAGCATCCAGGCAAGAAACCCCGCCCAGTAATAGACGTAGTCGATGAGCTGGATGTCATCGTAGTAATACAGTTCGAACCAGTAAGTGCTCCAGACGACCGCCCAGAGAAAGTAGATGCCACCTTTATGCAGGATGCGCCACTGGCGTGGACTGAGCAGGCGGCGGCCGGGCCCGAACGACGTGACTGTCATGGCGATCAGGACGATGTAGCCCGGGACCTGCTCCGCGAGATCGTACACGCTGTACGCCTCCGCGAGATAGTAGTCCCAGTGCCCGAATACCAGCCACACGATGAAGAGCAGCTGCCACGCCATCCCGGCAGAGAAGCAGAGGCCAATGATCCGCCGGTTCCGCATCAACCAGCGGCTGAGATTGCCCGGCACGAGTACCGTGAGCGATGAAGCTGCGAAAGCGAGGTACAGCCATGGAACCGCGAGCTGCACCGAGAACTGGAGCATTGCGGAGACGCCCGGCGCGCTCGCCAGGTCGACGGTCATCGTGGCTGCCAGCACGGCGACCGTCATCGACACTGTAACCAGGGTGAACAAGCTCCACCCGTTCAGGACTCTGTTGTTGAGAGGTGAGCGTCTGTTCGGCGGCATACCGGCATTCTACAGTTCGCCACTCGCCGTGAGTATGACAGGCCGACGTGTATTCATGCCTACAGGCATGGATTCTCTCGCACGGCGCGGGTCAGTATGATTTGTTGATGAAACTCGCCGCGATCGAGATCAACATCAGGGACTGGCGCACGTGGACCGGCAGGGAGCAGCTGGTGTGAATCGAGCGACGTTGCGTACAGCCCTGTCGATGACGATGATGCTGTCCGGGCTCGGCCTGTTCGCTTTCGGCAACGCGTGGGCCCCGGCCGTGCTGGAACTCCTGCCGGATACGCCGGCCGGGTTCTGGCTGGAACTGATCGTGCCCTTCCTGCCGATGGTATTCGTCGGTGGCGGCGCGATGCTGTTCGTCGGATCACGAAAATGACGCCGGAGAATCAGCGGCAGGAGCACGCGGGCTCTTATTACGCCGCGACGATCAGCGAGCCGACCCGCTACCCGGAACTCGAGGGCAAGACGACTGCGGATGTCTGCGTCGTCGGCGCCGGCTTCACCGGCGTAGCNNGTCGGCTGGGGCGCCTCCGGCCGCAACGGCGGGCAGATGATCAACGGCATGAGCGGTCTCCGCAAGATCGCCGCCAGATACGGCGATGGCATTGCGGCACTCGTCAGGAACCTGAAGTGGCGCGGCAATGACATCATCCGGGAGCGCGTGCAGAAGTACGCCATCGATTGTGATCTCAGAGACGGGTTCGTCGAAGTCGCGACGAAGCCACGGCAGCTTCCGTGGCTCGAGGAATATGCTGCCGAGCGCGAAGCAGAAGCAACGGGACACCGCTATGAAGTCTGGGACCGGGATACAACGGTGGACTTGCTCGGCACGACGGCATTTCACGGCGGCTTTGCCTGCTATCGCGACGGCCACCTGCATCCCCTCAAGCTTTGCATCGGCGAAGCTCGCGCGGCAGAAAGCCTCGGCGCACGCATTTTCGAGCAGTCCCCCGTCGTGGACATCCGCCACGGCGACCGACCGCGCGTCATCACGGCAAAGGGCGAAGTCGAGGCAGATGCCGTCGTACTGGCCGGCAACGCCTACAGCCGCTTCGAACCGGAACACCTCTCCAACCTGGTATTCCCGGCCGGCAGTTACATCATTGCGACCGAACCCCTGCCGGAGCACGTGGCCGAGTCGATCAACAGGAAGGATGTTGCCGTATGCGATCTGAATAACGTGGTCGACTACTACCGCCTGTCGGCGGACCGGCGGCTCCTGTACGGCGGCGCCTGTAACTACTCGGGCCGCGATCCCGCGAGCATCCGTTCCTACATCCTGCCGCGGATGCTCGCCGTCTATCCACAGCTAAAGGAGTTTCGGATCGACTACGAGTGGGGCGGCAAGATCGGCATCACGCTGCGACGGATCCCGATCGTCGGCCGCATCGGCGGCAACGTGTACCATTGCCAGGGTTATTCGGGGCACGGAGTATGCCCGACACACGTAATGGGTGAGGTCATGGCCGACGCTGTAGCCGGAACAATGGAGCGCTTCGACCTGTTCGCCGGCATGAGGCCCATACGCCTCCCCGGCGGCCGATGGTTCGGCAACCAGATCATCGCTCTGGGGATGCTGTACTACAAGCTCAAGGACCGCCTTTAAGTGATCGCCCACGGCAACGCGCTCGTTCATCGCCGCACCGTCTTCGACGACTGGCGGTCCCTTACGATCGGTATCTACATGGCCCTGGTCGGCTACGCCGTCATGGTCGGGATCCCGGTCATCTCCACCGCCTGGGTGGTCAAGCAGGGCTTTACCGAGGTAGAAGTNNTTCTTCGTTGCCCGGGTCGATCGCCGCTGGCTGACGGTTGTCGCGGCGTCCATCGCCATTGCCGCGAACCTGCTGTGCACCGTTTACGCGAGCTACGAGATCACCTTGTTTCTTCGCCTGGCGGCGGGCATCGGCGCCGGCATCTATACCGGTGTCGCAGTTGCCACCATCGGCGGACATTCGCGGCCCGCTTTCGCATTCGGCCTCGAGCTGTTCGCGTTCGCGGCGTCACAGGGCGCGGAACTCAAGCTGCTGCCGTACCTCTCGATCGAGGGCATCTACTTTACGCTGGCCGCGACCTATGTCGTCGGCCTCCTTTTCATTTCGTGGCTGCCCCGCCGCCCGGTCGACAAGGCACTGGACATCGAGATCGACGTCGAGGAGCCGAGCGGCGAGCACCATACCGAGCATCGGCACGTACCGGCCTACGTGCCCTGGATGGTGCTGATCGCGATAATTCTTACCTACATAAACATAGGCGCGTACTGGACCTACGTCGAACTGGCTACCGTCGATTCCGACGCATCACCTGATTGGGTTGCCAGCATGCTATGGGTCTCGTCGGTGTTCTCGGTAATCGGTTGCCTGTTCGCCGTACTTCTCAGTAATCGCTACGGCCTGGCAAGACCGTTGCTGGGCACACTGGTATTGCAGGCCAGCATCGTCGTGATGCTCGTGTTCGGCATCACCAACGCGACGGTGGCCATCAGCATGTTCATGTTCAACTTCTGCTGGATCTTCGTCGACATCTACCAGGCGGCAACGGTTGCCAACGTCGATCATTCCGGTCGCTACCTGGCTCTGATCCCGGCAGCCCAGGGGTTCGGCAATTTCCTCGGTCCCAATATCGCCGCATCGGTACTGGCCTTCGGCTTCGGGTATGACGGCATCTTCATAATGTGCGCCGCGGCTTCCATCTCCGCGATGCTCGTCTACCTTTACATGTACCTGATGCTGAGAAAGAGAATCCCGGCACTGGCGGATGCCTCATGAGCGGCAGGTCCTACGATGCAATCGTGATCGGCGCGGGCCACAACGGCCTGACGAACGCGGCGTTCCTCGCCAAGGCGGGGCTGCGGACGCTGGTGGTCGAAAAGAACGACTACACCGGCGGCGCCACCGTCAGCCGGGAGCTGCATGAGGGCTGGAAGTACTCGAACTGCTCTTACGTGTGCAGCCTGTTTAGGCCCGAGATCTACAATGCGCTCGACCTCGGGCGACACGGCCTCAAGGTGATCCCGCTCACTGCAAGCATGACCTTCAAGCAGGACGGCGATTACTTCGGCAGCTACTACGACCCGCACGCGCGCCGCCGCGAACTGATGCGGCACAGCCTGCGTGACGCCGACGCAGCAGTCCGCTTCGACGCCGACGTGATGCGCTGGTGCCGCCTCATCCGCGGCTTCCTCCTGCGCACGCCACCCGACCCGGGGTCCTTCAGGCCGCGCGATGCATTCGAGTTCGCCTACCTGCTGAAGAAATTCTACGAGCTCAGCGAGAACCAGCTGTACGAGTTCATGCGCTTCTTCACGATGTCTATCGCCGAGTACCTGGAGAACTACTTCGAGGACGAGACGATTCTCGCGCACTACTCCGGCGGCAGCATTATCGGAACCGGACTCGGCGTGTACTCGCCCGGCACCGCCTACGTTCTCCTGCACCACGCGATGGGCGACGTCGACGGCAACATCGGCGCCTGGGGCTTCGCGCGTGGCGGCATGGGCGCGGTATCGGGTGCGATCGCGAGTGCGTTCCTGGCCCACGGCGGTGAGCTCAGGAACGACGCGGAGGTGGCACAGATCCTGGTGTCGGGCAACAGGGCGACAGGCGTCCGGCTCGCATCAGGCGAGGAGATCCGGGCGAAAGTCGTTGTGTCGAATCTCGACGCGCGGCGCACGTTCACCGGGATCATGGACGAGAACGACGTGCCGCCATCGCTCCTCGAACGGGCACGCAACTTCAAGATTCGCGGCTCCTCCGGAAAACTCAACATTGCGCTCGACGGGATGCCGACGTTTCCGGCCCTGCCGGAAGATTCGCCCCTGACGCTCGGGCACATGCACTTCACCGATACGCTCGAGCGCCTGGAGCGCGCGTACGACGACTGGAAAGACGACCGCTGGTCGGCGGATCCCTACGCCGATACGCTTATCCCGTCGCAGTACGACCCGACGCTGGCGCCACCCGGCAAGCACATGATGACCGTCTTCGTGCAGTACTGCCCGGTCGAGCCCGAGGGCGGCTGGACGGACGAGAAGCGCGACCGGTTCGGCCAGACCGTCATCGACCAGATCGGCGATTACAGCCCCGACTTCAAGGACCTCATTCTGCACGCGGAGATCCGTACGCCGCGGGAGCTCGAGGACGAGGTGGGCCTGACCGAAGGCAATATTTTCCAGGGCGAGCTCACCTTCGACCAGCTGCTGTTCAACCGGCCGTTCCCGGGCTACGCGCAATACCGGGGACCGGTGAAGGGCATGTACATGTGCGGCTCTTCGACGCACCCGGGCGGCGGCGTCATGGGCGCGCCGGGGACGAATGCGGCGCGGGAGATACTCCGCGACCTCAGGCGGACCGATACGACGCCGGAGGCGTTCAGCGATGACTGACCGCTACGACGCCGTCGTCATCGGCGCGGGCCACAACGGTCTCGTGTGCGCCGGCTACCTTGCGAAGGCCGGCATGAGGGTCCTCGTCTGCGAAGCCTCTGCATCCGTCGGCGGCATGGCGGCCAAACGACGCTTCGGGGAAGGCGAGCGCTACGCCGTACCGGCGCTGGCGCACCTGCACTCCCCGGTTGCCGCGGCGCTGCGCAATGACCTGAAGCTCGATAGCTTCGGCTATTCAACCGGTGAGCCGATCGATACGATTGCCCTCGCCCGGGACTCGGGCCCGCTCATCCTCGGTGCCGATACCGTCAGCGGCGATGCATTGACGGATGCGGACGTTGAGGCCTATCCGCGCTTCCGCCGCCGATATGCCGGGTTTGCGGCTGCGCTCGCGCCGCTCTTCGAAACGAAGCCGCCACGGCTCAAGAACCTGGCGGGCGGCGACCTGTCGACGTACATGACGCTCGGCCGGAAGATCCGCTTCGGCCTGGGCCGCGACAGCATGTACGAGTTCCTGCGCGTCGCCGCGATCAACATATACGACGTCCTCAACGAGGCATTCGATGACGAACGTCTTAAAGCCGCGATCGCGCTCGACGCAGTCATCGGCAGCGCGATGGGACCGCGGACGCCGGGCACGGTGCTGACCTGGCTGCAGCGACTGCGTGGCGAACGCCACGGCGCGCCCGCACTGTCGAACGGTACGCTCGTGCCGGCGCTCGCGCGCTCGGCAGAGGCGGCGGGCGCGACGATCCGGCCCGGGTGTGCAGTCGAGCGCATCCTGCTCGAGGACGACCGGGCGGTCGGCGTAGTGCTCGCCGGCGGCGAGACGCTCGAGGCAGGGATCGTTGTCTCGGGCATCGATCCGCGAACGACTTTCATGAAGCTTGTTGGCGCGCCCCGGCTCGACACGATGTTCGCCAACCGGGTGAGGCAGATTCGCGGTGCCGGGGTCGTCGGCAAACTGCACCTCGGACTCGAGGGACTGCCGGAATTTTCCGGCGTGGACGCATCGCAACTTCGCCACAGGCTGCTCATAGCACCGACGATGCGGTACGTCGAACGGGCGTTCAACGCGTCCAAGTACGGCGAGTGTTCGGAACACCCGGTATTCGAGATCACCGTTCCGAGCCTCACCGACGCCTCGCTCGCGCCCGAAGGCCGTCACGTCATGTCGATCAATGTCGCGTACCTGCCTTTCGACCTGAAAGGCGGCTGGGAAGAGAACAGGGCCGCCGTCGCCCGGCACTTACTGGCCGAACTCGCCGCCTATGCGCCGGGGATCGAGTCGCAGGTGACGGATCACGAATTCCTGTCGCCGGCCGATATCGAACGCGACTACGGCGCTGTCCGGGGCCATTGGCACCATGGTGAGCTGGCGATACACCAGTCGTTCATGCTGCGGCCACTATACGGCGCCGCGCAGTACGACACGCCCGTCGAGCGGCTGTATCTCTGCAGCGCCGGCTGCCACCCGGGTGGCGGGGTGACGGGACTGCCGGGCCGCAATGCCGCGCAGCGCATCCTCGAATCCGGAGCTGTGTCATGAAGATCGAACAGCTGCACTTCCGGCAACCGCTCGCTCACACGCCTTTCTACGAGGCCTATGCCGGCCTGTCGCAGACCGAGAACTGGGCGACCTGGAACAGCTACAAGGTTCCGCGGATCTTTGACAAGCTATCCGTGGAGTACTTTGCCGCTCGCAGTGGCTGCTCCGTGATGGACCTGACGCCGATGGAGAAGTATCGCATCGAGGGTCCCGACGCGCGCACCTACCTCGACAGGCTCGTGACACGCGACCTGTCGAAGCTCCGTCCCGGGCGGGTCACCTACGTCGTGTGGTGCAACGACGACGGCAAGGTGATCGACGACGGCACGCTGTTCCAGTTCGATGCACATCGTTATCGACTCTGCTCGCAGCATCACCAGCTGGACTGGCTCCTGATGTCGGCGGACGGATTCGACGTCGAGATCGCCGTCGAGACACACGACGTTGCAGCCCTGGCCGTGCAGGGCCCGACGTCCTATTCGGTGCTCGAGACAGCCGGCATCGCAGGCCTCGAGGAGCTCGAGCCTTTCGGCATCCGCGACCTCGCCTGCGGCGACGTGCCGGTCATCGTATCGCGCACCGGCTACACGGGCGATCTCGGCTACGAACTCTGGGTCGATCCGGAGCACGCGGTCGCGCTCTGGGACGCGATCTTTGCAGTTCGCGATCGTTACGATATCCATCTCATCGGTCTCGATGCGCTGGAGATGTTACGCATCGAAGCGGGCTTCATCATGCCCGGCTTCGACTTCAACTGCGCGGAAACGACGATCCGCGACGGCTACGACCGCTCACCCTACGAAGTCGGGCTGGGCTGGGCCGTGCATCTTGACAAGGGTCACTTCACGGGGCGCAAGGCGCTCGCGGCCGAGAAGGCGCGCCCGGCCGCGCGCCGGCTGACGAAGATCGTGGTCGACGGCAACAAGCCGGTCGGCGAAGCGTTCATCTACACGGGCAGGAACGGCAAGCAGATCGGCGAGATCAAGTGCACGACGTGGTCGCCGATCCTGAAGGCCAACCTCGCCATCGCGGATATCGACTACATCGGCGGCAAGCTGCCGGATCGCTTGTGGGCGCGCTTCGACTACCAGCGCGAACTCAAGTGGCGAACGGCCTGGGCCGAATGTCATCCGCAGACAAAGCCCTTCTACACGCCCGACCATCGCTCGAAGACGCCGCCCGAGAATTTCTGACGGCAGGGCCAAGACTCTTTTCAAGGAAAGCGCAGGAATCACCCTTCCAGGCTGTGCACCGCTCTATGCGCCTCTTCGATCGCCGATTCGGTCATGGCGTTGGACGCGGCATCGGTGCCGGCGATCGAGATATTGCCGACCGTGCGGCGCGCGTCGACCCAGGGACGGCGATCGCGTGACCACCACTCCGACCACCAGGCAACCTCGCCGGACGCCGCATCGACCGAGTACGCATAGCCGTGCGGCCAGCGATTGACCGTAATGCCCAGGATGTCACTCGCCGGGTCGAAGCCGGCAGCGCCGAGCATGCGGCCGAGCTGGTCGCGGACGTTACGCTCGAAGGTTTCGAACGGGGTCTCGAGCAGGGTCCGGCGCCCGGCGCGGAACTGGTCTGCCGCCGGCAGTCCCGGTTCGAGCGGAATATGGTTCATGTGCAGTACGACCGGCTCGTCGGGTGACAGGGAGAAACGGTAGTCGCCAAAGCTCACGGCATGCGTGAGCATCACGGTCTGGAAGAAACTGCCGGGGCAGTACACGCGGTAGACGCCGAGTTCCGCGAGGCTGGTCCAGTTGCGAATCAGCACATTCGTGTAGACGAGCGGCGCGCGCACGGAGGTGCCGAGCGCTGCGGCCTGTCGAGGCGGCAGGTCGGGGCAGACATGCGGCAGCATGGCGTGATAACCCGCCCAGACGACCTTTTTCGCCGACACGGTGCGCGCTTCGTCGCCGTTTACGAAGGTGACGTCGACCCCGGCGTCGAGCTTGCCGTCCCGGTGGCGGAGGTCGACGACGGTACTGTTCAGGCGAATCCTCGTATGGTTGTCCGGCCGATCGAGCATCGAATAATCGAATGCTGCCGTGACGACATCCTCCATCGACGTGCCCGGCGCAACGCCGGGGACGAGTTTTCGCACGAGCAGGCGGGCCACCGTGGCGTTGCCGTCCGGGAACCGGAAATACTCGTATTCCCCGTCGTGCAGCTTGCCGCGCCCGATATCCATCCCGGCGAACCCGGGATATCCATCGCGCCAGGCCATCCATGCCGGCAGTGCGTCGGCACCGATCGCCCACACCCCGTGCGGCCATTTCTGCACGTAGGCGAGCACCTCGTCACCGATGCCTGCATAGGTCTCGAGGTAGGCGCGCCAGCTGTGCGTTTCGAGGATCTCGCGGCGCTCGGCCGGGGTCATGCCGGCCAGGTAGTCTTCTTCGTCTGCGAACAGCCGTTCGAGCTCGCGCCGGGCGTCGGCTGACAAAGGCGCAGCGTTGATTGCCTCGGTGTAGCCGAAACCGCCGGTCGCGAGGTAGTCCGCGCCGAAGGTCTCCTTGTCGAAAAAACTTCCCCGGCCGACACCGACTGACGCGAACAGGTCATCGTGATGGAACTCGGCGCGGCGGCCGGTATCGATTCCCAGTTCCCGGATGACCTGCTTCGACACCTCCGGGTAGGTCGCCGGCGCTTCGATGAGCATCGTGCCGCCGTAGCCGATGAACGTCCGGCCGTCGTAGGTGAATTCGTTGCGTTTCGCGTGACCGCCGAAGTCGTCGTGATTGTCCAGTATCAGGACCCGCGCATCCGGATCGATATCGCGTTGAAAGACGTATGCGGCTGTCAGGCCGCTGATCCCTGCGCCGACGACGATGAGATCGAAGTGCTCGCTCGCTGGCCCGGCGGACCATCGTTGCCCTTGCACCGCCGCGTGCGCTGTTTCGAAAGAGCCCGGATGAGCGCCCCGCATGCCGCTCGCGGCCGGCGGATAGTACACGCTCTTCAGCCTGGCGGCCGGATCGTCGCTCTTGCTGCAGGCCGGCAGCAGCGAGGCGCCAATCGCGATACCTATGCCGTTTACGAAGTCGCGCCGGGTGATAGCGCGGTGCATGCCGAGACGCCGGTCACGCGAGACCATCGCCAGCTATCCTGCCCCTGCGCGCGCCACAGTGCCCGGATTCATTCCTGCTCCAGGATTTCCGAGTAGTGCAGGTTTATGATCTTCCACCCACCGTCGATTCGCCGCCAGACCTCGGACTCGAACGCCTTCACCGCGTCACGAACCTCGGCCTCGACCGGGCCGTGATGTTCGGCCATGGACGCAAACGGAACCAGTATGGCGACAAGGCAAGTCAGTATTATTCTCATCATAAGAACTCTTTTTATTGTGTTACCTGTTGCTCAGTCAATCGGGCGCGGCCGCGTGCCTTACTCGAACTCGATCCAGGTCGTCTTGAGCTCGGTGTAATCGTCGAATGCGTGCATCGACTTGTCGCGGCCGTTGCCGCTCTGCTTGAAGCCGCCGAACGGCACGGTGATGTCGCCGCCGAAGTAGTTGTTGATGCCCATCGTTCCGACACGGACTGCGGCGGCGACCTTGTGCGCCGTGTTGATGTCGTTGCTCCACACGGCGCCGGCAAGGCCGTAAATGGAATCGTTGGCAATGGCTACGGCCTCCTCGGCATCATCGAATCCGATCACCGACATGACGGGGCCGAAGATCTCTTCCTGCGCGATGCGCATGTCATTGCTTACGCTGTCGAAGATCGTCGGCTCGTAGTAACAGCCGCCGGACTCTTCCATGACCTGCTTGCCGCCTGCGATCAGCGAGGCGCCTTCACCCCGGCCTATGTCGACGTAATCGACGACCGTTTTCAGCTGCGCCGCATCGATCATCGGCCCCATCGCAGTGGACGGATCGAGCGGATCGCCCGGCATCCAGTCGCGGCTCCGGGCAACGACCATCTCGACGAATCTCTCGCGAATGCTGTTCTCGACGATGAGCCGCGTACCGGCGGTGCAGGTCTGGCCGCCGTTGTAGAACACCGCGATCGCGGCGAATGAGGCCGCTTTCTCGAGGTTCGCATCCGCGAATACGATGTTGGGGCTCTTACCGCCCAGTTCGAGGAACGTGCGCTTCAGATTCGACTCCCCGGAGTACCGCATCAGCTGTTTGCCGATCTCGGTAGAGCCCGTGAACGTCAGTCCGTCGATATCCATGTGCATGGCCAGATGCTTCCCGAGGCTGCCGCCCGGCCCTGGAAGCACCTGCAGCACCCCATCGGGCAGACCCGCCTCGCTCGCCAGCCCGGCGATACGCAGCGCGGACAGGGGCGTATTGGACGCAGGTTTGAGAATGACCGAGTTGCCGGTAGCCAGGGACGGTGCCAGCTTCCACGCCGTCGTCGACAGCGGAAAATTCCACGGCACGATTGCCGCAACGACGCCGAGCGGCAGGCGCTGTACCAGCGCGAGGCTGTCGGCCGGCGTCGGCGGTATTTCGTCATAGACTTTGTCGATTGCCTCGCCGCTCCAGCGGATCGTACGCACGGCGGATGGCACATCGACGCCCGTGGTGTCCGAGATCGGTTTACCGACGTCGAGCGACTCGAGCAATGCGATCTCGTCGCGGTTGTCCTCGATCAGCTCGGCCCACCGCACGAGCACCATCTTGCGATCGGCCGGCGCCATGGATGCCCAGGCACCGCTTTCGAATGCCGCACGCGCGATACGTACTGCGTTCTCCGCATCGTCGACTCCGCAATTCGCGACGTCGGCCAGCTTCCTGCCGTTGCCGGGGCTGATCGACTCGCGTGTCTCGCCGGACAGCGCGTCTTCGTAGCGACCGTTGATAAACGCTCTACCCTCGATTTCGAGGCCTTCTGCGAGCGATTGCCAGTCCTGTCTCGTCCTATCCAGCATCGTCGTGTCCTCCGTGCCCGGGCAGCAATATTTGATTATAGGGCCATGCCTTGCCTACCGCGCCTATACGCGCCAGCGGTGGAACGCGCGATGATCGGCACGGCGCGTGCAGAATTCACCAGGCCTGTCCGGCCGCTGGCGCGCGCCTGCGGGAAGGTGTGCAGGAGCGCTTCTCGAAGCGCGAGCACCGTCAAGTCGCGGGCGCAACGCCCGCGAGCAGGCTCCGGCCCAACCACGACGGCATGCTGTTCTTGAGCTTGGTGTTGCCGCTCAGGTTCAGGAGTTTGTCGCGGCGCGCTTTCGAGACGCTCATGTCGCCTATCCAGATCTGCGTCATCGTCTTCAGCCGCGTCTGCACGAACAGGTCGACGTCGTAGCCGGGATCCTTGAGACAGATATCCACGCCGTCATCGGTGATCACCAGCCACCAGAGCCGCATCTTCGCCGGGTAATCGACGTACTCGAAGCGCAGCACGGTGCGCCCCTCGGGAAAATACGACGTGTCGATTCGACGGTGCATATCCCACATGAGCAATGACGGATCCAGGTCCTTCCTGCTCAGGTCGCTGCG
>JABAOG010002809.1_pt2 | contig 12695 bp, 10 predicted proteins | sample 7062131 | NCBI WGS metagenome assembly JABAOG01 (sample SAMN14538629, study PRJNA623070) | marine sediment metagenome | biome: marine biome [ENVO:00000428]; feature: marine pelagic biome [ENVO:01000023]; material: deep marine sediment [ENVO:00002113] | place: India: Arabian Sea | collected... | reverse complement strand
AGCAGTATGCGCAGGGGCGTGTGCCGGGACGTCCTCGAGCCATGGCGGGCCTGCGAAGCTCGAGAATCGGCAAGGGGACCGTTGCGATGCCGACCCCGTCGGCGGTTGCCGAAAAGCATTTGCTCGGCGAGAGACGTGGACCGAGCGCTCATGACTGGACCACCGCGAACGATGCGAAGCGGGTCGTGTTGTCAGAGTCGGCGATGATGCCCTGCCGGGTGTTGTCGGCGCCGGGGGGATCCCCCTGCAGCAGCGACGCGAACAAGTCGGGGAACTCGGAAAAAGAGATCGCCGCGCTGCCTCCTCCGGCGGTCACCGAGAAACCAGTGTCGGTGAGTGCAACCGAGAGGGTCAACGTCTCGTGGCTGCCGACGCCGTCGACCGTACCGAGGATGGAGGTCTCACCGCCGATGCGCACGCCGATCTCCACGACGCGAGCCGCCCTGCGGTAGACGGCGTAGACATAGCTTGAACCGTCGGACGTCGCCAGGAAGCTGACCCCGGCGCCGCTCTTGCCCCCCTGTTGAGGGATATCGACCAGTTCCGCGGCGATCGTGATGTGAGTGGTGCGGCCGGTGTCGACCGTTGCGTGGGCCCAGGGAGTGGCCCATTGTGAGCGGAGGGTGTCCTCCGGCATCCCCCGGAACTCCCCGAGATGGACGGTCCAGGGGCTGCCCGGGTCTTCGCCGAGTCTGGTGCCGACCCCGAAGTCGAAGGTGTCGGTGGCGAGGTACGGGGAAGAGAAGGCGAAGGTTGCCGCAAAGACGTCCGCCGCCCGCACCTCCAGTGAAGAGGCGTTGGCGGCGGTGGCGGTCAGTGCTGAGACCGCCAGCATCCCGGCGAGGGTGCGTCTCCATGCCATGCGGCAGGTCTCCTGAGCTAGTGGGCGGGTGGCGAGCCACCCGCCCCAGCGAAACATTGGGGCTAGCCGCTGATGATCACGCTGACGTTCCCCAAGCTCGCGGCTGGAACCGCCGGGACGCTCAGGCTGACGGACCCGGTTCCCGGGGTCGGCAGTGTTCCGCCTGCGCCCGAGCCGAGCGGGGCCGGGGGAACGGCGCCATCCAGCAGCGCAACGGCAATTTCCTTGCCGTCGCATGCGGCTGCGATGCCGGAGACAGTAACGCCGGTGACGTTGGCGCCGGTGAATGTGTAATCGACGTCCACTGCATTGTCGCAGGTTGCGACGAGACCAGTTCCGGCGCCGACAGTTCCGCTGGTCACAGTCATCGACGCCGCTGAAGCCGCGACGAGTCCGAAGGCGAGGATCGCCAGGATGACTGCCATTGCACGTTTCCGCATAGTTGCACTCCTTGGAGATGGTCTGCCCTCTCCATATCGGCATCGGCCGTCGGGTTCTTGAGCCCCTAGGAGGCGAAACTGCGCCCGTCGATTGCCCGGAAATTGATAGGGTGAGAACCGGTCACGAGAAAGGCACGATCATGTCCGCACCGCGCATGGGAAGTGTGGTCTTCGATTGCCGTGACGCCACCCGCCTGGCGGCGTTCTGGGCAGATCTCCTCGATACCCGGATTGCCATCGAGTTCCCCGGATTCATCTGGTTGGAGCCTCCGGCCGGCACCGGCGTCGCTCTGGCGTTCCAAGAGGTCCCGGACCCGACGCCGGGGAAGAACAAGCTCCACGTCGATGCCCACCACGTAGATCTCGAGGCGGTCTCCGACCGTGTCATGGAACTCGGCGGGTCGTTCGTGGCTTCCCACGAGGTCACCGGATTCACCTGGAACGTCTACGCCGATCCGGAGGACAACCAGTTCTGCGTCGGTCACGAGATCGAACCGGGCTGAGCCCGGCATCGCATCCTGCCGCTCTCAATCCTGGTAGTCGGGGTGCCCCAGCTTTGTCGCCGCGCCGGCGGTCACCACCGGAAGGTGCGCCATCGAGTCCGACAGGCCGCGCAGCAGCACGTACATGTCGGCCGCCGGTTCGAGCGAGAAGGTGTCGCCGTCGGCGACGCCGGCTCCCATTTCGGCTTCGAGGAGGCGGAGCGTTCCGGGCTCGAGGCGGGCGCTGAATTCGGGGGCCGTGTACTCGACGGCACCGTTCAGCATCAACCGGTGGGTTTCACCGTTCACGCGGCTCTCGACGGTGCCGTCTTCGAAGAGCATGAACGCGTTGCCCTCCTCGGCTTCGAAGTCGGTTCGGTCGAGGTAGAGGCGCGGTTTGTCCACGTACGGCCGGCCCGACGTCGGACAGGCGGTCGTGCAGTTGCCGCACTCGTTGCAGAAGTCGGTGAGTACGGCGATCTGGAACTGCTGGTCCGCCCGATACGGGCTCGGGTCCCCTTCGATCATTGAACCGTCGCCGGCCACCAGTGCGGGAAGGTCGATCCGGAACGGATCCATCTCGTAGGTCATCAGCGCCATGTTCGGGCATACACCCACACACAACGAACAGATCAGGTGACAGTCGAGGCACCGGGCAGCCTCGGCCATGGCCTCCTCCGGTGTGAAGCCGACGACCGTCTCCTCGAATCCGTCCCGCTGTGAGAGCGGCGTGTGAGAGATCGGAGTCCGGTACTCACGCCGCCCCCGCCGTACGACCATCTCCTGCAGGTCGACCGCCGGGGGAGCCTCCTGGGGGGTGTCACCGTTGAGCGATTCGCTGATGGCGGCGGCGACCAGCTTGCCGTCGCCCGCCGCTTTCACGATCGACGAAGGCCCGTCGGCGGCGACATCGCCGGCTGCGTACACACCCGTCACCGACGTCTCGTAGGTGGCCGGATCCACGGCCAGATAGCCGCTCGGTGTGAGATCGGGTTTCTCGTCTCCGAAGAAGTCGAGCACCGAGTGCTGGCTGATCGCCAGGATCATCGTGTCGAGCGGTATCTCGAACTCGGAGTCCGGGACGTCGAACGGGATCTTGCGCCCGGACGCGTCGCGTTCGCCGGTGTACTGCGTTCGGGTGCACAGCAGTCCGGCCAGCGCGCCGTCTTCGATGTGCAGTGAAGCAGGCTTGGCGAGTTCGACGATCCGGATGCCTTCCTCGAGGCAGGCGTGGATCTCTTCGCGATCGGCCGGCATCTGATCGATGGTCCGGCGGTAGATGATCGAGACCTGCTCGGCGCCCGTTCGCAGGGCCGAACGGGCACAGTCCATCGCCGTGTCGCCGGCACCGATGATGCCGACCCGCTTTCCGATGGGCACGGGGGCACCCTCACGCACACTGCGCAGGTACAGGAGGGCATCCATGATGCCGCCGGCATCCTCTCCTGACAGACCGAGGCGCTTGGCGAGCTGGGCACCGACGGCGACCACCGTGGCCTCGTAGCCATCGTTGCGCAGCCCGGCGAGTGTGAAATCGACACCGGCCGTCTGTCCGTACCTGATCTCGACGCCGAGGGCTTCCAGGACGGCCATGTCCTGATCGATGACGTCCTGCGGAAGCCGGTACTCGGGGATGGCGCCGCCGACCATGCCGCCGGCATACGGGTGGGCTTCGAAGATCGTCACCGCGAACCCGGCGTAGGCGAGTTCCTGGGCGGCGGCCAGCCCGGCGGGACCGGCGCCGATGATCGCCACCTTCCGTCCGGTTCCCGGCTTGCGGGTGAACAGCACCGGCTGTTCCTCGCGGTCCATTATGAACCGCTTGATGTGGCGGATTGCCAGGGGCTGATCGAAGTGGGTTCTGATGCAGGTGTTCTCGCACAGGTGGTCGCAGACACGTCCGAGGATGGACGGCAGCGGGTTGTCCTGGCGGGTCAGCCGAACGGCTTCGAGGAAGTCGCCGTCGCGGACGGCGTTCATGTACTGGGGCACCTTCTGATCCACCGGGCACTCGTCGACACAGGGCGCCTCGATGCAGTCGAAGTATTCGAGCTTTCTGGGCGTCTTCGACCGATCGGTGCGGAACGAGGTCTTCTGGTACCGCCAGTCGGTTCGAACCGAGTCGGCGTAGTGGCGCAGGTTCAGGCGAGACAGCACCTTGTGCACGAGGTCGACCAGTGCTGCGGCCCGGTCATCGTCGTAGCCCATACCCCCGGCCCAGCCGCGGATGACGTCGACGGTCGGTTCGTCGACCGACTCGGCCAGGGCTTCGGCGAGTCCCCGGCAATGGTCGATGTCGAGGTGGAGGCCGCTGTCGGCGAGGGCCGAGTATCTAAGGAGCGGGGCGAACTCTTCGAGTCCGACGTCGCGAATCGCCGACCTGGTGATGAAGTCTTCGAGGTCGACGGCGCCGACGTCGCGCATGTTCGCTTCGAGGTTCTCCAGGTACTGGAGCATCCGCAGGTAGCCGCCGGACTTCAGGAGGTCGGAACAGACCGTCACCGTTTTCATGCCGGAGCGGAGCAGATCGGCGACGTTGAAGGCGTCGGCGCCACCGGCGAACGACAGCAGCAGGTCACCCCGGAAGTCCTCGGCGATCCGCATGGCGAGGTTGGTCGTCACCGCATGCAGCGGACGTCCGGACAGGTACATCATGTCGTCGCCGTCGAACACGGTCCGCCAGTTGTTCACTTCAAGCGTGTTCGACAGCTTGAGGCCGAATGTCAGATCGTTGTCGGCTGCCACCCGCCGCAGGTTGTGGAACATGGGGACGGCATCGACGTACTTCAGGTCGTGCCCGAAGGCCTCATCGGGCACGGGGACGTCGTCGAACCCGAGGTCGTCGTTGACGATGCCGCGTACCCGGTCGGCGCCGAGCAACGTCGGATTGCACTTGACCGAGGTGTGGAGCTTCCGCTCGTCGAGCAGATAGTGCGTGATCTTCTCGATCTCGTCGGGCGGGCATCCGTGCATTGTCGAAAGGGTGATCGTGTCGGAGATCTCGGCCGGGATGTCGATCTGCCGGATCTCCGGATAGCGCCGGGAGACGATGTCGATGTAGGCGGGCAGGTAGGCAGATGCATCTCGCATCACGTCCAGGTACCACTGCACGTTCGGCTTGAGGATCCCCTCCAGGTTGTACCCGACGCTCATGTTGAAGATCATTCCCGGCCGGTCGCCCGGGAACCCGAGCTTGTGGTGCAGGGCGTGGATCAGCACCCAGGCCCGCAGGTACTCGTCGAACGACTCGTAGACCTTGAGCTCCTGGGACCACTCGACGTTGTAGCCCTCGTCCTCGATGTCGATGCACGGCTTGTTGACGTCGAGTTCGTCGAGGGTCTGCACGGTCTTGAGTTCGATGAATCGCGCGCCGACCAGCCACGACACGATGATGTTCTGCGCCATCTGGGTGTGAGGCCCGGCGGCAACGCCGAACGGAGTCTCCAGCTCGTACCCGTACTTCTTCAGCCGGAATGGATCGCTCTCCTTCGGCACGAAGAACGCCGACCGGGGCACTCCGAACAGGGAGTCCTTCTGTTCGAGCTCATCGAAGACCCAGTCGGTCAGTTGCTCCATCGAGATCGGATGGAATCGGTCGGACATCGTGTTCTCCTCGGGGGTCAGAGTCGGGCGTGTAGTCGTCGGGCTTGTTCGGCGGCTTTGGCGCGGACCTCGAGGGCGTCGACCCTGGTGGTGGTGCCGCCGGCGAAGACGACCTCGCCGTCGACCTTGATTTCGATGGGATGGACACCCGGGGTGAAGGCAAGATGCCAGGGGTCCATCGGGTCGTACGACCAGGTGACCTCGTCGCTGCGGGCCTCCGGCATGAGATCCCATCCGGTCTCGAGCCACGACCAGGCCGTGTCGGGCCCGGCGGTGACGTCGACCGATCGCTGCATCACATAGGCGAGGCGGAACGACTCGATCATGTTGGCGCCGATGCCGTCGGTTCCCAGTGCGACCGGGTTGGTGAAGCGTGCCGGGTCGGCGTAGCCGACCGCGTTGTTGAGGTTGGAGCGCGGGTTGTGGAGGATCGTGCCGCGCAGGTGGTGGTCCGTCGGCAGGTGCACGCAATGGCTGAGCAGCCAGTCGTCGCGGGTGAGCCCGGCCAGCCGGGCCGGCGCATCTCTGTCGCCTTCGCCCTCGGCGACGTGAATGTGGACTCCCACCCCGAGGTCGGCGGCGAGGTGGGCGGCATTGCGGAGCGACTCGTCGGAGCAGGTGAAGGCGGCATGGATTCCGACCAGGCCTTTGTTCCCCTCTTTGAGGAAGCGCTCGTTTTCCTCGAGACCCCGGCGGGCGCCTTCGGCGCCGTGACGGTCGGTGATTCCGTATGCCGGGAGCACGCGCACGCCCACTTCGGCGCACGCTTCTGCGATGACGCTCAGGCTACCTTCGATCGCATTCGGTGATTCGTGATGGTCGACGATCGCCGTCGTCCCGGCTTCGAGGGCTTCGAGCGCTCCGAGCATCGCCGACCAGCGGATCATCTCGAGATCGAGGGCCGTGTCGAGCCGCCACCAGATTTGCTCGAGGATCTCCTGGAAGTTCGTGGGGGTCTTGGGTGGTGGCGGCATCCCCCGGGCCAGTGCCGAGTAGAGGTGGTGGTGGGCACACACGAGCCCGGGTGTCGTTGCGGTCATGTCGCTCCTCTCCGCCACCCCAAGCTAGCGATCCGCGCGGCGACGCCGGGGACCCACACCCCGCCTCTCTCCGTTCTCGCGCGGCAATGTGTACCAATAGGTCCCGAATGTCGCGCGAGAACGGGGTTTGCCGGGGGGTGTCGAGTGTCCCGATTCAACGACCGCCGCCCTCACGCCGACCGGGCAGGGAAGACGCGGCGCGCCACTAGTCTGAGTGGAGAGATCACCCGTCGATGCGGGTGCGATCGGGTGGCATCGAGTCTTTGAGGGGATACACGATGAGTAGTTATCACCGGCCGGCCACCATGGAGGAGGCGCTCAGATCGCTCGGCGCGGAGAGCGCATCGGCGCTGGCCGGGGGGACGGTGCTCAACGCGGCCGGCCGCCTCTCCATGGGAGACGTCGTCGATCTTCAGGACGTGGTTCCGTCGTCGATCGAGAAGGACGGTGAGCGAGTCACGATCGGAGCAATGACCCGTCTGCAAGACCTGGTCGACGGAGTGGACCTTCCTCCGATTCTCCGTGAACTGGCGCGGCGAGAGGCGCCGAGCACGTTGCGCAACGCGGCGACGGTCGGGGGAACGGTGGCAACGGCCGATCCGGACAGCGAACTGCTGGCCGCGTTCCTTGTGTTCGGAGCCGACGTTTCGCTCGCCACGACGGACGGCGCCCGAACGATTCCGCTCAGAGATGTGCTCGAGAACGGTGTCCCCCGTGGAAGCGTCATCACATCGATCTCGATGTCCACGACGGGTGAAACGGCCGCAGCGCGAACGGGTCGGACGCCGGCCGACGTACCGATCGTGGCGGCGGTGGGCCGGCGCAACGGTGATACGGTGGTGCTCGCTCTCACAGGAGTGGCAACGACGCCGCGGCTCGTCGAACAGGCCGACCTCGAGATGCTCGATCCGCCTGCCGACTTCCGGGGTTCGGCCGAGTACCGGCGACACCTCGCCGCGGTCCTGGTCCGGCGGGTCGTGGACAACCTGGGAGGTGCGGCATGAACCTCTCCTTCGTGTTGAACGGGCACGAGCGCTCGTTCGACTGCGCCCCTCATGAATCGCTGCGGTCGGTGCTGCGCCGCGAGGGCTACTTCAGCGTTCGGTTCGGAGCCGAGACGGGAGAAACCGGGGCCGATGCCGTGCTGCTCGACGGACGCCTCGTCTCATCCGAGTTGCTCCTGGCCGCCCAGGCCGACGGCCGTAGTGTCGAGACGCTCGAAGGCCTCAATCCTCCGCGTGGACTGCACCCGATCCAGGAAGCCTTCGTATCGGCCGGCGCCGTCCAGTCCGGGTACAACACTCCGGCGATGATCCTGGCGGCGAAGGCGCTGCTCGACAGGAACCCCGATCCCACAGAGGCCGACGTGCGGGATGCGCTGTCTGGCATACTCGACCGCGAAACCGGCTACCTGCGTCCGGTGCAGGCCGTCCTGCTGGCGGCGGCGATGCTGCGCGGGGAGACGCCGGAGTCGGTGGAACCGGCGATGATCGAGCCGCTCGTCACCGATTCGGAGGAACTGCCACCGCTCGAACTCGATCCACTTAGTCCCCGCGTCGTTCCCAGCCCCGACGTGCCCGAGACACAGGTGGTGGGAAAAGCAGAGCGCAAGGTGGATGCCATCAAGCTGGCCAAGGGGCATCCGGCATTCGTCGACGACTTCGAGATGCGGGGCATGCTCTACGCCAAGCTGCTCTACAGTCCTCACGCCCACGCCAGGATCGTCCGGATCGACGATACGAAAGCCCGTGCGCTCCCCGGTGTGCGCGCCGTGCTGCACCACGAGAACGTGCCTCGCATCCGGTATGCCTCCGGCGGGCAGAGCTACCCGAATCCGAAGCCGTACGACCAGGTGAGCTTCGACAGCAAGGTTCGCTACGTCGGCGATCGGGTCGCCGCGGTCGCCGCCGAGTCGATCGAGATCGCTGAGGAAGCCGTCCGGCTCATCGAGGTCGAATACGAACCGCTGCCGGCGGTCTTCGACGAGAACGAGGCCATCGCCGGTGACGCACCGGTGATCCACGACGAACCCGACATGGAGGGTGCACACGACGCCGCTCGCAACATCGTCCACCACATCGAAGCCGAAGTCGGAGACTTCGCAGCCGGACTGGCGTCGGCAGATCGGGTGTTCGAGAAGACGTTCCGTGTGCACCAGGTCCAGCAGGCGCCGATCGAGCCCCACATCGCCATCTCGTGGCTCGACAGCGACGAACGACTCGTCATTCGCACCTCGACGCAGGTGCCGTTCCACGTGCGCCGGATGGTCGCACCATTGCTGGGTCTGCCCGTGAAACAGGTGCGGATCATCAAGCCGCGCATCGGCGGCGGCTTCGGCGTCAAGCAGGAGATGCTGATCGAGGACGTCGTCGGGCATCTCACGCTGGCCACCGGCCGGCCGGTGCGCCTCGAACTCAATCGTGAAGAGGAGTTCGTCTCCAGCCGGACCCGGCATCCCCAGACCATCACGTTCACGACCGGCGTCACGAACGACGGCACCCTGGTCGCGCAGGAGATGCGGGTCGTGGCGAACACCGGCCCCTACGGGACCCACGGGCTGACCGTGCAGATGGTGACCGGGTTGCGCGGCCTCAGTTCCTACAACTGCCCCAACAAGAAGTTCGACTGCGACGTCGCCTACACCAACACGCCGGTCGCCGGCGCCTATCGAGGCTACGGCGCCCCGCAGGCGCTCTTCGCTCTCGAATCGCACATGGAGGACATCGCCACGGAACTCGGCCTGGACGCCGTCGAATTCCGCCGGCGCAACTGGACCAAGGTCGGCGACCCGCTCGACGTGGCCGCCGAACTCGGTGAGGGGGCGGCAGAGATGAAGGTCATCCCGGTCGTCACGTCGAACGGCATGGACGAGTGCGTCGCCCAGGGCAAGCGGGCCGTCGCCTGGCGGCGGCGGAACGATCCCGCATGGATCAGTCCGCCCGACCGCCCGCACATTCGGCGCGGTCTCGGGTTCGCCATGTGCATGCACGGCAGCGCCATCAGCGGACTCGACATGGGCGGTGCGAGCCTCAAGATCAACGACGATGGATCGTTCAACCTCCTCATCGGCGCCACCGACCTCGGAACCGGAGCCGACACGATCCTGGCCCAGATCGCCGCCGAAGTCCTGGGTGTGCCGACCGACGACATCATCGTCTACGCCGCCGACACCGACATGACTCCGTTCGATGTGGGCGCCTATGCCTCGAGCACCACGTACGTCTCGGGGATGGCCGTGAAGAAGGCTGCCGACGACGTGCACCGGCAGATCACCGAGCGGGCTGCGCTGATGCTCGACGCCGAATCGCCGGGCGAGATCGTGCTACGCGACCGGTCGGCCATTGCCGCCGACGGACGCTCGGTGACGCTCGCCGAGGTAGCGTTGCACTCACTGCATCAGGACGACCAGCGCCAGATCATGGCCACCGCGTCGTACGTCGCTCCCGACTCTCCGCCGCCGTACGCGGCGCAGTTCGCCGAGGTCGAGGTCGACATCGAGACCGGGCAGGTCACGGTGCAGTCCCTGGTGATGGCGGTCGATTGCGGCGTGCCCATCAATCCGATGACCTCGACCGGGCAGGTCGAGGGCGGGATGGTGCAGGCTCTCGGCTACGGCCACTGCGAAGAGATGGTGTTCGACGAACGTGGCCGGATGGTCAACGCCCGCTTCGGTCCCTACAAGATCTACCGCAGCGACGAGATGCCGCACATCGAGGCCTATCTGGTCCAGACGATGGAGAAATCCGGCCCGTTCGGCGCCAAGGCCATCGCCGAGATCCCGAAAGACGGTGTCGCCCCTGCCATCCGGAACGCCATCTTCAACGCCACCGGTGTCCAGATCGACCAGATTCCGTTCACTCCCGAGCGGGTGTGGCGAGCCTTGCAGACGGGCTGATCCCTCGATGGGCTCCGGTGACAACGTAGTCCGGGCACTGGCGGCAGCCGTCGACGAGGGGATCCCCGTCGCGCTGGCCACGGTGGTCGAAACCCGGCGATCGGTTCCGCGTCACACCGGGACGAAGATGCTCGTCTACCCCGACGGAACAACGATTGGGACCGTCGGCGGCGGAGCGATGGAGTCGGCCGTCATCGACGAGGCGGCGGAAGCGCTTCGCGCCGGAGCGGCACGCCTGTTGGAGTACGACTTGCTGAATCCCGCCCAGGGTGATCCCGGCATCTGTGGCGGAACCGTCCGTATCTACCTGGAGCCCTACATGCCCCCACACACCGTGTACGTCGTTGGATGCGGCCACGTCGGCAAGGCGGTGGTCGATCTCGCCCACTGGCTCGGCTACCGGACCATCGCCGTCGACGATCGGCCCGAACTGACCACCGACGAGGCGTTGCCGAACGCCGATGTGCGGTTCACCGGATCGGTGGCGGAGGCGATTGCCGCCCACCCGGTACCCGAGGACGCCTCCATCGTGCTCGTGACACGCAGCACCGATCTCGATGCCGAAGCGCTGCCGCTCCTACTCGGCGGACCGGCCCGGTACATCGGCGTGATGGGATCGAAGACCCGCTGGAGAGCGACGCGGCGGCGCCTGATCGATCAGGGAGTTTCCGGGGACCTGATCGACTCGGTGTACTCGCCCATCGGCCTGGACGTCCATGCCGAGACCCTCGAGGAGATCGCCGTGTCGATCATGTCCCAGGTGATTCGCGTCAACCGTTCGGCGGCGTCGTCCTAGTGCTGTTCGCCCGGCATCCGGTGGTTGTACGGGGCGGTGGTGATCTCGCCACCGGTGTCGTGGCCCGCTTGCACCGTTCAGGGTTCCCGGTCGTCGTGCTCGAACTGGCCCGCCCGCTGGCGATTCGCCGGACGGTCGCCGTGGCCTCGGCCGTGGTGGAGGGCGAGTACCGGGTCGAAGACCTTCAGGCGGTCCGGGCGGACTCCCCGCGGCGAGCACTGGAGGCGGCGAGAACCGGGAGGGTCGCGGTCCTCGTCGAGGGTGGATTGCCCNNGGCGTCGACTGCCACGCCGTGATCGAGACGATGCGAGGTCATCACCTCGGCCGCGTGCTGTGGCGCGGTGAGGCGGCAACGAACACCGGCGTGCCCGGGATGGTGGGAGGCGCGTCGGTCGAGCGAGTGGTGCGGGCCTCGCGGACGGGGACACTGCGGTGGCAGGTGTCCATCGGCGACCACGTCGAGGCGGGGGCGGAACTCGGAGACATCGAAGGAGACGTCGTGCAGACGCACATCTCCGGTGTCGTCCGCGGGTTGATTCTCGACGGCCCCGTCGAGCGCGGGATGAAGATCGCCGACGTGGACCCGCGCGCCGACCGGACCGCCTGTTTCGAGATATCCGACAAGTCGCTGGCTGTCGGTGGGGGAGTGCTCGAGGCCGTCATGACGTCGATCAACGCCGCCTCATGAGCATCGCAGAACTGCTCGGGATCGCCGACCGTGAGGTCGTGGCGCTGGTGGGAGGCGGCGGCAAATCGACGCTGCTGTTCGCGCTGGGCCGTGACCTGGCGGCAGCAGGCAGGGGGGTCGTGCTGACTACGACCACCAAGATGGGCCGGGACCAGGTCACCGGGTCCGTGACCGTCGTCGGATCGATAGACGCCGTCGCCCGGGTCACGCGCTGGCCGGCCTTGCTGATCTGCGGCGGCGACGACCACAAGATCACCGGGCCGGATCCGGCGGAGGTGGGCCGTGTGCTGGATCTGCAGGAGGTCGACGTGGTCGTCGTGGAGGCGGACGGTGCCCACGGACGTCCGCTGAAGGCGCCCGCCTCCCACGAACCGGTTGTGCCGCCGTCGTCGACCGTGGTGGTGATCACGATGGGGATCGATGCCGTGGGTGGGCGCCTGGGCGACGTGGCTCACCGGCCCCGGCAGGCGATGGAGTTCGGCGGGCTCGGCGCGGACGACGTACTGACCGCGTCCGATTGCGCCACGATTCTGCTGCATCCGCAGGGCGCATTGCGGGTGGTGCCGCCGGGGGCGCGGGTGGTGGTGGCGATCACCAAGGTCGATGGTGCGTCGGAGAACGCCGCCCGGGTCGTTCGACGTCTGGTCGCCGCACATCCCGCCGTGGATCTTGTCGTGATCATCCGGGACGGCGCATCCTGACCGGATCTGCGCGCTACCGTCCGTCGCATGGTGTGGGAACCGGAGATCGAGGAGCTGCGACGAAGGCGGGAACTGGCAGCGCGCCTGGGGGGTGAGGATCGTGTCGCCCGTCACCGGTCGGCCGGGAAGCTGACCGTTCGGGAGCGGATCGCGGCGCTCGTCGACGAGGGGACGTTCCGTGAGATCGG
>JABAOG010000925.1_pt1 | contig 12698 bp, 9 predicted proteins | sample 7062131 | NCBI WGS metagenome assembly JABAOG01 (sample SAMN14538629, study PRJNA623070) | marine sediment metagenome | biome: marine biome [ENVO:00000428]; feature: marine pelagic biome [ENVO:01000023]; material: deep marine sediment [ENVO:00002113] | place: India: Arabian Sea | collected... | reverse complement strand
AGGGCGGAATAGGTGTCGGTCCCAGCGCTTGCACAATTCGCAGCTTCGCCGCAATGCCAGGCATATCTTGCACCTCAGCCGCCATCACCATCGAATCAATCGCCGCCGCATCCGCCTCCCCCGCCACAATCATTTGCAGCGAATTAACATGCGCCCCCGAATAGACAACCCGGCCGAAAAAGCCATCATATTCCCCCAATTTCGCCAGATGATACCGCATTGTCCAGTTCCCCGACATCGACCCCGGCTCATTTGAAGCAAATACAGCCCCGCGCAAATCCTCAAATTTCTGATATGGGCTGTCTTTGCGAACAACCACATCCGAATAATAGAACGGCTCGCCCCGGTAGCGCNNTGCCAGCCAGGTATAATAAGAGCCGCATACCCAGCCAATGTCAATCCGGCCGTCTTTCACCCCTTCAATACGCTCCTGCCAGGAAATATCATGCACCGCCGTAACCGGCATCTCCAGCTTCTTTGTCAGGTAATCACAAACGGCCGAGACAATTTTTTCGCTGCTCTCAGCCTGGGCGGTCGCAAAGGTAATCGGTTTCATTCTTCTTTTCTACTTTTTATAATTCTGCCAGGCCAGGGTGCGGTTGATTTCATTGGCAACTGTCGGCAACTCGGCCGTTCCCACAGCCAGCAGCGTCGGCTTCAAGGCCAGGGCAGCATGAACGGCCGCTCTCCCATACACCCCTGTCACAACCACCTCCAACTCCCGTTCCCGGGCAGCCTGCGCCAGCACAATACTCTGGTGCAGCGTCCCCAGCCGGGTCATATCCAAAACCACCCCATCACAGCACGCCCTGTCGGCCAGAGCCTGAATATCATCGGCCGTTTCAATCCCCGACCGCGCCAACAACCTCGTCCGCATCTTGCGCATCCGGATAAAATTTCGCAGCTCCCCCATAACATCTAGCTGACTTTGTCTGTCATCCATCAAAAATGGGTCAACCAGCCGCAGCCCATACGGCTTCGTCACCTGCTCCAATCCAAACAGCGCCCCCAGAACCGGCCCGGTTTTTTCTTCATACAACAGCCCGTATCCCCCATTCACATCGAATAAAAAGCTGGTCTCTTGACCGTCCAAACTATTCGCCCCATTCGCGGTATGCACAACCCGATTTTTTAGCTGCCGCACCCGATTCTGAAAACGGACACCATCTTTGCCAAGTTCCTTAACCGGGTCCTCACCGCCGACCACGAGACCATAGGATGGGGCCGTAACCCGACTCAATACCGGGTCCGCCGGATTTGGCAAATCATCAAAAACCAGGTGAATGTCCGGCGGTGATTCAGCCAGTTGTAGACCATAAAGGCCGGCAATTGTTTCAGCCACTGACCACCCCTGGGCCATCGCAGCCGCCGCGATCAAAACCTGGCTCACCCCATTCCGCAGCGCCGGCGGCAGCGGCCGTTTAACAACCTCCCGAATCTCATCAGTCGGATTGAGCAAGCTGCTAAACAGTTCTCGCCGGGAACGTCTCTGCGGTGACATATCCGCCGTAACCGCCTTCACCAACGTCACGTCACGCGCCATCCCATCTATCCCTTCCATGAGAGGCACAACATTTGCCGGGGGTTGGCCCAATAAAGCTGGTATAATAATTTCCTGGAGGATTTGGATACCCTCATTCAAAGGCAGGTCGTTATCAAATTCGGCCGCATCAAACCGGCACTCACCCCAAACAATCCGGCGTTCATCCATTACCAACCCGATTTGCAGCGTCCAGAGCGTGTCCGAAATGGAAACCCCGGGCAAAACAATTACATTAGTAATAATAGGATTTTGGGACATAAACCTATCATTGACAATTCGTAAATTGAAATGAGTAAGCAATTACCCAATTACGAATTACCAATTACCACCTATCAAAGTCCTCATGGACAAACAACACAAAAAGTATAACCGAAAAATTTTAGCCGGTTGTAGCCTACTATTCCTGATCGCCATAGCGGCCGTCATCTCTCTCACCGCCCTGCTCATCGCCCAGGACCGCAATTCCGCCCGCTATCCGGACGCCGAACTAATTACCGAACACAATAATTACAGCGGCCTGCCCTTCAACTACAAATGGGACAATACCTATCATACAACCGATCCATTTCCGGCCGTTTACAACTGGTATTCTACCGGATTTGATTTAGGAGTGGAAGCGCGAGCCATTGGCGGCTGCATCTACCTCGAAGGCTCCAAAAAAAGACTCTCCACCACCCGCTACATGAGCGTCCTCCTCTGCGACACTCCCACCGGCCGCATGATCTACGTCAGCCGCTCGACATCGTTTCGTTAAACACGCCGTTACGGCTCATCCATCAACCCCTCCCCAACAAGAAACTCCCACACAATATCAGCCAAAACGGCATTGCCGGCCGCGTTCAGGTGGTCATCATCGCTGTAGTAAAGCTGCTCCCCGGCATCCGCCGCAGCCGTAAGCCCTGCTATGACATCCAGGCATAAAAACTTTTCAGCGGCGCAGAATGCTGCCATCCGCTCCCGGCTCTCACGAATGGTTTGCATCGTTTCTTCGCCAAGCCGGGGGGCGGTGAGACGGCCGTACACCTCTTCCTTGACCGGCAGCAGCAGCAGAACCAGGGGGACCCCGGCATTATCCAAAAATTCCCGCCCCTCACGAATAGCCTCCAGCCCCAGTTCAAACCCCACCTGGTTCCGGGGCCGGCTGAGGTCGAAACCGGTCAGGATGGACTCCCTTCCAAAACTAATGTCCACATCACCCTCAACCACCCGGTATGGATCGACGAAGCGAGCGTACTGGTAACGCTCGGCATCACTGCTGCGGAGCAGGCGAATTGTAATGTATGCGGCCGAATTCGCACTCAGCCATCTTTCCAGCGGCGTGCGCGGCTCCGACGACGGTTTTAGTGTGGGCGGCTCCACCGGTTCCAGACCCATATAGGTCGTTGCCATACCATAATCCTCGTTGGCGTCGTTACCATACCACTGCCAGATTACAAATCGCGGTTCATTCAAAAGGCCAAACTTTTGCAGCAGGTGCAGATGGCTGATATTACCCGTTGCCCCTTGCCCCATATTGACCACACTCATGCCATATGTTTCGGCCAGTATCTGCACCCAGCATTCCTCATATTCGGTAAAACAAAAAGTATGAGAATCGCCCAGAAAAATAGCGTCAACAGGCCAGCGGGGTTCCCAGTCGGCGGTGGGGACCCGGAAACCCACATGGGAATTCTCGCCTAGCCAGTTATTGGTAGTGACATGCAGGGGAACGTTGGGCACAAAGTATTGAAGCTCGTTATCCACATGGTTGCGGGTGACAATCTGGTAGGCATCGTCATTCTGAATAACGGCCGGAGGCAGCAGTTTCTTGTCACTGAACGGGGTGATATAAATCTCGCGTAAAGGCGCCTGGAGAATGTAGGGGAGAAACGGGAAACCAAGGCGCAGCAGAATCTCCAAAAGCAGCCAGCCCAGCAAGAGACCAAAACCGACGACCGCCATCCGCGCCGCCGCTTCACGCACAGTACGAGCCGGTCTGCCCCTCATCTACTCAACCCAAAATACCCGGTTTCTCCTGCAACCAATTACCCAATCAACCAATCAACCCAATTACAACCCCTACACACTCTCCCTGATATCCACAACCTCCTGTTCCGGGATTTGGCCTATAACTTTTTTAACCGCTTCAACATCGACCCCCGGTATCTTCAAAACGACATCATAATGTCCTTCTTTACGGAACGAAGGAAAACTACCAATACCCATCACCCCCCAGCCATTGTTGCTCAACGCGGCCGTCAACTTAGAAAATTCCCCACTCTTGTTCGGCATCCTCACCGTCACCCGAACTCCGCTGGCCGGCAAACCTAGCATCATCTGGAAGGCATTCATCAAATCAACCTCAGTGATAATCCCAACCACCACCCCATCCTCAATAACCGGCAGGCAGCCAATCTTATGCTCAGACATCGTCCGGGCCGCCCGTTCAATCGTTTTATCCGGGCCGATGGTAAAAACTTCACCCAGTCTGACCATCAAATCCTTCACAGTCATATTAGCCAGATACCGTGTAATTTCCCACACATTCAAACTACCCAACATATCCGGCTTAATTGTCAGGCTTTGCCGGGTCACCAGCCCCTCTAGCCGCTTCCCATCCCCCACCACCGGTAGGTGGCGCACCTTATTTTCAGACATAATATTTTCAGCCTCGGCCGCTTTCGTCGTTGGCGAAATCATAACCGGATGCCGGGTCATACAATCCTTTACTAGCATATCTTTCCCTCCAGGATAATTAACTTTTGTAGAACAACGTGGAAGAAAATAACGAATAATGAATTGTGAATAATGAAATGTGAAGTAGCCTAAATTCACAATTCACAATTTTCAATTCACAATTCATTATTTATCCTGCCTTTTCAATAACCGGTTCAAAACTGCTAAGCGTTTCCAGGTCGTGATGGCAGAAGATACGGTGGTCCTCACTCACTTCCCGCCAGGGTGGTGTTTCCAGACACACATCCGGATCCGGCAACAACTGTCGGCGCGGACACCGGGTGTTAAAACGACAACCCTGTGGTGGGGCGATGGCACTTGGCACCGATCCTTCCAGCCGGATCCGCTTCTGCTTGGCCGTCGGGTCCGGGATCGGAACGGCCGATAACAACGCCTCTGTGTACGGATGATAAGGAGGCGCGTAAATCGCTTCCGCCGGGCCAATCTCCATAATCTGCCCCAAATACATCACCGCCACATAATCCGAGAAGAAACGCACCACACTCAAATCATGGGCAATAAAAATCAATGTCGTTTCAAACTCATTCTGTACTTCCAGCAGCAAATTCAAAATCGCCGCCTGCACCGACACATCCAGGGCGCTAACCGGCTCATCACACAATACCAGATCAGGGCGGCTGGCCAAAGCCCGGGCAATACCGACTCGCTGCTTCTCGCCGCCGCTTAATTGGCGCGGCAGCCGGTCATAATAATTCGCTCCCAACCGCATCGATTCCAGCAGCCGGATAACCTCCCCCCGAATCTGATTCTTTGGAACGGTCTTAAAGCGCTCCATCGGCCGTGAAATTTGCTGGCCAACGGTATAAGAAGGATTCATCGTCGAATCAGGATTTTGAAAAACCATTTGCAACTCTTGAATAAGCCCTTCATCCCGTTCAGCAATCTCCTCCGTAATATCAAAACCCAGGAATCGGGCATCGCCGCCAGTCGTTTCTTCCAGGCCAATGATCGTTTTAATCAGCGTACTCTTGCCGCAGCCCGATTCGCCCACAATGCCCAATGTCCGGCCTTTGCGAACATCGAAAGTAGCATCCTCAACAGCCTTAACATACCGTGGTTCCCCAAAACCAAGGACATCCTTAACAGAACTACCCATGACCTCATAATATTTCTTCAACCCATTGACATCAATGATAACCTCACCATCCGTCTTAGGTTGATTCAAAACAGGTAGCTTCATATCTTCCGGCGGCGCCCATTGTTCAGCCACAATCTCTTCCGAAAAATGGCAGCGTGCCCAACTGTTGGTATCTTCAATCTGGCGCAGTGGTGGCCGGTCCGTCTTGCAAATCTCCTGTACATAATCACAGCGCGGGAAAAACATACAGCCCACCGGACGATTGTTTGGAGGGGGAACCCTTCCCCGAATCGGATAAAGAATACTACCCGCCTTATCAGCCCCCAATTTAGGCACACAACGGATAAGTCCCTGCGTATATGGATGCTGAGGCTTGGCGAACAAATCTCTTACCGTTGCCCGTTCGACCATTTCTCCCGCATACATAACACCCACCCGGGTACAAACTCGAGCCACAACCCCCAAATTGTGGGTTATATACATGATAGCGGTATCAAAGTCCCGTCTGAGTTCAGCAATTAAGTCCAGCACGGCCGCTTCCACAGTCACATCCAGCGCCGTTGTCGGCTCATCCATAATCAAAAGCGCCGGGTTATTCAGCAAAGCCATCCCAATAACGACCCGCTGCTGCTGCCCGCCCGAAATCTGGTGCGGATAGCGATGCATAACATTAGCCGCGTCAGGCATATAAACCCGCTCCAACATTTCAATGCATTTCGTCTCCGCCTCCTTTTCACCGATTCCCCGGTGAACAGTCAGCACTTCCTTCATCTGGTCGCCCAGACGCATTGAGGGGTTCAATGCCTGCATCGGGTCCTGGTAGACCATCGCAATCTGGTCGCCACGCAGCTTCCGCAGTTCCTCTCCCGCCTTGCCAACCAGTTCCTGACCCATAAACTTAATGCTGCCCCGTTTCACATAACCATTCGCGCCCAGGAAATTGACAATCGCCCAGGCCAGCGTACTTTTACCGCAGCCCGACTCGCCAACAATACCTTGTGATTCCCCCCGGTAAACTTCAAAGGAAACGTTCTGGACAGCCTCAATCTCCCCACCGCGCACCTTATAGGCCACAGCCAGGTCTTCCACCTTCAAAACCGGCGAGCCGCCCGGTATTCTTCCGTTCTCCTCTGCCATAACTAATCCTCCTGAAGAAGGTTAATTGGGTTGATTAGGTTGATTGTGTTTAATCCACAATCAACTCAATCAACCTAATCAACTAATCAACATCTATTTCTGATACCGCGTCAACTCTTCCCGCATCCCATCCGCAAACAAATTCAGCCCGATTACCAACGAAGCAATCGCAATGGCGGGCCATATAACGGCAATGGGGTTGGCAAAAATGAAACGTCGCGCCTCATTCACCATATTCCCCCAGTCCGGGTCTGGGGGCGGCAGACCGATGCCCAAGAAGCCGAGGGTACCGATGGCAAAGATAGCATAACCGACCCGGAGCATTGAGTCTACCAGAATGGGGCCGCGGGCGTTCGGTAAAATCTCCTTGAACATGATGTACCAGACACTTTCGCCCCGTGTTTCGGCCGCTCTAATATAGTCCCGCGTCTTGATATCCAGGGACAGACTTCGCACCAGACGGGCGACTCCAGGAGCGCCCGTTATAGTAATTGCGAGAATAACAACCAGGTCCCCTTGCCCTAACGCGGCAATGACGACCAGGTATAATACAATTACGGGAAAGGCAATCAGCGCATCTAATATCTGCATAATAATCTGGTCCCACCAGCCACCCCGGTAACCGGCATTCAAGCCCAGCAGCGAGCCGAGCGCGACCGAGCCGATTACGCCCCAGATGGCGACGCCACCTGGGATAAAGAAACTTGTATCTCCAGGCAGGCGGGTCTTCAATAGGATAACCTGAGTACCCTGCATCAGGCGCGATAGGATATCACGGCCGAGATGGTCCGTTCCCAGCAAGTTGGTCGAATTCGGCCCTAAATTTTGCGTAAAATCAGATGCATTCGGTTCAAAAGGTGTCCAAAAGAGCGAAACGAAACCCAACAAAAGCCAGAACAACACAATTCCCAGACCAATTGTCGCCACCCGTGAGTCAAAAATAATCGAAAGCTGCCTCCAGGTCTTTTGCCAACGACTGGGAGCAGCAGTTGGAGCAGCAGGTTGTGCAACAGCCATAAAGTCCTCCAAACAATGATATAGTGGCTGGTGGATGGTGGTCGGTGGATGGTAGCTTGTGTTTGGTACTAGCTACTAGCAACCAACCACTATCCACTAATCACTATCCACTATCCACTAATTAAGCATAACGAATTCGCGGATTGAGATAGGTATACGCCAGGTCGCCTAAGAGGCGTGTAGCAACAGCAATCGTCACCGTCAACATCGCCGCCGCTTCCACGGCATTGAAGTCGCCAAAGATAGCCGCATCGTAAATGTATTTACCCAATCCCGGATAGCCAAAAATAACCTCGACAACGACCACGCCACCCACCAGCCAGTTAACATGAAGCATAATAATGGTTATGGGGGCCATCAGAGCGTTACGAATGGCGTGACGTACGATGACCCGGCGATAGGGCATCCCTTTAATGATGGCCGTTCGGATATACGCCGAATCCATGACCTCAACCATGCTGGCTCGAGTCATGCGAATAATATAACCCAATTCGACAGCCGTTAATGTCAACACCGGCAGCACCAACAGTTGTGGGTCTTCAAAGATTGCGTCTGGGCTGGTGAAGATGGCAACCGCCGGGAAGATTTCAAGCCAGATACCCAATATCAGAATAAGGAAGATGCCGGTTACAAATTCCGGTGTCGCTGTGGCTGCCAGGCTGGTAATCGAAATGAACCGGTCTAATGGTTTGCCTTCATTGACCCCGGCCAAAATGCCAAAGAAGAGGGCTAGCGGCATAATAATGAGGAAGGCCACACCCGCCAAAACGGCCGTATTTCGAATCCTCGGCAGCAGCGTAACAGCTACTGGCCGTCCTGTCTGCAAAGACTGCCCCGGATCGCCTCGCACCAAACCTCGTTTCAGGGGGATATATTCTGCAGGTCCGTCCCCAGAGCGTCGTAACCCGGCTGTTGTCAATTCCCAGACTTCANNCGACGTTATTATTATTATCTACCCCCCAAAAGAATTCATTTCCATCATCATCTATTTGCCAATCGACACTGACGAGATGCTTGGTCGCCGAGCCGTCTTCCTGGCGCCGCAGAGCAAAAATCTGGCCCTCTTCCATTGTCCAGCGGGTCAGTTGACCATCAACATCGGCCCACCATACATTCTCACCGGTGTTCTCATTAACGGCCGTCACCAGATCATAACCGACACGGCCGTCCAACCGCCAGTCGTTGCCCACCAGCCAATCTAAGTAACGTTGCCAGACCGGGGCGTCTAGTCCTAGTTGGGCGTTATAGGAAGCGCGTTGTTCCGGAGTTGAAAAGACGCCAAGAATTTTTACTGCAACGTCCCCACTTCCAACCTCTATTAATAAGAAGAGAGAAATCGAAACCAGGAGCATCGTGACGATAGTCGAAATGACACTTTTTATTAGGAAACGAGCCATATCCATCCTCCTCTATTCATAAAGAAACCGGGTTTTTAATAGATTCAAGCCTCATTTAGTTGACATAATCAAACAACTTTATAAAGATGAAAACCCGGTTTCTATTGTTACAAAAAACCAGGTTTTGAGAATATTCGCCAAAACCCGGTTTTGTCCTAAATAGTGGACAGCGAACAGCAAACCGCGAACAGTCACCCTATTTTCAGTTTACCGCTCCCAGTTCACTGTTTACTGATTACGCCAGCGATTCATCAATCCAAACTTCATTCAACAGATCATAAGCCGTTGGGTGAGCCTGAATACCTTGGAATTTCTCATGAGTGATATTCCAGACATTCTTCCAGTAGCTGTTCCCAATGGGGCCACGGTCCTGGAATATCTGTTCAATATCACACATAATGTCGCGGCGGGCTTCAACATCAAGCGTTGCTTGAGCCTGGCGTAGCAAAGTTTCAAACTCTTCATCCGCCCAGCGGGTTTCATTCCAGGCTCCAATCGCTTCCTCGATGTAGGCCAGTGGCAAGACCATCGTATCCAGAGGACGGTGTGTCCAGGATGTAATTCCCAGGTCCACCTCAGTCCAGCGGTCCCAATAGCCATTTGGTTCGGTAATGTCCAGGGCAATATCGAAACCACCCGGTAAGGCCATTTCCTTCAAGGCCTGGGCAATTTCCGGTTCAGCCTGGTCATTCTTAGTCGCCAACGTCACCTGTAAGGGCAGTTCAACACCTTTCTCGGCCGCATACTCTTCCATCAACGCCCGTGCCCCTTCCGGATCATACTCAGGAATAGGCTTCTCACAGTATGCTGGATGAACTGGAGCCACATGAGCGTCAATTGATAGGTCACCTTCACCAAAATAAGACAGTTGCAAGATTTTTTCCCTGTCCTGGCACATCTTCAGTGCGGTGCGAACCCGATTATCATCCCACGGTTCCAGGTCAACGCGCATCCTCAAGAGAAGGCATTGCGCCGTGCTGACAGAATAGACGGCCAAACCCGGTACATCTTTCAAAGCCTGGAAGTCACTAGGGCGCGGGTCGTAAAGGGAATCAACCTGGCCGGACTGCAAAGCAGCGACGCCAGCATCCTTATCCGTTGAAACATAAACAAGTTCGTCTAGGTAAGGCAAGGGGTCACCGTCCGCGCCCATTCGCCAGTAATCTTCTCGTCGTTTGAAGACAGCCCGTTCACCTTCGGCATACTCTTCCAGAGTAAAAGCCCCGGTGCCAACAGGTTGCTGAACAATATCGCCTTCAAAGTTACGGTGCAGAATGATGGCCGGATAGTGGAACAGATCCTCAGGAACACTGATGCTTGGCGATTGCAGGTGGAGACGGATGTGATAATCATCCACCTTCTCAACGTCGCCCATGCCACTTAAATAAGAAAGCAGACCGAGCATTGAGGAGCCGACATCTTCATTGAGCCATTCACCAAAAGTGAACATGACGTCATCGGCCGTTAATTCATCACCGTTATTAAACAATATCCCTTGCCTGAGATACAAATCCCAGACAGAGACGTCTTCGTTCGCTTCCCACCGGTCCAACAAAAGAGGTCGGGTGATATTATCAGAACCGGTTTCGGTCAGATATTCACCAAGCTGGCGGACAATATTGGCCCCTTCAACCCAGGACAAGCGGGCCGGATGGTCCAACAGCTGTAAAGCCATTGATTTGGTATGGGTTCCACCTCGTATGATTGCCCCGGCTGCGGGTTCTTCTTGAGTTGTTTCTTCACCACCTGCATTTTCATTCGTTGCAGGTTCGGCCTCTGGCTCATCTGTAGCTCCGGAACCACAGGCAACGGCTAATGTGGCCGACATCCCCAACAATGTCGAGATTCGAATGAACTCTCGTCGGGAAACACGGCCTTGTTTAAGTTTTTCATACACTTCTGGAATATATGGATGGATGGCTTCCATCTCATACTTGCTAACACGGATTTTCTTCATTTATCTCTCCTCCATTTAGCTGGATTTGACAGTAAAATATCAAATGGTGTGAAAATTGGGGACATATCCCCTTCAAAACGAAATTAGGGTCCTTATTCTTTACGTAAATTGCCACCTCCTTTTTTCAATAGGGATAATTTACTTATTTTTAAGATTGAGACGGCTTGTATAGACGTCACTTTCAAACAAAAGAACATCAAGATAATCTTAATCTTGATGGAAAAAACGATTTAGTATAAGGTTTTCATTTTGAAGGGCCGCAGATAGTCGATCACCTATCGAAGTGTCAGCGAGAATTGTGTGTTGGAGAGATTTATTAAACATACTTGTGCGAAGGACAACAATCAGACAGAGGATAATGAAAAAAAATTTTAAAATCTACCATATACAATTATGGTACCTTTGTCCTGATATAAAACATGATAACATGAGTTTATATTTATGCCAAGAACTGATATATCAGTTTGGACTTTAATTAATGAAATTTCCAATACCCCCTAATACTTTGAAATGAGGTACCATAGACAGATCGGAATGAACCAACTCATACTAAGATATAGGCATGCACAACCTACCCCTTCTTCAAAACAGAGCAAGATACTTAAATAAAATATGGCTGGATGGTGCCGCGCCATCAAACGTAAATCTGGAGCGAATGCGCCACTATCGACTGCATCGCATTCGCCAGGAAATGGCTATTATGAATATGGCCGCTTGTGTCCTGGTCGACCCTGTCAACATCCGCTATGCAACTGATACTCGCAACATGCAGGTCTTTTCCGCCCGAAATCCGGCCCGCTACCTGTTTCTGCCAGTCACCGGTCCGGTAATCCTTTTCGAGTTTGAACGCTGCGAACATCTACCCGGCAATATCAGCACCATCGATGAAGTGCGTACTGCCACCACTGCTTCTTTTGCGGCCGCAGGATATTGGACAGAAGAAAAGGCAATGCTGTGGGCCAGAGAGATTGCTGATTTGATGCGAATACACTGTGGGGACAGCAAGCGTATTGGCATTGAGCGCTTTAATTTTTCAGCAGGGGTGGCCCTGCAAACCTTAGGATTTGAAATTCTAGACGCTCAACGGCCGGTCGAGTTGGCTCGGTCAATTAAATCGGCCGATGAAATAGAATGCATCAAATGGTCGTTAGCCGTTACATCTGACGGCGTCGAACGTATGCGGCAGTATATGCGCCCCGGTATGACCGAAAACCAGATCTGGTCCATCCTCCACCAGGCCATTATCGAAAATGACGGTGACTACATCGAAACCCGGCTGCTAAGTTCCGGCCCTCGCACCAACCCCTGGATGCAAGAGGCAGGACAGCGAGTCATTGAACCTTCCGATTTAGTCGGGCTGGATACCGACGTGGTTGGGCCGTTTGGATACTACGCCGACTTCTCCCGCACTTTCTTTTGTGGCAAGGGCAAACCCAGCCGGGAGCAAAAGAAGCTGTATAACCTCGCCTACGAGCAAATACATTATAATCTTGACTTACTCAAAGCAGGTGTTTCATTCCGGGAGGTCGCAGAAAAAGCCTGGAAAATCCCGGAACCTTATTTTCCAAACCGTTACTTTGTACTGGCGCATGGGGTCGGCATGACCGGCGAATATCCTTATATATTACATCTCGAAGATTTTGAAGCGGGATACGACGGCCGTCTTCAGGCCGGTATGACCCTCTGCATGGAAAGTTATATAGGCGAATACGGCGGCGCGGATGACGGCCGAGAAGGCGTTAAATTAGAACAACAAGTCCTCATCACCGAAACCGGCTCCGAACTCATCTCCAACCTCCCCTTCCAGGACAACCATCTATCTCCAATCAAGCT
>JABAOG010001072.1_pt2 | contig 12705 bp, 8 predicted proteins | sample 7062131 | NCBI WGS metagenome assembly JABAOG01 (sample SAMN14538629, study PRJNA623070) | marine sediment metagenome | biome: marine biome [ENVO:00000428]; feature: marine pelagic biome [ENVO:01000023]; material: deep marine sediment [ENVO:00002113] | place: India: Arabian Sea | collected... | reverse complement strand
CGCGAGCTTGTCTCCGCCCTGAAGCGCGTCAAGGTCACTGGCGGCGACGTTCGCCTGGCCGCACCCAACGAGCGTGTCCGCGAGGTGTTCGAACTCGCCGGCCTGGACGCGATCTTCGAGATCTTCGACGACGTGGTTGCCGCTGTCGGCAGCTTCTAGCCCCCACGACTTGTGAACAGCCCGAACCTGTCTGCGCGGACGGACGTACGGCGTCTGGTAGTGCCGGGGCGCTACGCCAACATCCCGCTGATCACGAACTTCGTCGCTGAGGCAGCCAGCGCTGCTGGTCTGCCGGAAGCGGCTGTGTACCACTGCCAGATGGCCGCCGATGAAGCTGCGACCAACGTGATCGAGCACGCCTATGGCGGCGAGAGCAGCGGTGAGATTGAGATTACCTGCCGTGTCGAACCCGGCGGGCTGACGATCCAGATGATCGATCAGGGCGAGCCGTTCGACCCGGACTCCGTCGACGCGCCGAATATCGGCGCGCCCCTGGACGAGCTTAAACCGGGCGGCATCGGCCTGTACCTGATGCGCCAGTATATGGACGAAGTCGACTTCGAATTCGTCAACGGCCAGAATCGCGTCACGATGCGCAAGGAAAGCCCGAACGCAGGCGGCAGCGGCGGCGGCAGCGCGGGTGAACCCCGCGAGGTCAGGCCGGGCGTCTGGTTGGCGCGGCCCGAAGGCCGCCTCGACTCGATGCGTGCGGGCGCGTTCGAAGAACTGCTGCTCAGCGCGTTGGAGCAGGGGGGGCGCTGGTTGGTCGTCGACTTCGAGCACGTGCCTTATATTTCGAGCCGTGGGCTGAAAGCGCTGGTCGCCGCGTGGCGGCGGGCCCAGGGCGCGGGCGGTGGCATCGTGCTGTGCAGTATGCACGACCATGTACACGTTGTATTTGATACGGTGGGCTTTACCCGGCTATTCTCTATTTACAGCGACTGCACAGAGGCCCTGTCGTCAGTCGATGCCTCGGCGTGAGTGTGAGGGCCGGCAGTCCGCGCTTTTACCCGGATGGTATGGGAGGTAAAGCGAGTGCTTTCGAATTCGCCAATCGGTGGGATTTTGGTTCCCCTGACGGTGGCTGTTGTATCGTCCCTGGGCGCACTGCTCTATGCGGCGGCGCGTCTTTTGAGTAAGCGGTCTATCCGGCTGCGTGTCCCTGCGCAGCTCGATAATATCCGTTGGCTGACGTCCGTTGTGGACGAACTGGGCGAGGAAGCGGCCCTCAGCGAGCACGCGCGCTTTCAGTGCCGCCTCGCGCTGGACGAGGCGTTTACCAACATTATCGAGCATGCTTATGCGGATACCGAGTCGGGGTCCGGGCAGATCGAGGCGGAGATCCGCGTCGCGCCGGACCAGTGCGTGATCAGCCTGACCGACTTTGGCCGCCCGTACGATCCGACGCAGATCGCGCAGCCGCGCGTCGGCGAGCCGGTGACGCTTGAGGACCTGCAGCCGGGTGGGCTGGGCCTGCACATAATGCGCGCGGTGATGGATGAGGTGCGCTATACGCCCGGGCCGCGCGGCAACCGTCTCGTTATGGTGAAGAACCAGCGCGCCTGAGCCGCCGTGCCCATCGATCGACGGAACCGGCGTGCGGCGGGGCAGGGGCCTGACGCGGCGTGACACCCATCATCTCATCGCTGCTCGGCATCCTCGCGGCGGCTGCCGTCGCTGCGGGGCTGTTGGCGTGGCTGGCGTACCAGTTCGGCAAGCGGCGCACGCACCGCACCGCGGGTGAACTAAGCACGCTGAATGAAATCGGCATAGCGCTGCTCCGCGCGCGCCTGAACGTGGACGAGCTGACCGAGCTCGTGTACGAGCAGGCGCGCGAGATCGTCCCCGCCCCGATGTTCCAGCTTGGGCTGTTCGAAGACGACGCCTACCACGTCAAGGTCTGGGTGCGCGACGGCGAGCGCCTGCCGCCGACCGTGTTCCCGCAGAGCGGGCGCAAAGGCATCGTCGGCTGGGTGCGCGCCTCCGGCGAGCCGCTGGTGGTGCAGAACTATCAGGAGCAGCGCGAAGACCTCCCCGCATTCCCTGAATTTGAGATGGACGACCCGCCGTGCTCGGGGCTGTTCGTACCGCTGATCGCCGGTGACTCGACGCTCGGCGTGCTGGCCGCCCAGAGCCAGATCCCACAGCGGTTCAACGACGAACACCTGCGCCTGTACACCGCCCTCGCCAACCTCGCTGCCTCGGCGATCCGGCACGCTCAGTTGTACGAGCAGGCGCGNNGATCTACTGGAGCAGGCGGTGACCCTGCTAAAAGCCACGTTCGGCTACTACGCGGTTGGCATCTTCCTGTACAAAGATGGTCGGCTGCGCGTCGGCGCGAGCACCGGCAACGTGTACCAGCAGAACATGCCCGAATTTGACCCCAGCCTGGGGATGATCGGCTGGGCGGCGCGCAACGCTCAGGCGGCAGTGTCGAACAACGTCGGGCAGGACCCGCGCTACTATCGTCTCGGCGTGCTGCCCGAAACGCACAGCGAGGTTTCGGTGCCTCTCATGGTCGAGGAGCGCGTGCTCGGCGTGCTGGATGTGCAGAGCGACCAGACCGACGCCTTCAACCCCGACACCGTCGCCCTGCTGGAGACGCTGGCAGCGCAGATCGCCCTGGCGGTAGAGCAGGCGGAGAGCTACGCTGCCGAGCGCGAGCTTGCCCAGCAGCTTGAGGCGCTGGTGCAGGCCAGCCAGGCCGTTGCGTCGATCCTCGAACTCGACGAACTGCTCGAGCGCGTGGTCGAATTGATCGGCGACACGTTCGGCTTCGAGCGCGTGCACATCTTCATCAGCATCGGCGAGATGCTGGTGTTCCGCGCCGGGATCGGGCCGCACAGCGTGCGCTGGCTGATCGATGAGTTGGTCTACCGCATCGACGCGCCTATCGGGCTGATCCCGCTGGCGGCGCGCACCGGGCAGGCGCTGCGCGTCGATGATGTACAGCAGTCCGACGTGTACAAGCCCGGCATCGGGCTCGAAGATACGCGCTCGGAGATGGTCGTGCCGATCCAGATGGCAGGGCGGGTGCTGGGCGTGCTGGACGTGCAGAGCGACCGCCCGGCGGCGTTCACGGCGGACGATCAGGTGCTGATGCAGTCGCTGGCGGATTCGGTGGCGGTGGCGATCCGGAATGCCGCGCTCTACGTCAGCGAACGCCGCCGCCGGACCATGGCCGACACGCTGCGCGAGGTCAGCGAGACGCTCGCCGCGCAGCTTGAGCTGGACGACGTGATCACCAGCGCGCTGCACGGGATGCGCCAGCTCACCTCGCCAGACGGCGCCGGGATCTTCCTGATCGACGAAGACGGGCGCGGCCTGACGGCATTCATCACCACGGGTGAGGAGATGATCGGGTACGCCGGGCGGCGCGTCCGGCTGGACCCGTCGCTGTTTGGCGATGAGGACAGCATCCTCGTGCGCGTCGGCGAAGTGTTTCACGAGATGCTCGAGCAGGACGCCGAGCAGCCGCTGATCACGATCCCGCTGGCAGTGGGCGGATCACTGATCGGGTACCTGGTCGCGGGGCAGAGCGTGCAGTGGCTTCAGGGCGCGCTCGACATCGAGATGGTCGGCTCGCTGGCGAACCAGACAGCGGTGGCGATCAGCAACGCGCGGCTGTACACCGCGCAGCAGGCCGAGGCGTACGTCACCACGGTGCTGCTACAGGTCGCCGAGGCAGTGAACGCGCAGGCGGATGCAGGTGAGGCGCTCGACACGATTGCCCGGCTGACCGCGCTGCTCGCCGGGGTAGGGCGCTGCCTGATCCTCAGCTGGGAGCCGCAGACACGCTGCTACCGGCTGGTCGCGGAGTACGGAATCGCGCAGGAGCAGTTCGACGCGGAAGCCGAGCATGCGATCGCGGCGGCGGACTACCCGCTGCTCGACCTGCTGAGCGTGACCGACAGCCCGCTCGGGGCAGGGCGCGGCTTCGAGCTGGAGATCCCGCAGCCGCTGGCCCGGCTGCTGCCGTCGCCGCGCATCCAGGCTTTCCCGCTGCAAGCCAAGAGCGGCCCGATCGGGCTGCTGGTGGTGGACGAGCCGGTTGCCGGGAACCCGCGCCTGATGACGATCCTCGCTGGGATCGCGCACCAGACCGCGACGGTGCTGGAATCGATCAACTTGCAGGCCAGCGCGGTCGAGCGCCGCCGCCTCGAGCAGGAGCTGGCAGTGGCGCGTGGCATCCAGGCCAGCTTCATCCCCGACGTGCCCCCGGCCCAGCCGGGCTGGGAGCTGGCGGCGGTGTGGCGGGCAGCGCGGCAGGTCAGCGGTGACTTCTACGACTTCATCCCGCTGGCGGAAGGCCGCTGGGGGCTCGCAATTGCCGACGTAGCCGATAAGGGGATGCCCGCTGCGTTGTTTATGGCGGTCTGCCGCACGCTGCTGCGTGCCGCCGCGAACACCCGTGTCTCGCCATCTGAGACGCTGGCTCGCGTCAACGAGCTGCTGTTCAACGACGCGCGGTCGGATCTGTTCGTGACGCTGTTCTACGCGGTCTGGGATCCCGCAACCGGTGTGCTGACGTACGCCAGCGGCGGGCACAACCCCGCGCTGCTGTGGCGCGACGAGGCGCGGGATCTGGTGGAACTGCAAGCTGACGGCATCGCGCTCGGCGTGATCGACGCTGTGGACCTCGAGTCGAAGACCGTGCAGCTTTCGCCGGGCGACGTCGTGATCGGCTACACGGATGGGCTCACCGAGGCGATGCAGGTTGACTACACCGAGTGGGGGCTGCACCGGCTCAAGGACGCCATCCAGACCGCGCCTGCAACCAGCGCGGCGGATGTGCTCGACACCGTGCTCGACGCGGTAGACGCGTTCGTGGGGGATGCGCCTCAGAACGACGATCTCACGATGTGGCTGCTGCGCTACACGGGTGACGATTAGCGCAGCGAAGGGGCATAGTAAAACGGGGCGTCTATCAGACGCCCCGTTTTGGTTCCGGTGACCGGTGGGTTAGTTGTCCGGCGGTGGGACGGTCTCACCGCTGGGGGTCGGTGCCGGGGCGGTTTCGCCGCCCGTGTTCAGCACGTCGCCGATGCCGCGCCGCGGCTCCAGCACCATATCCGGGTTGAAGTAGTTGAACGTCGCGATCGACATACCCTCAAACAGCGGGAACGCGGTGCTGGCCAGCCAGCCGACGTCCTCCCACATGTAGATCACGATCACGTAGTCGCCGCCGGGGCTGAACACCACACCGGCGTCTGAGATCGTGTCGTACGTGTAGCCGTGTTTGTGCGCGACCTCCACCGACTCAGGCACCCCGGCAAGAATCAGCCGCCCCTCGTCGTTCTGCTTCATGGTGTCCAGCATCAGCCGGCATTCGCTCTGTACCACATCTTCGGGGTAGGCAGCGCGCAGCCCGCCCCCGTCGTACTCCGCACACTGGTAGATCATGTCGAGCAGGCGCACGAGGTCGTCGCCGGTGCTCTGCATGTACGGGTCGGGGTTGGTGTTCACGCAGGTGCCCGCGCGGGCAGCCTCGCGGGCGGGCGTGCTGTAATACTCCGGCGGGTCTTCCTCGTCGTACGGGGCGACGATGAAGGTGTTCGGCATGCCGAGGTAGTGCATCGAGTTGGTCACGGTCTGCGTGCCGGTCTTAATGTCGCCGTAGCCGATGTCCCGCAGCATAAAGTTCGCGTTCAGGTTGCTGGAGAGTGTCATCGCCGATTCCACCATGTCGTACTCGAACGGGAACGGCTCCCACTCCAGGTACCGGAAGAACTCGACCATGATCGGGATCTTCATGGTGCTCAGCGCCGCATACGCGATCTCGCAGTCCACGTACGACGGCACCCCTTCACGCAGGTCCACGTCGAGGTTCATCTGCTCGCCGGTCTGCTGATCGATCACCCTCACGGTCGCGACCCCGCGGAACTTCTCGCTCACCAGATAGTCCACGATCATCGTGCGCAGCGCGTCCATCCCGGGCTGCTCCGCGTCGGTCTCCTGTACTGCCAGCGTCACGGTGCGCCCGGTCGGCTGGAACAGCACTTCGGAGATCGCGTCGACCGCTGCCGCCTGGTCGATGGTGTAACCCGGCGTGCCGGGCGCGAACGAAAGCGTATCCAGCCGGGTGACGGGCGGGGAAGGCGGCGCATCGTAGCGCGCTGCCACGTCGGCAACCCACGCCTCGAGCTGCTCGTCGGAGTAATCAGCGATCAGGTCGACGTGCTGGGCCGCCTCAGGGCGCCGCCAGAGGAAGTCCCAGAAGGCGGGCCAGAACGTGCCCTCGCTTCGCACGGCTTGCGCGCGGGAGAGCATCGCCTCGGAGTCGACGCGGAAGCTGACCTGATCCGGTTGGAGCAGGATCGCCTGATCCTGAAAGTACACCGTCACCGGCTGGCCATACACCTGCTCGACCGCCGCCGCTGCCTCGACGCGGTTCATGTTGTTGACCGGGACGCTCGCCAGCGTGATGCCTGCCGGGAGCTGCTCGCGGTCGGCGGTGAACGCGCTGAGCTGCGTGACGAACAGCGCCGTCGCGACCAGAATCAGCAGAATGCCCACCACTTCCAGTATGGGGAGATCCCCGCCACGGCGGGAGCCTGCGCTCGATTGTACCGTCATACCGTATCGTCCTTTGCCACCCCGCGGGCACATGCGGCCTCGACTGCTGCCCGGTGAAACGGTGCCAGCGGGGGTAGTTCGCTGCACGGGGTCCAGCGGAAGTCCAGCAGTTCGACACACATTTGCTGGATGCTCCCGTTCGCCCGGCAGAGAAATGCGATATCAAGGTGCGCACCGTGCCGCCCTGTGGCGACCAGCAGCGGCTGCCCGACGGTGATCTCAAGCCCCAGCTCTTCGCGCAGTTCGCGCCGCAGTCCGTCGGCGGGCGACTCGCCGCGCTCCAGCCAACCGCCGGGCAGCCCCCACGGCGTCCGCGCGTGGAACACGTGCTCGACCAGCAGAATCTCACCTGCCGGGTTCACGATCACCCCCACGACCCCGGCGGTGAAGCGTGCCCGGGTGCGGCGGATCGCCGCAATCAGCAGCGCAGCCAGCCACGGTGCGCGCCGCACCGCGCGCGACACGAGGTGCTTGCGGTTAGAAACTGCCCGACTGCCTGTCGTCATCGCGATTCGCCAGCGGCTGTCTGTACATAAAGCGACCACCGGAAGGTGGTTTCACGACTATACCAAGTGCGTTTGGCTCTGCCAAAACGTCATGGGGCGGCAAATGAGAAAACTGCGCTCGTGCCGGGCAGCAGCATCTGCGGGCGGAGGTCTGCGCGGGTGGTGTCGAGCAGCCGCACCGCGGCGCGCCCGCCATCCGGCTGCTGGTCGGCGTACACGATGAAGCGGCTGTCCGGGGACCAGATGCGATGGCTCTGGGCGTACTGGTCGAAGAAGCGCAGCATGAACCACTGCTCAGGCGTGGGGAAGAACTGCGTGAAGAACGTGGTCTCGCCGGTGCCCATGTCGATCACGTGCCACGCGAAGGCGTAGTTAGCGGGGTCAAGGTGGTCGACGGCCGGGCGCGCCAGCCCTGCAGGGCGGCTCGCCTCGCGCAGCGGCTCTTGCCGGGGCTCCAGGCTGACGACGGCCAGTTTGGTGCTGTCTGGCGACCAGAAGAACGCGACGACTTCGGTGATGTTGGCGAATGTCCGCCCGCCGCTGCCGTCGGCCTGAATCACCGTCACCGGCTGGAGGGGGTCGCCCCCGCCGCTGTAGGCGACATGTTCGCCGTCCGGCGACCAGGCGAAGTGGACGTACCCCTCGACCGGCAGGCCGAGATCGACCCGGTCCTCGCCGTCGGCGATGGTCACGCGGCTGGCCTCGCCGTCCGCGCGGGCAAACAGCAGCGCATCGCCCACTGGTGACCAGACCGGGGACAGGAAAAGCCCGGCGCGGTCGGGCAGGGGGGCTGCGGCGTCGCCTCCGTTCAGGCGGTACACCGCGATCTGCCGCTCGCCGCGGTACCACAGCATTTGGTCGCCGCTGGGCGCCCACGAATAGTAAAACGACGTATCCCGCCCGAGGATCTCGTCACGCGCGGTGCTGGCGCTCTCGTCCAGCTCGGCGAGGTGGAGTGTTACCGCGTTGTCCTCGTTCAGCAGGTACGCGAAGCGCGCGCAGGCCGGGCCGTCGTCACACGCAGTAGGTGACCAGTACCCGTAGATGAACGGGGCAGGGCTCTCTTCGAGCACCGCGCGGGGCGATTCTGCGCCCGGCGGTACGGCGAGCACGTCGGTCACGCTCGCGGTACCGACCCGCGCGGTGTTGCGCACGTACGCTAGCCAGCCCTCCGGTGACCACGTCAGGTGCTCGTACTCGAGTTCAGGGCTGGCGTCGTCGGTGAGGGCACGCGGGGGCTGGCCGCGCTGAAGCACGTACAGGTTGCCATCCGCGCCGATGGCGGCGACCTGACCCGGCGCGTCGAGCGCGCTGATCGGCAGCGGCAGGTCGGCAGAATCCGGCGCGGTGGTGGGGGTCGGCTCAGGTGTCTCGACGGTTGGGGCGTCGGTCGCGGTTGGGATCGGCTCAGGCGGGGCGGCGTCAGCGCACGCCACGGCGAGCGCTGCTGTCAGCAGCGCGGGCACTGCCCACACGTGTCTGAGCTTCCGCCTGATGCGCATTTCGCCCTGCCGGGGATTTCACCGGATAGTGTCTTATAGTATACTTGGCGCAGAGGGCATTTCAACGCCCTGACCTGCTGTGACGACACTTGAAGGGAGAACGAGGGAGCCATGCCCGAAACAGTCCGTGAGCTCTTCGCTGTGCTGCCAGAACGCTTTGACCCGGCCGACTGGGAAGGCCACGACGTCACCATGAATTTCGACATCAGCGGCGACGAGGCGAGCCAGTGGACCGCGCACATCGTCGATGGCACGCTGGCTATTCAGGAAGGCGTTGCACCCAACCCGGATATGACCATGATCACCAGTGACGAAGACCTGCTGGCGATGGTCAACGGGGATCTGAACCCGGTGAGCGCATTCATGCAGGGCCGCGTGAAGATCAAGGGCGAGATGAAGTGGGGCCTCAAGCTTCAGAGCCTGCTCAACGCGTAGCGTACCTGCCATAAGGAATACAAAAGACCCGCCGTCTGGCGGGTCTTTTTGAGTCGGGGCGGACGGATTTGAACCGTCGACCTCTACAACCCCATTGTAGCGCGCTATCCAAACTGCGCCACGCCCCGAACGAGCGCAAGTGTACCACATCGGCGGGCAGGCTGCAATAGTTATCCGAGCAATGCCGGGCGGTCGGAGGGACGCCGCCGGGCGTCGTGGCGCGCGTCGGCGGCACGCTGCAGCACGATGCGCGAGGCCGCCAGCGTCAGCCCGACGAACACCCAGACCAGCGTCACCGCCGGGTGGAAGGCGAGATTGAAGAAGTAGTGGTCGAAGATGCCGTTGAACAGCGCGGCGATCAGCCCTGCCACCAGCCCCAGCAGGACGGCCCGAACCTCCGGTGCGTGCGCCAGTGCGCGCATTGCGGCGAAGGCGTACAGGAAGACCCCGGCCATCAGCACCAGAAAACCGAACAGCCCGACCATGCCCATGTTCGACGCGATCAGCAGGTACACGCTGGAGACGCCCAGAAACAAATCGACATCCGGCGTGCCGCCGAACCCGACCCCGAAGAACGGGTAGCGCGAGATCAGCGTGAACGCGTTACGGTACTCGTTGAAGCGCATCTGGGTGGCGGGGTCCACCCCCTGGAAGCCCTCGATCAGCCGCAGCACGTAGAACTGCGTCCACGGCAGCACGAAGATCAGCATCGCGATGATCGCGAGGATCACGAGCAGCTTCCGGTAGCGGACCGCAGCGACGAACAGCATCGCCACCGCGAACGCGAGCATCGACCCGCGCGAGAAGGTCAGGACGAGCGCCAGCACCATCACGCCGAGCATGGCCAGCGCGTGCCAGCGCCGCCCGGTAATCGGCTGTTGGGTCAGCACCTGCGGGGCCATCAGCGCCGCCACCATCACGAGGAACCCGCCGAGCGTGTTGGGGTTGGCGTGCATGCCGATCGCGCGTTCCGGCAGGTCGGGATTCTGCTCCACGTACTGGATGATGCCTGCCTGCGGGTAGCCGATGATGCTCAGGCGGCTGAGGAACGACTCCAGCACCGGCTCGGGAAGCACCCAGTAGATCACCGCCAGCAGCCCGGTGATCGCCCCCGCGATCATCAGTACTTTGACGACCGGCTGGAGGTGCTTCTCGGTGCGGATCACGTCGACCAGCACCAGCGAGAGCGACATACTGAGCAGCAGCTCGGCGAAGCGGCGGATCAGCGTGCTGGTCAGCGGGGCGTTGCGCAGCCCCGCGACGAAGCTGAACAGGCTCAGCAGCATGAACAGCACCACCAGCGCGTGGATCGGCGTGACGGTTAGCCGCCTGCGCTGCCCGGTCATCCACTCGCCGAGGTACAGCGCGAAGAACACCAGCATAGTGATGTCGAGGAACGTCGGCGTGACGCCAATATCGAACGGAAGCGTGCCGTACGGCACCAGCGAGATGATGATCAGCGTTGAGAGCAGCGCGTTTTGCAGCCCTGCCACCAGCCAGATGCCTCCTCCCAGCGCGACCAGCAGCCCGGCGGTGTAAAACGGCCCTAGGAAGGCCAGAGTCAGGCCGACCAGCGCCGCCGCCACCGCCAGGGCAGCGCCGAGGATCAGGGCGACGCGCGCGCGGGTCTGCTGCGCGAGGAAGTCGGTCAGGGGATGGTTGCGGATCATGCGGCAGGCTCCCGGCTTGCGGCGAACAATGCGCGGCGCACTGCCAGCCCGGCGAGTGCGAGCAGCAGGCTCACCACGCTGATCGCCGCGCCGATTCGGAAGGTTGCTGGCCGGTAGGTCAGCGTGACGGTGTGTGCCCCGGCGGTCAGCGGCAGTGCCCGCAGCCCAGCGTTGGCCCGCCAGATCTCGGCGGGCTGCCCGTCGACCGTGGCCTGCCAGCCGGGATAATCCCACTCGCTGAGCACCAGCACCGCGTCGGTTGCAGCGTCGACCGACAGCGCAATGCGTTCCGGCGCATACTCGGTGACGGACACGCTGCCGGGGTCGGCACCGGCACCCGGCAGGTCGAGCGCGGGTGCGCGCGCCAGCACCACGCTGCGGCGCGGGTCGAATGCTGGCTCGGCGAGCAGCGCCAGCGCGGTTTCGTCGTCTGCTGCGGTGACGGCTTCCGCGGCCAGCCACGCGCGGGGCAGTGGATCGTCGAGNNGGCGTGTTGCCGTTCTGCGTCACGACCCGGCTCGGAAGCTCAAGCTCGGCGAAGTCGGTGAGCACATATGCGACGTTCAGCAGCTGGTGGAGTTGCGCGCCGGGGAGCGCGGTCAGGTAGGCTTCGAGCGTCGACAGGCGCAGCGGGCTGATCCCGCGGATGTCCTGCACTTCGGCCAGTGTCGCGAAGTTACCCGGCAGCCCGCGGTAGGTATCCATGCGGTAGCCCCCGTCGATGCGGTACAGCCCCTCGGGGGGCAGCGGAGCCAGCAGCGACTCGTCGTAAAGCGGTTGCTCATCCGGGGGGATGTTGCGCCAGTTCGTGCCCATGCTGGCGGTAAACAGATCCAGCACGATCAGCACCGTCAGCGCCAATGCCCAACTGCCCGAAGGAGCAGCCGCCCCCGCACTCCCAACCAGCAGCCACACGCCGATCGCCAGCAGACCCAACACGAACAACGCGTTCACCAGATCGAGCGTCTCAGGATTGGTGTTGAACCGGCTCTGAACGAACGCGAACATCGCCAGCGACCAGGCTGCCGCCGCTGCCGCGCCAAGCCCGCGCGCCAGCGCCCGGCTGTGCAGCGGGTTGCGCCGCAGTGACGCGACTCCCAGCCCGGCGAGGATGGCGATGCCGTGCGCGATCAGGTACGCGGCGCGCTCCTGCCCGCGGAACCACGAGAAGCCCGGACCCAGCAGGTAGGCAAGGTGGTACAGCGCGCTCGCGCCGCCGAACGAGAACACCAGCGCCACCACGACCACGACCGCCCAGAAGCGCGCGCTGCGCTCGGCGCGCCACAGCGCGATGCCCGCCAGTACCAGCGCCGCGATCCCGCTGTACAGCGGCGACCACACCGTGGCGACGTTCGGCAGGAGGAAGATCGCCATGTCCCCGAACGGGAACCCGCCCGCCAGCGCATCGAAGCCCAGCCCCGACCGCACCGTCAGGCGCATGTATTCGAGCCCCGGTAGAACTTGCACCGCGGAGATACCGAAGCCGAGCAACGCCACCAGCGCCACCGCCACCGCCGCGGGGAAGAGCCGCGCGCGGCTGACCGCTGCTCGGTGAAGGGTGTAAGCCGCCAGCACGTAGAGCATAAACAGCGTGGTCTGCGGATGGCCTGCCAGCAGACTCAACCCGACCGCCAGCGCGGACACCATCAGCCAGCGGACTCGCCAGCCAGCTTCCGAGGCGCGGTACACGCCGAGCAGGGCCAGCGGCAGCCAGATCCCTGCCTCCAGCACGGCGAGCTGCAGCGGCGGGTAGCCGGTCAGGTAGCCGCCGTAGCCGACGGTCAGCGCGGAGACGATGCCCGCCAGCGGCGACCTCGTCACGGTTCGCACGAACAGGTACATCAGCACCGTGGCGAGCCAGTAATGTGCCACCGCCTCGGCTTGCAGGGCGGCTGCGCCCCAGCCGCCGGTTAGCGAACTGACCGCGATCGCGATCAGGCGCGGTGGGTAGAACACCGCGGACTGGGTGTCGGCGAGGAACGGATGCCCGCCGTAGTTGTACGGGTTCCAGAGCGG
>JABAOG010010828.1_pt2 | contig 12707 bp, 10 predicted proteins | sample 7062131 | NCBI WGS metagenome assembly JABAOG01 (sample SAMN14538629, study PRJNA623070) | marine sediment metagenome | biome: marine biome [ENVO:00000428]; feature: marine pelagic biome [ENVO:01000023]; material: deep marine sediment [ENVO:00002113] | place: India: Arabian Sea | collected... | reverse complement strand
CCTCGTCAGCTCGCTGACCGCCGCCGGCTATTCGGAGATGGTCGGCGCGCTGATCCTCTCGGTCTTCGCCGCCGCCGGCGCCTTCGCGATGATCATCACCGCCCACGCGAAGGGGCTGCACGACATCGCCCTGGCCAGCGCCTCGGGTCAGATCAACCAGGTCCCCTTCGTGGTGCTGCCCTTCACGCTGATCCTGATCGCCCTCTTCGGTCAGCTCGGGGTCATCCCGCTCACCGAGTTCGGCGGAGTCCTGCCCATCGATCTCGAGACCACTTCGGTGATCCTCCTGGCCTTCCCGACGATGCTCATCCTCTGGAAGGCGGTGCAGGACGACGGCAAGGTGAACTGGGTGGAGACCGCCTCGATGGTCGCCGTCTTCGCGCTCATCGTGTACTTCCTCGCCCGCCACGGGTAGTTGCGGGCGAGCGCTCCAGCCCGATACCAATTGCCATGACGAAGACGATGCGCGCCGTGCGAATCCACGAGCTCGGCGGCCCCGAGGTCCTGCAGGTCGAGAAGGTCCCGCTGCCCGAGCCCGGCGAGGGCGAGGTCCTCGTCCGCCACGCCTTCGTCGGCGTGAACTTCATCGACACCTACCACCGGAGCGGCCTCTACGAGCTGCCCGCCCTCCCGCACGGGCTCGGCTCCGAGGGCGCCGGCACGGTCGAAGCGGTGGGGCCCGGCGTGAGCGCCTTCGCCGAAGGCGACCGGGTGGCCTACTTCGCCGGTCCGCCGGGCTCCTACGCCGAGGCGAAGGTGGTGCCCGCGGCGCGGCTGCTGAAGGTCCCCGAGGCCGTCGGCCTCGACCAGGCGGCGGCCAGCCTGGTGAAAGGCATGACCGTCGAGTACCTGATCCACCGCACCTTCGCGGTGCAGGCCGGGATGGACGTGCTCTTCCACGCGGCGGCTGGGGGCGTCGGGCTCATCGCCTGCCAGTGGCTCGCGCACCTCGGGGCCCGCACCCTCGGGACCGTGAGCACCGCGGCGAAGGCCGAGCTCGCGAAGGACAACGGCTGCGCGGAGATCATCCGCTACACCGAAGAGAGCGTCCCCGAGCGCGTCCGCGAGCTCACCGGCGGCGAAGGGGTCCCGGTCGTCTACGACAGCGTCGGCAAGGCTACCTTCATGGACTCGCTCCAATGCCTGAAGCCACGCGGCATGCTCGTCGGTTTCGGCAACGCCTCCGGCACCCCCGAGCCCTTCGACGTGATGGCGCTGGCCCGGGGCGGCTCGCTCTTCCTCACCCGCCCTTCCCTCTTCCACTACACCGCGAGCCGCGAAGACCTCGAGCTGAGCGCCGGCCGCCTCTTCGGCGCCATCGCCGACGGCGTCGTGCGGCCGCACATCGGCGCCACCTTCCCCCTCGACGAGGCGCGGGCCTGCCACCAAGCGCTCGAAGGGCGCAAGACCGTGGGCTCGACCCTCCTGGTCCCCTGATGGAAGGCCCGGCGCAGCTGCTGGTCGACACCGGCCTGCTCACGGAGGCGGACGACCCGCTCCTGGTGGGGCCGCCGGCGACGGACGCGGCGGGCCTCGGTGGGCGCGCGTTCTTCTTCTCCGAGGCGGAGCGCAGCCGCGCCGGCGTCGGCGACGCGGGCGTCGCGCCCGCGAGCGAAGGCCACGACCTGGCCGTCGTCTTCCACCCGAAAGGCAAGCGGCGGCGCGACTACGCCTTCGCGGTCGCCAGCCACGCCCTCGCCCCCGGCGGTCGGCTGGTGGTCGTGGGGGGCAAGCGCGACGGCATCGGCAGCGCCAAGAAGCGGCTCACGCTCCGCCATCAGCAGAGCGGCCGCCATGCCAAGCTCTTCGTCGCCGAGCCGCGCACCGACCTGCCCACGGCGCTCGAGGCGTGGGAGGAGCGCTGGGACACCGGCCTCGGCTTCGAGGCCGTCTCCTACCCGGGCACCTTCGCCGAAGGCCGCCTCGACCCGGCGAGCGCGCTGCTGCTGGAGACCGTGGCGCTCCCGGAGAGGGGGCGCCTGCTGGACCTCGGTTGCGGCTCCGGCGTGCTCGGCCTGGCGGCCAAGCGCCGCCAGCCCGGCCTCGACATCACCCTCGCCGACGCCGACCACCTGGCGGTCGCCGCCAGCCGCCGCGGCGCCGAGCTCGCCGAGCTCGCCGTCACCACCGTGGCGTCCGACGCGGTGGCGAAAGTCGAAGGCACCTTCGACGCAATCCTCCTGAACCCGCCCTTCCACGAAGGGGTGAAGACCTCCTCCGGCGCCGCCGAAGGCGTCCTGAAGGGCGCCGCCGAGCGATTGAGAGACGGCGGCACCCTGTGGGTGGTCGCCAACCGCTTCCTCACCCACGAGGAGGTGCTCGAGAAGGCGGGGCTCACCGTCGAGCGGGCCGCGGAGACCGGCCGCTTCAAGGTCCTTCGCTGCCGGCGCTGATCAGCGCGGGCCGCAGTCGCCGCAGTCGGTGCCCAGGGCGCAGATGCTGTAGTCCGAGCCGGGGCCACCGTCGTCGCAGTAGCCGTCGAAAGCGTCGCTGCAGCTGTTGCTGCAGCCGCCGCCGCCCGGCCCCATGTCCGCGCCGGGCAGGACGCCGCAGCCATCGAGCCGCTCGAGCGGATTCCCGCAGGCGTCGTCGTCGGTCGCGCTGACGCAGTAGCCGGCGCCGTCGGCGCACCAGGTGCAGGACTCTTCCTGGCACTCGCCGCAGGTGGTGATCCGCGCGCACGAGCCGCAGCTGCTGTAGCGCCAGCCCGAGGTGATGAACTCGAGATCCGACTCGCAGTCGATGAAGTCGTCGTTCGGACCGGTGCTGGTCCCCGCCACGCAGCGGCCTCGGGGGGCGCACCAACCGCAGCCGGAGCGGTCGAGGCACTCACCGCAGTTGGTCGCCTCGGCGCACTCGGCGTCCTTGGGCTCGATCAGGCAGCCACTGGCGAGCAGCAGCGCCGAGAGCTCAAAAACGAACCAAGAACGCGACATCGATCGAACGTAGCGTCGCATCCGCATCGCGGCCCTCCTCTCGGTAGCTGAGCATGTAGCCGCCGCCCCCCCGCTCGATGCCGAGCGAGACGCGATAGCGACGGTAGACGAAGTGGTTGCGGCCCTCGGCGTGCATCACGCCGACGCCGTAGACCGCCTCGACGAAGGGCTTGGTGCGGCCGCCGGTGTCGATCCGGAAGCGGCCGCCGAGCTCGACCATCGCGCTGACCATGGCGAGCGAGTTCCCTTCCTTGCGGCCGAAGGGCCAGCCGCCGAAGCCCACCGCGACCCCGAGCGGCAGCGCGAACCAGGGGGTGGCCACCAAATCCGCGTGGAACTCGGCGCGGAAGACGAAGCCGAGCGGGTCGACGGCCAGCGAGGGGCCGAAGCTCAACCGGAAGCGCCGCATCCGGTCGGGGTCGGTCTCGTCCGTGCCCACGTGTCGTGGCACGTTGGTGCCCGCCACACCCAGACCGCCGACCGGGCTCTGGTCGACCTGGGCAACCGCCTGCCGGAGCGCCGGGAGGTCGTAGCGCCGCGAGGTCTCCGGATCGGCACGGCTGGTGGCCAGCGCCAGCGCCTGCTGGAGCGTCTCCATCTCTTTGTCGAAGGCGATCTTCGCCTCCGCGGGGAGCGCCACCGGGAGCGCCACGGAATTCGCCGAGAGGATCATCAGCGCGTTGGCCCACGCCCGATGGGCGGCGAGGGCCGCGACCGACGCCGGCGCGTCGTCGGGGAAGGAAGCGTCCCGGCGCACGCCCTCCTCCGCGAGGGAGAGCGCCCACTGCACGGCGTTGGTCACCCCGCGCGCCTCTTCCGGGGCGTCGGGATCGATCTTGTCCGCGAGCGCCATGGCGCGCTCGATCGGCTCGGCGACGGCGATGCCCTGGATCCCCTGCGCGAGATCGCCGCGGGCGCTGACGATGCCGACCAACCGCCCCTGCGTGTCGACCAGCGGGCCGCCGGAGTTGCCGGGGTTGAGCGCCATCGAGAGCTCGATCAGCCCGTCGTTGCGCACTCGGCTGAAGGTCCCGCTCGCCGCGGCGGGGTAGCGCTGGCTCACGTCGATGGGGTAGCCGGAGACCTGCAGCGTCTGGCCCGGCGCGATCCGCGGCGGCGACTCCGGCAGGGTCACCGCGTGGGGCAGCGGGCCGGGCACCTGCACGTAGGCGACGTCGTGCTCCCGATCGATGGCCGAGACCACGCCCGGGTGCTCGTCGTCCGCCCCGGGGAGGATGACCGCCAGCAGATCCAGGTCGCGCACCACGTGGGCCGCGGTGAGCACGCGCCCGTCGCTGCCGACGACCACGCCGGTGCCGTGACTCAGCCGTGGCCGGAAGGCCGTGCGGGGCACGCCGCCGATGGTCACCGTCACCCGCTCCACCCCGGAGACACCGATGATGCGGACCGTCGCCCGGTCGATCGGTCGCAGCTCGACGAGCTGTGCTTCGGCGCCGGTGGCCAAGAGCAGCGCCCCGAGCGCCATGGTCCATCCCCGAATCACCGCAGCGGTCTGACACCCGGGTGAGACCGTGGCAACCGAGCGACTCTCACAACGTCCAGTCGGGACGGTCTCCTTCGGCTCGCTCGCCGAGCGCCACCAACGTGTCATGGACGTTCTGCGCACGCCCCGGTCGGCAGCGGCGGCTGGGGGACCCGCACCAGCGGAGCACCGTCCGGAGCGTGTCCTCGTGGCTCGCGCGATCCTTCGCCCGGCGCACGAAGGACCGGAGCATCGCCTCGGCCCGCTTCAGGTCGGCGACGCTGCCACTGCGGTGCTCCTGGTAGAGCACCGCGAGGTCGAAGTAGGCCTCGGGCCGTGTCTCGTCGAGCTCGATGGCGGCCTGGTAGAGGGCCTCGGCCGCTTCCGCGCGACCGAGGCCCCGCAGCGCCACGCCGAGACCGATGGCGGCGTCGTAGCTCTCGGGCCGGAGCGCGCGAGCGGCCCGGAAGGCGGTCTCGGCGTCCTCGTAGGCACGCTGCGAGAGGGTCAGCTGGCCGAAGTTCATGTGCGCCTCGAAGTAGGCGGGGTCGAGCTCTCGGGCTCTCGCCAGCTTGGCGCTCGCCGCGGCCAGGTCGCCGCGGCTGATGTCGACCAGCCCCCACGTGTTGTAGAGCGGCGCGTAGTCCGGGCTGGCGAGCTGCACCTGTCGACAGATCACCGCCGCCAGAGTCAGCCGCGCGGGCTCCTCCTGGCCCCAGTCCCAGTAGACCTGCGCGAGCTCGACGAGGGTGCGGGGGTCGTCCGCCTCGATGGCGAGCGCGCGGCGGAGGTTCTTCACCGCCTCCTCCCGCTGACCGTAGTGCAGCCGCTGCAGTCGGCCGAGCGCGATGTACGCCTCGCGGCAGCGTGGGTTCGCGTCGAGGGCGTTCTCCACGAGGCGGCGTGCCTGCTCGGGATCCCGCGGCTCCACCTCGGCCGCGAGCGCGACCTGCGGCAGGCAGAGCTCCGGCTGCTGCTGCATGGCCTGCCGATAGCGCTCCCGGGCGCCCTCGACATCGCCGCAACGCTCGGCGACGAGCCCACGCATGTAGGCCACGCTCGCGCCCAATCGCCGGGCGGCGCGCGGGTCGGGCCCGAGCGAATGACCGGACGCCGAGCGCCGGTTCGGCAAGCGGATGGCTGCGTAGTGGGCGTCGAGCGCCTCGCAGGAGTCGGCGTCCCAGCCCACCTCGTCGAGGCGCGCGACCTCGGCGTTCCCATCCGCGATGCGGCGGCGCGCGTCGGCCTCCGGATCGTCGCCGGGAGGCGTCACCGGTTCCACGCCTCGCGCGCAGGCGGCCATCGCCAGGATCATCAGCATCGCTCCGGTGTGCTTCATTCGACCTCCAGCTCTTCGAGGCCCGAGCGGCGCACCGCTTGGGTTCTTTTTCGGTCACGGATGTGACTCGAGGCCGACCCTCGTACGGATGTTCTTCGACGCGCCCCCCTACCGCGGCCCCGAGAGCGGACACTTCGATGGCCAGCGCTTCCGCAACCTCGAGACGACGATCCACGGGACCCCGGGCACACTCCTGAAGTGGCTCCTGAATCGCGACCGGGGCCCTTGGACGGAGGTCGACGGCGAGGCCGGTCCGCCACCGCCGGAGCGGGTGGATGGTCGCGAATGCCGGGTGACCTTCATCGGTCACGCCACGCTGCTCATCCAGGTCGCCGGACTGAACCTGCTGACCGATCCGGTCTGGGCGCAGCGCGTAGGACCCAGGTCCAAGGTGGGACCCAAGCGCCACCGGCCACCGGGGCTGCGCTTCGAGGATCTGCCGCCCATCGACGCGGTGCTGCTCAGCCACAACCACTACGACCACCTCTGCGAAGCGACCATGCGCCGGCTGGCCGAGGTCCATCAGCCGACGGTGATCACCGGTCTCGGCAACGCGCAGCTCTGTGAGCGCTTCGGGATCCGCGACGCCCGCGACCTCGACTGGTGGGCGAGCACCACCCTCGACGTCGAGTCGGGACCCATCGAGGTCCACGCGGTGCCCATGCGCCACTTCTCCGGACGGGGTCCAGCCGACCGGGACCGGACCCTCTGGTGCGGGCTCCACGTGGCGGCGCCCTGGGGCGGCGTCCTCTTCGCCGGCGACACCGGCTATGGCCGACACTTCCGCGAGATCCGCGAGCGCCTCGGGCCACCGCGGCTGGCGATGCTGCCCATCGGCGCCTACCGGCCGCGCTTCATGATGGGCGCGATTCACGTCGATCCGGCCGAGGCGGTGCAGGCGCACCTCGATCTGGCGGCGGCAACCAGCGTGGGGATGCATTTCGGCACCTTCCCCCTCGCCGACGACGGCATGGACGAGCCGCCGCGGGATCTCGCTGGCGCGCTGGCGCAGGCCTCGCTGGACCCGTCGGCCTTCCGCGTGCTCCCCCACGGCGAGGGCATGACCATCCCCTGACGGCGTTGGTGCCTTCCGGGCCGCCCCGGCACGGAGTGGCACGGGCGCGGCGTCCGCGGGACGGTCGACAGCGGGCACGCCCCTTGCTCATCATGGCGGCGATGCCCGCACTCCTCCGACTCCTCCCCGCGTTGGGGCTGACCCTCGTCACGGCGGGCGCCACGGCCCAGATGAGCCCGGTGCCACCGCCACCGGGCTCCGAGCCCGCGGAACGACCCCAGACTCTCGAGCCCATCGAGCGGGAGCCGCTGATCGGGTCGATGAGCGGTGGACGCCTGCGCCTCTCGCTCGGTGGGCAGGCGCACCTGCTGGACGGCGAACGGGCCGACGGTTTCGACCAGCTGGAGAACGTCGGCATCGACAAGCCGCGGATGACGCTCCGGCTGAATCTGGAAGCGCGCTGGCGCTTGGGCGAGGTGCTGCGCCTCGGCTTCGCCGGTGGCCTCGACTGGACCCGCAACACCGAGGACGAAGACGACGTACCCATCGGCGCCGACGCCCGAAGCTCGGCGCTACGCACCGGCTACCTCGAGGGCGTGCTGGTGCTCGGGGTGACCCGGGAGGCATCGCCGACCACGACCATCGATCTCGGCTTGCGCCTGGCCGGTGGAGGCGGCCTCTCCAGCTGGGTCTGGAACGGCGAGCCCGAGCTCGCCGGCCACTATCGCGCCAGCGCCGCCTTCGACGTCAGCTTCCTCTTCGGCCACGCGACGGCGAACGGCATCGGCCTGCGCTTCGGCTGGCAACACATCCGCAGCGGCCCCTTCGGCCCTCTCGATCTTCGCTTCGACCAGTCCGGCCTCTTCCTGGACATCGGCTACGTGCACGGATGGTGACCCCCATGAACCGACTCCTCCTCTGCCTCGGTCTCGCCTTCACGCCGCTGCTCGGCGGCTGCCCCATCTGCGATCCGGTCGCGGAGGTGGTGGACGACTTCGCCGAGCGCTGCTCCGACGGGCCCTGCCGCTGGACCGCCGAGAGCGGCGCCATCTCCCTGGTGCCCACCTTCCACGAGAGCGAGCTCGGCATGCGTCTCGAGCGGTCGACCGTGGCGACGCGCTCGTTCCGGCCGACGTCGTTCGGCAGCCGGTCCCCGGAAGCGCTGGAGGTCACCGCTCGCTGCGATCCGGGCACCATGCTCCGGGTCTCGGTCGCTGGCACCGACGCCACCGTGGCGGCCGACGGCGGCACCGTCGATGAGAGCTTCCGCCGCTCGGTCATCGTCAACGCCCCGGACACCGAGCTCTTCCAAGTCTATCGGACCACCTTCACCTGGCCCGCGGGAGCCACGACCGAGACCGCCGAGGTGGAGACCATGGGCGACGGAGGCTGCGTGGTGGACGACATCGTCCTGACCAGCCAGCCCGGCTGCTGAGCCCGGAGGAAAGGATTCAAAACCGGAGCAAGGCCCAGCCCCGCAGCTGCAACGTGCTGACCACCGTGAGCGCCGCGAGCGCGACCTGAATCGGTTCGGCGACCTGCTCCCGGTCGATCCTCTGGTGGGCGAGCGCCTGCCCACAGACGTTCAGCTCGACGCCCGCTCGCGCGAGCTCGTGGAGCAATGACGTGTTCGGGTTCGGGCGTTGGTGCCGCGCCCGGTAGCCTTCGTCGCCCATCACCGCCTCGGTCGCGCCACCGTGGAGCACCGCCACGAGCTCCATCTGCTCCGGCGGGACACCAGCGGCCGCGTAGAGGTTGAGGAAGCGCGCGATCTTCTCCAGGCCCGGGTTCACCGCCCCGGGATCCGCGGGCGACGCGGTCACGTCGAAGACGACCCGATAGGCCAGCTCCGGATCGGGCTGGTACGCCGCGTCGGGGATNNTCGTCCGGGGCCGCCGGACCCTCGTCCCCGCCCGATGGCGAGTCCGCCACGGGCTCCTGGGCTTCGGTCGGGCTCGGAGCACAACCGGCGGCCACCCCCACGAGGAGGGCCGAGAAGATGGCGAGCAGCGGATGGGTCATGACGGTGGGACGGACGTGCCGCCTCCTCCGCTACGACGACCGACGAGGCGCTTGATCCATGGGCGCGGCGGACCTATGTCGCGCGTCCATTGGCTGAGGGTGTCGAGAGCGAAGCGGGCGAGCGACCGGTGCCGGTCGAGCGCGCCGTAGAGGCAGGGCTGGCCCGCGCGGACGCGCGGCTGGACGAGGCCATCGAGCGCATCCTCGATCAGCGGCGCACGGACCTGCACGGGTTGCCGGCCGGTGCCGCCGCCCATCTGCTGGCCCAGGCCAGCGAGCGGCTCGGCCCCACGGTGGTCCTCACCGGTGACCCGGACGCGGCCCAGCGAGTCACCGAGGATCTGCGCTTCTTCCTCGGAGCCGTGGGCGACGACGAGGCGGAGCTCCCCCAGGTGCTCCACCTACCGGCCCTGGACACCACGCCCTTCCTCGAGGTCGCCCCGGACCGGCGGGCGGCGATGGACCGGCTGGCCACCCTCTTCCACCTCGCGCGGGAGCTCCCCTTCCGCTTCGTGGTGATGCCGGCGGCGGCGGCGGTCCGGCGGGTGCCGCCGCGGGAGGCGATGGTCCAACGCTCCATGCTGGTCGAGGCCGAGTCCGAGCTCGACCGCGACGAGCTCATCGAGGTGCTCGGTCGCGGCGGCTACCTGCGGGTCCCCGTCGCCGAGGACCCGGGGACCTTCGCGGTGCGCGGCGGGGTCATCGACGTCTACCCGCCCCACGCGCCCTACCCGGCCCGCATCGATCTCGACGACTGGCTGGTGATGTCCATCAAGCGCTTCGACCCGGACGACCAGCGCACGGTCGACGAGGTGGAGCGCATCTTCATCCACCCGGTCCGCGACACGGTCATCGCCGGGGACGACGCGGCCCTCGAGCGGGTGCGGGCCCTCTGCGACCAGGCGAACTACCCGACCAGCAAGACCCGCGCGCTCCTCGACGATCTCAGCGCCGGCCGGGCCTTCTACGGCATCGACGCCCTGCTGCCGGCCTTCTACGACGCCCTCGAGACGCCGCTCGACTTCGTGCCCGCGGAGGCACCGGTGGTGGTGCTCGACCCCGGGGATCTGAACCGGAGCGTCGATCTGGAGCTCACCCGCGCCACCGGCGACCACGAGGCGAAGGCCGCCGAGGGCGATCCGGTCTACCCCGTCGAGGCGCTCTACGCGGACGAGGAGGAGCTGGCGGGCGACATCGAGAGCCGGCGCCACGTGCTCATCCACCCCTACGCGACGGTCGGAGACACGGGAGCGCCGGGGCTGACCCGCTTCGAGGCGGCGAAGGAGGAGGCGCTCATCGACCTGGGCGCGGAGGACCAGCGACCGCTGGTGGCCGAGCTGAAGGCTCGCCGCGGCCACGGCGACGAGGACGCGCTCACCCCGGTCGCCGAGCGGACCAAGGGCTGGCTCGACCTGGGGATGCGCGTGCTCTTCACCGCCCGCACCGAGACCCAGGCGGAGCGGCTGACCTCGCTGCTCAAGGGCTACGGCGTGCCGGTGGAACCGAAGGCGGAGCGCTTCGACCCGGCGCTCCTCGCCGAGCCGCGCGGGGTCCGCTCGCGGGTGGTGATCGGCGAGCTGCAGGACGGCTTCGCCTGGGCGACCGAGGGGCTCGTGCTGGTGACCGAGGGCGAGATCTTCGGCACCCGGGCTCGACGCAAGCGGCGAACGACGCGACGGAAGCGACGGCGGAAGGCCGAGAGCTTCCTGCAGGACCTCCGGGAGCTGAAGGTCGGCGACTACGTGGTCCACGCCGACCACGGCGTGGGCACCTACCTGGGCCTCGAGCGCAAGCAGATCGCCCAGAGCGCCGCCGAGCGGATGCGTGGCGACGAGCCGCGCTCCTTCGAGGTGCTGGTCATCGAGTACGCCGGGAACGACAAGCTCTTCGTCCCGGTCACCAAGCTGAACCTGATCCAGAAGTTCGCCGGCAAGGAGGGGCACAAGCCGAAGCTCGACCGGCTCGGCGGCAGCACCTTCGCGAAGAAGAAGGCGAAGGTGAAGAAGGCGGTGCGCAAGCTCGCCGACGACCTGCTGGTGCTCTACGCCGAGCGCGAGGCGGCGCGGCGGGCTCCCTTGCCACCGCCCGGCCGCCCCTACGCCGAGCTGGAGGCCACCTTCCCCTTCGAGGAGACCCCCGACCAGGCGCGGGCCATCGACGACGTGCTCGGCGACCTGGAGCAGCCGCGACCGATGGACCGGCTGGTCTGCGGCGACGTCGGCTTCGGCAAGACCGAGGTGGCCATGCGCGCCGCCTTCCGCGTGGCGATGGCCGGCCGGCAGGTCGCCGTGCTCTGCCCCACGACCGTGCTCGCGCAGCAGCACTGGCAGAGCTTCGCCAAGCGCTACGCGGACTACCCGCTCGAGGTGAAGCAGCTCAGCCGCTTCGTGCCCAAGGAGGAGCAGCGCAAGACCCTCGCGGGAATGAAGGAGGGCACCGTCGACGTGGTGATCGGCACCCACCGCCTGCTCTCGAAGGACGTGCACTTCAAGGACCTCGGCCTGCTCGTGGTCGACGAGGAGCAGCGCTTCGGCGTGGCCCACAAGGAGCGCATCAAGCAGCTCCGCAAGGACGTGGACGTGCTCACGCTGACGGCGACGCCGATCCCGCGGACGCTCCAGATGGCCATCGGTGGCCTCCGCGATCTCTCCCTGATCACCACCGCGCCGGTGGACCGGCGGGCCGTGCGCACCTTCGCCTGTCGCTGGGACGACCACGTGATCCGCGAGGCGATCCTGCGCGAGCTGGCGCGCGGCGGTCAGGTCTTCTTCGTCCACAACCGCGTCGAGGGGCTCTACGAGCGCGCGCAGAAGCTGCAGGACCTGATGCCGAACCTGCGCATCGCCGTGGCTCACGGTCAGATGTCGGAGAAGGCGCTCGAGAAGACGATGGTCGACTTCGTCGACGGCCAGTACGACGTGCTCTGTGCCACCACGATCATCGAGAGCGGCCTCGACATCCCGCGGGCCAACACGATCATCGTCGACCGCGCCGACCGCTTCGGCCTGGCCCAGCTCTACCAGCTGCGCGGCCGCGTCGGCCGCAGCCGCGAGCGCGCCTACTGCTACCTGATCACGCCGCCGCCGACCGCGATGACCGACGAGGCCCGGCTGCGCATCGAGGCTCTCGAACGCTTCACCGAGCTCGGCAGCGGCTTCCAAGTCGCCAGCCTGGACATGGAGCTGCGGGGCGTCGGCGATCTGCTGGGCGCCGAGCAGTCCGGCAACGTGGCCCTCGTCGGCTTCGACCTCTTCTGCCAGATGCTCGAGGAGGCGGTGGCGACGCTTCGCGGGGAAGAGGTCGCGCAGGAGATCGACCCCGAGCTCACCCTCGACATCGAGCACCACCTGCCGGAGAGCTACATCGACGACGTCGGGCTGCGGCTCACCTTCTACAAGCGCTTCGCCACCGCGAGCGACGAGGACTCGATCCAGGATCTGGCCGAGGAGATGGAGGACCGCTTCGGCCCGCCCCCGCAGCCGGCGATGACCTTCATCCGCGCGATGCGCCTGCGGCCCATGCTCCGCGAGTACCGGGCGCTCGGCTGCGAGGCGACGGACAAGCGGGTCACCCTGCACCTGCGCGAGGACACGCCCCTCGACCCGGCGAAGATCATCGCGCTGGTCGGCGAGCCCGGCAGCCCCTGGAAGCTCACCCCGGACATGCGCCTGACCCGCTACTTCGACGACGAGACGGGCGACGATCCCATCGACCGGGTGCGCACCCTCTTCGGGATGCTTCGGCCGCTGCAGAAGGGCATCGCCTGAGGCCGCGTCGGCGGCGTGCCCTCGCTCGAGTTTCGGAAGTCGGCGCTCGGAGCTCGGAGTCGGAGCTCGGAGTCGGAGTCGGAGTCGGAGTCGGAGTCGGAGTCGGAGCTCGGAGTCGGGTTTACTCGCCCCGACCACCAGGGCA
>JABAOG010007488.1_pt1 | contig 12708 bp, 4 predicted proteins | sample 7062131 | NCBI WGS metagenome assembly JABAOG01 (sample SAMN14538629, study PRJNA623070) | marine sediment metagenome | biome: marine biome [ENVO:00000428]; feature: marine pelagic biome [ENVO:01000023]; material: deep marine sediment [ENVO:00002113] | place: India: Arabian Sea | collected... | reverse complement strand
GGTTTCGCGCAGTGGCGGCGAACCCGAACCTGTCCCACCTGCAAAACCCGGCGCGTAGGATCGGCAGGGAAAGGTGGACATGCGCCGAGGGGGCCGTCTGGTCGTTGCGTTGCTGTCCGGCCTCCTGTGGGGCGCCGGAACGGTCGTTCTCGTCAACATGTACGGGATCACCACGCTCAGCCCCGAGGTCGTNNTCCCCGTTGTGGTCGCCGCCCAGGATCACGAATGCGCGGTAGGTGTCGAGCCTCCCGGCGCTCTACTGAACGAGTCGAGCAGCGACGACCCGATCGTCATCGATTCGGACGACGAGGATCCGATCACGGTATTCGTGTGGACCAGTCCCCCCGTGCGAAGCGCCTACGCGGAGATCTGGCTCGAAATCGCCGGTGCGCGGGTCGTCCTCCGTGACGGCGACATCAGCGGGGAAATGTTCGAGCAGACGTTCCGTCCGAGCGAGCTGACGACACCGTTCGGCGTGCTACCCGGCCTCCACCATGTGGGCGGCTCCATCGAGGATCGCTGCGAGGTCGATGGCTACGTGCGTGTCCTCGGCAACCCGCTTCTCAATCCGGTCGGGCAGGCCGCCGCGGCGGCCGTGTTGATCGGACTGGCCGGCACCTGGGGGGCCGGCCGCTCACCCCGCCGGATTCCCGGCGGCCGTCCCCGAATGGAGCCCGAACCGCCCGCGACCGCTGCCGAACCTCCTCCGGCAACAGAACCTCCTGCGGAGCCCCCGGCCGGCCGGCCGCCGCCCACTCATGCCGAACCTCCGCACCGCGCCGAGCCACCAGACGAGGCACCGGCCGGCGAGGAACCACCTGCCGAACCCCCGGCTGCGGTGCCGGAGAGCCGGTGGTTGCAGGCGCGTATCTTCACGGATGGCCCGGGCAATGCACCACTCCCGCATTTCCGGCCGAACACCACCCACGATATCGAGGTCCGTATCGGACCCGAGGAACTCGGCTGGCTGACAGGGACTTCCCCCTTCCCCGACGATCGGCTTCCAGGAGGCGGCCCTCACCGGCTGACGGTCCTCCTCACCGAACCACATCTCCTACGGGTGCCGCAATCGGCCCGGATCGTGCTCCCCGAACGCGGTGCCAGCACGTCGGCCTGGTTCGAGTTGACGACCAAGCACGATACGGCGAGCGTCGAGGCACGACTCACCGTCCTCTATGGGAACCGGGTACTCCACACTGCCAGGCTTCCGAGCCGGGTGTCCTACGCTCCAACCGCAGTGGATGAGGGGCTGACCGTCGAGAACGTTGCCATGGTCGAAACCGTGGTCCAGGGTATCGCCGGCCTCGCCACGGCCGCACCGTTCGACGCCACCTTCATCGTCAACCACGATGCACAGGGCACGGGGCGGGTCACAGCTTTCGCCGACGGCGCCACCCGGCAGGTCAACCTGAGCGACGACACCATCTCGAAGGCGATCCGTCTCGTCACGAAACGGCTGGGAGAGATCGTTGACCAGCCGGCCGATTTCGAGGGGGTCGACACTCCGGGAACGATCGAGCTTCTCGTGTTCCTCGCCCGACACGGCAGCATGCTCCGTCATTCTCTGGTCGCCGAGTTCCTCGACACGCTCGCCGGCGCCGGCCGGCTTCAGGTCGTGTCGGCTCAGGAGGATGCCTTCTTCCCGTTCGAGTTCGCCTACGACTTCGAATCGCCGCACGCCGACGAAGTGACCCTCTGCCCAACGGGCGTGCAGATGCTCTCCAACCCGGTCCTGGAGGAAACCTGCCCGGGTCCGCACGGCGCCACCGTCGTCTGCCCGCTGGGATTCTGGGGGCTGTCGAAAACGATCGAGCGACGCACCTTCCAGAAACACTCGACGCTCAACCCCCGGTTCCTGGTTGCCTCCCAGCCGTCCGATGGCCGCGACCGCATCAGCCTGGGCGCTGGAGCGGTGTTCGCCGCCAGCGACCGGGTCGATGGTTTCGTGGCCGGGTCGATCGCCCGCGTTGCGGGGACCATGGCGGCAGCTTCGGGCGGACATGCGTTGCGGGCCGATTCCTGGCAGGAGTGGGAGGCGGATGTCGTCGCTCGAGACCCCTCGCTCCTCATGCTGCTCCCCCACACCGTCTTCGACGACAGCTACGAGTTGTACGGGATCGAGATCGGCGACCACGACCGTCGCCTCACCGACCAGATCACNNGCCGTCTCCGGACCGGTCGGATACGAGACCTTCCCCAGCCGCTTCCAGCTGGTCGGGGCGGAGATCGTGGTGGGCACGATCACGGAGGTGCTCGGCCGCCATGCGGCGCCCATCGCCGAGCGGCTGGTCACCGGACTCCACGAATCGGTCGCCGAGGGGGCGGTGACGGTGGGCGAAGTGATGACGGTGCTGCGGCGACGTCTCCTCGGGGAGGGCATCCCCGCCATTCTCGCCGTGGTCGCCTTCGGCGACGCCTCCTGGCAGATCGGGGCTTGAACCGCATGTTCACCCTCCGAATGCTCCCGGCTCGCCACGGAGACGCCCTGTGGATCGAGTACGGCGACCGACCCCACCGCATACTGATCGACGGGGGCCCCAGCTCCCGGACCACCACCGGCCACCTCCGCGACCTGCTGTCCACGGCCGAGGACACCGGACTCGACCTGCTCGTCGTCACTCATATCGACGCCGACCACATCACCGGGATCCTCAACCTCCTCGAGGACCGAGAGGTCGCCATCGACCCGGTCGACGTCTGGTTCAACGGCTGGGATCACCTGCCGTCGGATCTGCTCGGGGCCAAGCAGGCGGAGAATCTCACAACGGCGATCCGGCGGCGCCGTCTCAACTGGAATGCAGCGTTCGACGAAAGGGCGGTGGTCGTCCTCGACGACGGCCCTCTCCCCCGCGTTCGACTCGACGGTGGAATGGAGCTGATCCTCCTGTCCCCCACCCGCGCCGGCCTGGCCGACCTCCGACCGGTGTGGAAAAGGGAAGTCGAGGCCGCCGGTCTCGTTCCCGGATTCGGAGCGGTCGAAGCCGAAGCGCATCCCGACCTGCTCGGCGAGCACGCCGTCGATCTCGAGGAACTCGCCGAAGAGCCGTTCGAGACCGACGACTCGGAAGCCAACGGCGCCAGCATCGCCTTCATCGCTGCCTTCGACGGTCGCCGGTTGCTGGCCACCGGCGACGCCCACGCCCCGACGCTCGCTGCCGGCCTGCGGCGACTCGCCGAAGAGGACGGAACCGACCGGATCGCCGTCGACGCAGTGAAACTGCCCCACCACGGCAGCAAGTACAACCTGAGTCCCGAACTGCTCGAGCTTCTCGACTGTGATCGGTTCCTATTCTCTACCAACGGCGCGATCTACCGTCACCCCGATCCTGTGGCCATCGCCCGGATCGTCGCCGTCCGGGACGGCACCGAACTGGTCTTCAACTACGAGGCGGACACCACCAGGCGCTGGGGCTCACGCCGGCTGCAGAGAAGGTTCGACTACCGGGCTACCTATCCCGACGGCGAGCCGGGCGCGACCGTCACCATATGACGCATCGCTACGGGGCTCCCGGGTGCGGCTCGGTCCACTCCGGATCCTCCCACCGCACCGTGGAGAGGCCGGCCGGGATCTCGTATCCGTGAACGGAGGACATCCGCTGTTTCACGCTCTGATGAATCCGGGCATCCGCAGGAACGATCCGACGAGTCCGGTAGCCGAGCAGACCCCACACCCACCCGGCTCGATGGGAGGCGCCGGCGGCATGCTCCGCCGACAGGCTGCACATCCGCCGGTAGGCGCCGGGAGCCAGCAGCAGACCCCGGTCCAGAGCGCCGTCGACCATCCATTTGAGGGCGATCTCGGCCAGTTCGATCTGGCTCATGAAACCGCCGCCGACGTCCGAGTGCACACCGGCGAACCAGGCCTCGGTCAAGACGTCTTGATTCTCGTTTTCGACGAGGTACTCCCGGTAGGGGCGGCGCCGCTCGTCGATCGAAACTGCATGACGGATGGCGGCGGCATTGGGCAGTTGCCGCGTGTAGGGCCACTTGGGGTCGAACCGGAAGTAGCCGAGCGCCTTGACCGAGTCCCACAGACCCATGAAATGAAGGGGAAGCGAGCGACTTCGACCATGCACGCGGGAGAACGTTCGGGCGAAACGGTCGACCTTCTTCCAGTCGTCATCCGACCAGTCGTCGCCCTTCGTGTAGGCACGCACGAGATAGGGCACCAGGTTCTCGGCACCGGGACGCATCAGACCTGCCCGATGAGTCAAGCCGGCCAAGCCCCGGGCGGTGAACGCTCCCCGGGAGAAGCCGAACACGAACACGCTGTCGCCGGGTTCGAAATTCCTGATCAGATAGGCATAGGCCTCTTCGAGGTTGGTCTTGATGCCGTAGCCGAACGCCAATCCCAGCAGGCGGGTGAATCTTCCCGACAGCGGGGTCCAGGCGCCGGGCGCCGAGAACGTACCGACGCCGGGATCGTAGAACGCCACCTGCCGGGCCGGGTCGGAGAGGTCCAGCATCTCGTAGAGGCGCAGCACGTTGGTGTTGCCTTTGGCTTTGACCTGATTGCCGGTGCCGTCGAGGCACAAGACGATGTTCTTGGCCACCATCCGCTCCCTGATCTGGACCACGCTCTCCGAGACTACGCCAGGTCGAAGGCGTCGACGTACACGATTCGTTCGCCGACCGGATCCCACGGCGTCCCCGGCACGATCGTCGAATGATCCGGATCTATGGCCGGGTCGTAATCGCGGATGAACCGCTCGTACTCGCGGAGGAGGACGCGGTGTGGACCGGGCCCGGTCCCAACGTCCAACGTACCCGACCACGCCGTCAGGCCCCGCTTGGCCAGCCGCACTCGCGAAAGGCGCGTCAGTTCGGTCTCGGGACCCGCATCCGACCAGCCCAGGTCTCCAGGGATCGACGGGTCGTGGCGTTGCAGCACGGCCGTCACCCGGCGGCTCAACTCCGGCCTGGTGATCGAACCACCGAAGAGGTCGGGGTGGACACGCTGCGCCAGGACGTTGGCCGGCCCAATACCGCTGACGGTGACTGTGACTCGACCGGCATCGACCGCCACCGAGGCGGTCCGATCGGCCGTCAGTTGAACGAAGTCGGCCACGACGACCGGCGAAAGGTGGGCCCCGGTGATCGAGTCCGGCTGGTAGCGGGCAAGACCGAGACGAACGAACGGGAAGTAGGCGGGGCCGGCATCGATCTCGACGTCGCAGTACCACAGTTCCCTCTCGGGGTCGTAGTGGACGTCGTGAGCGGCCACCGCCACTCGCGCCAGCGGCGCCTCCGGAATGGTGAGGCCGGCCCGGGATGATTCGAGCCGGAGGGGGAAGTCCCCTATTCGGGCCGATGGTTTCGGACTCAGACCGGCCCAGATCGGATCACGACCCCAGATCGTGTAGTAGGGGTGGGCCTGGTAGTCGTCGGTGAGGAACGCCAGCATGCCGGGCGTCAGAGAGCCGGCCACGTTGTGGTCGATCAACCGTGCGAACGTCCGGTCGTGGATCATCGCCGAGGTGATCTCCCTCCGGAAGAGTCCCTCGATCGCCTCCACCGGGTAGGCGGCACCGTCGAGGACGGACGAGATGGCGACCTTCTCTGGCGGCTGCGGGAGGACGACGGCCAGCTTCTCGCCCCTCCCGGACGAGTACCAGGGTCGATCGAGGTAGATGCGCAGCCCTCCACCGCGGCGGGTGCGGGTTTCGCCCTTCTCCGTCTTGGACTCTGCCCAACCGAAGGTCGGCACCACGTAGCGCACCTTCGGCGGAGCAGGCCGGGCGGAATTGGGGACGGAAAGGGTCACGTCGGGACCCTCGAACTGGATGTTGGCCGGGTCGGAGGTGATATCCGGATGGAAGTACTCACGGAACCGGGTGGTGGCGACCGGCCGGTAGGTGACCAGATGGTGCTTCGTGTCTCCGAACTCATGGCGGCTGATCCGGGACCCGACATTCACACCGGCACTGTCCTCAGACGGTTCGACGTTCCATCCGAACGCCACTGCCGACTTCTCGGCCGGCGCTTCCCGGCCGTCGAGACCATCGACGGGAGGGCGCCCGACCATGGCGGAATCGAGGGGATCCGCCCAGTGGGCCAGCACGTCGATCCGACCCGTCGACTTGGCATGGTTGTCGATCGTGCCGGTGAAACCGGTGAAGGTCTCGCCGGTCGATCGCTTCGGTGCGAGATGGAGGACCGGGGCTTCGAGCGGATGCTGGGTGGCATGCACGAGTTCGAGATACCGGTAGGGAGTGACCAGCCACATCTCGCCCTGGAGGGCCTCAGGACGAATCGCGACCTGTTTGGCGGGCGACATCTGGCGGAACAGAGCGAACTCGTCGATCCGGTCCGGATCAGGCAGCGAGCTGAGCCGCAATCTGATGCGCTCTGCGGGTGGAAGTGAGATCACCAGTCGCCCGGCCGCCAGCGGAGCGATACCGGTTGGTCCGTCGACCAGTTGAATCCGGAATGGTGCGAGATCCCACCATGTGGCGCCGGCGGAGAACGTCTGAAGCATGTGCATTCCGTCGCCGTGGAGGGCGATCCCGATTGCGGCCGGATCGGGAAGATATGGGAGCGGGACACCCGGGTCCGTTCGAAACAGGTGCGAACCGGCCGGCGGAACATAGCCGCGCCCGTAATGGGCCGGGTTGGTGGTGGCGCCGGCGACGTGGATGTGGGTGTGGACGTCGATCGTGGCCGCTCCGGTGGCCGGGTCGATGACGGCAGGATCGAAGAAGGTCCCTTCCTCTTTGCGAGCCAGTCGGAAAACGGCGCCGGGGTCTCCCCCCGGACCGAAGGCGCCGTCGAGCACTCCGGAGAGTTCGGCGGTTTGGACCGAAGTCTTGGGAGGAGCCACATGACGCTGGCTGTCGCCGGCATAGGCATGGGGCTCCCCGGCCAGGGCTGTGGTCACAAGTGGCAAGGATCCGTATCCGGCCGGAGTGGTGGTGGTCCCGGTGAGCGGGTCGCGGTCGGATCGGATGACCATCAACTCGAGGGACTCGCCTTCCGTGTCGGGATGTGCTCGTACCAGCGCAGGGGACGCTATGGGCTCGTAGCGGAGGTACGGGACGATCGGCGAGAAGTGCTCATTGAGATCCTCAGGGGCGTCGGGGAGGCTGTTGCCGGCCAGGTCGACCACCCTGGCCCGCATCCGGTAGTCGTGGCCGTAGCGAAGTCGCGGGAGGGTGTGCGGCTCGGGCCGCGCCGTTGCTCGAAGCGGCAGGTCGGTTCCGATTCCGCTCTTCTCGGTCGTGAGGCTGGTCGGCTGCCCGCCATCCGGATCGCCTTCACCCGGTTCGACGATGATCTTGCCGGGCCGGGGTGCCGCCAGACTCCACCCGTCCCACCCGAACAGGGCTTCGTGCAGATAGAAGTCTCCGCTTCCCGGCTTGTTCGGGTCTGACAGGTCCGACACGTCTCTATCGGTGGCGGTAGCTGCCTGCGCCCGAACGACCGCCTCGTCGACTACTCCGAGCAGCTGCTCCTCGGTCGACTGGCCGGGAATTCCCGGCATCACGTAGTCGGACAGGCGCCGCTGCAACGACCGCCAGCGGCCCACCTCATGGTCGAGAACGTCGATGCGGTAACCGCGCAGCACATCTTCGAGCATCAGTTCGGTAGACGGTAGGTCGAGTTTCGGATCGAGATCTGAGGAGCCGTCGAGAGCACCGACCAGCGCCACCGCCCGATCCATCAGCGCCACCGTGAAGCCACCGCCCCGAAGAGCGGCCACCGTGCCCGTCCCGGGGTCGGCGTTGGTCTGAGCCGGCAGTTTCTCGGCGCTGGGGAGCAGCCGGGCCGTGTCGAGCAGTTTGAGCGCAGCCCCATCCAGGTCGAGCTGATACAGCCGGAAGACCTCGCGGTCGTACTCGAGTCGCAGACAGGAATCACCGAACAGTCCCTTGTGGCGGGGCGGCACCCGGAACCGTCTCCCGTCGAGCTGATAGCGGACCCGCGGCCGAACGTGCAGCGTTGCATCGGCCGGGTCGATCCCCACCCGGAGCGCCCCGTCGGCGGCTGCCCCCGGGTCGTCGAACACGACGTCCAGAATCAGCCCCAGCCGTCGCAATAGGGCCGGGTAGTCCGCCAGGTAGGCGAGCATCGCGTGGAAGTCGGGCTTCGGGGTCTCCGGCGGGTCCGGGACCTTGGCCGGATCCGGGTCGGCCAGGTACGGCTGCCTGTGTTCCGGTCGGGCGTAGAACCGGTTCGCCTTCCAGTAGGCCGATTCGAGCGAGTCGAGGCCGGCGACGTTGTCGTTGGCGGATAGCGCCCGCTTCAGCCGCCCATTCTGGGCGGCCCTCAACTGCTGGCGGTACGAACCTTCCAGTTCCTTGTTCTCGACGACACGCCGCCCGAGCGTCCCTAGGAGACCGCCGAGTGTCACGCCCGGGCCGGACAGCGGCGGATGATCGGTCGGATGGGCTTCGGCGATGGCCTTGTACACCTGCTCGATATGGTCGAGAACCGGACTCACCGGATAGGTGTGGACGATCGTGGCCGAATGGTCGGGAAGCTGGTGGGAGGTGACCGGCGTCTCGTCAGAGAACAACAGATCCCACCACTTCCGATCGACTGCCCCCCGTTCTGCTTCGACCTTGTTGCCGTCGATCTCGATCCAGAGGTCCAGACCTTCAACGAAGTCGGGCCAGCGGCGGATCCGATCGAACTCGGGGTCTCCGAGCTTCGTCCCGACCCCGGGACCGGCCGAGTGCTCGAGACGTGGGGACACGAAGATGGAGGCGTGCAGCCGACCGGTGTCGTCGCGTCGATGCGGGAGCGGCGTCCAGATCAGTCGCATGGCCGAACCTCACGCGTAGGCAACACAGTATTCCTCCCATGGGTCGACCAGGGTGGTGGGGTCCCCCGGCGTCAGCTCGTAGGGCGAGAAGGTCTGGGCGAAGGTCGGGTCGGCGCCGGAACCGGCAAACTTCTTCTCGCATGAGATCGTGATGGTGGCCTCGAACAGGAACAGCTCGATCGAGATCGAAAGCGACGCTCTCCCGACCGCCTTGCCGNNATGCCGAGGGCCCGCACGTGGCCCCGTACCCGGAAGTACCCGGCCAGCAGCGCCTCGTCGCCTTCGAGCCGGAAGTAGATACCTGCCATGGCGGAGACACCGCCGGAGGCCACCCCGAAGTTCATGGAGACGTTGGCGCCGAACTCGATCGCCGCCTCCAGGATCTTCACGCCGGACGGGTCCAGAGTGACCTTGAAGAAGAACCCTCCCGCGAACAGCGATACGGACACCAGGGCCGGGTTCTCTTTCTCGCAGAAGGCGAACCAGACGCTGAGCGGGTCGCCGATGAATGGGATCGTGAAGCCGGCCCCGATGCTCATGTTCTCCAGGGCGAACACGCCTACCGAGACGTTGGGAAGACCGAGCGTGTAGGAGGCCGTGATGCCGGAGGCGTCTACTTCAACGGCGGGCGGATCGCTGAAGCCGTCGAGGGGAATCAGGTCCTTCAGCACTTCGACGAAGGAGAGCACGCCGACAAACCGGATATCCGCCAGGACGACGTCGATCTCGGGTTTCTCACCGGCGGTCAGCCGGAACTCGAGACGGTCGAACGTGAGCACGATGAACTCGGCAGGATTGATGAGGCGGAGATCGAAGTCTCGGAGCGACGCCAGCACCGACAGCTCGGTCGATCCGGTCTCGAACGAGGCGGCCGCCTCCACAGCCAGCACCAGTGGCTGCCGTGGATCGAAGATCGGATCGGTCGACGGCCACGCCCCGAGGTTCGGCGTCCATTCGAACCGGGTCCGCAACGCCCTGGGCAGCTCGAAACCGGACACGAGCGACTCGACGAGGTCGATCAGCGTCGCCACCGACGACAAGGCCGATTCGAGCCGTGTGACGATCGTTCGAATCCGCTTGGCAGACAACGGAGAAACGCCGCCGAGGGCCGACTCGAGCCCGCCGAGGGCTACGGAGAGGCCGGTGATGGTTGCCGAGACGTCGGCCGGTTGACCGGCAAGTCGGTCGGCGATGGCGTCGCCGAGCGCATCGATCGCCGCTTCGACGGCGGCCCCGGCTCCACCCACCTCGGTCAGCGCCTTTCGGAGCTGTGCGAGGTCGTCGAGCAAGGCTTCGATCTGGTTGAGCTGTTTGGAAACGAATCCCGGGACCTTCTCGAGGTCGTCGAAGAACGGGAGTTCGGCCAGAACGGATCCGAGATCGATGACCCCGAAGAGCTTGGCGCCGAGGCCGGCGAAGAAGTCTGCCGGACTGAAGGTGCCCGCCGCCAGCTTGGCCTGGTCGGCGCCGGAGACGGGACCGCTGAGCCGGGAGATTCCCGAGATCTTCAGGTTGGGCGTGGCCAGACCGCCCGATCGGTCACCCTGGCCGGTGAACGAGACCGGCGTGGCCGAGGCTGCAGGCGACGTCCAGAACAGCAGCTCACCCTTGTTGCCCGCCGTGCCCAGATCATGCAGCAGGTAGGCGTCGGCGAGCTTCATCGACGAGGGTGCGGTGGTGTTGGCGAGCTGGCGCACGGCCGGAATGGTGAGGTCCGTTCGGGCGACGATCGGATGGAACCGCGGACGATCGTCCGGCAGCGCCGTGAAGGTACCGTCGGGGACGCGAACCTCAAACGTGATGGCATCGGTTTCGAAGATGGTGTCGTCGGCCGACCGGGAGGAGGCGTAGGCCAGCCGCTGGCCGCGCAGTTCTGCGCGGTTCGTGGTACCGGCGATGGTGGAAGCGGCGCTGTTGAAGCCGGCCACCACTTGGTTGCGAAACAGGCTCTCGGCCTGATCCTTCTGCCGGGTCTGGTCGTACCAGAGCATCGGCATCTCGAAGGAGGCGAGGTTGCCCTCGAGATCGGTGGCCTCGACCTTGAACAGGTAGGGGTTGGCACCGACGAACGGCCAGAACGCCTTGGCGACCAGGTCGACATCGCTCTGCGCCGGGTCGTTCAGGTCCGGTGTCTGCAGGTTGAGGATGCGGACCGCCCGCAACGGCATGGCCCGCACCGCCGAACGCCCGCCGTCGAACGTCCAGGTCGACGAACCGAAGGTCTTGACCGGTTCCTTGACCACGATGTACATGCGTTGCCGGAGGTAGGCGGGGTTTCCCGGTTTCTCGGGATGGAACTTGCGTTCGGTGATCTTGATCAGCGAGGCGCGATGACCGAACGGCATCAGGTAGCCGCGGTAGACAACCCGGACGTAGTGGTCACGGCCGAACGTCGCCCGGTGGATCCACTCCTCGACCGAAAGCATCGGTGGCGGGTTCCAGCGCCCGGCCGTCCGCATCCACGATCCCATCGAGGTGAGCATGAGGTTGTCGACCTCGACCACCTCCGGCCGGTAGCGACCCTGCTGGCTGGTGATACCCCAGTTGGATGACAGGTGGACGATGTTGTGGCGGTCGTAATCGTCGAGGCTGGGCCGGAAGGGGACGACGCCCGTCACCGGCGTTGGGGACTGTGTGTAGGGTCTCACGTCGGCGGACGGATCCTCGTCGATGCCTCTCGCCCATATGGCTCGTATCACCCGCTGCCAGGTGCTCCGCTCGTCGACCGTGGGCTGCCCTCCTTCGTCCTGGGAGCGTACGCCGAGTCGGGTGTGCCACAGCTCCACCCTCCCGTTGTGCTCCACGGCAAAGGCGGTATGGGCCCAGGCACCGAACTCGGAGGAGGGGGAAATGATGAGCCGATAGGGGCTCTCGATCGCCGTCTCGAGGTCGGTAGGCGGTCGGGGTCGCGGCCGCAGCCTCCGCAGCCCCGTGAAGGCATCGCGCACATGCTCTGGTAGCAGTACCGTTGCCTCCACCGGCTGGCCGATCACCTCCGGCGAGGCGCTCTCGACCAGGTTCCCTGGGAAGACGGCCGCCGTGTGTGCGGCCGCTTCGGCGACCATCTCGCCCGGTCCACGGACGGCGGACCGCAGCCGCCCGGCATGCACGATGCGGTCGATGAGACCGGCGTTGGGAAACGCTGCCTCCCGAGCGGTGAGGGCTCCCGCTCCGACGACGGCGAAGAGTCGCAGCCCCTCGTTGGGGCGGGCATTGGGCGCAACCGCCAGGGGCAGCCGGCCCATTGCCTCCAGGATGCCGTCGATGGTGAACGGGATCGATCCGAACCCGGCCGGGACCGTGAACACGAGCCGGCTGGGATCGGAGATGATGGCCGGGATGGGTGGGGCAACCGGATCCTCGCCGAGATCCTCCGATGCAGCAGGCGGAGCCTCCGGATCGGAGGGATTCTGCGTCGCCTCCAGGGTCGGGGCCGCCGCCGTCTGGAAGTAGGCCTCCTCCAGCACGTGCTGCCGAGGAAACTCGACGATGAGATACGAGGCTCCGGGCCGTCTCACCAGGCGAGGCCCACCTGAACCCCTCTGCAGCGTCATGCCATGCCAGGAGACGTGCAGGATCACCATGTCGCGGGGCCGGATCAGATCGACGCCCACCGGNNGCCGTACGATCCGCTCCGGCCGGCCGGGCCGGCGGATCCTCTCCCTGTCTGACATGCGGTCCCCCTGGTTGCGACCGCCCCTTCGACAGAAACTACGCCACGCTGAGTGGCGGTGGGGTCACATCGCGAAAAAAATCCTTGTGACCAACACGCGACGACGCCCGCGTTCGTGCCCTCATCGAAGGGCGCCCTTCCGCCGAACGAGGTCTATTCTTCGGACATGCCCCCCATTCACGTGAGCGTCTTCGGCTCCTCGCAGACGAAACCCGACGAACCCGATTACGGCGAGGCCCGCCGGCTCGGCCGGCTCCTTGCCACTCGCGGC
>JABAOG010003444.1_pt1 | contig 12719 bp, 16 predicted proteins | sample 7062131 | NCBI WGS metagenome assembly JABAOG01 (sample SAMN14538629, study PRJNA623070) | marine sediment metagenome | biome: marine biome [ENVO:00000428]; feature: marine pelagic biome [ENVO:01000023]; material: deep marine sediment [ENVO:00002113] | place: India: Arabian Sea | collected... | reverse complement strand
GGACCACTGGGTGGCGCAGGGGCCGCTGGCCGAGGCGTATGTCAACTGGCTGCTGACGAGCGTCCCCTGGTCCGTCTTCATGTACTTCACGGTCCTGGGGTCTGTCTACGCGTTCATCTATTTCAAGGAGGCGAAGGACCGGGAAGTCCAGTCGGCGCTCCTGGGCGAGCAGCTTGCGGATGCCCGGCTGGGGGCGCTGCGCACGCAGCTCCACCCTCACTTCCTGTTCAACAGCCTCAACACGCTGGCGGTGTTCGTCCGGGAGAGGAACACGCGGGCGGCCTCTCGGATGCTGGAGCTGCTCGGAGACATCCTTCGGCGCCTGTTGCGGTCGGACCGACCGCAGGAGGTGCCCCTGGCCGAGGAGCTGGAGTTCATCGAGCAGTACCTGGCCATTGAAGCCATGCGGTTCCCGGATCGGTTGCGCGTTGTATGGTCGATTCAGCCGCAGGCACGTGCCGCGCGGGTCCCGGACATGCTGCTCCAGCCGCTGATCGAGAACGCGATTCGACATGGGGTGGCCACGCGGACGGAGCCGACTCGCGTGACTGTGGCCGCTTGGATCGAAGACTCCACGCTCCACTTGGCGGTCACCGACGAGGGGCAGCCGGACGGCGAGCGAGTGAGTGAACCGCATCCAGGAGAAGGGGTGGGCCTGGCCAATACGCGCGAGCGGCTCCGCACGTTGTACGGACGGCGCGGCCGACTGATGCTGCACCCGCTACCTGCGGGCGGGACCCGGGTGATCGTCGAGCTGCCTTTCATGAGCATCGAGGGGGCGTGATGCGCGCGGTGATCGTGGACGACGAGCCGGTCGCGCGCCGCGGCCTGCGCCACCTGCTGCTGGGGCACGCTGACGTCGCCGTCGTCGGAGAGGCGCGGAACGAGACCGAAGCCGTCCGCGTGCTCTCCAGCGTCAAACCCGACCTCGTACTGCTCGACATCCAGATGCCCGGCGGCGACGGGTTCGATGTGCTGCGGCAGGTCGCGGAGCCGCTTCCGATCGTGATCTTCGTGACGGCGTACGACGACTATGCCGTCCGCGCCTTCGAGGCGCACGCGCTGGACTATCTGGTCAAGCCCGTGCACGAGGCGCGCTTCGACGCTGCGATCGAGAGAGCGCGCGACCGTCTCCGTTCCGCCGAGGCGTTGCAGCAGGCCGAACGCCTCGGGCGACTGCTGGAAGGCGAGTGGCCGTCCGACTCGAGTCGCCCTGATCGGCCGGCGGACCGGCTCGTGATCCCCGGTGCGAGCGGCCAGGTGGTCGTACCCGTCACGGAGATCGTGTGGATAGAGGCTCATGACTACTATGCCGCCATCCACGCAGGCGCGGAACGCCACCTGCTGCGCGAGTCTCTCGATTCCCTCGAGCGTCGGCTGGACCCTCATGTGTTCGTCCGTGTCCACCGTTCCGCGATCGTGAACCTCGCCTACGTCCGGAAGTGGCGTCGGACGGGTGGGAATCCCGCCCTCGTACTCGCCCATGGTCACCCGGTGCCGGTCAGTCGCAGGCGACGAGGCATCGTCGCGACTGCCCTCCGCAGATTCGCGGAGCGTCCTGCGGACTGACCGCCTGCTGCACCCGCTGGGCCGTCGGCTGAATAGGTCTTGTGGAGCCGGCGCCTCGAGGCCATCGATCGTCAACGATCTCAGGGTACTCACCCGAACCGGAGTGGAGAGTATGCGTTGGATCCGCNNCGCTCCGGCCATGGCGCAGGAGAGCGATCCGAGCGAGGCGCGCTTCGAGAAGCACAGGACCGACTTCGACTATCTCCTCGGGGAGTGGCGGTTCACGACGCATCATTCGGAATTCGGGGATGCGGCCGGATACTGGACGGCGGTTCGTCTGGCCACCGGCGAGGGCTCGCACATCCTCGACGAATACCGCGTCGTCGACGAAGAGGGCGTCACCTACTACGCGTCCACGACCCTTCGCGTCTTCAACGCCGCAGAGGGTGTCTGGGAGCTCGTCTCGGCCGAAACGGGAGCCGGGCTTCAGAACGTCGGGACGGCGCGGAAGGTCGGCGATGAGATGCACATCGAGCAGCGGTTCGGCGTCGCCTCCGGCAGTCCCGAGATCTGGCGCATCCGGTACTACGCCATCCGTCCCGATGGCTTTTCGTGGGTCGCCGACCGCTCCGTGGACGGCGGCGCTACCTGGGAGCGCGGCTACATGACCATCGAAGCGCGGCGGATCGGCCCGGCCCGGGATCTCCCTTCCCTCACCCGAGTGACGGCCACGGAGCAAGGAGCGAGTCGTTGAGTCCCCAGCGGTCGGTTCTGGACGGAAGATGGCTCGCACTGGCCATGGTCATCATCACGAATGCCTGCGCGGTCGCAGCCGCGGAAGCGCAGGACTCCGTAGCGAGTCCGTTCACGGGCGTCGATTCTGAACTCGTCGTCCGCGGCGGCAGGGATCACGCGTGGGCAGGTTGGGAGTCCGACAGCAGCCTGATCGCAGACTGGTTCGATGCCGCGCTGGCGCTCGCTTCGGAGGTGGGACGCCCGTGATCCGGGCCGACGAGTTGATCGAGCTGCAGGATAAGGGCTACTGCGTCTTGAGGGGGATCCTGCCCAGGCCTCGCGTGGAAGAATGCCGGGCGGCGTTCTGGCCGATTCTGACGGATCACCTCGAGCACGGACCCGAACCGAATCGGGGGCCTGCCCGTCACTTCCTGCCGATGCCATTCGAGCCGCCGTGTTTCAGCCCGGAGTTCTTCTTCCACCCGGACGTTCTCGGACTCGTTCGCAACGCCATGGATGACAGGGTCGTCGCCGACCAGTGGGGCTGCGACGTGCCGCTTCTTGGTTCTCAGTACCAGGGCTTCCACGTGGATTTCGCCCGCCCTCTGTTCCCCGAGAGCCCGAATCTGCCGCTCCCTCCTCATATGCTCGCGGTGAGCTTCGGTCTCGTCCGCATCGTGTCGGCGAACGGCCCGATCGAGATTGCCCCGGGCACACACGGGATTCCGAAGGAGGAAGCGCTGCAGGCGGTGGAGTCGGGCGCGATCGGGGTCGAGCCGGTCCCGCTGGAGATGGGCGACGTGCTCGTCCGCCATCCATGGGCACTGCACCGGGGCACGCCGAACGCCACGGACGAGCCACGCGCGCTCGTCACGATTCGGTACGTGCGAAGGTGGTACGCGGACGGCAGCAGGGAAGTGAACCCGATCCCGCTGGCGGTGTGGGAGAGGCTGACGGAGGACCAACGGAGAGTGATGCGTTTTCCGCTCGAGGGGTGACGTCTCTGAGGTCGGAAAACCGATCTCTTGACGCGATGGGTGCCGTGGGCATCGTGAAAGGGGAGTCGAGCTGACGATCGAAAAGCCTAGTCAGCCCCACGGCCAGCGCACCATCGAGCACATCCAAGGAGCTCAGGGAGAGGCACGGCATCGACTACGACTGCCACGCCAGCTATCGCTTCGTGGAGAAGGAGGGGGCACGTTGCCGCACGCTGAGAAGCATCGACCGAGGACGCCGCGGCTGACGTCGCTCGCGCCGCAGCTCCTCGTCAACGATCTCGGCCGCTCCATCGCCTATTACGAGCGACTCGGCTTCACGTTCGGTGAGCCGTGGCAGGGATTCTATGCGATCGGGACCCGCGACGGGCTCGAGCTCCACCTGAAGGAGGCGCCCAGGAGCGAGGCGGAACGCCGCCACCGGCGCGAGAGCGAGCACCTCGATGCCGCCGCCGGCGTCGCCGGCATCGAGGCATTCTACGAAGAGTGCGTCGCCTCCGGGACGACCATCCTCAGGCCGCTCGCGGCGACCGCATGGGGGACTCGGGATTTCTACGTCGAGGATCCCGACGGGAACGTCATCGCGTTCGGCGGCCGTCCGGCCGCCAGGTGAGCCACTCGGCGGATGAGGGTCGCAGCTTTTCAGGCTCCACTGTCAGCAACCGCTTCGATCCGGAGGCGATCGCCCGCATCCGGGAGCAGGCGGAGCGCTGCGAAGCCGAGGGAATCCGGCTGCCGTGCTGCCCGGAAGCCGTGCTCGGCGGGCTTGCCGACTACGCGCACCGGCCGGCCGGCACCGCGTTGGACGCGGAGGCGGGCGAACTGGACGACGTCCTCGCGCCCCTGGCGACGGTCGGTGTCGCCTCGATCATCGGCTTCACCGAAACCGATCGGCAGGGCCGGCTGTTCAACGCTGCAGCCGTGTACGATGAGGGGCGGGTCCTTGGTGTGTACCGAAAGCACCACCCGGCGAAAGGAACTCCGGCCTGATTGCGCAAGAGAACCAGCGCAACAGGGGTGTCCTCGATCAGCTCCTGGCGGAGCTCGGCCGTCGCGAATCTTGGGGCCAGTGCAGCTCCGGAAGCATGTGGCGCGACTGATCGGGAACCTGTGGAGTGGCGATGGGGCCCCAAGGTAAGGACGATGTGCAGCCCGCGACCGAGGAGGTCGTTCGCCCCGCGGCCGCGGGTGAACGAGAGGCCTCCGTCGCGCTCAACCCTCAAGATCGTGCCGGAGCAGCGGCAGGTAGACGAGCTCAAGGCGCGCAACCTCTTCTTCGGCGATGCGGCCCGCGGGAACGCAGCGGCATCTGGACCGACCGTCAGCCGTTCGCGCGGTCTCCGACGTGGAGCGGGCAACGTTCGCCCTCCAGTACGCGGACGCGTCCAACCTGGATGCAGGTGAGCGGGACTTGATGGCGCACGGCCTCGCGCGCCTGGCCGACGGGGATTCGCTCTGGGTGGTCTGCTCTCCGGACAGGGCCTCCGTGCGTGCCGCCGTGGCTCTTGGCTGGGCGGACCGTATGCACTCCCTCGAAGCGCTGATCGAGGCGGTGGGGGGGGCGACCTCCCGCGGTAATGGCAGCATTTCGGCGATGCGTGGCTGTCGAGCTTCCGGACCTCGTGCCTGCTCGGTCCAAAGAGACGACGGCTAGGCGCCAGCTACTTCTCGATCCGGGACCTCACCGCGCCTGTAACGATGATCGGCAGAAGTTTGTCCCCAAGCCCGATGTCCGATGTGGCCGCGCCCAACCGTCCGCCGCCTTAGAATGTGCCAATTTCCTCCGGCTTCCCATCGAGCTTCCTTGCGATAGTCGGCGTCGAATGCGTACAGAATGGCATCAGCGGATGCTTCAACCCGGCCGAACCGGACGGTTTGACCGAGGTCCGTCACCTCGAAATCCCCGAAGTCGGGCTGTTCAGCCTTTTCTCGCGCACAAACCATGAGAGCGGGACCGCCATCCGCTCGAGATTACCGCGGTAGAGGATGACGACGTTGTCCGCACGGTCCACTATACCGCCAATGAAAAAGTCGTTAATGAATACGTTCACATTCCGAGTTCCGCGCCGACGAAGAAACTCCTCGCGGAGTGCCTTCTTGCTCTCCACGCGCCGCGGGCGCACGCGCAGGGGGTGCCTCCGAGCCGCGGCCGCCGTCTTCCTCGGCGCAACCACTATTGACCCGCCCCGGCTTTTCCGAACCACTCGTCACGTGCGTGCCGGCGCGGAAGCCCGACCCTCCTCGCGGCGGTCATGCGCGTCCTCGCATCCCGCCGGCGCCATGCCGTGCGACTCGCATCGGGTGTTCGCTGAGCGCTCGAAGGCCGCCTCACGACCCGGCGGTGCCGGGCAGAGCCCACCCATCGGGCGGGCCGCCGCCCGATCGAAGATGTGGCCCCCACGCCCGCGAAATCGTCCAGACCGTCGGAGGCTCCGTCGCTCACGATGCCAGGTGGTCCGATGCTGGGTCGAATCGTCTTGCTTCTCGCTCTCTGCCCATCCCCCGTGTTCGCCCAGAGGGTGGTCGACGCCGCCGTCTTCGTCGAGACCGCCGCTCCGGCCGCCGTACGGTCCGGCATCGGCGGCGAGCTCGCGTACGGGCGTTCGGTGATCCAGCTCCGCGTGTCGGGGCGCACGGGGTCGCTGGACCGGGCGGGCGAGCCGCGGTTCTGGCGGGCGGACGCGGACCTGAAGCTCGCGCCGCTGAACGTGCACCGTTCCCTGCGGGGCCTCGTGCCGTACGACGTCGAGCCGTACGTCTTCGTGGGCGGGGGCGCGCGCCGCGAGGAGGCGACGGACGGCGCCGGCACGCGCTACGATCCGTCGCTCAGTTGGGGCGCGGGGGGCCGCCTGCCGGTGATCGGGCGGATGCTCGCGCTGTACGGCGAGGGTCGCAGCCGCGGTGGCGAGTGGGAGGCACGCGGGGGCGTCACCCTGCGCTTCACCTTCGGGTCCGGGCGCGCCGCGCCGGCTCCGGTGGCCGCGTTCGAGGACGGGCCGGCTCGGCCCGCTCGTGCCGCCGGCCTCGCCGGCGACGTCCTCGCCGAAGCGGAGCGGCACCTCGGCGTCCCGTACGCGTGGGGTGGGGACGGTCCGGAGACGGGATTCGACTGCTCGGGCTTCGTGCGGTTCGTCTACGCGAAGGCCGGCATCGCCCTGCCACGGATCACCCGTGATCAGGCGAAGGTGGGCTCCACGGTGCCACTCGAACGCGACTCGTTCCGCCCGGGCGATCTGCTGTTCTTCGCCAGCGACGGCCGCCGGATCGACCACGTCGCCATCTATGCCGGCGACGGGCGCATCATCCACGCACCCAACGGCAGCACCCACGTGCGGTACGACGACCTCCGCGCGCCCGAAGCGCGGTGGTACCGCGAACGCCTCGTCGAGGCGCGGCGGGTCTTCTAGCGCCAGTTTCCGGTGCGAAATTGTGTGTTGAAAAAGGGTCAGCGGCTGTCCACACCCGGGCTTGGTCGGCCGCCTCCGCAGGAGGGCCTTCACGCCGCCTGCAGGCGGTCGTGCGCCTCTCGCGCGGCCACCGTCCGGCCGATCCGGGCCTGGTTGTGAGCCAGAATCCCCCAACCCACCCATCTGCCCACGCCCCGCTCGCCCCGACAGCGGCAGCGGCCGAGCCCGTCGCGGCCCCTTAGCACACGGATTCTCGCCTCGATGCCGCTCCGGAAGCGAAAGTCGCGCCGGAAGATCCACAATGCACGCGGCCGGCGCCCAGAGCTTGTCCGTCAGCGCCTCAGCGCGCCGAAACAAGGTACGCACGTTCCACCCGCTCAGCCGTGCCAAGCGCCATTCTCGCTGTGTCCACGCCGACCGTGGCGCGAAGAGTCACCTCACCGCCGCCGGCGGCACCGGTACATCCGGGCGGGAACGGCCCCACCACCCAGAGCGCCGACGCATCGTCGCCGATCTGCCAGTCGCTTCGGCTCCTCGGCTGCGGGCCGAGCGCGGGCCCTCGCCAGCCGAGACACCGGCCCCGAACGATCACCTCCTTGCCGGCGTAGCCGCCGGGGTCGGCCACGATTGCAGAGATCGAGACCGGGGCGGTCCGCATGGGGCTGATCTCCCCGCTCGGCACGCTCGCGGCTTCTTCCTTGGGGATGGCCGGCGCGGGCGTCGGCTGCGGGTCCTGCTCCGGCCGGCACGATGCGGCCGTCACGGCCACGGCGAGGACCGCCATAACCTTCATGCTCATCGGACACCTCCACGGGGAGCCGGTTGCGGAATGGAACGCAGGAGACGCGAGGGCACACCCTTCAGCAGGACCTTGCTTCGCTCCGCCTTGGCCGCCTCGCGCGCGGCCGCTCGGTCGGCTCGCACCTGCGGGTCAGCCAGCATGCGGCGAACGGTGGCGCGCTGCTCGCTCGTGAGCGACGGGGCCGGACTCCCCCGTCGGGCCGGCCCCACGCCCCCACCGTCACCCCAGACGGACCGGCTCTGTAGTGAGGCGGTGACGGACGCCGAACTCGTCGCGCCCACGTCCCAGTACGCGAGGTACTGAAGATCCGTGTACGCGCCGGCGGCAACCTCGACCAGCGTCGGATCGGGATCGTCNNTACAGGTCGATCCAACTGGCCGCCTGGTCGGTCGTATACAGGAAAGCCAACTCGGGCCGCAGGTCGGCGGGATCGCCGTAGAGCTCGCCGAAGAAGTGATACGTACCCTGCTCGACGTAACGCCGCGTCGAATAGACCTCGAGGCTCAGGTCGGTGGCGTAGCTGTCGCCGTTGAAGCTCCCGTTCGGTGTGATCGTTCCGAGGAACGGAATGTACAGATTGCCATTCGGCTCCAACACCCAGAAGTCGAACTCGGCGCCGGCGCTGAACAAGGAATCGCTCCAGACGATGGCGGTGTGGAGCCGGTTGTTGCCCTGATCGAAGTACTGGAGTGAGGGTGCCGCAGCCAGCCACGCCTCCAAGAACCCCGTCCACGGTTCGTCGATGAAGAGGCCATGGTAGGCGGCGAAGCTGAGCGGCCCTTGCGAAGGAAGGGCGTCCTCTACGTACCCCGACGGCAGGACCACATGCAGCCCCGTCGAGCCGCTCACGTCCGGCGGCGGCGAGAGGTGGTAGGCCGTGCTCGTGTAGACGCCGTTACGCACGACGATTCCACCGGCCAGCGTGCTCTGGAGCGCGTCGATCCGAGCCGTGAGGTCGGCGGAAGGAGCGACGCCTTCAAGCCGAAGTAGGAAGTCCCCGAGGTCCCGCATGAAGGGCATACCGTACTTCTGCGTCTCGGGGATCACCTGCGCCAACTCGCTGCTGTACACGGAGAGGTTCGTGGTCAGCTCCGTGGCGAGCTCGCCCCACGCGCTCCGTACGGCGGCCAGTTGCGAGAGGTCCACGGCCGACTTCGTGACGCTGTACTCTCCGCCTTGGTAGGAGGCCAAGTACTGATCCACGACCAAGGCAGACAAGTCGCGGGGGCTCAGGCGGGGGTTGGCCCGCAGGGCCCCCAGAATGGGCGCGTACGGATCGCCGTCCCCCGGTTCCGTCTCCTCGCTGAAGACGGCGTAGTCTGCCAGCCCATCGACCGCGAGCGTCGTCTCGACGCCGCCCATGAGGCACATGTCGAAGTCGATCACGTCGATGCCGCCGCCCGCCTGCGTGAGCGCCTGCCTCAGATCTGCGAGCGACATCAGGTGCCCCGGCGCGCTCGTCTCATCCGCGATCAGCCCTTGGTAGCCGCCGCCGTGGTTCCAGAGGACGAGGAAGTACCTGTCGGCCGGGTAGGTGGCCTTCGCCCACGAGATGAAGTCCGCAAGCTGCGCCGGGCTCGTCATGTCCCGGTTGCCGATGTCGGTGACTGGCCCGTTCGGTCCCAAGGTCGACGCGCCGGCCGAGACCCGGTAGCGGAACGTGTTGTAGCTCGAGAGGTTCACGCACGCCGGGCTCGCGCATCCCGCCAGTTCAAGGTGCGTCGGGCTGAACTCGCCCTGCACGACGATGTTCACGGAGTCGCTGGAGCCGACGAGTTCCATTTCCTCGACGTCCAACACACCGAACCGCGCCAGGTCATTATCCGCCGCGAGGTAGACCATGACCGTGTAGAAGGCGATCGCTTCGGCGCTGAAGTCCACCGGCGTGAGACCCTCGACCGAGGCGCGCGCCGTGTTCGCGCACGATGAGGTACGCTTTCACCCGGACGCGGATGGTTCGGTGCTGACCGCGAGCGTGGGCCTGTTCACGGTGGCGGGACTGGTGCTGCTCCTGGCGTGCGGCAATCTGGGCAAGCTGCTGCCCGTGCGGGGCATCGCCCGGGGCCCGGAATTGGCGGTCCGGCGGGCGCTGGGTGCCGGCCGCGTGCGTGTGATGCGCCTGCTGCTGCTCGAGGCGCTACTGCTCTCCGGCGTCGGTGCGGCCGGCGCCGCGGCGTTCCTGCCCGCCCGGCGGGCGGCAAAGGTCGACCCGGTGGAGGTGCTGCGGAACGCGTGAGATCATGGCGCTTCGCCGGCCGTGTTCCAGAGGCCGAGCGCCTCCTCGGCGATTCGAGCGCGAGGTTGCGCGCCTGCGGCACCTGAGAATGACCTCCTCCGGTCTGCTTGCTTCCGGGCTGTATCGCTTCTGCATGTCCCGATTGCCACGTGGGGTCGGGAACGGCGCCGATCTCCTGAAGGAGGTGACAACGATGCGTGGGCAGCCGTCCAGGATCGTGCTGTTGGGCGCGCTGGCGGGTTTCCTGCCGGGGTGTGGCTCTTCCGATCCGAACTCGACTGTTCGTGGATGCCGGCGGCCGGGTTCACGTGTTCGACCCGCGCAATTCGAGGGAGACGGTCTTCACGCCCGACTTCGAGGTCCATGCGGAGCACCGCCTGCCGCGCCCCGTCGCGGCTGCGGCACCGCTTCCNNCGCGATCCGTCGGGCGTGCCGCTCCACGTCGTGGAGGCCGGCGAGGTCGTCCATTCGTTCGGCGGGCCCGTGGGCGATGGGTCCGCGACGCCCTTCGAATCGCGACGGGTGCTGGCAACCGACGCCGCCGGCCGTGTCTACAGCTGGTTCGTTCTCAACCACACATCGATGAGGTTCGCGGCGAGCGGCTCGCCCGTGCGCCAGCCGAATGACCTACGTCCGGGCGAGGAGGGCATGCCCGGCGGTGCTCCGGGCAGCTCAGCTTCGCCGCGCGCGGGATGACCAGTGGATCGCCGAGATCCGCCACCCCTCCGGCGTCCGGGTGAGCACCATCAGCTCGGCGCCGGCGGAGTCGATCGACCGCCCCCGGTAGTCGCCGCGGGTCGTGCGGGCGGAGACCGCCCACGCGACGTCGCCGCGCACGGTGACGCGGATCGGATCGCGCTCGCCCGGGACCGCCTGCGCGAAGGCGATGTCCGCCGGCAGGTGATGCGCTCGGTACTCCTCGCGCGTCTCGATCCCTCCACTCTCCAGGATTACCGCATCCGGTGCGAGCAGCGCAAGCGCCGCCGCGCTGTCGCCCGCGGCGAGCGCGGCGTGGTAGCGCTCGACCGTGGCCGCGACCTCCGCCGAGTCGCCCGGCGCCGCGGCGGGCGCGCGGCCGACCTGTCGGCGTCCTTCCGCCGAGACCGTGAGGAACAGCACGGCGGTCGTTGCGCCCGCCAGGATCGCGATCCGCCGACGCAGGGATGATGTACGGTCCAAGGATCACCTCGGGGTGAAGGTGCCGTTCCGGGATGCACGCGCATAATATGAAAGATGGCAGCGACGGGCCAGGATCGGACGCCGGTCCGCGGACCGGCAGCGGCCGTGACACCCTCACCGCCGGCCGTTCAGGCGGCCCTGAACGGGCAGCGGAGCGCGGCTGCCATTCCTCGCCGAGCTGGTTCCTGCCCTGGTTCCACGGACCCCGCGCGCTCGTGCCCCGGGCAGCGCCTTACGGGCCGCCCACCGCCTCCATCCCCGCCAGCGCGTCCACCCGCCGGATCGGCTCGCCGCCGGCCTCGTACGCCCGCCCGGCCGCATGCGGGTGCCAGGCCAGCGCGTGCACGTCGCGTTGCGCGCCGGGGCGGTGGTCCTGCCAGCTCTCGCCCCCGTCCGCGCTGCGCATGAGCCCGCCCAGCTCGATCCCGACCAGGAGCAGCCCGACGTCGGCGGGGTCGGGCGCGATCGAGCGCACGTGCGAGGTCCAGGGGCGGGGCGGGAAGCTCCAGGTGGGAGCGGACGGCAGGCGACGCAGCGCCTCCAGCTCGCGCCAGCTCCGGCCCGCGTCGTCGCTGCGGAAGAGCTCGCTCGGCTCGGTGCCGGCGTAGACGGCGCCGTCGGCGGGGCTCACGGCGAGGGAGAAGACGTCGCGCTCGGCGAGGCGCGCGTTCGACCACGTCGCCCCGCCGTCGTCGCTCCTCCACACGTCCCGCCCGCGCGGCTCGATCTCGGTGCGGCGCTCGCGTGGCTCCGTCGCCGTGCGCCACGGGTGGCGCCCGGTCGCGACATCACGGCGTCCCGCCCTGCCCGTCGTCCACCACGCCCAGCGCGTACCACCACCCGCTCACGTGAGACCTGCGGTAGAGCAGCGTGCGCCTCGCGCCCTCGTAGGTGTACGAGACGACGCCGCTCTCGTGTGCCAGCATCTCCCGGATCGCGCGGGCGAGGTCCTCGCCCAGCTCGAGCGGGTTGGTGAAGATCTCGGAGGGGTCGTGCTGGAGCGCGCCGATCGGCGTGGCGTCGATCGAGAAGAAGACGACGTCGTCCGGAAGATCCATCTCCCGCTCGATGCGGAGGCTCAGGCTGTCCAGGTAGACCGAGGCGCCGAGCGCGCCGACCACGGAGCCGTCGCGGCCGCGGACCGGCACGGCCACGATCGCGGTGCTCCTGCCGGTCGCCCGGCTCACGACCAGGTCCCCGATCACGTTCCGGCCGGCCATCAGGCGCGGCCAGTACGGCCGGTCCGACAGGTTGGCCGCGGCCTGGCCCTCCTGTACCGACCAGTACGAGCCGTCGGGGAGCGCGAACCAGAGCAGGGCACCGGCGGCGAGCCGCTCGCTCGCGCCCAGAGGTCCGCGGATCCGCCGCCAGTCCGCCGCGCGCGCCGCTTCCGTGGCCGCCAGCATCCGGAAATGGTCGGCGATCTCCAGGAGGTGGCCGTCGCCCAGCGCCATGAACGACGCCAGCGCGACCTCGCCGTCCACGGTGAAGACGGCGCCCGGCGGCCCTACCGCCGCCCGCGGCCTGCCGGCGCGCCGGCTGCTGCGCGTCGGCGGCACCGCCCGCCGCGACGAGCGTGGCCAGCGTGCCGAGCAGGCGACGGCGCGCCAGGCGCCTCGAGGCAGACCTGACGCGGCCAGCCCCCCTCACGCCTGGATCTGTCTTCCAGGGATCGACCCGGGCCGGGCCGGAGCCCACCCCGTGACGAAGTCCCGGAACACCACGTGCTGGATCCCCGATCGACGCCAGGGCGAAGAAGGTCCAGCCAACGGGTACGAGCCCGTCCATCGACGATCCCTTTTCCACTCCATCCGCGCCGCTACGATCCTCCGGATGCGCTTCGCTCCGAGGGTCTA